>Ga0268299_1000597_pt1 | contig 102547 bp, 76 predicted proteins | sample NOBtaG_FD_193484 | JGI IMG/M metagenome (GOLD analysis project Ga0268299, IMG submission 193484) | Activated sludge microbial communities from bioreactor in Nijmegen, Gelderland, Netherland - NOB reactor | ecosystem: Engineered > Bioreactor > Aerobic > Activated sludge | place: Netherlands...
TGGTGCCCTGGGCCTCCGCCCGGCGGAGGACGTTCTCGGTCGCGCGTGGCAGGTCGTCGTTCATCGCACCCTCGACCGGATGGTCACTGACCGGGCAGTCGGATCCGCAGCGCCTCCGGCGACGGCATCGCCAGGGGACGCTCCTCGGCCGCGACGCCGCGGACGACGCTCGGCTCCCGCGGCGGCGGGGCCTGCACCTGTGCCTGTCCTTGCGGCGCGGCCGGCCGGGGCTGCGTCGCCGGCCCGGTTGGCCAGCGGGCCGGCGGGGCGGGCTGGCCGGCCATCATCGGCTGCGACGGCATCGACCGGGACGGCATCGGCTGCATCTGCGTCGGCATGGCGAAGATCGGCTGACCGCCGATCGGGGGGCACCCCGTAGGGCCTCACCCCGCCCCGGCCCGCGCCGGACTCGCCATCAGCACCCCGAGCGCCAGCACGCCGCCGAGTCCGACCCCGAGCCGAGCGAATGTGGCCATGCCTGCCTCCGTGCGTCGCCTCGGGCCGATCCTTGGCCGTCAGGCGTCGCAGGCCGTATACCCGCGGCCTCCGTGAAGAAATAGAGCAAACCGCGCAGCCTGCACAAATTACATCCGGCGGGTAACTCTTACAAACCTGGACAGGCCCGGCTCCCTCCCCTATCCTAGTATTTTTCCGCGACGCCTGCACCGCCGGCGTCGCTGCGATGATGCTCGCCCGCCTCGCGTGAGGCCGGCAGACAGTCGCATCGCCAACGCGAGGTCCCGCCATGATCGGTCTGCTCGGCACCAAACTCGGCATGACCCAGGTCTACGACTCCGAGGGCAAGATCGCCCCGGTCACCGTCCTGCAGGTCGGCCCCTGCCCGATCCTCCAGGTCCGCAACCTCGAGAAGGACAAGTACCACGCCGTCCAGCTTGGCTACCTGGAGAAGCCGCGCCGCAAGGCGACGCGCGCCGAGTCCGGCCACGTCTCCGCGAAGATGACGTCGAAGCGCCGCACGGAGAACAAGAAGCCGCTGACGCCGAAGGCCGAGGTCGAGCCGCCGCGGCACATCCGCGAGTTCCGCCTGGCCGCCGCCCCGACGCAGCAGGTCGGCGAAGTGTTGACGGTCGATAAGGTCTTCGCCGACGTGAGGAAGGTCGACGTCGTCGGCACAAGCAAGGGTCGCGGCTTCTCCGGCGTGATGAAGCGCCACAACTACAAGGGCTTGCGCCGCTCGCACGGCGTCAAGAAGGGCAGCCGCCAGCGCGGCTCGATCGCGTCGAACGCGAGTAACCGCGGTAGCGGTCGGCCGAAGAAGGGCATCCGCATGGCCGGCCAGTACGGCAACGCCCAGGTCACGTCGCGCAACCTGGAGGTCGTCAAGTACGACGCCGAGAACCACATCCTGCTCGTCCGCGGGGCGGTGCCGGGCCCGACCGGCGGGTTCATCATCGTCCGACCGACGCGCAAGAAGACCCGGCCGCAGCCGGCGAAGTGACACTCTTCCGTATTGCACCGGACTTGCCCGGGGTCTTCGCAATCAAGACCTCTGGCAAGCCGGCGACTATGTGGGTATGTCGGTTTAAAACGCCACGTCGAGCCCGAACGTCAGGCCCTGCGCCCACCAGTACGTTTCCTGCAACCCTGGCGGGGCCGGCCGCGTCGTCGTCAGGTTCGGGTCGTACGAGTCCAGCACTGGCACGCCGCGGCTATCGACCACATCGACCGCCCCGGCGACGCGGACAAGGCTGTTGACGCCGAGGAAGTTGTAGCCGACCGTCGCCCGGCAGTGGTCGGTGAAGTTCCACCCGCCCTTGACGCCGACCTCGCCGACCCAGGCCATTCGCCCGCTCGACGTGCTGCCGATGTTCGTCCGCTGGGCGAGGACGCCACCCGGGACGCGCTGCACGCCGGCCGGCGTCCGGATGACCGTCTCGCCGGCGACCTTCACCTGCTCGTACATGCCGCCCCACGACGCTTTGCCTACGAGGTCGAGGCTGAGTTGGCCGAACTGCGTCCGGGCCTCGATGCCGCACTGCGGGCCCCAGAACTGGTTCAGGGCCATGAACGAGTCGCGCAGCTCGATCGTGCTGCGGGCCAGGCTGCCGGGCAGCGGCTGGCTGATCGTCGTGATGGCGACCCCCTCGCCGTACTGCAGGTGGCGGACGCCGCCAAGCAGCCAGACGCTATCGAAGAAGAAGCCGCCCGGCAGGCGCATCCGGCCATTCGTCTCCGCACCCCACAGCCGGTCGGCGGCGGCGACGGTCACGACGGCGGAACGACCCTGCATGAAGACCTGGCCGCCGAGGGTGACTGACGCCGGGAACGACGCCAGCACCAGGGACCGTGTCCCGTCGATGTCGGTGAACGTCGGCCCGAGCAAGGTCTCACCGTTCGAGGCGAAGACGTCGGTCTCCTCGCCCTGACAGAACTGAAACCACGACGCGTCCATGCCGAAGCTCTGCAGCTCGTCGATGTACGCGGTCATGCCGAGGCGGAGGCCGGATCGGGCCCCGAAATCGAAAGCGCCGGCATTGCCGACCAGCGGCGTGATCTCGTCGAGCCGGGTGCCGCCGGAGTTGACGAACCCGGCGACGGACGTGACGCCGGCGAAGCCGTCGGCCACGGGCGGCGAGTCCTTGTACCACCAGAGGAGGTAGCCGGCCTCGAACTGGAACGGCGACCGCAGCTGGGCGATCACCCCGGCCGGGTTGGTGTCCACGGGCAGGATCGTCGCCCCGGTCGGGGCCGGGCCGGCCGGCCCCGCCGGGTTGAAGTCCGGCGGCGGCAACGGCACGATCGCCTGCGTCTGGACGACCGGCGGCGACACCGACGGCGGCTCCGCAGTCGCGATCGGGACGACCTGCTGCGCCCCGGCCAGGCCCGCCCAGGCCATGGCCCACCCCAGCACCCACCCGCCGCGCCGCATGGCGCACCCCCTCTGACGATTGGAGAACGGTCCCGCCTCTGTTGTCGGCAAAATCGCTACGGTCGCTTGAATCGGAAAAGTCGAGCCCGGCAAGGGAGCCCGGCGTTCGCTTCGGCCGTACAATGTCGCCGGGTCGATCCCTTCCTCGCCCGTCGGAGACGATGCATGCGACGTACCCTCCCGGGGCTCTTCGCCCTGCTGGTCGTGGTCCCGGCCTTCGCGCAACAGCACTGGCCCGGCTTCCGCGGGGCCGGCGTCCCGGTCGTCGAAGCGCCGACGCTGCCGACCGAGTGGGACACGAAGAAGAACGTCGCCTGGGCGATCGATATACCGGGCAAGGGCTGGGCGAGCCCCGTCGTCTGGGGCGACAAGGTCTTCGTCACGTCGGTCACCAACGACAAGGACGCGTTCGTCGCGCGCAAGGGGCTCTACATCCAGGACCTCCAGGGCAAGGTCGAGGCGGGCGAGCACCGCTGGCTCGTCCACTGCGTCGATCTGAAGTCCGGCAAGACGCTGTGGACGCAGGAGGCGAAGAAGGGGCCCGCGACGGGAACGATCCACATCAAGAACAGCTACGCCTCCGAGACGCCGGCCTGCGACGGCGAGCGCGTTTACGCCTACTTCGGCAACGTCGGCCTGTTCTGCTACGACCACGCCGGTAAGCACCTCTGGACGAAGGAGTGGCCGTCGGTGAAGACGAAGTTCGGCTGGGGCACCGCCTCGTCGCCAGCCGTCCACAACGGCGTCGTCTACGTCGTCAACGACAACGAAGACAAGTCGTTCCTCACCGCGCTGGACGCGAAGACGGGCAAGGAGAAGTGGACCGTCGAGCGCGACGAGAAGAGCACCTGGGGGACGCCGTTCGTGTGGGTGAACGACCTGCGCACCGAGATCGTCACCGCCGGATCGAACAACGTGCGCTCGAACGGCACCGACGGCAAACTCCTGTGGGAGATCGCCGGCATGTCGTCGCCGTCGATCCCGACGCCGTTCGCGGCCCACGGCATGCTGTACGCCACGTCGGGCTATGTCATCGACTTCAACAAGCCGCTCTACGTCGTCCGGCCGGGCGCGGAGGGGAACATCACCCTCAAGGCGGACGAGACCGCGAACAAGTCGATCGCCTGGGCGAGCCGCAAGATCGGGCCGTATCACCCGACGCCGCTCGTCCACGGCGACTACCTGTACGTCCTGCTCGACCAGGGCTTCCTGTCGTGCTTCGAGGCGAAGACCGGCAAGATGGTGTACGAGCGGCAGCGCATCACCCGGACGGCCGGGGCGTTCTGCACCTCGCCGTGGGCGTACGACGGCAAGATCTTCTGCACGAGCGAGGACGGCGAGACATTCGTCGTCCAGGCCGGGCCGGAGTTCAAGATCCTCGGCACGAACGCCCTCGATGACATGACCCTGGCGACGCCGGCGATCGCCCAGGGCCGGCTCCTGATCCGGACGCAGGGCAAGCTCTATTGCCTGAGGAAGGAATAATGACAGTGTGGGGCGACCGTCCCCGGTCGCCACTTCACATAGCCCCGGGCTTGCCCGGGGTTCCGACTGAGAAGACCCCGCCGGCTTGCCGGCGGCTCTATGGAAAACCGGGGGACGACCATGACCCGAGCCGTGATAGTCGATGCGGTGCGGACGCCGATCGCGCGGGCGCACCCCGAGAAGGGCTTCTTCCGTGATGTGAGGGCCGACGACCTGTCCGCCGACCTGATCGCTGCCTTGCTCGCGCGCAACAACCTCGACCCGGCGAAGGTCGAGGACATCCACTGGGGCTGCGTCAAGCAGCAGAACGAACAGGGCTTTAACGTCGCCCGCATGGCCGCCCTGATCGCTGGCTTGCCGGTGACCGTGCCGGCCGAGACGGTCAACCGCCTGTGCGGCTCCAGCCTCCAGGCGCTGCACGCCGCGGTCATGGCGATCCTGTCCGGCTGCGAGGACGTCCAGATCGCCGGCGGGGTGGAGCACATGCACCACATCCCGATGGAGGCCGGGTTCGACATGAGCCCGCGCTACGCCTACAAGCACAGCCCGGCGACGCTGAACATGGGCCTGACGGCGGAGAACCTCGCCCGCCGCTACAAGATCGACCGCAAGACGCAGGACGCCTGGGCCCTCCGCAGCCACCAGCGCGCCGCCGCCGCCCACGACGCGACCAAGTTCGCCGACGAGATCGTGCCGACCTGGGGCCGCGACGAGGACGGCCGGAAGGTGCTCGGCACCTTCGACCAGTGCGTCCGCCGCGACACGAGCCTGGAGGCGCTCGGGTCGCTCAAGCCGGCGTTCATGCCGGACGGCGGCACGGTGACGGCGGGCAACAGCAGCCCGCTCAACGCGGGGGCGGCGGCCTTGCTCGTCATGTCGGAGAAGAAGGCGGCTGAGATGGGCTACAAGCCCCTGGCGCGCGTCAAGGCGATGGCCGTCGCGGGCGTGGATCCGAGCGTGATGGGCATCGGCCCGGTGCCGGCGACGCGCAAGGTGCTCGAGCGCGCCGGGATGACGCTCGACCAGGTCGATCTAATCGAGATCAACGAGGCGTTCGCGGTGCAGGTCCTTTCGGTGATGAAAGAGTTGAACGCCGACCCGGAGAAGGTTAATGTCCACGGCGGCGCGATCGCCATCGGGCATCCGTTGGGCGGGAGCGGGGCGCGGATCGCGACGACGCTCCTGCACGCGATGAAGGCCCGCGGGGCGCGCCACGGCCTGGCGACGATGTGCATCGGGGCCGGCCAGGGAATCGCAACCCTCTTCGAGGCGGTCTGACATGTTCATCTTCGAGAAGGCCCCGTTCCCGTCGTGCCACGCCTCGACCCTGGTCGAGCCGTCGCCCGGCAAGCTGTTCGCCGCCTGGTTCGGCGGCACGGCCGAGGGGAACCGCGACGTCAAGATCTGGGCGGCGGACTTCGACGGCGGCAAGGCGTGGACCGAGCCGCGCGTGATCGCCGAGGAGCCGGGCTTCCCGACCTGGAACCCGGTCCTGTTCCTCGTCGGCAAGGAGGTCGTCCTCAACTACAAGGCGGGCCCCAGCCCGCAGACGTGGAGCGCCTACCAAAAGCGCTCCAACGACGGCGGCAAGACGTGGTCCGACGCGGTGATTCTGCCGGCCGGCGTTTACGGCCCGATCAAGGACAAGCCGATCGTCACCAGCGACGGGGCGATCCTCGCCGGCACGTCGGTCGAGTCGCACCGGGCGTGGTGCTCGTGGGGCGATCGCTCGACCGACGGGGCGAGGACCTGGACGCGGCACGGTCCGATCGACGTGCCGGGCGAGAAGCGGAACAACCTCATCCAACCGACGCTGTTGGAGGTCGAACCCAAGCGCGTCCTGGCCCTGTGCCGGGCGCGCGGCATCGGCTTCATCTGTCAGGCCGAGTCGCGCGACGGCGGCCTGGCGTGGGGCCCGGCCAAGCCGCTCGACGGCAAGGGCGGCACGACCGAGCTGCCGAACCCGAACAGCGGCATCGACGCGGTGAAGACCGACAAGGGCGACTGTTTCCTGATCTACAACCATACGCCGATGGGCCGGTTCCCGCTCAACCTGGCGTGGTCCGGCGACCTGGGCGCGACGTGGAAGAAAGTGCACACGTTCGAGGACCAGCTCGGCGAGTTCTCCTACCCGGCGATCATCCAGGGCAGCGACGGCAAGCTGCACGCGACGTACACCTGGAACCGCCGGCACATCAAGTACGTCACCGCCGACCCGGCGAAGCTGCGGGGGTGACCGCGCTCGCCTTGCAACCGGAAACGAACTCCGCTAGGATACGCGGAGTGAAAGGCCCCTTAGCCAAGCGGTAAGGCAGTGGATTGCAAATCCGCCACCCCCGGTTCGAATCCGGGAGGGGCCTCTTTCCTCAACCCACGATCAAGAACTGATCGGCGAACCCCGGCCCTCGCAGGCGCTCGGCCGTCGCGCCATCCACCTTCACCCACCGGCCGCGCGGGAAGACCTGACCAGCGTCGTCGCACAGCTCACGGAACGGCCCCTTGTACAGCACCGTCACCGTTGAGGTCTCGACGGCAGCCGGCTTGAACGCCTCGATCTGCGTCTCGCGCATCGGCACGTCGTCCCGGACGAAGCACGGCTTCGCGTCGAACTTCAGGAGCCGGATCGCCGCGAAGCCAGCAGACTCGACCAGGGACACCACATCCCCATCGACCGGGACGAACTTGACCGCCCCTGCCGGGCCGGGCAGGCCTGGGTCGCCGACGAACGGCCGCTCCGCCGTCAGGACGTGGACGAACAGCCGGCCGCCCGGACGCAGGACGCGCCTCGCCTCGGCGAGCAGGCGCGTCCGCTCCGCGTCGGACAGGGCCATGTTCAGACCGCCGCGCAGGCGCACCTCATCGACCGACACGTCGGCGTAGTCGGCCCGCTCCGGCACCGGCGTGCCGAGGCGGTGCTCCCAGACGACGCCCGGCATGGCCGTCACCGCCGGGGCCGGGGGCAGGACGCGCTCCGGGGCCTGGCCCACGCCGCGGTGCTCGATGTCCTCGTCGAGGGTGTAGACCTCGACGAGGGTCTGGTCCGGGTCGTGGACCCAGAACTTCGTCTGCCGGGCGTAGCAGCACTCGACGCCCTCCTCGCGCTGCGACTTGATGCCGGCCAACTCCAGGCGGCGCTGCATCGCAACGAGGGCCTCGGCGTTCGGCAGGCGGAAGCCCAGGTGATTCAGGACGCCGCCGGAGCCGCGTGACGTCGGCTCCAGCGACAGGACGAGCGGCGGCTCGTCCGGCTCGAACTTGGCGTAGTCCGGCCGGAGCTTCGCCGGCTCGACGCCGAGCAGGACGCGGTAGAACGCCACCGACCGGGCCAGGTCGGCTACGTTCAGCGACAGGTGGAACCGAACGACGTCCACGGTCGGGATCGCGATCATCGGGGTGCCCCAGGTAGGTCAGGCTTTCCAGCCTGACGTTCGGCGTCCAGGAGTCAGGCTGGAAAGCCTGACCTACGAGAAGTACATGTCGGTCTTGCCGTACTCGGCGTAGCGGCGGCGCAGGTAGCGATGGAACTCGGCGTAGTGGGCGTTGCGCTGGTCGCCGCCGTCGCTGTCCTTGTTGTAGCTGAGAAAGAGCTGCCGTCGCCAGCCGTCGGAGCGGTTCGGCTCGGAGTAATGTGGCGTGAAGCCGCCGAAGACGGCGACATCGCCCGGTTCCAGCACGAGCGGCACCGCCTTCGCTGGATCGACCGTTCCAGGCGGCAGCGGGTGGTACTGGCCGTCTTCCGGGCTTAGGCTCCCGTGGTGGTGGTAGCCGGGATAGACGACTGTGCAGCCGTTCGCGGCCGTCGCGGTGTCGAGCGGAGCGAGTACGGTCAGGAACGAGCGCGGGAAGCCGGGCCAGGCGATCCAGTCCTGGTGTAGTCCGTAGCCGGGGCAGCCGGGCGGCTTGTAAATGAGCTTGTCCTTGAACAGGCGGGCCTGCTCGCCGTATAGCTCGGCGAGCAGGGCGAGCAGCTCGTCGGCCAGCGCGATCGCCCGGCAAGCCGGCGACAGGTCGATGACCGGGTCGAACGTCTCAAACTGACACTCCTGCGTCATGACGTTGGTCTGCCAGCGGCAGCGCAAGTTGCTCGTCGAAATGAGGTCGTGTCGCAGTTGCAAGGCGACGGCCTCGGCGTGGGCATCGCGCATCAGCGACGCGGAGAAGAGGCCGCGACGGACGATGTAGCCGTCGGCCTCGTAAGCCTCGCGGAGTTCGCTGGCGAGGAGCATGTCAGTCTCCCGACTCGGGACGGGGAAGGGGGGCGAGGCAGGCCGCCAGGGCGAACAGGCCGGCGGCGACGGCGGTCCACTGGAACACGGGGACGTAGGAACCGAAGGCCCGCTGGCCCTCAGCGAACAGGGCCGGCCCGACCGCCGACGCCAGGACGGTCGCCATCTGGGCCGCCCCCTGGATCGCGCCGAGGTGGGCCGTCCCGTAGCCGCGCCGCCAGGCGGCGAAGAACAGGACCGTGACCATACCGCCGGCCGCCGCCCAGACGACGGCGTAGGCGTAGACGTGCTCCAGCGTCTCGACGAACGGATACGCCGCGAGGGCGGCCGCCATCAGGGCCATCGCCGCGACGAGGAGGCGGTGCAGCGGCACCCGGCTCGCCAGGCCGCCGGTCGCCAGGTTGGCCGCCAGGCCGATCAGCGGCGAGAAGGCGGTGATCGTCAGGAACGTGTCCCGGTCGAAGCCGCGCTCCTTGAGGATCGACTCATTGAAGAGCGAGATGCCGGCCGAGACGAGGCCGTACAGGGACATCGCCCCGGCGAAGACCCAGAACGCCGGTGAGCGGAGCGCCTCGGTCAGGGTCGCCCCGGTCGTCGCCACGTCGGCGGATTCGGCCACTTCCCGGTAGCGCGTCAGGAGCAGGGCGGCAACGACGCCGAACGCCGCGACGGCGAGGCTGATGCCGGCCCAGACCTCGCGCCAGCCGAGGTGCCAATCTCGGAAGCAGGCCCGGATCAGCGAGAATGCGGCCATGAAGCCGACGCCGACGATCACGGAGTACAGGCCGACGGCGAATCCGGACCGGCCGACCGTCCGGCCCATGACCGCCAGGCTGACGACCGACAGCGCACTCTGGCCGAGGCCGCGCGTCAACAGGATGAGGAGAAACAGGCCCGGCAGGAGGAGGTCGCCCCAACCCGTCTCCGCCCGCGCGACGCCGAGGACGGCAGCCGACAGGCCGAGAGTGACAACGAGCAGGACGACCCGACCGCCGATGCGGTCGATCAGCCAGCCGCACGGCAAGCAGAACGCCGCCCCGATCAGGGTCGCCCACAGGTTGAGGTAGCCGAACGTTACCCGGTCGAGGGCGAGGTCGGCCAGCAGCGGCTCGGTGACGAGGCCGAGGCCGTGCGTCCGGCCGGGCAGCGTCGCCACCATCGCCAGGGCGGCGAGGATCAGGGGGAGGTACACAGCGCGGGGCATCAGAAATTCCCGACCGGCTCCCCGGTCGATCGGGTACTCAGCGCCCGCCAGGTACCGACCGGGACGTTGTTCGACACGAAGCGAACCGACCCGTCGCCCATCGCGACGTTGACGCCCTGCTGATGCCGGCTACGGGCGGCCCGCCAGCCGAGCGCCGTGTAGAGCCGCTCCGGCGGCCCGGACGGGATGTAGCTGAAGCAGTCGTGCTGCGGGGCGTTCGGCGGATAGTAGTTGTTGAACGACGAGCAGCGGTACTCGCCGGAGACCCACTGAAAGCCGCGCCGGTTCGACAGGTTCCACGACTGCGGCGTCGCGCAGCCGGCGTCGGTGAGCGACCCGGAGTAGAGGAAGCCGTACGCCGTCTGGGCGTCCGCCCCGCCGTAGGGCGTCGTCGAGCTTTCGCTCCCCTCGCCGAGGGTGCTCTCCGAGAAGGCGACGGTGTTGCTCGCCCCGTCGGTGACCTGCGTGATGCGGACGCGCGAGTTGGCGTAGAACAGGCCGTCGGCGTCGTAGGGCGAGCCGCCGTTGAGGCCGCTGCCGGTGCAGGCGGCGTAGTTCGTCGCGCCGAACGCGGCGATGCCGTAGCCGCCGGAGGCCGTCTCATTCTTGTCGCTGGGGCAGAGGAACAGCGTCACCTTCGTCCCGACGGCGAAGTCGTTCGGGGCCGGGACGTAATAGTTCGGCGACGTGCCGAGGTAGAGCGGCTTCGTCAGGTCCATCGAGTTGTAGACTGCCGTCTGCTCCAGGTACGGCGTCAGTTGGGCGAGGACGCCCCAGCTGAAGAAGTAGGCCGGCGTGGTCGGATACGCCGGGTCGAGGTGCGGCACCATCGCCGGCGGCAGGAAGCCGCGGGCGCTCTCGTAGTTGTGCAGGGCGAGGCCGAGCTGCTTGAGGTTGTTCTGGCACTTGAGCCGGGCGGCTGCCTCGCGGACTTTTTGCACCGCCGGCAGCAACAGGCCGATGAGTATGGCGATGATCGCGATGACGACGAGCAACTCGATCAGGGTGAAGCCAGGACGACGGCGCATTCCGGAACCCTCCGGGAGGTAGGAGGACAACATGACAGTTGCCCTAGTGTTTTGGTATTAGGCGGAGCGGCCCGACCCGGCTACGACAAATCCCAGGAATCGGGTAGAATGTCGGCGTGGGATCTCGCGGAGGCGAGGGCCGTGTCGTGAAGGAAGATCAATCGGAACTGTGCGCCGCGAAACTGGCCGCCCTGGCGGCCCCGGAGCGGCTGCGCATCCTGAAGTTCCTGCGCGGCGGGCCGCGCAACGTCGGCGAGATCGCCGAGATGCTCGACACGCCGGCGGTGAACGTGACGCACCACATGCACGTCCTCACGCACGCCCGGCTGGTGACCCGCCGCAAGCAGGGCCGGTTTGTCTACTATTCGATCATGCCGGGCGTGCTGGAATCGGACAAGGCGCACGACCAACTCGACCTCGGCTGCTGCCAACTCAAGCTGCCGGCCGACGACGCGGCGGAAGGGTGAGGCCGTTGCCCAGTCCTCTCGCCGGGGCGAATGCGAGCCTTCATCCCATCTTATTCGCCATCACCCCGTGCCTGGTTGCCTGGCTCCGAAATGTCGCCCAGGGCCTGCCGCTTCGCCAGAAGCTCGGTCGCCGCTTCCTCGAATTGCTCGGGGTGTAACTCCCCTGTCGCCAAGTAGCGGTAGCCCATACCGCAGCTTGCGCATTGGAGGTATGGCCCCTGACGCCATCGGTGTCGCCAAGGTCGGTTCGTACGGATGTGCCACGTGGAGTACGCACCCTGACCGAACAATGCCCCGCATCCCGGACACGGGATGGATACGTAGAGCTGCGCCTCGCGTCGATCACGCCAGAGGCCAGCGAGGAGCGCCACCGTGGAGGCGATGACCGTGGCGATTCCCCAGGCAACCCAGCCCCAGAAGTAGAATTCGTCCATTCCCATCGCCTCGTGACGGAAGGCTTCGGGTCGCCGAGCGTTCGCATCCTTTCATTTCACACGGCAACGACAGCCCGGTCAACGCCCTCGTCAGCCCGCGAATTGACCAGGGCTTTTTTATCGACCGTCCCGGCCGGCTCCGCTATTCTGCGCCCATCGGTTCCCCTCACAAGGACTGCGGGAGACGGTCATGCCCCCGGCGGCGCGCGACACGACCTCGGCGAAGTACCTGGCCCTGACGGCGGCGCTGCTCGGCTGGCTGTTCGACGGCTTCGAGATGGGCCTCTTCCCGGTCATCTCCCGGCCGGCTCTGATCGAACTGCTCCGCCTCGACCCGGCTTCGCCGGACGAGAAGCTCATCCTCTTCTGGAACTCGCTCATCAACTGCAGCTTCCTCGTCGGGGCGGCGACCGGCGGTGTCCTGTTCGGTTGGCTCGGCGACAAGCTCGGCCGGGTGCGGGCGATGAGCCTGAGCATCTTAACCTACGCCCTCGGCAGCGGCGTCGGCGGCTTCGCCACGGACGCCTGGCAGATGGTGCCGATCCGCTTCCTGGCCGCCCTCGGCATGGGCGGCGAGTGGTCGCTCGGCGTCGCCCTAGTGATGGAGATCTGGCAGGGCCAGTCGCGCGCCCTGCTCGCCGGCCTGATCGGGGCGGCGGCGAACCTCGGCTACCTGCTCGTCGCCCTGCTGAGCCTGAGCCTCGGGGCGCTAAAGGCGTGGTTCCTCAGCATCGGCTTGACACAGAGTTGGGTCGAATGGCGGCTGCTCATGGTCTGCGGGGCGCTGCCGGCCGTGCTCGTCTTCTTCATCCGGATATTCGTCCCCGAGTCGGGCCGCTGGGAGGAGGAGCGCGAGAAGGGCCGGACGAGCGGCTGGCGCGCGGCCGACCTGTTCGCCGTCGCGGTCGGCGTCGCGGTCTGTGCGGGGCTGCTGCTGTTCTGGATCCAGGTCGAGGACATGTGGCCCCGGGTGGCCGCCCTGGTCGTCGCACTGGTGCTGGTGTCGCTCGCCTACCTGTACCCGATCTGGCGCTACCTCCACCGCCAGGGCGAGGACGCCGCGACGCGCCGCCACATCCTCGGGACGATGGTCCTCGGGGCGCTGCTCAGCGGCGTGCCGCTCCTGGCGACGTGGGGCGCGGTGCAGTGGGCCCCGCTGTGGGCGAACCAGCTCGGCACCGAGGCGGTCCGGCAGGCGGCCGCGGCGCCGGAGACGACGCCGGAGCAGGTCGCCGCCCTGAAGGAATCCACGCGCACGAACAAGGAGTTCGCCCAGATGGCGTCCGCGCTGGGGGCGACGATCGGCTGCGTGATCGGGGCGGCGTTCGCCGGTTGGGCCGGCCGGCGGATCGCGTACGTCCTGTTGTGCCTGACGTCGCTGGCGTCGGTGTTATGGTTCTACCGCGGCCACACGGAGTTCGGGACGGCGTTCCTGGCGGCGGTCTTCGCGGCGGGGTTCTTCTCGGCGGCGTTCTACGGTTGGCTGCCGTTGTACCTGCCGGAACTGTTCCCGACGCGCGTCCGGGCGACGGGGCAGGGATTCAGCTTCAACTTCGGACGCATCCTGGCGGCGGTCGGCGTGTTGCAGGTGCCGGTGCTGATGGGCTCGCCGCCGAACTATCCGCAGGCGTGTTCGTCTCTGGCGTTCATCTACCTGCTCGGGGTGGTAGTAATCTGGCTCGCCCCGGAGACGCGCGGCAAGCCGCTGCCGGAGTAACCGAGCAAAGGCGAGCTGGTCGCTGACGCTACCACCTCGCCTTGGCTCGGTCAAAACGGCAAGTCCTCGTCCCGCCGGGCGAAGCCAAGCGTCCGCCGCGGCGTCGGCGGTTGCGGCCCGAACCCGACCGACCGCGTCGGCCGATTCGTCAGCTCCAGGCGGTTGATCTCGAACTGCTTCATCGCCCAGGCCCAGTCCCAGGCCGACGCTTCCATGTAGCGCATTACCAGCAGGTTCTTCAGCTCCTCCACCTCGGCGAAGCTGAAGCCGTCCGTCTCGTCGACGCACCGCTCCAGGTCCAGCGCCGCCTTGATCTCCGGGTGCCACCGGTCAAGCAGCCGCCGCCGCAGCTCCTCGGTCGGGGCCTCGAAGTGCAGCACCACGTCGAGCCGGCCTGGCCGCTTGAACGCCCGGTCGATCAGGTCGAGCGAGCAGTTCGTCGTGAAGACGAACGCCACCCCCTCGTGGGCCGTGATGCCGTCCATCGCGCTGAGGAAGACGGCCTGGTCCTCCGTCTCCGCTGTCTTCTCCCGGTCGCGCAGGGCGAGGTCCATGTCGTCGAAGAAGACGATGCCGCGCCGGTCGACGCTGAACAGGTCGTCGATCGTACCGTGCTCCCGGGCGGCGCGGTACATGTCCGGCGTCACGAGGCGGTATTCCCAGCTGCGCTTGCGGCACGCCTCCCAGATCCAGCGGCAGGCCATCGTCTTGCCGTTGCCCGGCGCGCCGGTCAGCAGCACGCCGCGCTTCGCCCGGCCGCCGAACGCCTTGATGCGCTCCAGGTTTCCGCCTTGCAGGTAGCCAATCGTGTTCTGCCAGAGCGTGTCGAGCTGGTCCTTCGGGAGTACCGGCGGCGGGCTCGGCGGCTCGCTCGTCTCGCGGCACTTGACCGCGATGCGGTACAGCCGTGCGTAGTCCTTCACGGCGACGGCGACGAAGTCCAACCCCCAGCAGTTCGTGCTATCGTCGTGGTGGAAGCGGACCCGGACGAAGCGGACGCCCTGGATCTCGTAGACGCGCATGCCGACCTGGATGCCGGGGTGCGTCCGGCGGTTGTCCGGGTCCCAGTCGCGGACGAGGACGCCGTCGAGCGGGAGCAACTCGCGGCGCACGGCCGCCTTGACGAGCGGCAGGTAGAACTCGTCCATATCGACGGCGACCGGGTCCTCCAGCCCGACCTGGCGGCGGACGCAGTCGAGGAGGAAACGGTGGTCGGACGCGTAGTGACGCAGGGGCGTGTCCATGATATGTCACCGGCTCGTGGCCGGGCTCGTCTCGTGGGCTTCTCTCCCCTCATCCTACGCCCGGGGCCGGCCGGCCGGCAACCGGGGTCATCCGGCGTCTTCCCGACACGCCGGCGGGGCGACGAGTTCGCGCGGCTGGCCGCCGTCAGCCCGGGCGCGTAGGCTCACGGTGGCGTCGGCCAAACCAACCAACCGGAGGTCGCCATGCGATCGTACTTCCTGGCGGGACTCGTGGGCTTTGCCACCCTCGCGGACGGGCCGGTCGCCCTCTTCCCGGACGACGGACCGCCGAAGGGGTGGGTCGTCCGCGCCTGGAACGACGTGGCCAAGCCCGCCGGCGACGACACCGCCTGGACGGTCAAGGACGGCGTCCTGACCCCCGGGAAGCAGCGCGGCACCTGGCTGATGAGCGAAAAGGAATACGGCGATTTCGTCCTCGAATTCGAGATCAAGCTCTCCGAACGCGGCAACAGCGGCGTTGCGCTGCGCGCGCCGCTGAGAGGCGATCCGGCCTTCGACGGCCTGGAGCTGCAGTTCGCCGACCTGCGCTATAACACCATGGCGAAGGCGTCCGAGCTGACCGGCGGCGTCTACCGCGCCGCCGCCCCGACGAAGCAGGTCTACAAGCCGACCGAATGGAACACATGCAAGGTCGAGCTACAGGGGCCGCGCCTCAAGGCGACCATCAACGGCGAGCTGGTCCAGGACATCGACCTGACGACGTTCGATAAGCCGGTCGCCCGGCACGACGGCACCGACGCCCCGCCGCTGAAGGACCGGCCCCGCAAGGGGCACCTCGGCTTCCAGCACCTGAGCCGTAACAACGAGCCGATCCAGATCCGCAACGTCAAACTCACGGTACTCAATTGACCAGCAAGCCGAGTCGAGCAGCCCGGCTTTTCCCTTGACTCCACCAGCGTATCGATTACGCTTATCTCACCCTCCTGCCCTCCGCTTTCGCCTGCCTGCCTGTGTCGAAAGGACGAGCCCCATGCCGGCTCCGCGTCTGCTCTCCCTCGCCGCGTTCCTGCTCGTCGTCGGCGTCTCACGCGCCGACGAGCCGCTGCACCGGCGCATCGACGGCCTGATCGCCAAGGGCCTCCCTGAATTCGCCGCCGTCGCTGCCTCGAAGGCCGACGACGCCGAGTTTCTCCGCCGCGTCACCCTCGACCTGACCGGCACGATCCCGACCGCCGACGAGGCCCGGGCGTTCCTCGCCGACTCGTCGCTGGATAAGCGGACGAAGCTCATCGACCGCCTGCTCGCCAGCCCGGAGCACGCCCGGCATTTCGCGACCGTCCTCGACGTGATGTTGATGGAACGTCGGAAGACGCAGACCGTCGCGTCTGCAGCGTGGCTCGACTACCTGCGCGAGGCGGTCGCGGCGAACAAGCCGTGGGACGTCCTCGTCCGCGAGATCCTTTCTGCCGACGGATCCGACGCAAAGACGCGCCCCGCGTCGCGGTTCCTGCTCGACCGGGCCGAGCCGCACCAGATGACGCGCGACGTCGGCCGGCTCCTGCTCGGCGTCAACCTCCAGTGCGCCCAGTGCCACGACCACCCGAAAATTGACGAGTACAAGCAGGCCCACTACTTCGGCATCTTCGCATTTCTCGGCCGGACCACTACGGTCAACGACCCGACCCTGAAGCTCGTCGTCCTCACGGAGAAGGCCGACGGGGAGACGACGTTCCAGAGCGTGTTCGACCCCAAGAAGGAGACGAAGACCGGCCAGCCGCAACTGCCCGGCGGCAAGGTCGTCGCCGACAAGCCGGTCGAGGCGGGCAAGGAGTACGTCGTCGCGCCGCCAACGGCAAAGGGGGCCCCGCCGGCCCGAACCGTGCCGACCTACAGCCGACGGGCCCAGCTCGCCCCGCTGCTCGCGACGGCGGACAACACCGCGTTCAAGCGCAACATCGCCAACCGGCTCTGGGCCCACCTCCTGGGCCGCGGCTTGGTCCATCCGCTCGACCTTGACCACGCCGACAACCCGCCGTCGCACCCGGAACTGCTCGACCTGCTCGCCCAGGAGATGGAATCGCACAACTTCGACGTACGGCACCTCCTGCGTGAGATCGCCTTGAGCGAGGCGTACCAGCGCTCGAGCGTTCCGACAGCGAAGGGGGCCGAGGCCGAGCCGGACCGCTTTGTCACCGCGAAGCTGAAGCCGCTCTCGCCGGAGCAGTTGGCCCTGGCTCTGATGCAGGCGACCGGCTTCACCGACAACCAGCGGCAGGCCCTCGGCGCGAAGGCGACCGAGGCCGCCCTGTACGCGAAGCTCGCGCCCAGCGTCGCACCGTTTGTCAACGCCTTCGCCAGCGAGCCGGGCACGGCCGAAAGCTTCGACGCGCGGGTCGAGCAGGCCCTGTTCCTTGCAAACGGGCCGACGGTCAAGACGTGGCTCGTCCCGGCCGGCAACAACCTGACCGCCCGCCTGGCGAAGGCCGCCTCGCCGGAGGCTCTCGCCGAGGATCTGTACCTGAGCGTCTACACCCGCCGGCCGACCGCCGAAGAGGCGAAGCTCGTCGCCGGGTTCCTCGCGCGTCGCACCGACAAGCCGCAGGCGATCCAGGACCTCGTCTGGGCCTTGCTCGCCAGCACCGAATTCCGCTTCAACCATTAACGGGTGCCATTATGCCTCGTAATCCCGCCTGCGGTTCGACGGAACACGTCCTTTCCCGGCGCGGCTTCCTGCACGGCGCGCTCGGCGTCGGGGGCGCGGCGCTCAGCTTCGGATCGCTGGTCCAGCCGGCCGCTGCGACCGAACTTAACAAGCAGCAGAAGCGCGTCCTGCTCGTCTGGCTGTCCGGCGGTGTCAGCCAGCTGGAGACGTGGGACCCGAAGCCCGGAACGCCGACCGGCGGGCCGTTCCAGGCCATCCCGACGTCGGTGCCCGGCACGCACATCTGCGAGCTGTTGCCCCACACGGCGAAGATCCTGCACCGCCTCGCCCTGGTGCGCGGCATCAACATCAACGAGAACGACCACGGCAAGGGGGCGTACTTCATGCACACCGGCCGGAAGCAGGAGCCGGCGATGAAGTATCCGCACCTCGGCTCCGTCTGCGCCAAGCTGCTGACGACGGCCGACAACCCGCTGCCCGGCTACATCCACGTCACGCCGAAGGGCAACGGCGGCGTCAGCAAGGAGGACGCCGCGTTCCTCGGGCCGCGCTACGCCTCGCTCGCCCTGAGCGACGGCCAGGCCCCGGCGAACATCACCCTGCCCGACGGCGTCAGCCCCGACGCCGAGGCCCAGCGGCAGGAGCTGCGCGGTTTGCTGAATGACCGCTTCGCCTCGGCGCGCAAGACGGCCGAGACGGAGGCGTACACCGGCAGCTACGACCAGGCGTCCCAGCTGATGGCCCGCCGGCACCTATTCGACCTGACGCGCGAGCCGGAGAAGTCGCGCGAGCGGTACGGCAATCACGACTTCGGCCGGCACTGCCTGACGGCCCGCCGCCTGCTCGAAGGCGGGGCGACGTTCGTCAAGGTGACGCACACGAACTACGACACGCACCACGAGAACTTCGACTTCCACATCGAGCAGCTCGGCGAGTTCGACCGGCCGTTCGCGACGCTGGTGACCGACCTGCACGACCGCGGCCTGCTCGACTCGACGCTGGTGATCGTCATGTCGGAGTTCGGCCGGACCCCGAAGATCAACCGCAACCTCGGCCGCGACCACTGGGGCACCGCGTGGTCCATTGCTGTTGGCGGCTGCGGCATCCAGGGCGGGGCGGTCGTCGGCAAGACGAACGAGCAGGGCACGGCCGTCACCGACCGCATGGTCCACGGCGGCCACCTGTTCCACACCTACTTCAAGGCGCTCGGCCTGAACCCGAACAAGAACTGGTACATCAACGAGCAGCCGATCCCGATGACCGACCCGAAGGCCGAGGCGATCGCGGAGATCCTGGCGTGAACGTCACTCTGAAGCCCGAAGACACCCGCCCGGCCGGCGAGTTCAAGCAGCCGAGCCCGCTCCTGGCCGCCCGGTTCGACCCGACCGGCACCTACGCCTTCGCGTCGGCCGAGGACAACGTCATCCACCGCTGGACGCTCGCCGACGGCAAGCGCGTCGAGTTGAAGGGCCACAAGTCCTGGCTGCGCGGCCTCGCCTTCTCGGCGAAGGACAAGCTGCTCCTCTCCGGCGACTACACCGGCAAGGTCTTCTTCTGGCCGGTCGAGGGCGAGACACCGACGCGCGAGGTCCAGGCGCACGACGGCTGGGTGCGGGCGCTCGCCGTCAACGGCGGGGAGGCGATGCTCGCCTCGTGCGGGAATGACCGGCTGATCAAGCTCTGGTCGCTGCCCGACGGCAAGCCGGTCCGCACGCTCGAAGGACACGAGAGCCACGTCTACAACGTCGCGTTCCATCCGACGCAGCCGCTGCTGGTGTCGGCCGACCTGAAGGGCGTCGTCAAGGTCTGGCAGATCGAGAAGGGCTCCGTCGAACGCGAGTTGGACGCGAAGCTGCTCCACAAGTACGACACGACGTTCGGGGCCGACATCGGCGGCGTGCGGAGCATCGCCTTCACCTCGGACGGCAAGCACCTCGCTTGCGCCGGCATCACCAACGTGACCAACGCCTTCGCTGGCGTCGGCAATCCGCTCGTCGTGCTGTTCGACTGGGAGGCGGCGAAGGTCGCGCAGTTGCTCAAGCCGAAGCAGGCCTTCCAGGGCACGGCGTGGGGCGTCGTCTGCCACCCGGACGGCCACGTCGTCGCGGCGGCCGGCGGCAACGGCGGCATGCTCTGGTTCTGGAAAGCGGACAAGGCCGAGGATCTCTTCGCGTTCAAGGTGCCGCAGAACGCCCGCGACCTGGCCCTGCACCCCGACGGCAAGCGCCTCGCGGTGCCGTGCGCCGACGGCGTCCTACGGGTATACGACGCGACGGCGAAGTAACGACCCCACGCATCGGTTCGTCGGAGCCGCGCACGCAGCGAGTCTTCGAGCGGAGTAAGCGGTCACCGCCCTGAACCACCAGCCCGCGACCGCTTACTCCGCTCGCTACGTGCGCGGCTCCGAAAGACCGGCCCGTCACGCCCCCAATCGGTGCAGTGCGTCGTACGCCTCGCTCGCCAGCGGGTTGCCCTCGTAGGCCGTCACCTGTTTGTACGCCTTGACCGCCTTCGCCGTCTCGCCGAGCTGCTCCCACGCCTGGCCGATCTTGAAGTACGTCTTCGCCCCGGCCCGGTGGCTCTTCAAGAAATCCTGGTAGCACGCGATCGCCGCGTCGGCCCGGCCGACCTCCATGTACAGGTCGCCGAGCATCTGCTGGGCGACGTGCCAGGCGTCCTCCTCCTCGCCGCTGAGCCAGCTCTTCGGCTTGTTCGCCCGGGCCTGCTCCAGTACGGCGATCGCGCGGTCGCGCTCCCCGTAGCGCAGCAGGATGCGGGCCTGCACCAGCATCGCGCTGACGTGGGCCGGGTTGAGCGTGCTCGCCAGCTCGGACAGGTGGCGGGCCACGTCGAGCCATTCGAGATCCTGGGCGAGCGGGCCGTCGAGGATCGTCTTCGCCTTCTTGACGCAGTACGCCGCGTCGAACCACCGGCGCACGTCGTCGGCCTTCTCGCGGAGTAGCTCGACCGGGACGGAGTAGTAGTAGCGGTCCTTCTTCTGGAGCAGGTCCCCGTCCGTGCTCTGGTACGCCAGCGCCGCCTCGGTGGCGTGAATCGCGGCGAGGACGTCGCCCTTCTTCTCGTACAGTTCGGCGAGCGTCCGCAGGGTCGAGACGCCGGCCTGGCCGGTCTCCAGGTAGAGGCGGAAGTTCTCGATCGCGGCGTCGGTCTGGTCGTTGTGCAGGGCGAGTTCGCCGAGGTACTTCACCGTCGCGGCGTAGGTCCGCTGCTGGTCGTCGGGCAGGGCCTTGAAGCCGATCTCCCGGCCGATGTCGCGGGCGCGCTCGAAGTAGCGGCGCGACTCGTCGGCGTTGCCGGCCCGGTCGTGCGCCTTGGCGATCTCGACGTGGAAGCCGACCGCCTGGAGCGGCAGGCCGCGCGACGCGATGCGGAGGAACTCCGCCCCGTGCGGCCACTGGTCAGCATCCACGATCAGCTTCATGCCGAGGTGGCGGGCGTAGGCGTGGTCGAACTCAGTGACGGCCATCTGGCCTTCTTGCAAGGCGGCCCGATAATCTGCCTCGCGCAGGTCGTGGTAGAGGGCCTGCTTGAGCTGCTGGACGCCGGCGTCGTCGGGCGACTCGGCGTAGACGCGCTCGACGGCGGCGATCGCCTCCATGCGCCGGCCTGGGACCGCGAGCTGCGGTTCGCCAACGCGCTGCCGAAGGGTCGGGTGTAGCAGCAGGGCGAGCTGCCAGGCCGGCATGAGCGTCCGCAGCCGGGCGGGGTCGTTCGCGCCGTAGCCGGCCGGGTCGATGATGCGCGTCAGTCGCTCGGCGGCGTCGTCGAGGTCGCCCTGGTGCGTCGAGGCGACGGCGCGCCAGTAGTCGTAGGTCGGCCGCATCTGCGGCCGCTGGCTCAGGACGAGTTCCAGCAGGCGCAGCGCCTCGTCGAGCTGCCGTGGCGTCGGCTTGCCGTGGACGAGCAGGCTGCCGGCCCGCTCCATGCACAGGTCGAAGTCCACCAGGGCGAGCAGGGCCGGGTCCTTGTCCAGATTCGTCAGGTCGAGGGCCTTGTGGACCTCCCAGAAGCCGTCGCGCGCCAGCGAGTTCGTCGGGTCGAGGGCGAGCGCCCGGCGGAAGGCGAGCAGGGCCTGGCGGTATCGGCCGACGCGCGAGTAGCTGAAGCCGCGGAAGGCGTGCTTCGAGACGCGCAAGCCGGGCAGGACGTAGAAGGTGTAGACGACGTACAGGGCGAGCGGCCCGACGAGGGCGGTCGTCCGCAGGTTCGGCAGGTCCTTCCACAAGATCCAGAGAGCGATGCCGAGCGCGGCGCAGATCGCGCCGATCTCGACCTCGCTCTCCTCCTCCTGGCCGGCGAACGTTAGCAGGTAGAAGAACGGCAAGCCGAGCAGGAGTTGGTAGGCGAATAGCTGGGCGTCCTGGAGGCGGTCCTTGATCAGGTCGTAGCCGTACAGGCCGCCGGCGACGAGGCCGGCGGCGAGGGCGAGGATGACGCCGATGCGGTAGTTGCGCTGGCGGATCAGCGGCAGGGCACCCATGACCAGGCCGAGGACCGCCCCGCCGGCGAGCAGGAGCGTCACGAGGCGCTGGTTCTCCTCGGCCAGAGTGACGAACGTCCCGCCGAGCATCCAGAAGATGCCGCCGAGTAGACCGCCGAGGATGCCGAGATAAATCAGCGTCGGACATTCGAGCAGGACGAACAGAAGAAATGTCGCTAGGCCGCGTGGCCGATAACCCTGGTAGAGCTTGAGGCCGGCCCCCAGGAGTAGGCCGACGCCGAGGCCGCCGAGCATGCCGACGTTCACAGGAACGAGCGTGTCGGCGTAGCTGGTCGGCGGCGTCATGCCCTGGAGCAGGGCGGCGATCAGGAGCAGGGCGAGGAAGAGGCCCTTGAGGAGGTATTCGGTCTTCAGCCACGGCATGGCGAGGTCTCGCGTGCGGGTCGGGTTGCGACAGGCCCGGGCGATGAGCGCCTGGGGGCACGAGCGGCCTCGCCGGGGCGAAGCGACGAGGGTATAATGCGCATCTTATCAGGTCCGCCGCCGTTCCGCTCGCTGGAGCGGGTGATCAGGAAAGGTTCGCGTCGCATGGCCAGCAGCGAAGGACTCCCCACCGACCTCGGCGTGCCCGGCCTGCGACGGGTCGGCAAGGTCCACTACGCCCTGCCGACGGCCGGCCTGGTCGAGCACGCCGTCCGCCGCGGCGAGGGCCTGTTCAGCGCGACCGGGGCCCTGACCGTCCGCACCGGCAAGCACACCGGCCGGAGCCCGAAGGATCGCTACGTCGTCGCCGAGCCGGGCCGCGAGGGCGAGATCGCCTGGGGGGCAGTCAATCGGCCCATGACGCCCGACGTGTTCGACCGCCTCCTCGCCAAGACGACCGCGTACCTCCAGGGCCGCGACCTGTACGTCGAGGACGCCTCCGCCTGCGCCGACCCGGGCCACGCCCTACCGGTGCGCGTCGTCGGCGAGGACGCCTGGGTCGCCCTGTTCTCGCGCTGCCTGTTCCGCGAGCCGGTCCTTCTCGCCGAGGCGGCCGGCCTCCTGCCCGGAGTCACCGTCGTCGCGGTGCCCGGCCTGGAGGCCGACCCGGAGCGCGACGGTACGCGGACGGAGACGTTCATCGTCCTGAACCTGGCCCGTCGCCTCATCCTCGTCGGCGGCACGCGCTACGCTGGCGAGATCAAGAAGGGCGTCTTCTCGCTCTTGAACTACCTGCTTCCGGCGCGGGGCGTCTTCCCGATGCACTGTGCCGCAAACGTCGGCCCGGCCGGGGAGACGGCCCTGTTCTTTGGCCTGTCCGGCACCGGCAAGACGACGCTGTCGGCCGACCCGGAGCGCCGCCTGATCGGCGACGACGAGCACGGCTGGTCGGACGATGGGGTCTTCAACATCGAGGGCGGCTGCTACGCCAAGACGATCCGCCTGTCGCCGACGGGGGAGCCCCAGATCTGGAACGCGCTGCGCTTCGGCAGCGTGATCGAGAACGTCGTCGTCGATCCGGCGACGCGCGTCGCCGACTACGACGACGAGTCGGTCACGGAGAACACGCGGGCGGCGTACCCGGTCGAGTTCATCGACAACGCGGAGCTGTCCGGCCTGGGCGGCCATCCGAAGAGCGTCCTGTTCCTGACGTGCGATGCATTCGGCGTCCTGCCGCCGTTGAGCAAGCTGACGCCGAGCCAGGCGATGTATCACTTCCTGCTCGGCTACACGGCGAAGGTCGCCGGCACCGAGGCCGGCGTGACGGAGCCGGAGGCGACGTTCTCGACGTGCTTCGCCGCGCCGTTCCTGCCGCGTCCGGCCGGCGTTTACGCCCGTATGCTCGGCGAGAAGCTATCGCGGCACCGCAGCGCCGTCTGGCTGGTGAACACCGGCTGGACCGGCGGCCCGTCCGGCGGCTCGGCCCCGCGCTTCCCGCTGGCCGCGACGCGGGCCCTGGTGCGGGCGGCGCTCGCCGGGACGCTCGACGGCGTGCCGTGCCAGGCAGACCCGGTCTTCGGCCTGGCGGTGCCGACGGCGGTGCCGGGCGTCGCGCCGGAGCTGCTCCAGCCGCAGAGCACCTGGGCCGACCCGGCGAAGTACGACCAGGCGGCGAAGCGCCTGGCGGCGCGGTTCCGCAGCGAGTTCAGCGTCTACGAATCCGAGGTGACCGCAGACGTCCGCGCGGCAGGTCCGCGAGAATAGAAGAAGTGATAATCCACGAAATACACGAAACACACGAAAGAAGACAAAGCAAAGAATGCCTTTTGTCTTCTTTCGTGTGTTTCGTGGTTCTCTTTCATTGCTGATCGTTGCCTTACTTCAGCTCTTTGATCTTAAGGTTCTTCCACCGGACCTCCATCGGCTCGGCCTTCTTGCCGACGCCGTGGACCTGTAGCGCGATGAAGCCCTTCGCCGTGACGGCGTCCTTGAAGTCCGCCGCCGGGACGCCGTTGATCCACGTCTTGATCGCGTCGCCCTTGCACTCGATCTTGAACGTGTTCCACTCGTTCTGCTTGAACGCCTTGCGGGCGGCCTCGTTCATACTCAGGTCCTGGAGGAACTTGCCGCGCCGGCCCTCGTCGTAGACCGCGCCGGAGAACGACCGCGCCGACGGGTCGATCTCGACCTGGTAGCCGTGGACCCGGCCGGCCGGCACATCCATCTTCTTGCCCTCGACCTCGATCGACTTCTTCTCGTCGAAGCACTCGCTGCGGATCTGCACGCCGGAGTTCAGCTCCGGGTGGACCTTGAACTCGAGTTCTAGGACGAAGTCGCCGTAGTCCTTCTTCGTGCAGAGGAACGAGTTCGGCGTGTCCGGCACCGACGAGCCGACGATGGCCCCGTCCTCGATCTTGTACTTCGCCTTGCCGCCCTTCTGGACCCAGTTGTCGAGGTCCTTGCCGTTGAAGAGCGGCACCCAGTCCTTGTCGTCGGCCGCCCGGAGAGAGGGCAGGGCGGCAATCGTCAGCCCCGCCAGCAGCGCCCAGCGCGTCATCGTGATGTCTCCTCGTGGTGGGATCGTGTCCGGCGAGGACTGTTGTAGGACGACCCTCCCGGGTCGTCCGGGGGTCACTCCGGCACCGTCCACGTCAGCGTCGTCCAGAACGACTCCCACTCGTACTCGGCCGTCTTCGGCCGGGTCATGTGCGTCAGCCGGATCGTCATCAGGCCGGCCCTGGCGACGGGGATGAGGGCCTCCCCCTTCTCGTCGGTCCGCACCGTGCCGGACGGGGCGTCGCCGTCGCCGGGGCGGTCCCAGCCGAGGTTCGCCTCCGCGAGCGGCTTGCCGTCGAACAGGACGCGCACCGGCAGCGCATCGCCCGGCTTGCGCGCGAACGGGTCCGCGAGCGGCACGATCTCCAGCGGCAGGCCGACGGGCCGGGTCGGGTCGTGCTGGCCGCCGGTGCCGACCCGGACGAGCACCTTCGGCGACTTCGAGTAGCGCTCCTTGCCCGGCTGGTTGAGGGTGCTCTCCTTCGCCCGCTGGAGGTAGACGTGCGGCAGGCCGTCGCTGACGAGGTAGGCGTTGAACCTGTCCGCGTCGAGGGTCAGGACGCGCGGCTTCGTCTGCACCGCGACGACGTAGAGGCCGGGCTTCTCCGGCGTGAAGGTCAGCAGGCCGGAGACGCCGTCCTTGCCGGCAGCGTCCACCTCGCCGACTGCTCCGTTTGGATAGACGACAAGCCGCTTGAGGAACGCGGCCGGGTCTGGGGCGATGTCGCCCTTGGGGAAGTCCATGCCGGAGTGGGCGCGGATCGTCACCGGCTTGCCGTCGGGGACCGGGCCGGCCGGCGGCAGCAGCCAGAGGTCGTGCGCCGCCGCCGGGGCGGTGAATAGGAGGGTCGCGAGCAGCGTCAGCAACGGACGGACGGTCATAGCGGAACTCCCGGTGGCTGGGGCGGGGCTGCCCCTTACAATACGAGGGCGCGACGCGATCGAACCCTTCCCGGAGCGACCCATGACCTCGCCACGCGAACTCCCGGCCTGGAAGGCCCTGGCGGCGCACTACGACCAGATCCGCGACGTCACGCTACGGTCGCTCTTCCAACAAGACGCGACGCGTGGCACCCGCCTGACTGCCGAGGCGGCCGACCTCTACCTCGACTTCTCGAAGAACCGCGTCACCGACGAGACGCTCAGCCTGCTGCTCCAGCTCGCGAACGAAGCGAAGGTCGCCGAGCGGCGCGACGCCATGTTCCGCGGCGACCGCATTAACCCGACCGAGGACCGCTCCGTCCTGCATGTCGCCCTGCGGGCACCGCGGACGCAATCGATCGTCGTGGACGGCGTCGATGTCGTGCCACACGTTCATTCCGTCCTCGACCGGATGGCCGCATTCGCCGACCGGGTTCGCTCCGGCCAGTGGACCGGCCATACCGGCAAGCGCATCCGCGCCGTCGTCAACGTCGGCATCGGCGGCTCCGACCTCGGCCCGGTCATGGCCTACGAGGCGCTCAGGCACTTCAGCCAGCGGGACATGGTGTTCCGGTTCGTCTCGAACGTCGATGGCACCGACTTCGCCGAGGCGACGCGCGACCTCGACCCGGCCGAGACGCTGTTCATCATCTCCAGCAAGACGTTCACCACCCTGGAGACGATGACGAATGCCCACACCGCCCGGGCGTGGTCGCTGGCGGCGCTGGGCGATGAGAAGGCCGTCGCAAAGCACTTCGTCGCCGTCTCGACGAACGGCGAGGCGGTCAAGGCGTTCGGCATCGACACGGCGAACATGTTCGAGTTCTGGGACTGGGTCGGCGGCCGGTACTCGATGGAGTCGGCGATCGGCCTCTCGACGATGCTCGCCATCGGCCCCGCGAACTTCCGCGACCTGCTCGCCGGCTCGCAGGCCGTGGACGAGCACTTCCGCACCGCGCCGTTCGAGAAGAACCTGCCGGTGCTGATGGGCCTGCTCGGCGTCTGGTACGCCGACTTCTTCGGGGCCGAGACGGTCGCCGTGCTGCCTTACGAGCAGTACCTGAAGCGCTTCCCGGCCTACCTGCAACAGCTCACGATGGAGAGCAACGGCAAGCGCGTCCGCCTCGACGGCGCGGCGGTCGATTACCCGACCGGGGCGATCTACTGGGGCGAGCCGGGCACGAACGGCCAGCACTCGTTCTACCAGCTCATCCACCAGGGGACGCGGCTGATCCCGTGCGACTTCATCGGCTGCTGCCGGTCGCTCAACCCGCTCGGACGGCACCACGACCTACTGATGGCGAACGTCTTCGCCCAGAGCGAGGCCCTCGCCTTCGGCAAGACCGCGGAGGAGGTCCGGGCCGAGGGCGTGCCGCCGGCGCTCGTGCCACACAAGACCTTCCCCGGCAACCGGCCATCGAACACGATCCTGGCCGACCGGCTGACGCCGAGCGTGCTCGGACAGCTTATCGCCCTGTACGAGCACATCGTCTTCACGCAGGGGGTGATCTGGGGCCTCGACTCGTTCGACCAATGGGGCGTCGAGCTGGGCAAGGTGCTCGCCCAGCGCATCGTCGGCGAACTGGAGGCCGCCTCGGACGCGAACCTGGCGCACGACGGCTCGACGAACGCGCTCCTGCGGCGGTACCGGGCGCGGCGGGGCGGCTGAGCCGTTACGGCCCCGCCGGCTTGGACAGGCCGCCGAAGAGGCGGACGCTGCCGTGCATGACCCGGGCGACGAGGCGGCAGAGCGTCCGGCTCCGTGACGAGTCGCAGGCGCAGTCGAGGTCTCGCAGGAACTGGGCGTCACAGGCCGGCCGGCTCGGCCGGGTGTCGTAGCAGTGGTCGTGGCAGCGACACGCCGGCTTGAAGTCCGCCCCGGCGAAGCCCTGTGGGATGAGGTACTTGAGCGGCCCCTTGAGCCACTTCGGGCCGCACGGCCGATCCTCTGGGGCCGGCTCCTGAGCCAGGGCCGACCCGTTGGAGGCGGCGAGGATGACGAGCGTCAGCGCGGTGCGGAGGAGCGTCATGGAGTTGGTTTCGGTCGCCCGGCGGGTGGTGGTGAAGTCGGGGGCGGATGCCCCGGGCGTGCAATCTCGGAGAGCGTGATGATTCGACCGTGGCATCGGGTCGTGCCGGCCTTGCTGGTCCTGGGGGCGTGCGTCTCCCTGGCCCCGGCGGCCGACTGGCCGCAGTGGATGGGGCCGACGCGCGACGGCGTCTGGACCGAGACCGGCCTCATCGACAAGTTCCCGGCGGGGGGGCCGAAGGTTCTGTGGCGGACGCCGATCGCCGGCGGCTTTGCCGGCCCGGCCGTCGTCGGCGACCGGGTCTACGTCACCGACTACGTCACGCCGGATACCGACTACAAGAAGCTGAACAACCCCTCGACCCGGCCGCCGCTCGACGGCAAGGAGCGCGTCCTCTGCCTCGACGCGACGTCGGGCAAAGTGCTGTGGAAGCACGAGTACGACTGCCACTACGAGGTGTCGTACCCGTGCGGGCCGCGCTGCACGCCGACTGTCGCCGACGGCAAGGTCTACACCCTCGGCTCCGAGGGCGACCTGTTCTGCCTCGACGCGGCGAAGGGGACCGTCGTCTGGTCGAAGGCGCTGAAGAAGGAGTACAACGCGGCGACGCCGATCTGGGGCTTCTGCGGCCATCCGCTCGTGGATGGCAAGAAACTGATCTGCCTCGTCGGCGGCAAGGACAGCGTCGCGGTGGCGTTCGACAAGGACACCGGCAAGGAGCTGTGGCGGGCCGTCTCGGCGAAGGAGCCGGGCTACGCCCCGCCGACGATCATCACGGCGGGCGGCACCCGGCAGCTGCTCATCTGGGACGCGGAGAAGCTCAACGGCCTCGACCCGGAGACGGGCAAGGTGTACTGGTCGGTGCCGCTCGCGGCGAGCTACGACATGTCGATCATGGCCCCGCGCAAGGGCGGCGACTTCCTCTACGCCGGCGGCATCGGCGGCAAGGGCAAGTTGCTCAAGCTCGCGAAGGACAAGCCGGCCGCGGAGGAGGTGTGGACCGGCAAGGGGACGACGGCGATCTACCCGATCAACAGCACGCCGATCGTCGATGGCGAGATGATGTACGGCGTGGACCAGGACGGGGCGCTGCGCGGCGTGAAGTTCGCGACGGGGGAGCGCGTCTGGGAGACGTTCGCCCCGGTGGCAGGCGGCGACCGTGCGTCGAACAACGGGACGGCGTTCCTGGTCAAGAACGGCGACCGCTACTGGCTCTTCAACGAGCGCGGCGAACTGGTCGTGGCGAAGCTGACTCCGAAGGGCTACGAGGAGATCGACAAGGCGAAGATCCTGGAGCCGACAGGTTACAGCCGGCCGCGCGACGTCGTCTGGAGCCACCCGGCCTTCGCGAACCAGTGCGTGTATGCGAGGAACGACAAGGAGATCGTCTGCGTCTCGCTGGCGAAGTGACCCTGGTGAGGTGCGTACCATGACCACCCCGCCGCGTGTCGCGTACGTCGTCCAGCGGGTCGGCTGGACGTTCAACGACCAGTGGTACTACCGCGATGGCAAGGAGGATGACGTCCCGCTCGTCGCCTACGCCACGCGCGACCGGGCAGAGGCGGAACGGATGCGCCTGGAGCGCGTCGCCTGGAAGGAGGCGGGCTCGCCGCTCGACTACGGCTGCGGGATCGAATCGGTTTCCTCAATGAGCGAGGCGGAGTTCCAAGCGTTCCTGGAGACGATCGACCTCTTTACGGAAGAACTCCGAGGTGGCCGCGACCTTGATTGGGGCGATTGGTGGGATGCGGTTGAGGACACCCTGACCGACGACCAGCGTGAGGCCATCTGGGAGATGATGGACAAGCTCCGTCTGTTCGAGGTCGTCGAGGTCGAGGTGGGAGGCGGGCTTTGACCACCGGCACGGCCTACCTCCTCCGCTGGCGGCGGGAATATTGCTACCAGCGGACGGATTGGTCCCGCAGCGAGCGGCTCCCCGGACGACGGTTGATGAAGCTATTCACCGACCGCGCCGAGGCGGAGGCGTACCTGGACGGCCTTCGCGAGGGCCGGATCGCCCCGCCGCCCGAGGCGAACCCGTTCCTGTCGCTGGGGGACGGCGGGCCGCTGGACAGCCTGACCGAGATGCCGGAGCCGGTCTTCCTCGACCTGATCCGCGACCTGGGGCTGGAGCCGCCGGCGGAGACGGAGATCGTGCCTCGCTACGGTAAGCCGTTCCTCGGCCGCGACTGGAGCGCCTGGTGGCACGCGACGGCCCCGACGACGGACGACGCCGAGCGATGTCGCATCTGGCAGGCGCTCGATTTCGTCTCGTTCTTCGAGGTCGTCGAGGTGGAACACGACCCGACCACCATCCCGGACGGATGAGGGGCGTCCGGTCGAACAATCCGCCCGGGTGGAAATCAACCCTGGGATCCATTCGCCAGCCGCCGCAGACCGGACAGGCTCCGGAGGCTCACCGCGCCGGCGTCCGGCCGGGCGACGACCTGTCGCCGCTCGTCGGCGTGATCGCGCGTCGCCGCCAGGTGCCCGCGGAGGCGGTCCACCAGCCAGACGTGCCAGACGAACCACAGCACCCAGCACGCCCCCACCCAGGGCAGCAGCTCGTTGACGATCGCCAGGTGGCGATGGCTCATCAGGGTGCCGACTGTCGCCCCCATCAGCAGGCCGATGAACAGCAGGTTGCGCTCGCAGCCGACGACGCGGGCCCGGTCTTGTACGCTGCCAGCCACGCTGCCGACGTACTGGGTGAAGATCACGCAGCTGAGTACCGCCAGCGTCACGCTCGCCAGGAGCAGGAGGCAGCCCGTATCGGTGAGGTTAACTGCGTCGAGCCAGTGCGTCCCGTTGACGAGCAGCCCGTAGGTCCGTCGGCCGCTCAGGTACAGCCCCGCCATCCCTGTCAAGAGCGAGGTCGCCACGCTCAGGAAACCGGCGTAGATCAGCTCCTTGCCGTTCTGCACCGACGGGGAGTGCATCAGGCAGCGCCACAGCCCGCGGACGACCAGTGCGGTCGCCAGGAGAATCGCCAGGCAGATCGTCCCCCCGGCAAGGGGCAGGAATAGGTCCGCGGAATCGCCGCGGAACTCGACCATCCGCACGGCCCAGTAGCCGTCGTAGGCCAGGTGGTGAAAGCCCAGACCGAGCGCGCCCCCCGCGAGGAGCACGAAGTAGCCCAGGAGGACGCCGCCGAGTCCCTTGCGGATCTCGTCCCAGTACGCCCCCTCGTTCTGCACCTTCGGCATCTGCTTGGACGGTGACAGGTACCCGGCCGATTGGAACTGCATGGCAGCCTCCCGCGCCCGGGGTCCCACCCCGGCGGCTTCAACGACGGGCGAAAGGCGACGCGCCGGCCCGGGCGTCGGGGGAGACGCCGCACGGACAGTTGCGCGATCAGGGCGAACGGGACCGCAGGGACAGGAGGCTGAACGGTCAGGGCAACCTGGCGAAATGTAGTTCGCGTCGCCCGGGTTGTCAAACGGATCGACCCGCCGCTCCCAAACTGGCGCGAACGCCGCGGCCTGGCGGCAGGGCGGTGCCCTCCACGGAACGATCTTGTCCCCTAGCATAGGGAGAGAAAGGGAGGATGCGTCATGCCGCTCCGCGATCATTTCCGGCCGCCGATGTCGGAGCGATTCTCCTGGGACATGTTCCACGGCGGCTGGCCGATGACGCTGTCGCGCCAACTGAATCGCATCTTGCCGCCGCAGTTCATGGCCGGGCCCAACGTCCACCTCGGCACAGGCGTCGAGATCGACCTCGGCACCTTCGATCTCAGCCAGACTCCCGGCGAGGTGCCAGCTCCGAACGAGGACGGCCTCCGGTGGGAAGCCCAGCCGAGCCTCGCCGTGGAAACGGACCTCCTGGACCCGAGCGAATACGAGGTGCGCGTTTACGACGTCCGCGAGAATCGCCGCCTCGTCGCCGCGATCGAGCTGGTGAGCCCCGCGAACAAGGACCGACCCGAGGTGCGGACCGCGTTCGTCATCAAGTGCAACGAGCTTCTCCGACGCGACGTCTGCGTCGTGATCGTCGACGTGGTAACGGCGCGAAACTTCAACCTCTATGCGGACCTGCTGAACCTGATCCACCAGCGCGACCCGGGCCAGGGGGATCCGCCCGCACCGGTCTACGCGGCGTCGTGCCGATGGGTGCCGCGAGGTGGGAAGCGCGTGCTGGAAACCTGGTCGCGGGTGCTGGCCATCGGCCAACCCCTGCCGACGCTCCCGTTGTGGCTGGGCGAGGAACTCAACGTCGCGCTCGACCTCGAAACGAGCTACGAGGAGACGCTCCGGGATCTGCGGATGGCATGAAAAGGGAACCGGCCGGCTCCGCGGAGCCGGCCGGTCAGGACAACCTCACACCGTGACGGCCTGCCCTTCGAGCCGCCGCGCCACGTCCGGCAGCGCGACGGCCAGGGCCTCCTCGACCGTCTCGACCAGGGCGAAGGTCAGCTCATCGCGGACCGCCTCCGGCAGTTCGCGCAAATCGACCTCGTTGTCGCGCGGCAGGATGACCGTCGTCACCCCGGCCCGCCGGGCGGCGAGCACCTTCTCCTTGATGCCGCCCACCGGCAGCACGAGACCCGTCAGCGTGATCTCGCCCGTCATCGCCACGTCGCGGCGCACCGGCACCCCGGTGAACGCCGAGATCAGGGCCATCGCCATCGCGACGCCGGCCGACGGGCCGTCCTTCGGCACCGCCCCGGCCGGGACGTGGACGTGGACGCCGTCATTCCGCACCCGCGGCAGCGGGATGCCGAGCTGCGACGCCCGCGACCAGACGAACGACCGCGCCGCCCGGGCCGACTCCTTCATCACCTCGCCCAGCTGCCCCGTCAGGCGCAGGCCGCGGCCCATCGGCAGCACCGTCGCCTCGATGTACAGCACGTCGCCGCCCGTCTCCGTCCAGGCGAGCCCGGTCGAGACGCCGGCGGCCAGCTCCTTGCGGAACCGCTCCGGCCGCACCCGCTCCGGGCCGAGCAGCTTCGGCAGGTCGGCCAGTGACACCGGGCCGCCGGCCGTCCCCTCGGCGACCTGACGCGCCAGCTTCCGGGCGATCCGGGCGAGCAGGCGCTCCAGCTCGCGGACGCCGGCCTCCCGCGTGTAGCCCCTGATCATCGCCTGCAGCACAACGTCCGACAGGGCGAACTGCTCCTCGCTCAGGCCGGCTTCCACCCGCTGCCGCGGCAGCAGGTAGCGCCGGGCGATCTGCACCTTCTCCTCCTCGCTGTAGCCGGACAGCCGCAGCACCTCCATGCGGTCGAGCAGCGGCCGCGGGATGCCGTCCAGGCCGTTCGCCGTCATCAGGAAGAAGACGCGCGACAGGTCGAACGGCAGGTCGAGGTAGTTGTCCCGGAACGTGTGGTTCTGGGCCGGGTCGAGCACCTCCAGCAGCGCCGACGACGGGTCGCCGCGGAAGTCACGGCCAAGCTTGTCCACCTCGTCCAGCAGCAGGACCGGGTTCTTCACCCCGGCGCGCTTGACGGCCTGGATCAGCCGGCCGGGCATCGCGCCGATGTACGTCCGCCGGTGGCCGCGCAGCTCCGCCTCGTCGTGCAGGCCGCCGAGGCTGAAGCGCTCGAACTTGCGCCCCAGCGCCCGGGCGATCGACTGCCCGAGCGACGTCTTGCCGACGCCGGGCGGGCCGACGAGCAGCAGGATCGGGGCCTTCGCCTCCGGGTTGAGCTTCAGCACGGCGAGGTGCTCCAGGATGCGCTCCTTGATTTCGCCGAGGCCGAAGTGGTCCTCGTCGAGCACCTGCCGGGCCCGGGCCAGGTCGATCTCCAGTTCCTCGACCTTGTTCCAGGGCAGCTCCAGGATCAGCTCCAGGTGGCTCCGGCCGACCTGATAGTCCGGGGCGGCCGGCGGCAGCCGTTCCAGCCGCGACAGGGCCTTCTCCGCCTCGGTGCGGACGAGTTCCGGCAGGTCCGCCTCGGCGAGCCGCTCGCGCAGCACCTCCAGTTCGGCCTTCTCCGGGTTGTCCTCGCCCAACTCGTCGCGGATGGCGTCCATCTGCTTGCGGAGCATGAACTCGCGCTGGGCCTGGGTCATCTCCGACTCGGCCTTGCGGTTGATCGTCGCCCGCAGCTCCTGGACCTGCAACTCGTGCACGAGGTAGCCGTGCATCAGGCGCAGGGCGTCGACCTTCGTCGCCGCTTCGAGCAGGGCCTGCTCCTTGGCGGCGTCGAGGCCGAGGAGCGAGCCGAGCAGGTAGACGAGCCGCAGCGCGTCCGCCTCGGCGAGCTGCTGCAGCGGCACCGGGGCCTGCACCTGGGCGACCTCGAGGATGCGCGACGCCGTCTGGAGGATGGCCCCCTTCAGGGCTTCCGCCTCGGTCGCGTCGCCGTCGGCGATGTCCGGCATAGGCTGGACGCGCACGGCCAGGTAGGGCTCCGTCTGGTCGACGTCGAGCAGCTCGACACGCTCCAGGCCCTGTACCAGCACTTCGATACCATTTTCGCCGCGGCCGGCCTTCTTGATGACGGCGCGGACGCCGAATTTGGCCAGCTCGTCGAAACCCGGCTGCTCGCTGGACGCGTCCGTCTGGACGACGGCGAGGAACTCCTTGGCCTCGGTGGCCAGGACGGCCTCGATCGCCGCCAGCGACCCGGGCCGCCCGACCGTCAACGGGAGGAACAACCCGGGGAACAGGACCGTATTCCGCAGCGGCAGGACGGGCAGGACGCGCGGCGTGAAATCCACGGACGTCTGCATGGGACTGTCCTCCGGTTGGAGAGTAAACGAATCACAGGGACACAAGGGACGCAGAGAAATCCGGCGAGGGGACGGGAGTGAGACGGGTGTTGGTTTCGCCCATCCCTCGCCACAATCAATACCCGGAAACCGGGTCGGTCTTACTCGAAGTTACTTCGTCTTGAACACCAGCGTGCTGCGCTGGGCGTCGAAGTCACCTTCGACCGCCTGCCCGTCGCGGATCTTGCCCTCCAGCAGGAGCCGGCTCAGCGCCGTCTCGACCTCCTTCTGGATCACCCTCTTCAACGGACGCGCACCGTACGCCGGATCGTAGCCGACCTGCACCAGATGTTGCACGGCCGCCGGCGACAGCGTCAGGGTGATGTTCCGCTCGGCCAGTCGCTTCTTCAGCCGATCGAGCTGGATCAGGACCACCTCGGCCAGCTGCTCCTGCGTCAGGGCGTGGAAGACGATCACCTCGTCGACCCGGTTGAGGAACTCCGGCCGGAAGTTCTTGCGCAGCTCGTCGAGCACCGCGACCTTCATCCGCTCGTACCCCTCGCCGGCGAACGAGCCCTTGTACTGCAAGATCCGCTGGCTGCCGACGTTCGACGTCATGATGACCAGCGTGTTCTTGAAGTCGACGACGCGCCCCTGGCCGTCCGTCAGCCGGCCGTCGTCGAGGAGCTGGAGCAGGACGTTGAACACGTCCGGGTGCGCCTTCTCGATCTCGTCGAACAGCAGGACGCAGTACGGCCGACGGCGGACGGCTTCGGTCAGCTGGCCGCCCTCCTCGTAGCCGACGTAGCCCGGCGGGGCACCGATCAGGCGGGCGACCGTGTGCTTCTCCATGTACTCCGACATGTCGAGGCGGACCATCGCCCGCTCGTCGTCGAAGAGGAACTCCGCCAGGGCCCGGGCCAGCTCGGTCTTGCCGACGCCGGTCGGGCCGAGGAAGATGAACGACCCGATCGGCCGGTTCGGGTCCTTCAGGCCGCTCCGGGCCCGCAGCACCGCCTCGGCGACCGCCGTCACCGCCTCGTCCTGGCCGATGACGCGCTTGTGCAGCTCCTCGTCCAGCTTGAGCAGCCGCTGCACCTCGCCTTCGAGCAGCCGGGTCACCGGGATGTGCGTCCACCGCGAGACGACCTCGGCGATGTCCTCCTCGGTGACGGCTTGCTGGATGAGCTGGCCGCCGCCGGCCTTCGCTTGGCGCTCCTCCTCGGCCTTGACCTTCCGCTCCAGGTCCGGGATCGTGCCGTACTCGATCTCGGACGCCTTGTTGTAGTCGTAGCGCCGCTTCGCCGCCTCCAGCTCGACGCGGGCGGCGTCCAGCTCCTCGCGCAGCTTGCCCACCGCGGCGACCTGCTGCTTCTCGGCCTGCCACTGCGCCGTCAGGGCGGACTCCTTCTCCTTGAAGTCGGCCAGCTCCTTCTCGAGCTTCGCCAGGCGGTCCTTGCTCGCGGCGTCCTTCTCCTTCTTGAGCGCCTCGCGCTCGATCTCCAGCTGCATGACCTTGCGGTGGACCTCGTCCAGCTCGCTCGGCATCGAGTCGATCTCGGTCCGCAGGCGGGCGGCGGACTCATCGACGAGGTCGATCGCCTTGTCCGGCAGGAACCGGTCGGCGATGTAGCGGTTGGACAGCACCGCCGCCGCGACGAGGGCCGAGTCGGTGATCGTCACGTTGTGGTGCTTCTCGTAGCGCTCCTTCAGGCCGCGCAGGATCGAGATCGTGTCCTCGACCGACGGCTGATCGACCAGCACCGGCTGGAATCGCCGCTCCAGGGCGGCGTCCTTCTCGATGTGCTGGCGGTACTCGTCGAGGGTCGTCGCGCCGATGCAGTGCAGCTCGCCGCGGGCGAGCATCGGCTTGAGCAGGTTGCCGGCGTCCATCGCGCCGTCGGCCTTGCCCGCGCCGACGACGGTGTGCAGTTCGTCGATGAACAGGACGATGCCGCCCTGCGACTCCTGGACCTCTTTCAGGACGGCCTTGAGGCGCTCCTCGAACTCGCCGCGGTACTTCGCCCCGGCGATGAGCGCGCCCATGTCGAGGGCGACGATCTTCTTGTTCTTGAGCCCCTCCGGCACGTCGCCGCGGACGATGCGCTGCGCCAGGCCCTCGACGACGGCCGTCTTGCCGACGCCGGGCTCGCCGATGAGGACCGGGTTGTTCTTCGTCCGGCGCGACAGGATCTGCACGACGCGGCGGATCTCCTCGTCCCGGCCGATGACTGGGTCGAGCTTGCCGTCGGTCGCCATCTTCGTCAGGTCGCGGCCGTACTTCTCCAGGGCCTCGTAGGTCGCCTCCGGGTTCTGCGACGTCACCCGCTGGCTGCCGCGCACCTCGGCGACGGCGGCCTTCAACTTGTCGCGCGTGACGCCTGCCTCGCGCAGGGCCTTGCCGGCCGCGCCGGCGTCGTCGCACAGGGCGAGGAGCAAATGCTCGACCGAGACGTAGTCGTCCTTCATCGACTTGGCGTCGTCCTCGGCCTTGAGCAGCACCTTGTGCAGCCGGCCGCTGACCGAGACGCCGTCGCCGGCCGGCGAACCGCCGGACATGCTCGGTAAGCGCTTCAATTCCTGTTCGACGCGCCGCTTCAGGCCGTCGACCGGCACGTTGGCCTTCGCCAGGATCGAATGCGCCAAACCGTTCGGTTGTTCGAGCAAGGCGGCGAGCAGGTGTTCGACCTCGACGGTCTGCTGCCCGCCGCGCGCGGCTATCCGCTGGGCGTCGGCGAGCGCCTCCTGCGACTTCTGCGTGAACCGGTTCATGTCCATGTAGGAAAGCCCTCCTTTGTGCCATTCGATGGGTGAGCGGTGCCGCGATGGCCGGAGATGGGAGCGGCGGTCGTCGCGACTGGAATGCTAAATGCAAGTTCAGTGCCGTCGCGCGAACGATTGTGCGAGTGTGCCCCATCTCCAAATTGCGGAGGCGGTTACGGAAACAGATCGGCGAGAAGTTGTCAACAACGCCGTCGGGTTCATCGCTTCAAGTGTCATTTTGGCAGTCTGGCCAGGTCCGCCAGGTCCGCCAGGTCCGCCAACGATCGCGCGCGGCGGGGTGACGATGGGCGACAATCGCGGACGACGAGCGACGGTCCGCCAAGGCCGCCAAGGCCGCCAACGTTTCGCGCGCCTCCGGGGTGCGTTCGTGGCCGGGGACCGTCCCCGGCCAACTTCCCATCCCACCCGACGCGGGTGGGTTGTGGCCAGGACAAAAGGGAAAACAAAACGAAGGCCAAAGCGGCGATGAATCGCATAGGGATGCAGTTTAGGTTTCGCCGCGTTGCTCCAGGACGCGGAATTCGTAGTCGTGGACGGCGAGGCGCTCGAACGTCGATGGGTCGCCCGGCTTCGCGGCGACCCGGCACCGCCCCAGCCAGCGCGCCACCTGCCGCACCTGCCGCCCCAGCCCCGCCGCCGACCCGAGCGCCGCGACGATCGCCCCGGCCAGGGCGCGCACCCGCCGGGTCAGCCGACGGGCGTTGTGCCGCAGCGGGACGTATCCCGCCGCGAGGAGGACCCACTGCTGCACGACCTGGGCCAGGAGCTTGCCGTACACCTCGGCCAGGACGCGGGCCGCCGTCCGGGCGTTCGTCCGCTCCAGGCCGCCGTCCGACTTGAACCCCTTGAACACCAGCTCGACCTGCCAGCGCACCGACCGGATCGCCCACGCCTCGTAGGCGCTGAGCACCTCGGCCGGGGCGGTCGTCACCAGGACGTGCCACGCGCACAGGGCGAGCTTCGCCGGACGGACCGGCCGGCGCCGCTTCGCCGCGTCGCGGACGACCCGGTCGCGCCGCGCCCGGGCGACGTCGTCGGGGAGGCGGACCGCCAGGAGCCGGACGGCGAGCTTCGCGTCGTGGAGGATGCGCACCGGCCGGTCCAGGTAGCTCCCGCCGGCCCGCCCCAGCCAGGCGGCCAGGTCGATCCGGGCCCCGGCCTCGTCGAAGAACGCCGTCGAGGCCGGGGCGCGCGTCAGGACGTAAACCCCTTGCCCGGCATAGTGCTTCAGCCGGCCGCCGGCGAAGAAGCCCATGTCCTCCAGCAGGAGGGCCCCGGCCGGGAGCGGCCCGTCGGAGACGTCGGCGGCCTTGTCGTTGACGGCGGCGGCGACGACGGCCAGGGCGGTGAACGCCCCGGTGGTGACCTCCTGCTCCAGGACGACCTTGACCGCGGCGGCCGGGGCGCGGTTCTTGCCGGCCCGGGCCGGGAAGTCGCCGGCGAGCCGGCCGGGGAGGTGGACCGTCGTCGCGTCGCGCAGGTAGACGCCGGCGAAGCGGCGCAGGACCGGGAGGAGGTTCGGCCGGGCCGGGGCGGGGGCCCGGTCCATCGCGGCGGCGAGCAGGCCGCCGAGGAAGGCGGCCGCCGCCGGGGTGAAGCGCTGGTCGAACGCGTTCGGGGTGACGCCGACGCCGAGGTGGTCGGCGGCGAAGTCGGCGTAGCCCTCGAGGGTGGCGGCCGGGGTCCGGAGCAGGGTGAAGACGACGGCCCGGGCGAAGACGGACCCGGTCAGGGCGCGTCGCCGTCGGACGAAGCCGGCGTCGCGGGCGAGGTCGTCCGCCGTGTCGAAGAACAGGTCGTGCAGGGCGGGGTGGAGGTCTGCTACACTGAGCGGCACGGGGAGGCTCCGGGGGAAGATGGCGTCGTGGTAAACGCATCCTAGTCCGGGCCTCCCCGACCTCCACCCCCTTAACTTCATCCCTATGCGATGAATCGCCGCACTCCAAAACGGCCCCGCCGGCGTGAATCTCCCATGAAATGCTTGCGTCCGGGCGGCGTCCGCGATAGGGTATTAGGATCTGGGAAAGGAGTACGCCCCGTGGCTCCCCGGCTCATCGGCCTTCGGCTTGGATTGCTTCTGGACCTGTCCCTCCTTCGGGACAGCGCCCCGGGCCGTCCGTCGCACGCTGGCTGGTAGCCGCCTTCCCGTGCCGAACGCAGCCCCGGGGCCGACCGCCTCGGGGCTTTTTCGTTACCGTCCCTGGAGTTCCTCATGACCGGCTCGAGCAATCGCCTGATCATCTTCGACACGACCTTGAGGGACGGCGAGCAGTCGCCCGGCTGCAGCATGAACCTGGCCGAGAAGCTCCAGGTCGCCCACGGCCTCAAGGACCTCGGCGTCGACGTCATCGAGGCCGGCTTCCCGATCGCCTCGCCCGGCGACTTCGAGGCGGTCCAGGCCATCGCCCGCCAGGTGCAAGGCCCGGTCATCTGCGGCCTGGCCCGCTGCAACTCCGCCGACATCGAACGCGCCTGGGGCGCGCTCAAGGACGCGGCCCGGCCGCGCATCCACGTCTTCCTCGCGACGAGCGCCATCCACCGCGAGTTCAAGCTCAAGATGGCCCGCGAGGAGATCATCCGCCGGGCCGTCGAGGGCGTCAAACTCGCCCGGTCTCTCTGCGAGGACGTCGAGTTCTCGCCGGAGGACGCCTCGCGCACCGAGCTGGACTTCCTCGCCGAGGTCGTCGAGAGGACGATCGAGGCCGGCGCGACGACGCTCAACATCCCCGACACGGTCGGCTACGCCGTCCCGAGCCACTACGCCGCGATCATCGCCTACCTGAAGAAGAACGTCCGCGGCAGCGACAAGGTCGTCTACAGCGTCCACTGCCACGACGACCTCGGCCTCGCCGTGGCGAACAGCCTCGCCGCCGTCGGCGAGGGGGCCCGCCAGATCGAGTGCACCATCAACGGCATCGGCGAGCGGGCCGGCAACTGCTCGCTCGAAGAGGCCGTCATGGCGATCAAGACGCGCAACGACCACTACCAGCTCGAGTGCGGCGTCAACACGCGCAAGCTCGTGCCGATGAGCCGGCTCGTCTCGCACGTCACCGGCATGATGGTCCAGCGCAACAAGGCGATCGTCGGCCAGAACGCCTTCGCCCACGAGGCGGGCATCCACCAGGACGGCATGCTCAAGGACCGCTCGACGTACGAGATCATGAACCCCGAGGAGGTCGGCCTGCTGCGGACCGACCTCGTCCTCGGCAAGCACAGCGGCCGGCACGCGCTGAAGCAGCGCATCACCGACCTCGGCTACGTCCTGACGCCGGAGCAGCTCGACCGCGTCTTCGACGCGTTCAAGCAACTTGCCGACCGGAAGAAGGTCATCTACGACGCGGACATCGAGGCGCTCGCCGAAGCCCAGATCCACAGCGGCCCGGCCGTCTGGACGCTGGAGGCGGTGACGTGCAACGCCGGGTCGGCGACGATCCCGTCGGCGGCGGTCTGCCTGTGGCACCGCGACGGCACGATCCGCAAGGACGCCAGCCTCGGCGACGGCCCGATCGATGCCGTCTTCAAGGCGATCGAGCGCATCACCGGCATCGAGGTCCAGCTGAAGGACTTCCGCATCCGGGCGGTCACCGGCGGCGAGGACGCCCAGGGCGAGGCGCACATCGAGGCGGAGTACGGCGGCAAGAGCTACGCCGGCCGGGCGGTCAGCACCGACATCGTCGAGGCGAGCGCCCTGGCGTTCCTCCAGGTGATTAACCGGATCGCCCTGCGCAAGTCGCTGCACGACAGCCGGGTGCACTCGACCGCGCCGTTCCCGCGCGAGCAAGTAATCGAGCAGCCGGCCGGCTGAACCGGGTCGCCATTTTGGCGGCCCGTTCGCCGGGCTCGAAAAAAGTTGCACAATAGCCTCCGCCGGGGCGTTCACGGGACATCGCACCATCGCTCGCCGTCCCGCGGCCCCGGAGGAGGACGCCCATGTCGTGGCTGTGGCCCTTCGGCGGCGGCACGCGCGAAGGCGACGTGTTCTGGACGGCGCGGGCCCAGGGCGAGTTCCGCGCCGGCCTCGCCGGCCGGACCGACCCCGAGCGCTCCCAGGTCCAGGGACGCCTGACCCGGCGGCTGTGCGCCGTTTTCCCCGACCGGTGCCGGCTCCTCGTCGTCAACCTGCTGCGAGGCTTCCGGCCGCACCCGGACCAGTTCGTCCTCCACGTCGAGGTCGAGCACCGGCCGCACGGCGTCCCGGTCGTCGCGCCGCACGTCGTCAAGGTCTACTTCGGCCCGGCCCGGGGCGAACTCGAGAAGGAGGGGACCGCCTGGGAGCGCTGCTGGCCGAACGGCCCGCCGCCGGGGCCGGTCCTGATGCGCGTCCGGCCGGTCCGCAACCGGCGGGGGAGCATCAGCGCCCTTGTCTACCAGGAGGCGACGACGGCGATCGGGGCCCCGACCGTCGTCAGCCTCGAGGACGCCGTCCTCGACTGCGTCCGGTACAACAACCCGTCCGTCGCCGACGTGCAAACCTGCTTCCACCAGCTCTACCAGGGCCTCGGCGCGCTGCACGTCCAGGGCCGCGACGACCCGCCGGCCGGCCCGGCATCGACCTTCCCCCGGACGCCGAGCCTCGACCGGTCCCTCGCCCTCTGGGCCGACTTCGACCCGAACCACCCCGACGGGAACCGCCACCGCGAACACGTCCGGCGGATCAGCATCAACAGCTCCGCGCCGTTCATCGACCCGGTCGATTACCTCGCCTACGTTCGCGACCGGGCCGCCCGCGGCATCGGCCCGGCCGGCGGGCCGCCCCTGGTGCCGACGACGTGGCGCGGCTGGGTCCACGGCGACCTGCACGGCCGGAACGTCCTCGTCGGCGTCGGGACGAACCAGCGCCTGACCTTCCCGGCCGTGTTCGACTACGGCAAGCTCGAGCCGGACCAGCCGGTCGCCCTCGACTTCGTCAAGCTGGAGACCGAGCTGAAGATCCGGGCCCTGCCGGCCCTGTTCGACGACATGCACCCGCAGTCGCGCAACCCGCTCGTCCAGGAGTTCGAGCACGTCCTCAACCGCTGGACCCGGCACGCGATCGACCACAACAGCTGGCGGCGGCCGCGCCGGCTGCCGTCGTACTGGCCGCCGCACGGCCGGGCCGAGGGGACCGGCCCCCCGGCGGCTACTGGCGGAACGCGCGAGCCGCGGGAGCCGCCGCGCGTCGGCAGACTGCGCCGCCTGCTCGCCGTCCTGCTCGACCTCCGCTCGCACGCCGCCCGGGCCCTGCGCGACCGCAGCGTCCAGCCGGGGGACTGGTTCCGGCAGTACCTCTTCTGGCTGGCGTACTACGGCGTCCGGGTCGTCCGCTTCACCAACCTCGACGAGCACGAACTGCTCGCGGCCTACGTCTCGGCCGGGGTCGCGGCGGCCGAGCTGCAGTGACCTGGCCCCGCCCTCCCTGGGAGAATGACCGTGGCGTCGATCGACTATCCGGCGGAAATCGAGCGCATCGCGACCGGCCTCTACCCGAGCTACGACGTGCCGCTCAAGCTCGTCCGCCGCTGGGTGCGCGGCGACGAGGCCGCGGCGCGGGCGGGGGTCGAGGCGCTGCGCCTGCTACGCCTCCGCTACCCATGCGCGATCAAGGTCGGCGACGAGCTCGTCCTCGCCCTGCTTCAGGTCGGCGACGTCGAGGCGGCCCGGACCGAGCTGGCGACGCTGGAGCACGAGTTCAAGGGCCAGCTCAACGAGGAGACCCTGTGCCGGTTCGGCCGGATCCACCGCGACATCGCCGACACGGCCCTCGACCCGCCGCCGGCCGACTACCGCCGGGCCCGTGCCGGCTACGACGCGGCGTGGGAATACTACCACCGCGCCTACGGCATCCGCCGCGGGCACTATCCGGGTATCAACGTCGCGGCGCTCTATCTGCTGCGCGGCTGGGTCAGTGACCCGGCACGGCGGGAGGCTCTGGTCCGGAGCGCGGTCGAGACGGCGACCGACCTCCTCGCCCACCGCAAGGGCTGGCCGGCCGACCTGCCCGACGACGACCTCTGGCACGCCGCGACCGAGGGCGACGCCGCCCTGCTCCTGGGCGACCTCGACGCGGCGAGCCGGCGCTATCGCGAGGTGCTCGCCCGGGCCGACCAGGACTTCTACAAGGCGAGCATCGGCCGGCAGGTCCGCCGCCTGCGGCCGGCGCTTCAGGAGTGCCTCAACTTGCCGCCCGATGGGCTCGACGCCGTGGAGGCGCTGTTCCGATGAGACCCGCCCCGCCCCCGATCGCGTTCGGTCCGGAGGTTCTCCTCGTCTTCGTCGGCCACGCCGACGACGCCGACGCGGAGGTGAAAGCCCTCCTGGCGGTCGAGCCGGACCTGCGCCGTGCGGTGGAGCAGCTCCTCGCCGTCGCCGGGTCGGCGGTACCGTACCGGACGCTCCGGCTTTGGGAGTGGAACCGCGACGCCCCGCCCGGGGTCGGCGGCCAGGTGGAAGTCATCACCCCGGTGCTCGACCGGGCCGACGCGGCGGTGTTCGTCTTCAAGGAGCGCGTCGGCCCGGTCTCCTGGGCCGAACTGGAGCGTTGCCGGGCGGCCGGCCGGCCGGTGCTGGCGTTCTTCCCGGACGCCCCGCCGCCGGGGAGGCACCTGAAGGACCCGGCCGTCGCGGCGGCGTGGCTCGACCTGCTGGAGAAGCAGCGCGCCCTGACGGACGGGTGGGACGCCCCCGACTCGCAGGCCGTCACGCCGATGCCGGAGTACCGCGACGCGGCCCACCTGGCGGCGGTCGCCCTCGACCAACTCAAGGTCGTCGCGACCGGCCTGCTAAGGCCCCGACCGCAGGCCGTCGCGCCCGCCCCGGCCCGGTTCCTCGGCGACCACGACCACCTCGGCTACGACCGCCGGCCGGTCCTCGCCCACGCGGTCGGGGAGCTCGACCTCGCCCTGGTGCAGGCGTTCCTCGACAGGCCGCTCTCCCAGGAGCCGCTCACCGCCCGGCGGCTGCGCCGGGTCGGCCTGACGGACCACCTCGCCCTGCTCGGCTGCCTGACCGACGGCCGGCCGACACTCGGAGCGTTCCTCTGCTTCGCGCCGCTGCCCCTCCTCGCCGACAAGTTCGACGGCTGCGCGATGCAGCTGGTCGCCTACACCGAGACGGACCGGGCGACCGCCCAGGCGAGCATCACCACCGCCCGCGGCAACTTGCTCGAGCTGTTCGACGAGGGGATGGCCTGGCTGACGACCCGGGCCGGGCTGCGCCGCCGTGGCCGTGTCGGCGACGCCGACCGGGACGACCTCGAGGTGCCGGAGATCGTCCTGCGCGAGGTCCTCGCGAACGCCCTCGTCCACCGCGACTACGAGACGCCGGCCCTTCGCGACCAGCCGACCCGGGTCGAGGTCTACCCGGACCGGGTCGAGGTGACCAGCTTCGGCGACCTGCCGGCGACCGTCCCGGTCGAGGCGCTCAACGCCGACCCGGAGCGGGTGGCTCCGTACCGGCGCAACCCGGTCGTCGCGCGCGTCTTCCAGCACATGAGCCACGCCGAACTGAACGCGAGCGGCCTGCCGCGGATGCGCGGCGCGATGGACCGGGCCGGCCTGCCGCCGCCGCGCTTCGCGACCGACCTGCACCGGAACGTGGTCCGGGTGATCCTTCTCCGCCCGTCGGCGTGGGCGGACCCGACCCCGGCACCCGGCCCTCCGGAGAGCCGCCGCCGGGTGTTCATCGGCTCGACGATGAGCGACCTGCCGGAGCACCGCCGCTCCGTCATGGACGCCTGCCATCGGCTGGGCTTCCTGCCGGTGGGGTTGGAGTGGCTGCCGGCGACCTCGGGCGGCGCGGTCCCCGCCAGCCTCGAGATGGTCGATCAGGCCGACGTCTATCTCGGGATCTTCGGCCACCGCTACGGCCACGTCCCGGCCGGGTCCGAGAAGTCGATCACCGAGCTGGAGTACGACCGGGCGAGGCAACTCGGCCTGCCGACCCTGGTGTTCTTCATCCACGAAGACCACCCGGTCCGGAAGGGCGACGTCGAGGTCGGCCCGGGGGTCGAGAGGCTGGAGCGCCTGAAGCAGCGGCTGGGCCGCGAACTGGTGGTGGCGTTCTTCCGCAGCCCGGAGGAGCTGCACGGCCAAGTCCTGCACGCCCTCGCGGCGTTGCGAGCCCGGTTCGACTCCGCGCCGCCGACTCGCGGCGGTCCGCGGCCCCTCCCGTCGCGGCCGTTCGTCGCCCATCCGTTCCGGGTGGGCAACCCCTTCGTCGGCCGGCGGGATGAACTCGGCGAACTGGACGCCTGGCTTGCCGGGGAGGCCTCGCCGCCGGTGTTCTGCCTCGCCGGGCTCGCCGGCACCGGCAAGAGTTCCGTCGCCTGGGAGTTCTTCAACCGGGCCGGGGCGCGGACCCCGCCTCTCGCCGGGCGGATGTGGTGGAGCTTCAGTGACGGCGGCCCGTTCGACGAGTTCAGCACCGCCGCGGTCGCCTACGCCACCGGCCGGCCGGCCGAGGAGGTGCGGGGCGTCCCGGCGGGCGAACGGGACCGCCTCCTCTATTCCCTCCTCGACTCCGAGCCGTACCTGGTCGTCCTCGACGGCGTTGAGCAGCAGTTGAACGCCTACGCCCAGCCGACGGGAGGGCCGTACCGGAAAGCGGTCGATCCGCGCCTGGAAGCGTTCCTGCGTCGCCTGCCGCAAAGCCGGCCCGCCCGGGTGCTGCTGGCGACGCGCCTCGTCCCGGTCGAGCTGGAGCCGCCGACCGGGCCGGTACCCGGCTGTCGCGTCCGCCGCCTCGGCGGCCTGGCCACCGGGGACGTCGCCGCCCTCTTTGCGGGCCTCGGCATCCGCGGCTCGGAGGGTGCCTACAACGACGTGGGCCAGGCGGTCGAGCACCACCCCCTCGCCCTTGTCCTCCTCGCCGGGGTGGTGGCCGGCTATCGCCCCGCCCCGGGCGACCTGGACCGCTGGCTGCGCGACGGCATGCTTGCCGGCCTTCGCGCCCTCCCCCTGGCCGAGGTCCGAAACGCCATTTTAGGTCAGGCAATGAGCGACCTGGAAGAGCGCTCCCTGGCCGTTCTGAGCGCCCTCGCGGCGGAGCCCGGACCGGCCGATTACGACACCCTGGCTGACATTGTCGGCCCGGGGTGTGCGCTCGCGGATAGGGCCGACCTGGACGCGGCGCTGCACGCGCTCGACGAGCGCGGCCTGGTGACCTGGGACCGGCGAGCGAACCGATACGGCATCCACCCCCTCGTTCGTGCCGCCGTGGCCGAGCCGGCCGAGTGACGCCGGCCCCTGCGCCTCTGGGAGACGCCCGCCGATGCTCGCACCGCTCCACCGCTTCCTCGTCGGGGTCGATTGGGCCCTGCATCGCTCCGCCGCCGCGTTCGGGGCGGCGAGCCGGAACCACTACCTCCGCCGGTCGCTCTTCCTCGGCACGACGGCGCTGCTCTTCGTCGCGGCGTGGCTCCTGCCGGCGGGGACGGCGCTCGCCCTGCTCGCCGTCGGCGTGTGGTGCCTCGCCGCGGTCTACTGGGTCTGGATCTGCAACGAACACGTCCGCAGCCGGGTCGCCAAGAAGATCGACACGACCGACCCGGACTCGCTGCCGCGCTTACGCGACGTCGCCCTGATGACCGCCCTCGTCACGCCGCTGGTCCTGCTCGTCCTGTTCGACAAGTGCCAGCACTGCTTCGCGCCGTTCGCGGTGCAGGGTGAGCCGGCCCTGGCCGACTGGTTCTGGTTCGTCCTCGACAAGACGTACCTGCGCGCCCTGCCCGACACGCTCGACCTCGGGATCGCCCGGCTCGAGGGCATCCACGCTGGCAGGATCGACTACCACGCCGGCGGGGCCGGCTTCGGCGGGAGGGCCCTCGTCCTGTTCGCGTGGGCGCTGCTGTACGCAATCCTGCTCCAGGGGCTGCTGCGCTGGTGGCAGGTGCGGCGCGACATCGACGACGCGATCTCGGGCGTGGCCCTCGACCCGGACATGGCGGTCCGGCTCGGCCGGCGGGCGTGCCGGCCGCTGCTGACCGCCTGGCAGGAGCCGGACTTGCCGGCGGCGACGCGGGCGAACATGGCGACCGCCCTGGGCCGGATCGGCCACGAACGGGCGATCCCGGCCCTGGAGGCCGCCGCCCAGGACCACGCCGCCCCGGCCGAGGTGCGCGCCGCCGCCCTGGTCGCCCTCGGCCAGATCGGCGGCCCGGCCGCGGCGCGCGTCCTCGCCGCGGTCCTGCTCGACGACGACGACGTCGCCGCCGCCCGCGCGGCCGCCGCGGAGGCGCTCGGCCTGCTGAAAGACCCGGCCGCGACGCCGCCGCTGCTGGAGAAGCTGCGCCGCGTCCAGGCGGCCGACCGGCGCAAGATGGACGCCCCCGACGTGCGCAAGGCCGTCGCCGCCGCGCTCGGCGAACACCTGACCCGCCGCCGAGCCGCCGGCGACGACGCGTCTGCCGATGTCGAGCGCGCGGTCGGGCTGATCCTATCCGGTGAGGGGCAGCGCAGCCTGCTCCAGGACGCGTACCTGCGGGTGCGCAACCGGGCAGCGACGGCGGTCGGCCGGCTCGGCGATCCGCGCGCCGTCGCGCCGCTGACGGACCTCGTGAAAGATAACGAGAATCCGAAACTGCTCCAGGCCGGGGCCGAGGCGCTCGGCCGGCTCCTCGGCTCCGTCCCGGCCGCGGTGCGCGACGGCCCGGAAGGGCAGGCCGCCGTCGCCGAGTTGCGCCGCCGTCTGGAGGACTCCGAGAACGACTCGGTCCAGGAGGCGGCGGTACGTGGCCTCGGCCTCGCGCGGGCGACGTCGGTGGCCGACCTGCTCTGGGACGTGCTCGACCGCTCGCTGCGCGCCGACGTCGAGGGCATGAGCCAGGCGGCAACGGACGCCCTGCTGGCGATCGACCCGGAGGCGGTGCCGCGGGTCGCCCGGCTCGTCCACCAGGCCGGACGCGAACAGTCGCAGCGCCGCCGGCTGACCGTCCTGAACGACGCCGCCCCGGCCGAGGAGCGCCTCCAGGCGGCGCGCGAGCTGGGCGAGTATCGCGACCGACGCGGCCGGCAGGCCTTGAAGCGCACCGCCGACAACGAGGCCGCCACGCCCGAGCTACGCGAGGCGTGCCGGGCCGCCCTCGACCAGATCCGCAATGGTCGACGGTGAGGACCGCCATGCGCACCGCGTCGGCCGCGTTCGCCCTCTTCCGCCGGCTCGGCCCCGCCGGCCGGGTCGAGTACCTCGCCCAGTGGAACCGCCACTGGGCCGCGTTCAACCTCGTCGGCGGCAAGGTCGATGACGGTGAATCGTTCCGCGACGCCTGTGTGCGCGAGGTCGCCGAGGAACTCGGGCTCCGCGACGGGCTCGATTGCGCCATCGCGGCGGAGGCGTCATGCCGGGTGCGTGAGGTGGGCCACTCGGAACGGCACCGGGTGGACACCGCCTACACGTTCGAGGTGTTCGCGGCGGAGTTGCTCGTCGATTCCGGGAGGGTCGCCTTCGACGACAACCGATGGATCGACGCGGACGAGGTCGCGGCGGGGGTGTGCCGCGACGGGCGGCCGGTGAGCGGACTGATGCGGCGGGTCGTCGCCGGGCTCAGCGCGCCCGGCGGGCCGCCGCCTCCATGCGGAGACTGAGCCGGCGGATCCAGCCGGCGACGGTGTTCTGGTTCTCGCCGAGGCGCGCGGCGATCTCGTTGAACTGGAGGTCGTCGTTGAAGCGCATCTCCCACGCCTCGCGGTGGCGCGGGTCGGCCTGGGCGAGGATCTCCCCCAGCAGGGCGAGCTGCCCGGCCCGACGTTCGTCCTCGGCGATCTGGTCGAGCAGGTCGCGGTCGTCGGCCGTCACCGGCCGCATCTCGCCCTCGTCGCCGACATAGAGGCTGACCGTCTGCCGGCGGCCCCGCCGGCGCAGGAGCGTCATCGCCGCGTTGTAGGTGATCGCCCAGACCCACGCCCCGGCCGACGCCGTCTCGACGAAGTCGTCCAGGTGGAGCAGGACGTTGAGCAGCCCGTCGGCGACCGCCTCGTCGGCGTCGGCGTTGTTGTCGAACAGGCAGCGCGTCTCGGGACACTTGCGCAACTGGGCCAGCAGCCAGGGCGACATCTCGCCCAGCAGCGCGCCGAGGTGGTCGCGGTTGTCGCGCTCGCGCGCCCAGAGCAGGCGGCGCGTCCAGTTCGCGTCGCGCGGCGGCGGCTCGGCCGTCGCCGGCAGGGCGAGCAGGCGCTCCAGGGCGAGGCGGGCCGTCGGCGAGACGTCCCCCTGCCCGGCGAGGTCGCCGCGGCGCTGCCAGGACGAGCCGCCGAGGCGGGCCTGGGCCGTCTTCAATTCGCGGCGATCGACCGGGGCGACGACCGGGACGATGCGGTATTCGGTGACCGTCCCGGTCCGCGGCGACGCCATCTCCAGCGCGACCGGCTCCAGGATCTTCCGCCAGGCCGGGGCCTCGTTCAGGCCCAGTTCCTCGTGCCAGACGGCGTCGAACGCCGCCGCGACCCGCGCCGGGTCCAGCGCCGCACCGGCCGAGCCGGGCAGCTTCTTGGCCGGCAGGGCCTGGACGTTCCAGGTCGGGTGGGCGTGGACGAGATATTCCTGGTAGCCCTGGGTGATCCGCCGGGCCAGGACGTGGACGACATCGACGCGGCGACGCTTCATACGCGGTGTCCCCGGAGGGAAACGGGCGATCGTAACGTCAGTCTAGACGTTTCCTTTCGGGCCGTCAAGATCTATTTGTGGCGTCCAGGGAAAAATCACAGTCACCCGACGCGCGGGACGTGCGGGACGACGTGGCGGAACATCATCGCGATGTGGGCGGTCGTGCCGGCCATGTCCGAGAAGTGGTGGACCTCGTGCGGCCCGAAGATCCCCGGCAGGAGGTCCGGCCAGCGGGCGACGTCGGCGATGCCGCCGAGCGTGTAGAAGAACCCGCCGAGCAGGGCCAGGCCGACCCCGCGCGCCCCGAGCGCCCGGACCAGGGCCGGCAGGTGGAAGACGCCGACCCAGCCCATGGCGATGTACAGGCCGACCGTCAGCGGATACGGCGGCTGCGGCAGCAGCAGCCGGCTCGCGATGCCGATCGCGGCCAGGGCCCACACCTTGGTGAGCAGCAGCACCCGCGCCCGGCCCGTCAACAGGACGGCGACCACCGGCGTGTAGCTGCCGGCGATGAGCAGGTAGATCGCGCTGTGGTCGAACGCGAGGAACCACGCGAGTTGCTCCTCCGGCACGACCACGGCGTGGTACAGGCCGCTGGCGAAGTAGAGGATCACCATCGTCGCGGTGAAGACGCCGAGGCTGACCGCCTTGACGCGGTCCTGGCGGGCCAGGCGGATCAGGAAGAGGCCGGCTACCAGGGCGAACAGACACCAGAAGAAGTGCGACGCCGAGGAGACCGGGTCGCGGAGCTGGAAGGGCAAGGTCGGCATCGCGGAGGCGAGCAGGTCGAAGGCCATGGGACTCCCTCCGTGGCGGCGGTGGGGGTGGGTTCGTGGCTACTCCCCCGGCACCTCCGGGCGTTGCAAGCCCCGGTAGACCAGGAAGCCGACCACGCCGAGGGCCAGGTAGGGCACCCCGAGCAGGAGGTAGACGCTCCGGTTGTACGCCTGCGCCTCGCGCAACTGGTCGGCCTCCTCGGCCGCGCTCGTCTGCGCGACGGCGTCCCGGCAGGTCGGACAGGCTCCCGCCCAGCCGGGCAGGGCCAGTATAACGGCAAGGACAAGCCCTCGCATCGCCGCCTCCCTCCTCAGGTCGGGGCGTACATCCGGTACAGCATCACGTACACCACGACCCCGGTGGTCGTGACGTAGAGCCAGACCGGGAGCACCCACTTCGCCAGGGGCCGGTGGCGGCCGTAGTCGCCCTTCCAACCCAGATACGCCGTCCACACGGCCAGCGGCGTGACGACCACCGCCAGGATCGTGTGCGTGAGGAGGATCGCGTAGTAGACGTACCGGACCCACTCCGGCGCGTCGGGATTCTGATCCTGGAATCGGGTCGCGACGCTCCCCTTGATAACTAAATGGTAGTAGAGATACGATGTCAGGAACAAGGCCGAGATCGCCAGGGTCGTCACCATGCTCGCGATGTGAACCCGGACCGCCCGCGACCGGATCGCGATCCAACCGACGACGAGCAGCCCCGTCGCGACGGTGTTCAGCACGGCGTGGAAGAACGGAAAGTCCCACCCCGGCGCGGCGAGCGACCGCACCGCCTGGCGCAGTTTGGCGTGTTGTTCCGCCTCGTAGGTCCGGGCGGCCTCGGCCCCCTCTTCCTTGACCATCGCGGCGGGTGCCATCCCGTCGAAATAGCCTCGGATCTTCCCGTCCCGATCGACGACGACCAGGCGGGTCGAGTGCATGAGCTGCCCCGGCTCGTCGCCGGGCAACGTCCCGCCGACCTTGAATTGCTCGACGAGCATCCGCCGGACGGCCTCTTCCGTCCCGGTCAGGAAGAGCCAGCGGTCCGGGTCGGCCTGCATCGCGTCGGCGTACTCGCGCAGCTCCGCTTCGCGGTCGTGCGTCGGATCGACGGTGAACGTGACGAAGCGGAGGTCCTTCACGTCGCGGAGGTCGGACTGGAGTTCGCGCACCGTCCGGCTGATCTGCGGACAATGCGACGTACAGCGGACGAAGACGAACGACGCGACCCAGACCTTGCCGCGCAGGTCGGCCTGGGTGACCGGCGCGCCGCTCCGCTCAGTGAAGGCGAAGTCGCCGACCGGGCCGAGGTCATCGACGCCGGCGGGGCCGCAGCCGGCGAGGAAGAGCAGGGGGATCGCGAGAAACCAGCGACGCATCGTCACACCCCGTGCCAGTCGAAGACGTGATCGGGCAGCAGGGCGATGATCGTCATCGCCGCCAGGATGAGGACCGGGACGATCAGGAAGTAGACCTTGCCCCAGTCGGCGAGCAGGTGCATGAAGTACAGCGCGACGAGGACCGCCTTGACGACGGCGACGCCGAGGATGATCCAGAAGCCGGCCATCGGCGTCAGGGTCTTGGCGTGGACGAGGCCGTTGACCACGAACGACGCGGCGGTGAAGACGGCGAGCAGGACGGCGATGACCATGTACGCCCGGAACAGGGCCGGGCCGTGGTCGCCGTGCGCGGCGGGCGGGTGACTCGGGTCGGTCATGGTCACACCAGGTAGAGCAGCGGGAAGAGGAAGATCCAGACGATGTCGACGAAGTGCCAGTACAGCCCGACCAGCTCCGTCGCCAGGACGGAGCCGTGGTCGGTCAGCTGGTTCGTCAGGCCGAACAGGAGCAGGACCGCCAGGGCGACCAGGCCGAGCAGGACGTGCAGGGCGTGCAGGCCGGTCAGCGTGAAGTAGCACGACGCCCACAGGTTGCCGTGCGGGATGCTCGGCGGCAGGTGCAGCTCCGGGTGGTCGTGGGCCAGGGCGTTGACGCGGGAGCCGAGTTCGGCCGGCGAGATCGACCGGCGGAACGGCGTCACGACCTGGCCGTTCTTCGGGTCGCGCTTCTCGATCTCGCCGTTCATCGCGGTCAAGAGGGCCCACGCCTCCCGCACGCCGGGGGCCTGGCCGGCGACGTTTTCCTCGGTGACCTTCTCGGTCGCCTCGGTCAGCCGGGCGCGGACCCGCTCGACGTAGTGCATGTTCGCCGCGTGGAGGGACCGCTCGCGGCGGAACGCTTTCTCCGATGATTTCTCGTCGCTGTCCTCCAAGACGACGAGTTCGCCGATCTGGCCGGGCAGGATGCCGTGGGCGAACTTGTCGGAGTACTCCCACGCCTTGATGCCGAGGAACGCCGCCCCGAGCAGGAGCGTCGCCAGAACGTAGCGCGTCGCGAGGCGGTTGTTGCCCTTCGCGGCGGCGTAGTGGGCCAGGACGATCGTCAGGCTGCTGACGATCAGGACGAACGTGTTCAGAGCCCCGACCCATTCGAGCAGGTGGACCTGGGCCGGCTTCGGCCAGCCGAACGGCTCGCTCGGCGTGCCGCCGCGCAGGACGATGTACGCCCCGATCAGGCCGGTGAAGAACATGACCTCGGTGACGAGGAAGAACCACAGGGCGACCTTGCCGTTCGGCATCGGCAAGCCCATGTGGGTCGGCTTCGTGTGATCGGTGACGGGGAGGGTCATCGCTCTTCCATATAGCCCCCGGCTTGCCGGGGGTCTTCGCCGAGAAACCCCGCCGGCAAGCCGGCGGCTATATGATCAACCCAACATCCAATACAACGCCCGATCCAACACCCAGCCCAGGAGCAGGCTCGGCAGGTACACCAGCGACTGCCGCAGCACGCGCCGCGCCGTCGCGTTGTCCGGCGACGCGCGGAAGGCGAGCGTGCCGCCGAGGAACCACGCCCCGAGCAGGACCGCCCCGGCGAGGTAGAGCCAGCCCGTCCAGCCGAGCGCCACCGGCACCAGGCTCGCCGCGACGAGCAGGCCGCACCAGGCGATCATGTTCCACGCCGTGACCTGGCCGGTCCGGTCCCAGCCGGGCAGCATCTTTAGCCCGGCGGCGGCGTACTGCTCGCGGTAGATCCAGGCGATCGCCAGGAAGTGCGGGATCTGCCAGGTGAACAGCACCGCGAAGAGCACCCACGCCTCGGCGTTCACCTCTCCGCGGACGGCCGTCCAGCCGATGACCGGCGGCAGCGCCCCGGGGACGGCCCCGACCCAGGTGTTCAGGACCGAGTACGCCTTGAGCGGCGTATACAGGGCGACGTAGCCGACGAGGCTCGCCGCCGCCGCGACGGCCGCCGCCGGCGTCGTCGCCAGGGCGAGGTACGCCAGGCCGACGCCGGCCAGGGCGAGGCCGATGACGAGCACCTCGGCCGCCGTCATGCGCCCGGCCGGCAGGGGCCGATTCGCGGTGCGGGCCATCCAGCCGTCGCTCTCGCGCTCCAGCCATTGGTTGAGGGCGCTCGCCCCCGACGCGACGAGGGCGGTGCCAAAGACGGCGTGCAGCACGAGCAGCGCCGAGACGCCGGTGCCGCCGGCGAGCAGCGCCCCCGCCCCGACGGTGAACAGCACCAGGACGGCGATGCGCGGCCGGATCAGGTCGAGGTAGTCCGCGGCGCGGGTGCGCTCCAGGGCGGCGACATCGGCGGACAGGGCGACGGTTTTCATGCGTGAATCCCCACGGGGCTCGGCCGTTCGTCGCCAGTCCGGGCCGGCGTCAGCGGCCGACTCGGCTCGACTTGGACCGGCCGTCCGATCAGCGCGGTCCGCGTCGCCAGCGCCGTCGCGGCCGCCAGGAGGCCCGCGCCGGTCAGCACGTGCAAGGTGCGCGTCGTCGCCTGGCCGACCGTCTGCGGCAACGTCTGCAACTCGGGCAGGATGCCCTGCGAGAACTTGCTCAACCACGCCTCGACCCCCAGTGCCACTTGCAACCCGACCAGGACGACGAGGAGGAGTGTCGTCCCTCCGAACACGGCCCGGGCCGCCGGGCGACTGGTGACGACGACCGCCAGCCAGACGACCCCGCCCAGGGCGACGAACGCCGTCAGGAAGTGGAGGCGCTGCATGTTCACCCAGCCGGTGTGCCGCAGCAGCGCCCCGAAGACCAGCTGCACGACCAGAACGCCGACCAGGCCCCAGGACAATAGGCCGAGGCCGCCTTCGACGCTCTCCGGCGGCGACCACCGGCGGACGTACATCACCGCCATCACGGCGACGAACGCCGCGAAGAACACCTGGGCGAAGATGCCGTGGACCGCCGCCAGGTCGGTGCCGATCAGCTCGTTCAGCCGGACGCGCAGCCCGCCGAGCAGGCCTTGGATCATGACCGCCCCGAGCAGCAGCACCGCCGCCAGGCGGAGGCCGCCGCCGGGCCGGAAGACACCGATCAGGCCGCAGATGACGGCGACCCCGAACCAGAGCAGCGTCGCGGCGATGGTGCGCGTCGGCCAGGTGACGACCGGCTCGTTTACCTGGGCGAGCAGTTCGCGGTGCATCGCCCCGAACGCGACGAGCAGGCCGACCAGCGCGACGAACCCGGTCCAGCGCAAGCCCGCCGACGGCTCGCGGAGCCAGGCGAGCAGGGCGAACAGCGCGACGAGGCCGCCGACGGCGAAAGCGGCGAGGCGGTGGGCGTGTTCGATCAGGAAGCCCCGACTAGGTTCGGTCCAATCGATGAAGAACAGGTACCACGGCGTCGTCGGCCAGACCGGGTCGGCCATGCCGACGCGGAACGTCGTCACGACCGAGCCGAGGCCGATCAGGGCGAACGTCGCGACGACGCACGCCACGGCCAGGCTTCGCAGCCAGGCCGGCGTCGGCGACAGGGGTTCGGGTGGTGTCGGGTTCATTTCGCCGGCTCCGTCTGCGGCACATGGTCGAGCGGTTCGCCCGGCACGGCGTATTCATAGGGGCCGCGGTAGACGACCGGCGTCGTTTCAAAGTTCCCGTGCGGCGGCGGCGACGGCACCGTCCATTCCAGCGTGTTCGAGTTCCACGGGTTGATCGGGGCCCGCTTGCCGAGGAACAGGCTGCCGAGGAAGTTCAGGACGAAGATGATCTGCGCCGCGCCGAGCAGCATCGCGGCGACGCTCATGAACTCGTTCATCGGCTGGAGCGGGGCCCACGTCTCGTACAGGGTCGGGTCGTAGTACCGTCGCGGGTGCCCCTGGATGCCGATGATGTGCATCGGGAAGAAGACCGCGTTGGCCAGGACGAACGTCAGGGCGAAGTGGACCTTGCCCCAGAACTCGCTCATCATCCTGCCGAACATCTTCGGGTACCAGAAGTACAGCCCGGCGAAGATGCCGAACAGGCTAGACATAAATAACACGTAGTGGATGTGGGCGACAATGAAATAGGTATCGTGGATCTGGATATCGACCGGCGTCGCGGCCATGAAGATGCCGCTCAGGCCGCCGATGACGAACATCGACACGAACGCCAGGGCGTTCAGCATCGCGGCCGTGAGGTTCATGTTGGCTTGCCAGCAGGTCGCCAGCCAGTTGAACACCTTGACCGCGGACGGCATGGCGATGAGCATCGTCGCGATCATGAACCCGGTGCCGAGGCGCGGGTCCATGCCGCTCTGGAACATGTGGTGGCCCCAGACGATGAACCCGAGCCCAGCGATCGCGGCCAGGGCGTAGACCATCGGCCGGTAGCCGAACAGCGGCTTACGAGCGTTCGTCGCCAGGATGTCCGACACCATGCCCATCGCCGGCAGGATCATGATGTAGACCGCCGGGTGCGAGTAGAACCAGAACAGGTGCTGCCAGAGCAGGGGTTGCCCGCCGCCGGCCGCCGTCTGCCAGTTGCCGAACGTCAGCCCGGCCGGCGGCAGGAAGTACGTCGTGCCGACCGTCTTGTCGAGCAGCTGGAGCAGCAGGGCGACGGTGAGCACCGGCAAGGCCATCGCCTGGAGGATCGCCGTAACGAACAGGGCCCAGACCGTCAGCGGCATGCGATAAAGCGTCATGCCGGGGGCGCGCATGTTGACGATCGTCGTGATGTAGTTGATCGAGCCGAGCATGGACGAGATGCCGACGCAGATCAGGCCGACGAGCCAGAGGGTCTGGCCCATGCCAGCGTTCGGCGTCGCCGGCGAGGCGGTCCCCTCCGGCAGCATCGCGCTGGCGATCGTCGGGTACGACGTCCAGCCGACGCCGGCCGCCCCGCCCTCGACGAAGAAGCTGCTCAGGATCGACACGAACGCCGGCCACATGAACCAGTACGAGAGCATGTTCAGGCGCGGGAAGGCCATGTCCGGCGCGCCGACCATGAGCGGGATGAGGAAGTTGCCGAACCCGCCGGCCAGCATCGGGATGATCACGAGGAAGATCATGATCGTCGCGTGGGTGCTGAACAGCATGTTGTAAAACTCGGGCGACATCCGGCCGCCCCAGCTCTCGGGGAACCACCGGCCGATGAGCGGGATATCGCCCGCCGGCCAGCCGAGCTGCAACCGCACCGCCAGCGCGAGCAGGCCGCCGATGACCAGGAAGATCAGCGCCGAAAAGATGAACTGGATCCCGATGATCTTGTGATCGGTCGAGAAGATGTACTTGCGCAGGAAGCCCAGCTCCCGTGCGTGGGTGGTCGGTTTGGTTCCGTGCCCGACGCTCATGATCCCAACGTCCTCACTGCTCGGGCTTGTAGCTGCGCTGCCGGGTGGCGGTGTGCTTCAGCCAGCGGTCGTAGTCGTCTTTCGTCGGGTGGACGAAGACGACGCCGCGCATGGCGTAATGCCGGCCGCCGCACAGCTCGGCGCAGGCGATCTCCCACGCCGGGCCGACCGCCGGGTCGAGGCTCCAGGTGTCCGTCGCGGCGTCGTGTTTCGTGTTGGCTTCCGTCGCCTGGACCCAGATCGTCACCGTCTTGCCGGGCAGGAGGTCCTGCTTGCGGCGGAAGTTCGGCAGGTAGAAGCTGTGCAGCACGTCGTCCGTCTTGAGCAGGAGCGTGCAGTTAGCGCCCTTCCAGGTGTGCAGTTCGTTGACGACGTAGACGTCGTCGATCAAGCCGCCGTCGGCCCAGGTGCGCACGCGTTCCGGCACGCCGGCCGCCGGGTAGCGCAGCCGCCACTCCCACTGCCGGCCGACGACCGTGACGACCTGGTCCGGCGTCGGCCGCTCGGACGGGTAGGTCACCTTCGACCACGCCGGGATCTGGGCGAACGTCAGGTAGAGCAGGATGACCCCCGGTGCGATCGTCCAGAGCAACTCCAGGCCCAGGTGTCCGTGGCTGTATTGGGCGCGCTTCGCCGGGTCGTAATCGCCCCAGCGCCAGATGGCGATCACCTGGAGGACGGAGGTCAGGACAAAAAAGAAGCCGGTCGCCCAGAGGATGACGTAGAACAGGTGGTCGATGTCGTCGCCGTAGACGCAGACGTTGCGCGGCAACCAGTAGCCGAACACCGGCGCGAGGGCGACCATCAGGAAGCAAGCCAGCAGCACGCCGCCGAATAGGACGGCCCAGAAGCGGTTAGTCATGGCCGCCCCCCGCGTGCTTCGGCGCGACGGCCTTCGGATCGACGACGCCGTAGACCTTCTCCCGGACGTCGTCGGGGAGCGTGTCCGGGTGGGGCAACGCCCGGAGGAAGTTGATCAGCGCCCAAACGTCGGCGTCGGGGAAGTTCTTGCTGTCGATCTTCGGCATGTTCGCGCCGGGGATGCCGCAACGGAGGCGGTAATACATGTCGATCGGACGACGACCGCCGCGGTAGATGCCGTTCGTGAGGTTGTTCGGCTTGACCAGGGTGCCCCAGTCGTCATAGCGATAGCGGGCCTGCCGGCCGAAGTCCTGGTGGCACGAGATGCAGCCGGCGTCCTGGCCCGTGAACACTTGGTAGCCGCGGCGCACGCTCGCCGGGAAGGCGGCGTCGGCCGGGTCGGTCGCCTTCGGCTCCTCGGCCGGCGTCGCCCCGGAGGCGGTCGCCGCCTGGGCCCACTGCCAGAGGAACAGGCCCGTCCGGCTGGCGACGTGGCGGTCGAGCTTCTTGTCGGTCAGGGCGTCCGGCCCCTGGTTCGGGTCGAGCAGGGTCTTGATCGTGTCGTACTCGACCTCGCCGCGGATGCTCAGGTGCAGGACGTAGCTGACGAGGTGGTCGCGCTCCTCCTCGGTCAGCAGGGCGAACGACGGCATCGACGTGCCCTCGACGCCGTGGTTGAGGGTGCGGCGGAGGTCGTCGCGGCGCGGCTTGAGGCGGCTGAGGCCCGGGTCGCAGGAGATGAACTTGAAGACGCCTTGGCGGAAGTCGCGCGGCGTCGGCGACAGCCAGGCCCCGCTCGGCCCGCGGCCGTCGCCGACGACGCCGTGGCAGTGCATGCAGTGCCGCCGGAAGAGTTTTCCGCCGACGGCGAGGGTCTTGTCCCGGTACGCCTGGTCCTTCTCCGCCTTCTGCTTGTCGTCCGGCTCGACGGTCGGATCGGCCAGCTTCAGGGCCGCGAAGCTGGCCGGGGCCTCGGTCACGAAGTCGGCGTACTCCTCGTCCTCGACCTTACCGAGGACGCGGATGGTCGGCTCGGCCGGCCGGCCGAACGCGGCGTCGAGGGCGGCCTTGAGGTCGGCACGCTGCGCGTCGGTGAGCTTATCCGGGTCGAGGAGCTTGCCCTTGATCTCGGGCAGGCGGCGGATGCTCTCGTCGAGCTTGCCGGGCGGGACCGGGTTGGCCGGCGTCTCGGCCGGCAGGGGGGCGAGGACGAGCGGGTCTTTCCGTACCGGGTAGATCAGGTCGATCGAGTAGCCCGTGTCGAGGCTGCCGCCGCACCCGGCGAGGGTCGCCGCGAGCGTCGTCAGGAGGGAACAAACCAGGGGACGGGTCCACCGTCGAGGTGCCATGCGGCGCGCACCAATCACTTCAAGCCTCCGGTAGGTCCGGCTTTGGAGGAGTACCCTTCTTTGTAGCCGGCGGCGAGGGCACGTCAAGCACCCGAGCAACCGTCGTGCCGGGCCCCTTTTGGAGTGCGGCGATTCATCGCCGCTTTGGGCTTCGGTCTTCCTTTTTTCCCGTTCGTCGCCGCGAACAAAAAAAACGAAGGCCAAAGCGGCGATGAATCGCCGCACTCCAAAAGGACGCCCCGACGCTATGATGGTGCAGGGATGGGAATCGCCCCGGGCCCGCTTCTCGCTTTCGGGAATGCCGATGATCGCGTCGCTGTGTGCCGTGCTGCTGCTCGCCCCCGCCGCGGACGCCGACCTGGCGGCGACGGTCCTGGCCGGCGAGTCGCGGTCCGGCGCGCTACAGCACCAGGACTTCCGCAAGTACGCCGCCGCCGGGAAGTGGGACGACGCCCTGACGGAGTACAACGCCCTGCTCGCCCGGCCGTTCGACCTCGCCCCGCTCTCGCCGTTACATTCCCTCCAGGGTCGCTGGCTGGCTCATCGCGACCTGGCCCTGTTCCCGACCGACGTCCGCGCCCGGATCACCGACGCGCGCGAGGCCCTGGCCCGTCCGGCGCTGGAGAAGGCGCTGGCCGGCATCGACGAGGTCGGCCTCCGCCGCGTCGTCGAGGAGCAATACGGCAGCCCGGCAGCCGCCCTGGCCGCCGACGCGCTGGGCGACCTGGCCTTCGACCGCGGCGACTTCGCCGCGGCCGGGCTTTGGTACGGCCTGCTCCCGGGCACCGACCCGGCCCGGTCGAGGGCGAAGCACCTGCTCGTCCGGCTCTTCGCGCACAAGCGCCTCGGTCCGCTCGCGGCGACGCCGCCGGCGCTGCGGCGCGACCTGGACGCCTTCACCCGCGACCACGCCGGCGCGGCGGGGAACCTCGCCGGTCGCGACGGCACGTACGCCGACATGCTCGCCGCCGTCGGCCGCGACCGGGCCCTGGAGGTGCCGCCCGGCGACGGCTGGCCGACGTTCGCCGGCGACGCGGCCCGCTCCCGGACGCTCCCGGTCGAGGAGCACCTCGCCGACCGCCTCGCGATCCTGTCCCGCCGGCCGTTCGTCCGCGTGAACCTGGACTCGCGCCGGGCCGGGGCCGGGCCGGATCTGCCGATCGGCAACCGGGCCAATGCCGGCGTCGCCCTCTACCCGGCGATCGCTGGCGGCCGCGTCTATTTCGCCGACGCGCGCTACCTGACGGCGGTCGATCTCCGCACCGGCGACGTGAGCGAGGTCTTCGACGCGGCGACGCTCCTGCCGACCGCGGCGCGCGAGCGGACGTTCCCGTACCCGGACTACTACCGCGCCAGCGTCACCGTCGCGGAGGGGCACATCCTGGCCCGTTTCGGGGCCGTCGCCGTCCAGGACGAGCGCGGGCCGATGAAGGGGCCGCCCCCTGAGAGCGCGATCGTCTGCCTCCGCCTCGACCCCGACGGCGCGGCCCGGGTCGCCTGGTCGGCGAAGCTGAGCGGCGACCCGCCGACCCTGTTCGAGGGCGCGCCGCTCGTGCATCAGGGCCGGGCCTACGTCGCCGTGACGCGCGTCCAGGGCGACCGCACCCAGACGGCGATCCGCTGCTACGCCCTCGACGCGGCCGGCGACGCCTCCCCGCTCTGGTCGCGCGACGTGTGCGAGACGCCGGAGCTGTCCGGCGGCCGGGTCCGCCGCTTGCACCAACTCCTGACGCTCGCCGGGCCGAACGTCGTCTATGCGTCGCACTCCGGGGCGATCGTCGCCCTGGAGGCCCTGACGGGCCAGCGCGTCTGGGCGCGGCGGTACAGGAGCGCGCCGCGCGAGAACCGCTTCGCCCTGCCCGGCGGCGAGGGCCAGCCGGCGATCCACGACCTCGCCCCGCCGCTGTTCGCGGATGGCCGGGTCTTTGTCGCGCCAACCGATTCGGACACGACGTTCTGCCTCGACCCGTGGACCGGGACGGCCCTCTGGCAACGCGACGGCCTGCAGCCGGTCCACCTGCTCGGGACGTGCCAGGACCGGCTCGTCTTCACGACGCCGGGCGGCCTGCGGGCGGTCGATGCCCTCGACGGCGGCGACAAGACCGGCTGGGCCTTGCCGACCGACCGCCTTCCGCCCCTAGGGCGCGGACAGCTCGTCGGCGACGTCGTCCTCTGGCCGACCGTGCGCGGGATGCGAATGGTCCGGGCCGCCGAGGGCGAGTTCGTGCCGGGAGCCGAGCTGGGCCGGGTGCCGTCGGGCAACGTCGCCTACCGGGACGGCGTCCTGGCCGTCGCCGACCGATCGACGCTCACCGTCTACAAGGGCGAGCCCCGGCCGGCGAAGGCCGATAAGCCACCGCCACCGGAGCAGGTCGGGGCCGGGCTTACCGGTACGGCCCGGGCCGAGGCGCTCCAAGCGGCCGCCGTCGAGTGGCAGCGGGCCGACGCGCCGCAGAACGCCGCCCGGCTCTGGGCGAGCCTCCTCGGCGAGGAAGCCGTCCTCCGCGACGAGCGCAACCGGCCCTGGCCGGCGACGGCCCTCGCCCTGCGCGAGCTGGCGGCGCTCCGCGACGACGGCGCGGTCCGCGATCTGCTCGACGGGATCGGCGCTCCGACGAACCCGCTCAGCCAGGCCGGCCGGCACGCCCTCTGGGAGCAAGCCAGCCACCAGGAGCGCGACGAGCCGCTCGCCGCCCGCACGGCGTGGCGCGTCCTGCTCCGCCACGGCAAGGACAGCCAGGCCGCCGCGGCGCTCCGCGCCCTGGAACGGACCCGGCCGGCCGACCGCGTCCCGGCGCTCCCGGCGGCATGGGCCCTTGGCGATGCCATCGACCTGGACCCGGGCGAACGGGTTGTCCCCGTCGCCGCCGAGCCCGGCCAGGCGAGCCGCCTCGTCACCGTCGCAGCGGAAGTGCAGGGGGGGCGCGTCACCCTCCGAGTAGGCTCGACACGAAAGCCGGCCTGGCGGGTGAAGCTTCCGTTCGTGCCGACCTGGGGCCGGGTCTGGGACGAGTTACTCCTCTTCGCCGGGGCGGAGGGCCTTGCCGGGGTTCGCCTCGACGGCAAGGTTCTTTGGCAGGTGACCTCCGGCGAGAGGTATGACGACTTCCACCTCGCCGGCGAACGCCTCCTCGTCCGCGTCGGGACGGACCGCCTCCGCGCCGTTGATGCCCCGACCGGGGCGATCTTGTGGGAGTTCGCAACCGGGTCCGATCCGACCGGGCCGGGCGACCTCCGATTCGTCGCGACGGAGTCGCGCGTTGTCGTCCGCGTCCCGGGCCGTGCCGCCCTGCTCGACGCCGCGACCGGCCGGCTCCTCCGCCGCGACGACGCCGAGCCGACCGACGACCTTCGCCTGCTCGACAACCGGCGCGGCCTGCTCGTCGCCGAGCGGCGCGTCGTCCGGCTGCTCGACCTGGCAACCGGCGAAGCGGCCTGGTCCTGGCCGGTGCCGGCGGTGACGACCTCGCGCCAGGAGCCACTGCGGGTGCTGCCCGTCGGCGGGACGGTCTGGGTCCAGGTGCCGGTCAACGTCGGCCACGAGCTGTACCGCCTCGATGCGCGGACCGGCAAGCCGCTCGCCGAGCTGCCGCGCCTGCTCCGCGTCGAGCCGTTGGAACTGTCCGCCGGCCGGGTCCTCGGCGATATCGTCTTCCTGGTGGAAGGCACCGAGGTGGTTGCTCGGAGTACCCTCGACGCGGCCGTCCGCTGGCGGCAGCTGCTGCCGCCGGGGCCGGCGACGTATCGGTTGCAGGTCGCCGGCGACGAGGTGCTCGCCGTGCCGTCGGCGGTCCGGATCGCGGCGACGGAATTTCATTGTCTCATCGGCACGCTAGAATGGATGATGGAGTATCCGCCGGGGGTGCCGGCGGTCGCTTCGTTGTTGCGCCTCGACGCGACGACGGGCAAGCCGCGCACCCTGCCCGTGCCGACCGGCCTCGGCCGGCTGGCGACAGCGTGGCGGCCGGGCCTCCAGCCGTTTCTGCGGCCGGAGGTACGTTCGCGGCAACGGGCCGGGACGTGCGGCCTGGCCGTGCTGCCGACGCCGGACGGCTGGCGGGTCGTCCTCGACGACCGGGCCTGGAACCTGCGCGATTAACGACCCGCGACCTGGGGAAGCCATGAACGTCCGATGCAGCAACTGCGGATTGCTCGTCCAGGTTCCGGCCGGCGGCCGGCGGCTGTGCGGCTGCGGCAACTGGCTCTCTGCCGACGAGCCGCAGCGCGTCGTCCCGGTTGACCTCGACCCGGTCGAGGTCGAAGAGCTGCCCGAGGTCGGCAAGGAGGCCTGGCCACGCATCGAAGGCGACATGTCGGCGATCGAGCGCCTCAACGACGGCTACCGCCGCGTCCGCAAGGAGTTCGGCAAGGTCATCGTCGGCCAGGAGCGCGTCATCGAGGAGCTGCTCATCGCCATCTTCAGCCGCGGCCACGCCCTGCTCGTCGGCGTGCCCGGCCTGGCGAAGACGCTCATGGTTCGCGCCCTCGGCGACGCCCTGAGCCTGAGCTTCTCGCGCATCCAGTTCACGCCGGACCTCATGCCGTCCGACATCACCGGCACCGAGGTGCTCCAGGAAGACCGCACGACCGGCCAGCGCCTGTTCAAGTTCCTCCACGGGCCGATCTTCGCCAACATCGTCCTCGCCGACGAGATCAACCGCACGCCGCCCAAGACGCAGGCCGCCCTCCTCGAAGCGATGCAGGAGCGCCAGGTCACCGTCGGCGGCACGCGGCACCGGCTACCGGACCCGTTCTTCGTCCTGGCGACGCAGAACCCGATCGAGCAGGAAGGCACCTACCCACTGCCCGAGGCGCAGCAGGACCGCTTCATGTTCAACATCCTCGTCGATTACCCCGACGAGGAGGAAGAGTTCAAGATCGTCGAGACGACGACCTCGTCGGTGGTGGCCCAGGTCGAGCGCGTCCTGTCGGCGACGGACATCCAGGAGATGCAGGACATCGTCCGCAAGGTGCCGGTCGCGCCGTACGTCATCCGCTACGCGATGAAGTTCACTCGCCTGACGCGGAAGGGGAGCCGGGTCGGCACCGGGACGAACAAGAAGGAGGCGGAGATCCCGGAGTTCATCCGCGAGTATGTGACGTGGGGGGCCGGGCCGCGGGCGACGCAGTTCCTCATCCTGGCGGCGAAGGCCCGCGCGGTCCTTCACGGGCGATACTACGTCTCTTGTGAAGACGTGCGGGCCGTGGCCGCCCCGGTGCTGCGGCACCGGATCATCACGAACTTCAACGCCGAGGCGGAGGGGATCAAGCCGGACGACATCGTCGCGAAACTGGCGGCGCTGATCCCGCGCGACCCGAACGAGCGGCTGGACGCCCAGGCGGCGAACAAGGGGTGAGTTCGCTCAATAGGTCACCAACTCACCAGCTCGGAGCGCGAGCGACGGACGACGCCCTCCGTCGCTCGCGCTCCGGGCTGGTCAACACGACCACGAGCCGACGCATGGCGCAAGCACCTGACACCAAAACCGACACCGCCCAGAAGTACCTCGACCCGGTCGCCCTCGCCGCGGTGCGCGGCCTGGAGTTACAGGCCCGCCTCATCGTCGAGGGCTACCTGTCCGGCATGCACAAGAGCCCGTACCACGGCTTCTCGGTCGAGTTCGCCCAGCACCGCGAGTACGTCCCCGGCGACGACCTCAAGCATCTCGACTGGAAGGTCTACTCGCGCACCGGCCGGTTCTACCTCAAGCAGTACGAAGAGGAGACGAACCTCGCCCTCTGGCTCCTGGTTGACACGAGCGAGTCGATGACCTACGCCTCGGGCAAGGTGCGCAAGTTCGACTACGTCGCCATGGCCGCCGCGGCCCTGGCGTACCTGACGCTGCACCAGCAGGATTCGGTCGGCGTCGTCACCTACGACGACGCTGTGCGCCAGTTCCTCCGGCCGTCGAGCCAGTCGTCGCACCTGAAGCAGATCGTCGGCCTGCTGAACAAGGGGCCGGGAAAGGGCCGGACCGCCCTCGCGCCGATCTTCCACGACCTGGCCGAGCGCATCCCGCGGCGCGGCATCGTCGTCGTCCTGAGCGACCTGTTCGACGACCCCGACGACCTGCTCGCAGGGATGCGCCACCTGCGCTTCAAGCGCCACGAGGTCGTCGTCATGCAGGTCCTCGACCGGGCCGAGGTCGAGTTCCCGTTCCAGGACTCGACCCTGTTCAAGGGCCTGGAGCAGGAGCCGGAGCTGCTGACCGACCCGCGCTCGCTGCGCGAGGGCTACCTGGAGCAGATGCGCGCCCACGCCGAGGCGGTGCAGCACGGCTGCCTGATGCAGAACGTCGATTTCTTGCAGCTGCGGACGGACCAATCCCTGGGCACGGTCCTGGCCGGCTACCTGGCCAGCCGCCTGGCGCGGACGCGCTGAACGGAGCGAGGGTGTCGCGATGACGTGGATGTTCGCAGCCGTCCTGCCGTTCGCCGTCCTGTTCGAGACGTGGTGGTCCGCCGCCGCCGTCACCGGCGGGGCGGTCTCCATCCCGGTCATCATCCACCTGCTCAACCGCCGGCGCTTCAAGATCGTCGAGTGGGCGGCGATGCGCTTCCTGCTCGCCGCCCAGAAGAAGAACACGCGCAAGCTGCGCATCGAGCAACTGCTCCTGCTGTTGTGTCGCTGCCTCATCATCGCCCTGCTCGCCCTGGCGATGATGGCTGTCACGCCGTGGGCGGAGGCCGGCTGGCGGTGGGCCTTCCCCGAGGCGGTCGCCAGCGTCCAGACCAGCTCGATCCGGACGCACAAAGTGCTCGTCCTCGACGGGTCGTTCAGCATGGACCTCAAGCAGGGCGACCAGACCAGCTTCACGCGCGCCTTGGAGGCGGCCCGCAAGATCGTCCGCGAGAGCCCCGGCGGCGACGCGTTCAGCGTCGTCCTGATGGCGAGCCCGCCCCGGCGCATCGTCGCCGAGCCGTCCGAGGACGCCCGCAAGGTCGTCGCCGAGATCGACAAGCTCCGCCTGCCGCACGGCAAGGCCGACGTGCCGGCAACGCTCGCCAGCGTCGAGGGGCTGCTGTCCGCCTCGCCGGGGAAGTTCGCCGCCCGCGAGGTCTATTTCCTGACCGACCTGCAAGCCTCGACCTGGAACGTGCCGCAGCCGGCCGCCCTGACCGGGACGCTCGAGAAGATCCGCACCGCGACGCGCGGCCGGAACGCGCTCTACTTCGTCAACGTCGGCGCGACGCAGGCCGGCGACGGCCCGGTCGGCAACCTGGCGATCACGAACCTCGCCCTCGCCGACGAGGTGGCGACGACTGGCCGGATCGCCACCGTCGTCGCGACGCTGCACAACCACGGCACCGACGCCGACGACAAGGTCGTCGCGTTCTTCGTCGGCAAGGTCGGCGGCGGCCTTCCCGACAAGCCGTTCGAGCTGACCGAGGTGCAGCAGACGAAGGTCCGCGTCGAGCGGAGCAAGGAGACCCCGGTCGCGTTCACGTACAAGTTCCCCAGCCCGGGCGAGTACGTCCTCCAGGTCCGGGTCCTCGGCAAGCTGGTGGACAACAAGGTCATCCCGGCGGACAACCTCGTCCTGGACGACGTCCGCACGGCGGTCGTCACGGTAAAGAAGGACGTCCGCGTCCTGCTCGTCAACGGCAAGCCGGTCGGCGAGCCGTTCGACCAGGCGAGCGAGTGGGCCCGCCTGGCGCTGAACCCGTTCGGCGACAAGGCCGTCGATGGCGTGTTGATGCGGCCGGAGGTCATGGTGCCGCGCAAGTTCGCCGACGCGGCGGAAGGCGACCTGTCGGGTTACGACTGCGTCATCCTGTGCGACCTGCCGTCGGTCGGCAGCGACGAGGCGAAGCGCCTGGTGCGCTTCGTCCGCGGCGGCGGCGGCGTCCTCGTCGCCCTGGGCGGCCAGGCCCAGCCGGCCGAGTACAACCGCGTCCTGTTCCGCCAGGAGAACAACCCGGTGCCGGCGTTCCTGCCGGCCGGGCTGGTCAGCCTCCAGAAGCTGGAGAAGGACGCGGCCCACCACTTCCGCCTCCACACCGAGAAGGAGAACGACGCGACGCCGCCCCTGGCGGCGTTTCGCGACTCGAACGACCGGGCGAGCCTCTTCTCGCCGCGCTTCCGGGCGTTCTTCCAGACGCGCGAGCCGTCCGGGGCGGCGAAGCCGCGGCGCGTGCTAACCTTCGAGCCGGAGGTCGTCCCGGGCAAGGAGAAGGACGCCCCGAAGGCGACCCAACCGCTCGCCGGGCCGGCCGTCCTCGAATGGAACCCGCCGACGAGCGAGCCGCGCAAGCCGGGCGAGCCGCCGCTGCCGCCCCGGCTGCGCGGCAAGGTCGTCCTGGTGACGACGCCGCTCAACGCCGAGTGGGGCAACTGGCCCGCGTCGCCGAGCTTCCCGGCCCTGCTCAACGAGCTGGTCCTCTTCGCCTCCGCGGGCCGGCTCCGCGAGCAGTCCGTCGAGGTCGGCCAGCCGATCGAGCTGTTCCTCAACACGCCCGACGGCGGCCTCGAAGCGAAGATCCTCACGCCGGACGCCCGGACGGAGACCGCCCGGACGCTCAACCTCGACGACGCGAGCGTCCTGCGCTTCCACGACACCGACGCGAGCGGCCTGTACCGCGTCACGGTCGGCAACCAGAAAGCCGAGCACCCCTTCGCCGTCAACGTCCCCTCCGGCGGCGACCAGGAGAGCGAGAGCAACCTCGCTGCGACCAGCGCCGACGACCTCGGCAAGAGCTTCGGCCGGGTCCAGGTCGTGACCGACCCGGCCGCCGTCGTCCGCGACCCGATCGACGGCAACACGGTCGAGGTCGTCTACAACCCGCTCGGCACCGAGGTCGCCCGCTGGCTGCTGCTCGTTTGCCTCGGCCTGATCTTCGCCGAGGTGGTCATGGCCTGGCTCTTCGGCCACTACAGCAAGGTCGCCCTGATCGAGGAGCCGAAGCTGCCGCCGCCGGCCTGGCAGACGTGGGCCCTGCGCGTCGTGCCGGTCGTACTCGTTGCCGGCGTCCTCGTCCTGGCCGGCGTCCTGCTGCACGACGCGCTGACCGGCGACTTCCTCGGCTTCCTGCCGGGGTTGCTGCGCCAGGGCGTCGAGGGGATGGCCGGCGTCCCGGCGGCCGGCGTCGGCGAGGAGAGCCACTGGCGGCTGGAGTACACGTCGTTCCTGTACGGCGGGCCGAGCGACGTCTGGCTCGGGGCCGCCCTCGGCCTCGGGGCGCTCGCCCTCGTCTGGGGCGTCTACCGCCGCGAAGGCCGCAACGTCCCGCTCGCCGGCCACCTGTTGCTGGCGACGCTCCGGCTCGGCGTCGTCCTGCTCATGCTCGTCGTCTTCCTGCCGCAGCTCCGCCTGTGGTTCGAGCGCCAGGGCTGGCCGGACGTCGTCGTGCTGATCGACGACTCGGCGAGCATGAGCGCGACGGACCGCTACACCGACACGAAGATCCGCGACGCGGCCGACGCCCTGCTCAAGGAGGCGACCCTGACCGAGGGCGACCGGCTCAAGCTCGCCCAGCTGATCCTCACCCGGGCGAGCGGCGACTGGCTCGGCACGGTCATGGACGCGAAGAAGGTCCGCCTGCACGTCTACCACTGCTCAGTCAGGGCCCAGCGCGTCAAGGAGGCGCGCACCCCGGCCGATCTCGACGCCGTCCGCCAGGCGATCAACGAGCTGAAGGCCGACCCGGCGAACGACAGCAGCCAGCTCGGGGCGGCGGTCCGCCAGGCGATCAACGACTTCCGCGGGTCGTCCCTGTCGGCGATCGTCATGTTCACCGACGGCGTGACGACCGAGGGCGAGGACCTCGCCAAGGCGTCGAAGTACTCGCGCGACATGGGCGTGCCGCTCTTCTTCGTCGGCCTCGGGGCGGCCCACGACGTGCGCGACGTGGCGCTGCGCGACCTCCAGGTCGAGGACACCGTCTACGTCAACGACCGGCTCGTCTTCGAGCTGCGCCTCGTCGCGACGGGGTACGAGCCGATGCAGGTGCCGGTCACGCTGCACGAGAAGGGCAAGGAGGACGAGGAGCCGCTCGACCGCCAGGTCGTCCCGATCGACCCGGCCGGCAAGCCGGTCAAGGTGCGCCTGACCCACGTCCCGAAGCAGGCCGGCGAGAAGATCTACGTCATCAAGACGCCCGCCCAGCAGGACGAGGTCGACAAGGACAACAACCGCCTCCAGCGGCCCGTCAGCGTCCGCGAGACGAAGCTCCTGAAGGTGCTCTACGTCGAGGGCTACCGGCGCTACGAGTACCACTTCGTCAAGACGCTCCTGGAGCGCGAGAGCGCCCGGATCAAGGGCAACAAGACGATGGAGCTGAAGGTCTACCTCCAGGACGCCGACCCGGCCCACGCGGCGCAGGACGCGTCGGTGATCTCGGAGCTGCCGGCCCGGAAGGAGCTGGAGGCGTACGACGTCGTCCTGCTCGGCGACGTGAACCCGAAGCCGCCGCGCGACCCGGCCCGGATGGAGGAGTTCCTCAAGAGCCTGGCCGAGTTCGTCCGCGAGAAGGGCGGCGGCCTGCTCGTCCTGTCCGGCGAGCGCTACACGCCGCGCGCCTACGGCGACACGCCGCTGAAGGACATCCTGCCGATCGAGCTGCCGGCCGACGCCCGGCCGCAGGAGGTCGACGTCGCCATCCTGGACGGCTACCGGCTCGAACTGACGCCGACGGGGCGGGTGCATCCGATCTTCCGGTTCAGCCCCGAGGAGCGCGAGAACGACGAGGCGTGGGGCAAGCTGCGCGAGATGTACTGGCACGCCGACGGCTACAAGCCGAAGCGGGCGGCCGAGATCCTGGCGACGCACCCGAAGGCGAAGCTCCCCGCCGACCGCGACGGCGACGCCGGCAAGCTGCCGCTCGTGTTGCAGCAGTTCGTCGGCGCGGGGCGGTGCATGTTCTTCGGCTTCCACGAGTCGTGGCGGTGGGGCTTCCGCGAGAACCTCGCCCGGTTCAACCAGTTCTGGGTCCAGTCGATCCGCTACCTGTCGCGCAGCCGGCTCGGTCGGATCGACCTGCGGCTGGACCGCCAGACGAACTACCGCCGCGGCGAGCCGGTCAAGGTGATGGTGCGTTTCCCCGACGACGCCCCGCCGCCGCCGGACGACACCGCCGTCGAGGTGGTCGTCGAGCGCCGGCCGCCGGGCAGGGCCGGCGACACGACGACGCGGACCCTGCGCCTGACGAAGGTGGACGGCAGCCGGGCGTCGTACGAGGCGATCCTGACCCAGACGCCGGAGGGCGACTACGCCTTCTGGCTGACCCGGCCGTCCGTGCCGGACCCGAAGCCGCACGCCGAGTGCAAGGTCGTCGCCCCGCCGGGCGAGATGTACGGCCTGCGCCTGAACGAGCCGGAGCTGGTCCTCGCCGCGGAGCAGTCCGGCGGTCGGTACTTCACGCTCGCCGACGCGGACCAGGTCGTCCACGCCCTGCCGGACGGCAACCGGGTGACGCTGGCGTCGAACGGCCCGCCGTGGCTGGTGTGGACGTACCCGGTGCTGTTCCTGCTCGCGATCGCGCTCTTGACGACGGAATGGCTGTGGCGGAAGCGGATGAACCTGTTATAGTCGAGTGTGGCGATTTCCGTGGGGCGACCGTCCTCGGTCGCCTTGGCGGCGAAGAGGCGACCGAGGACGGTCGCCCCACCGCGGAGGCCCCGACCATGAGCGCGCCGGCTGCCACGTCGAAGCGACCGTCCCCCGGCCCGGTCGATGCCGGCGCGCTGCGCCGCCGGCTGGCGGCCGTCCGGCAGCGGCTCCGCCTTGTAAACCTCGTCCGCGGCCTGGGCTGGGTCGTTGGCGCGCTGCTGCTCGGCCTGCTCGCCGGGGCGCTGCTCGACTACCGCTGGTTGCTGCCGGCCCTGGTGCGGGCCCTCTTTCTCGTCGCCAGCCTCGCCGCCGCCGGGGTGCTGGCCGTCCGCTACCTGGTCGCCCCGCTCTCGGCCAAGGACGACGACCTGACCCTCGCCTTGAAGGTCGAGGAGGAGTACCCCGCCCTGAACGACGCCCTCGCGTCGGCGGTCCAGTTCCTCGACCAGCCCGAGACGCCGAACGGCGAGTCGGAGGCGATGCGCAAGACGGCCCTGCGGCAGACGCTGCACAAGTCGGCCGGCTGCGACTTCTTCCGGATCATCGACACGCGCGGCCTGCGCCTGGCCGGCCTGACCGGCCTGGCCGCCGTCGTCGCCGTCGCCGCCCTGGGCGTCTTCTTCCCGGGCCAGGCCGGGACGGCGTTCGTCCGCCTGGTCGATCCGTTCGGAAAGCACGCCTGGCCGACGCAGACGCAGCTGGCGATCGACCCGCCGCCGCGGCGCGTCGCCCTCAACGACAGCCTCGACGTCACCGGCACCGTGCGCGGCGTCATCCCCGCCGACGCGAAGCTGACCGTCTGGGCGGAGGGCTTCCCGGTCCGCGACCAGATGGTGAAGGTCATCAAGGACCGCGAGGACGAGGGCCGGCTGGCGATCCACCTGACGTCGAGCCAGCTGCAGCGGTCGTTCAAGTTCCAGGTCGCCGCCGGCGACGCGACGAGCGACATCTTCGAGGTGTCGGTCCTGCCGCCGCCCGGCCTGGCGTTCCTCGACGGCCGGCCGTCGCCGCAGGTCCGGCTCGACTACCCGGCGTACACCGACCTGCCGTCGCCGCGTTTCCTCCAACCGGGCACCGGCCACATCGACGCCATCGCCGGGACGCGCGTCACCGTGACCGGGGCGGCCGACCGGCCGCTGCAGCGCGTCTGGATCGAGCCGCGCTACGAGCCGCGCCTGCCGCCGTATTTCCTCGCCCTGGCCGGGCCGTTCGGGGCGGCCGTCGCCCCACTGGTCCACCACGCCGTCGAGGGCGAACTCGGCGACGACGGCCAGCGCTTCCGCGCGGCGTTTCAGCCGCTGCTCGCCGGCGAGTACCTCCTCCACCTGGAGGACGACACCGGCCTGCGCGGCAGCCGGGCGTTCGAATTGCGCATCCGGCCGGACCCGGCCCCGCTCGTGACCCTGGACCGGCCGTCCGCGTCGAAGGACTTCCTGCTCGCCCTGCCGGCCGCCGAGGTGCCGGTCGCCGTCGTCGCCGAAGACACGACGTTCGCCGTACGGACCGTCTTCCTCCGCTACCGCACGCACCGCGACCACCCGACGCGGATCCTGCCGCTGTACGCCGAGCAGACGGCGACCCGGACCCTGGGCCAGGCCGCCGGCCCGGCGCTCGTCATCCGGGCGCCGCGCTTTCGGCCGACGCGCCTCGTCCTGGACACCGTCCTGTCACTCAAGCGCATCACCCACCCGGACGGCAAACCGCTCAAGGACGGCGATACGCTCTTCCTCCAGGCGTGCGCCGACGACTTCGACGCCGTCTCGCCGAACAAGGAGCCCGGCGCGAGCAGCGAGGTCGAGATCAAGATCGTCGATCGCAACCGGCTCGAGCTGACCTTCAGCGAGGAGCAGGCCAAGATCCAGCAGGAGCTGCTCCGCCTGCGCGAGAAGCAACGCGAGATCCTCAAGACGACCCACGACCTGAAAGCCCGCCTCGACCAGGGCCAGAAGCTGACGCCGGACGAGCAGCGCGCCCTCGCCGAGGCGGAGCGGCAGCAGGGCGTCCTCCAGGAGAAGGTCGGCCCGGAGGACCAGGGCCTGCGCGGCAACGTCGCCCGGCTGCTGGAGACGCTGAAGCAGAACGGCCTGGAGAACTCGCCGGACCGCGACCGCCTGGCCGACATCGCCACCGAGCTGGAGCGCATCGCCGCGAACGAGCTGCCGAAGGTCCAGGCGGCGCTCGGCGAGGCGCGCAAGGCCCAGGACCGCGGCGACAACCCGACCGAGCGCAAGGACGCCGCCGACAAGCTGCGCCGGGACGCCCAGATGAAGCTCGACCGGGCCGACGCCCTGAAGCGCAACGACCCGGCCTCCCTCGACCAGGCCGGCGAGAAGCTCGACCGCGAGGGCCGCATCGCCGAGGCGAAGGGCAACATCGACAAGGCGCGCGAGCTGCAAGCCGAGGCGGCCCAACTCCGCCAGCAGGCGAAGGACCTGCGCAACAACCCGGTCGAGCCGGAGGCCAGGGAGACGAAAGCCGAGGTCGCCCGGCTGGAGCAGCAGGCGAAAGACCTCAAGGAGGCGGCCGAGCAGCTCGAGCAACAGCCGATGCTCTCCAAGGAGGAGACGACCCAGAAGAACCTCGCCGACGCGAAGGTCGGCCAGGAGGAGATCGACCGGACGCTGACCGACCTCCTGTCGCGTCTGGAGCCGTGGAGCAGCGACCGCGAGCTGAAGGGCGAGGCGAACAAGCTGCTCCAGGAGCAGAAGAACCTTATCCAGAAGAACCAGCAGCTCGACGGCCAGCAGGGCGGCAAGCAGCCGGACAAGCTCACGCCGGCCGAGCAGGCCGAGTTGCGCAACCAGGCCGAGGAGCAGCAGAAGCTCGAGCAGCGGACGAACCAGTTGCTCCAGAAGATCGAGAACGTCGCCAACCAGCGGGCCGAGAAGGACCCGGACCGGGCGGCCGAGCTGAAGCAGGCCGCCGAGCAGGCCCGCCAGGACAACATCGCCGGCAAGATGCAGGACGCCCAGCGGGAGACGCGGCAGAACCAGCTCAGCCGGGCGCGCGAGAACCAGAAGTCCGCCGCCGCCGGGCTGGAGAAGGCGCTGAAGAACCTCGACGAGCGCCGCGAGGACAAGTTCGACCGCCTGGCGAAGAAGCTCCGCGAGGTCGAGCAGGAGGTCGAGAAGATCCAGGACGAGCTAGAAAAGCTCAAGAAGCAACGCAAGGACGCCGAGAAGATCGCCGACCCCCAGAAGCGCGAGCAGGAACTGCAGCGTCTTCAGAAGGAGCAGGAGCGGCTGCAGAACAAGGCCCGCGACGCGGCCCAGCAGCTGGCCAAGCTGCGTCAGGAAGGCGGCGCGCGCGGCCTCGACCAGGCCCAGAAGAACCTGGAGGAAGCGGTCAAACAACTGCAACGCCGCGACGGCGACGAGAAGGCCCAGGACGAGGCCCTCGACCGGATCGAAGAGGCCCGCCAGGAGTTGCAAGAGGCGCGCGAGCAGGCCGAGGAGCAGCTCGCCCGGGAGCAGCTCGTCCGGGTGATGGAGGTGCTCAAGCGGCTGAAGGAACGCCAGGACGGCATGATCGCCGAGGGCAAGCGGTTGCAGGAGGCGCTGCAGCTGAACCCCCGATCGCGGGCGACACTGGCCAGCCTCGTCCGCCTGAGCGACGACCAGAAGGGCCTCGCCGGCGAGACGCAGACCGTGGCCGAACGCGACCTGGACAACGCCCCCGTCTTCTCGCGAATGGTCCGCCGGGCGGCCGAGGGCATGACCCAGGCCGGCGAGCGGGCGAAGGTGCTGACCGGCGGCAAGGAGCCGTTCCCGGACGCCGACCTGCCGCGCCTGCAAGAGCTGGCCGCACGTCGGCTTGCCCAGGTACTCCAGGCGGTGCAGGAGGAGGTCGACGCGCCGCGCCTGTCCGCCCCGGCCAGCGGCGGGGGCGGCGGCGGCGACATGGGCGGCGGCGGCGACCAGCGGCCGGCTCCCGGCGACCACCTGCCGCCGCTCGCCGAGCTGAAGTTGCTCAAGACCCTGGAGGCGGACGTCCGCGACCAGATCGTCGAATTCAGGAAGGACCACCCGGACCTGAACAACCTCGACGCGAAGGCCCAGGCCCGCTACCAGGGCCTGCTCAAGCAGCGGCAGGACGTCCGCGAACTGTTCGAGGAGTTGAACAAGCCCGCCGACGAGCCGGACGCCCCGAAGCCGGAAGCGAAGCCCGAGCCGAAGCCGGAAGGAGACAAGCCGTGACCCACCGCCTGCTGCTGATCGCGCTGACCGTCGGCGTGCTGTCTTCCGGCCTCGTCGCCCAGGATCCGGACAAGGCGGACGAGCCGCTGCGCCTGAAGAAGAAAAAGAAGCCCGACGAGCCGATGAAGGAGCCGGACAAGAAGGTCGAGGAGCCGAAGCCGGCCGACCCGATGCAGCCGGCCAAGGAGCCGCCCGTCGTCGATCCGATCACGACCGAGGAGGAGGAGAAGGAACTGCTGGAGCGCGTCGCCCGGAACATGCGCAAGGTCGAGGACCAGCTCCTGAACAAGGAGCTGACCGAGGCGACGCTCCAGACCGAGGACGACATCCTCAAGGATCTCGAAGCGCTGATCAAGAAAGCCGAGAACGACAGCGGCGGGGGCGGCGGCGGCCAGGACAACCCCGACATGGGCGAGCAGGGCAACAAACAGCCTCAGGGCGGCCAGCAAGGCGGCATGGGCAAGCAGAGCCGCCAGAAGGGCCAGCAGAAGGGGCAGCAGAAAGGCCAGAAGGGCCAGCAGGGCAAGAACCAGCCGGGCCAGGGCCAACCGCAGGGCGGCATGAACCAGCAAGGCATGAACCAGCAGGGGATGAATCCGCAGGGCATGGGCCAGGGGATGAACCCCGGCATGAACCCGATGGGCGGCCAGCCGAACGACCCGAACAACCCGCCGGACCGGATCGCCGACCTGTACAAGGACGTCTGGGGCCACCTCCCCGAGACGGTGCGGGCGCAGATGAACGCCTACGCCGGCAAGGAGGAGTACATGCAGAAGCACCGCGACCTCATCAAGCAGTACTACCGCGCCCTGGCCGAACAGGGGCAGAAGAACAAGTGAGGTGACGCCATGCTCGACCGCCGACGCCTCCTGACCGGCGTGCTGCCGACCCTCGCCATCAGCGGCACGACGCTCGGCTTCCCGGCCCTGCTGCTGCCGGAGCCGCCGCCGGAAGAGGCCCTGCCCGACGGGGCGGCCTCCGCCGGGATGATCACGCAAAAGACGCAGGACGCCATCGACCAGGGGCTGAGCTTCCTGGCGACGAACAAGCTCCGCGACGGGTCGTTCGGCACGAGCGTCCACACCGGCAACACGGCGATCACCAGCCTGGCCGCCCTGGCGTTCATGGCCGGCGGGTCGATGCCGAACCAGGGGCCGCACGGCCGGCTCGTCACCGACGCGATCCGATTCGTCCTGTCGCAGGAGAACGTCGAGCGGCAGCACCCCGGCTTCCTGCACAACCCGACCTCGACGCGCCACGGCCCGATGTACGGACACGGCTTCGCGACGCTCTTCCTGGCGGAGGTGTCCGGCCAGATCCATGACAAGCAGCTCCGCGACGACGTCAACCGTGTCCTGCACCTGGCCGTCGAGTTGATCCTCAAGAGCCAGAACGCCGAGGGCGGCTGGCGCTACACGCCGACGAGCCGCGAGGCGGATCTGTCGGTGACGATCTGCCAGATCATGGCCCTGCGGGCGGCGCGCAACGCCGGCGTCGCGGTGCCGAAGGCCCAGGTCGATCGCTGCGTCGAGTACGTCAAGCGCTGCCAGGACCGGCGCGACGGCTGGTTCCGGTACATGCTCCAGGGGCCGGGGGGCGGCGGCGGCCCGCAGGCGTTCGCCCGGACGGCGGCCGGCGTCGCGGCGCTGCACTCGGCCGGCATCTACAAGGGGCCGGAGGTCGACGCCGGCATCCGCTTCCTCCGCGGCCAGAAGCCGAACGGGGCGGCAGGCGGCGGCCTGATGGCCCGGCCGGACATGCACTACTTCTACGGCCACTACTACGCCGCCCAGGTCATGTGGACGACCGGCGGCGAGGCGTGGACGCAGTGGTACCCGGCCATCCGCGAGGAGCTGCTCGGCATGCAGCAGCGCAACGGCAGCTGGCTCGACCAGATCTGTCCGCACTACGCCACGGCGATGGCCCTGCTCGTGTTGCAGGTGCCGAACAACTACCTGACCATCTTCCAGAAATGACCCGCGTGCGTCGACTCCCGCTCGTCCTGTTCGCCGCCCTGGCCGTCGGGGCGGCCCTTTCTCGGGGAGAACCGGCCGCCGACGCGCCCCGCTTCCGGGTCGCGACGACGGCCGGCCCGGTTTCGGGCACGCTCCGCTCCCTCGTCGGCGACGGCACCCTGGAGATCGACGCCGAGAAGCGGGCGACCCTCGACCCGGCGTCGTGGTATGCCCTGCGCCGCGTCGGCGAGGCGGCCCCGCCGCTGCCGGCCGGGCCGCACCTCGTCAGCACCGCCGGCGACGTCGTCCCGGTGACCCGGCCGCGCCTCGACGGCGACCGCCTCGCCTTCGAGCACCCGGACCTCGACGGCGGCAAGGCGACCGGCCTCAACCTGGCGGCGGTGAGCCTGCTCTGGTGGACGGCCCTCGCCCAGGGCGAGCCGGACGTCCTCCGCCGCCGGCTGTTGCGCGAGGAGCGCAAGGACGACTTCGTCCTGCTGCGCAACGGCGACCGGGTCGCCGGCGTGCCGACCGGCCTGGACGCCGGCCGGGTCACCTTGCAGGCCGACGGCGGTGGGAGCCGGCCGGTCGACCTGAAGCAGGTCGCCTGCCTCGTCCTGAGCAGCACCCTGGCCGAGGCGATCCGGCCGGCCGGCCGGCACTATCAGGTCGCGTTCCGAAACCGCGACGGCGGCAGCGCGACGCGCCTGGTGATGGCGACCCTCACGAGCGACGGCCAGACGCTCGGCGGCAAGGCCGCCTTCGGGGCGACGCTGCGCGTCCCGCTCGACCGCGTCCTGGCGATCGACGTCGTCGGCGGCCCGGCCGACGCCCTGACGGACCACAAGCCGACGGACGTGAAGCAGACCCCGTTCCTCGACCTGCGCTGGCCGGTCGGCTTCGACGCGACGGCGACGGACCACGACCTGCGCCTGGCGTCCGGGACGGTCGCGCGCGGCCTGGCGACGCACGCCGGCACGGCGGTGACGTACCGCCTCGACGGCAAGTACCGCCGCTTCGACGCGACGGTCGGCCTGGACCCGCGCCTCGGCAGGGAGGGCGGCGTGCGCGTCGAGGTAATGCGCGACGGCAAGCCGACCCCGCTGGATGGGGCGGACCTCGTCGGGGCGGAGGCGGCCCTGCCGGTGTCGATCGACGTGTCTGGTGTCAAGGAACTGACACTGGCGGTCCACCCTGGCCGGCGTGGGGCGGTACAGGGCCACGTCACCTGGGCCGAGCCGCGGCTGATGAAATGATCCTTCTGCTGACCAACGACGACGGTATCGACGCCCCGGGCCTCGCCGCGCTGGAGGCGGCGGCCGACCCGCTCGGCGAGGTGTGGATCGTCGCGCCGGACCGGGGCCGGTCGAACTGCTCGCACACGGTGACGACGCACGCCCCGCTGCGCGCCGTGCCGCACGGCCCGCGCCGGTTCGCCGTCGATGGCACGCCGGCGGATTGCGTCCGCCTGGCGGTCCACGGCCTGGTGCCGCGGCCGGACTGGGTCCTGTCGGGCATCAACGCCGGCGGCAACCTCGGCGCGGACGTCTACCACTCCGGCACGGTCGCCGCCGTGCGCGAGGCGGCCCTGGCCGGCTGGCGGGGCGTCGCCGTGTCGCAGTACCGCAAGCGCGACCGGGCGTTCGACTGGGAACGGGCGTCGCGCTGGGTGGCCGGCCTGCTGCCGGGCCTGCTCGCCGAGCCGCTGCCGCGCGGCGGCTTCTGGAACGTGAACTTGCCGAACCTCCACCCGACCGACGCCGACCCGGAGGCGGTGCGCTGCCCGCTCGACCTGAGCCCGCTGCCGGTGGCGTTCCGCGGCGACGGCGACGGCTGGGTCTACGCGGGCGACTACCATAACCGGCCGCGCTGCGACGGCTGCGACGTGGCGGTCTGCTTCGGCGGCCGTATCGCCGTGACGCGACTCGGGCTGGACCTGGTCGCTCGGGGGTGAATCGCGAGGTGCCTTGTCCCGGACAGCGGGCGCGGGCTATAATCAACTGTCGGGGTGCGACAGACGTACACCCCGCGCGTGAACGGGGGCGATCTGGTATCGACCGGGCATGATGAGGTGTACGGTGGCGTGTCGTGGTTGATCAGTTGGCCACGTAAAAAGCTGATCACACTTTAACTGCCGAAACGCAGTTTTCTCTGGCGGCCTGAAAACGGCCCGCCCCGGGACCTAGCCTTCGCCTGAGAGGCTAGCAACCGGTCACTAAGTCGGGCTCGCCTCGCCTGAGATGGGCAACCATCGCGCCGACGGCGGCGAGGTTAAACTCACGGTCGACTAGCGACTGACCGACCCTGCCAGCCGGAGCGGTCAGTCGCGAACAGGGTGGATCAAGCCATCCGCAGAGGACTGGATACACACGTAGAAGCCGACACTGAACTGCATCGGGACCGGGGTTCGATTCCCCGCGCCTCCACTCCAAGGGCTCACGGCGAAGGTCGTGAGCCCTTCTTGTTTCGAGAAGGGCTTTCGTCACCGACCCGGCGGTAGCGGGCTCAGGCGGGTCGGGCCGACCTCCCAGGTGTGCCGCCAGGCCACCTTGCCGGCGACGACCTCGCGCACCTCGATCAGCGCCTGGGCCGCCGGCGTCCCCGGGTGGCCGCTGCCGCCGAACGAGCCGATGTCCAGCGGGCCGGCCCCTTCCCAGTCGCAACTGTTCCCACCGGCCGGGTCCACACGCAAGGGCCGCCCCCCGACCGCGATGTCGTAACTCCATTCGAGCCAAGTCTCCGGCGGGAACGGGAAGCGCCGCTCGGCCCGGAGGACGAGTTCGCGATGGCCCCGGACCGCGTCGCCGCCGTCGCGCTCCACAATCCGCGGTGTCACGGCGATCCGGACGATCGCCGCCCGGTCGCCGGGCGACAATCGCCCCTGTCGCCACAGGTCGGCCAAGAGGGCCTCGACGGCGGCCCGGTCGGCCGGGTGACAGCGCCGCAGCAGCGTCGCGCAGGTTCCCTCCGCGGCCGCCCAGCGCTGGCGGAGGCGCTCGCGCCCCGCCTCGTCGGCGGCGCGGTAGGCGTCGAGCCAGGCCCGGACGTCGATCCGGGCGTCGCCGCTCGGTTCGGACACGTCGGCCCGCGTGCCGGTCGCCAGGGCGACGAGCAAGGCAACCAGGGCGAACCGCCTCCCGCCGATCCGACGCATGACTCCTCCTCCACGATTCGGGCTACCCCTATAGACGACCCGCGAGGAGGTTCGTTTTCTACTGGTCCGCACCCGGCGGCCTCGGGTAAAGTGGGGCCAGTAGTATCGAGGGATCGCCATGTCCCACCCCAATCGCCGCGACCTGCTGCGAATCGGCGGCCTCGCCGGCCTCGGCCTCGCCGACCTGCTCCGCGTCCGGGCCGACGCGCCGGCCGGCTCCTTCGGCCGGGCGCGGTCGGTCATCCTGCTCTACCTCCACGGCGGACACGCCCAGCAGGAGACGTTCGACCCCAAGCCCGACGGGCCGTCTCCCGAACGCGGCGAGTTCGGGGTGATCGCCACCCGCGTCCCCGGCGTCCGCTTCGGCGAACTGCTGCCGCGCTGCGCCGCCGTCGCGGACAAGCTCGCCGTCATCCGGTCGATGAGCCACGCCAACGCCAACCACGTCCAGGCCAGCCTCGCCGCGATGACCGGCCACGCCCATCCGCCCGAGGCCGAGGCGCGCGGCGACTTCCCGCCGTCGCCGACCGACTTCCCGCCGGTCGGGGCCGTCCTCAGTGCATTGCGCAAGGCTGGGCCGCTGCCGACATGGGCCCAGGTCGGCCCGCTCATGCGCCGCAACAACGGCACCGTCCTGCACGGCCAGACGCCCGGCTTTCTCGGCGGGCGTTACGCCCCGTTCGGGGTCGATCAGGACCTGCGCGACGACGCCGTCCGCATCGCAGCCCTCGCCGCGGAGGTGGCCGTGCCGGTCCTGGCCGACCGGCAGGATCTCCTCCGGCGGCTCGACGATCAACGCCAGCGGCTCGGCCAGGTCGCCGAGGTCGGCCAACTCGACGGCTACCAGCAGCGGGCGTTCGACCTGCTCACGTCGCCGAAGACGGCCCGGGCGTTCGACCTCACGGCCGAGCCGGCCGCCGTCCGCGACCGCTACGGCCGGACGCAGTTCGGCCAGGGCTGCCTCCTCGCCCGCCGGCTGGCCGAGGCCGGCGTGCCGGTCGTCAACGTCCACTACTGCCACACGCCGGCCGGGTCGTGGGACACGCACGGCGACCACTTCAACCAGATGAAGCGCTCCCTCTGCCCGACGTTCGACCAGGCGTTCGCCGCCCTGGTAACCGACCTGGACGACCGCGGCCTGCTCGGCCGGACGCTCGTGGTGGCCAACGCGGAATTCGGCCGGACGCCGGCGGTCAACAAGAGCGCCGGCCGCGACCACTGGCCGTGGGCCTACTCGCTCGCCCTGGCCGGCGGCGGCGGCGGTCGGGGCGTCGTCTACGGGGCGACGGACAAGATCGCCGCGTTCCCGACCGCGAACCCACACTCGCCGGCCGACCTGGCCGCGACGGTCTACCACCTCCTCGGCGTCCCGGCCGACACGACCCTGACGGACCCGACCGGCCGGCCGCATGCCGTCGTCGTCGGGAAGAAGGTCGATGGGTTGCTGGCGTGAGCGCTGGAGGGCGGGGCGATGTCGCTGCTGGTGGAAGAACACGACGACGACGAACCCGTCCCAAGCGACCTGGCGGCGATGCTGAACCCGGCGTGGCTCTTCCGGTGTCGCCCGGCCGACTTCGCCCCGCCGGGCCTCTGCCCGGGGCTCTTATACTTCCCGGGGCTCTTCTTCCTCTTCCTGCTCCACCTGGTCATCTGCGACACGTTCCTGCTCGTCTGGAACCGGTGCGGCTGGACCCTGTGGCTGGCCCTGGTGCTGGTGCCGCTCCTGACCGTGTGGGCCGTCCTCGGCGCGGCGGACATTAAATTCCGGCGGCAGTGCCCCACGGCCGGGCAGCGGGAGGCGTTCGACCGGGCCGTGGTCAACTGGGTCGGCCTCCTCGGCTACCTCGTCCTTATCTTCGCGGCGGCCCCGATCGGCGGGGTCGTCCTCGCCTGCTGGCTGTTCGGCGTCTTCGGCTGACCCTTGCCTTCCCGGACGCTTCGGAGGATCATGGCGATCGTTCGTTTCCCACGGAGGATCGTCATGCACACGCGACTCGGCCTGTACGTTCTCGTCTTCCTTTTCCCCGCCCTCGCCGCCCAGCCGGGCGACGTCACCCCGAAGGGCGCCAAGATCGAAAAGCTCTGGGGCGACGGCGTCTTCACCGAGGGGGGAGCCTACGACCCGGTCGCCGACGCGGTCTACTTCACCGACATCGGCAACCGGATCATGAAGTTCGACGTCGCGACCGGCAAGACGACCGTCTACCGCGAGCCGAGCGGCAAGGCGAACGGCCTCGACTTCGATCCGACCGGCCGGCTCGTCGTCTGCGAGGGGGCCAACGGCGGCAACCGGCGCGTGACGCGTACCGAGAAGGACGGCGCGGTCAAGGTCCTGGCCGACAACTGGAAGGGAAAGAAGTTCAACAGTCCGAATGACTGCGTCGTGTCGGCGGAGGGCGTCGTCTACTTCACCGACCCGCGCTACGGCGGCGACGAGCCGCGCGAGATCGACACGGAGAGCGTCTACCGCATCGACCCGGACGGCACCGTGACGCAGGTCGTCGCCGACGTCGAGAAGCCGAACGGCGTCGCCCTGTCGCCGGACATGAAGACGCTCTACGTCGCGGACAACAACCCGAAGGGGAAGCGACTCCTGCTCGCCTACCCGGTCAAGGCTGACAAGGGCGTCGGGCCGCGCACGGTGCTGCACGATTTCAAGACCGACCGCGGCATCGACGGCATGGTGGTCGATACGGACGGCAACGTCTTCGCCACGGCCGGGACGGGCAAGACGGCCGGCGTGTACGTCTTCAGCCCCGAGGGGAAGCAGCTCGGCTTCATCGCGACGCCGGAGGACCCGTCGAACTGCGTCTTCGGCGGCAAGGACCGCAAGACGCTCTACGTCACGGCCGGCAAGTCGCTGTACCGCATCGCGACGACCCGGGCCGGGTTTCAGGTCTGGACCGGCGAGAAGAAGTGACCGGCCGAGGTCGCCTTCCCCCGCCGGGCTGGCCGCGTAGTCCGTTTGCTTCGCCTCCGATGGCCTTACCTGCGCCGCCGGCGGGATCGACGGCGAGAACGTTCTCTGGGACGTGACCGACTGAAGGGAAACACCATGCCCCGCTCGACCCGCCGTCAGTTCATCCAGGCCGCGGGCACCTTCGCCGCCTGCTTCGGCCTTCCTGTCCGCGCCGTCGACGAGGGGCCGGTCCCGGTCATCGACACCCACGTCCACTGCTTCGCCGGCAAGGACAGCCGCGACTACCCCTACCACGCCCGGGCCCCGTACAAACCCGAGGCGGCCCTCGCGCCGGAGACGCTCCTGGAGCGCATGAAGCAGGCCGGCGTCGATCGCGCCGTGGTCGTCCACCCGGAGCCGTACCAGGACGACCACCGCTACCTGGAGCACTGCCTCGCCGTCGGCAAGGACCAGCTCAAGGGCACCTGCCTCTTCTTCGCCGAGGACGACAACGCCGTCACCGCGATGAAGGGGCTGGTCCAGCGCAACCCCGGCAAGATCGTCGCCGTGCGCGTCCACGCCTACGCCCCGGAGCGGCTGCCGCCGTTCGGCAAGCCGGCGTTGCGCCGCCTCTGGCAGGCGGCGGCCGACCTCGGCCTCGCGGTCCAGCTCCACTTCGAGCCGCGCCACGCCCCCGGCTTCGAGCCGCTCATCAAGGACTTCCCCAAGACGACCGTCATCATCGACCACCTCGGCCGGCCGTTGCAGGGCACGCCGGAGGAGCACGCCGTCGTCGTCCGCTGGGCGAAGTACGACAACACCGTCATGAAGCTGTCCGCCATCCCGGACCAGCGCCAGTACCCGCACCGCGACGTCCGGCCGATCGTCAAGGAGTTGGTCGAGGCGTGGGGGCCGAAGCGGCTGATCTACGGCGGCGGTTTCGACGACAAGGCGACCGGCGAGTCGTACCGCACCGCGAGGGAGGCGGTGCGCGTCCACCTGGCGGCGCTGTCGGCCGACGAGCACGCCCTCGTCCTCGGCGGCAACGCGGCCCGCCTGTTCGGTTTCTAGGGGCCGGCCATGCTCCAGGCGTTCCTCGACGACATCGTGGCCCATCCGGACGACCCGTCGCTGTGGCTCATCCTCGCTGACTGGCTCGAGGAGCGCGACGACCCGCGCGGCGAGCTGGTCCGCCTGACGCGCGCCCCCCGCATCGACGACGGCGGCCAGGCGCGCGTCCAGGCGCTGCTCGCGGCGGGCGTCGAGCCGGTCGTGCCGCGGCTGGCGATGCACGGCTTCGACTTCGTCTGGGTGCCGCCGGGCCGGTTCCTGCTCGGCAGCCCGGTCGAGGAGGACTACCGCGACGACGACGAGGCGCGGCACCCGGTGACGATTACGGCCGGGTTCTGGATCGGCGTCGGCCCGGTGACCCAGGGGCAGTGGCGGGCCGTGATGGGCAACAACCCGAGCGCCTTTTCGCGCGACGGCACCCAGTCCGACCGCGTCCGCAACGTGCCGGACGACGCGCTGGCCCGCTTCCCGGTCGAGTCGGTCACCTGGGACGACGTGCCCCGCTTCCGCGAGCGGGCCGGCCAGTTGCTCGGCCGGGCGGTCCGCTTGCCGACCGAGGCGGAGTGGGAGTACGCCGCCCGGGCCGGCACGACGACGCCGTTCCCGTTCGGGCCGACCCTCAACGGCGTCGCCGCGAACTGCGACGGGACGACCCCCTATGGGACGAAGCGGCCCGGGCCGTACCGCGGCCGGCCGACCCCGGTCGGGTCGTATCCGCCGAACGCCTGGGGCCTGGTCGATGCGATCGGCAACGTCGGCGAGTGGGTGCGCGACGCGTTCCGCCGCGACTACGAGGCCCTGCCGCCGACCGACCCGGTCTGGGAGGAGGACGACCCGCGGCGCGTCGTCTTCCGGGGCGGGTCGTGGGACCGCAACCCGATCTACTGCCGGGCGGCGTATCGCAACCACATCGGCCCGCGGGCCGCGACGAACAACATCGGCTTCCGCATCGTGCTCGGCGCGGTCCTCACCTAGCCGCCGGCTTGCCGGCGGTCTTCGCGTCGAAACCCCGCCGGTAAGCCGGCGGCGATGTGCGGGTCAATGAACCAGCAGGAAGTCCTTGCTGTTGAGCAGGGCCCACATCAGGTCCTGGGCCGCTTCGGTGCGCTTGTCCCCGTAGCCCTTGACGTGCTCGACGCCGACGGCCAGTTCCTTCGCACTGGGCGAACGGGCTAGCGACCACAGGTACAACTCCTTCACCAACTCCTCGTCGGTGGGCTTGCCGCGCAGCAGCAGCGCCGGCCGGGCGTTGGGATTCTGCACCCGGCCGAGGATGCTCTTGCCGTTGAGGAAGTGAAGGGCCTGGAGCATGTTCGAGCCGTTGTCTCGCTCGCACTCGCAGGCGTCCATCCGGGCCGGCTTGCCGAACAGTTTCAGGAACGGATTCTCGACCGTGCCGTCCGGCAGCTGGGCGGCGCGGAAGCCGCCCGGCACCCCGGGGAACGACTCCGCCACGGCCGTCGCCTGGACCAGGGAATCGAGCAGCGGCTCCGCCGAGATGCGGCGGGGAATCGCACGTGAGAAGTTCTGCTCGTCGTGCTTGTTCGATTCGTTCGGCAGGGCCGTCCGCTGGTACGTCGCCGAGGTGGCGATGCGCCGCATGAGGTGCCGCAGGTCGAACTTGCTCGCGACGAAGTCGGCCGTCAGGGCGTCGAGCAGGGCCGGGTTGATCGGCGGGTTCGTGCTGCGGATGTCATCGACCGGGTCGATGACGCCGCGGTGGAAGAAGTAGCTCCAGATGCGGTTGACCAGGCCGCGGGCGAAGTACGGGTTCTCGGCCGACGTCAGCCAGTCGGCGTAGACTTCGCGACGGTCCTGGCCGGCGGGGATCGTCGGCACCGCCCCGGCGAGGAAGCGCGGCGGCTGCGGCTGGCCGGTGCGCGGGTGCGTCGCCGGCCCGGCGGCCCGGTTGAGCGTGACGTACTTCGAGTTCGGCACAGGGGCGAAGCGCGGATCCTGCCGCGAGCCCACCTGGGTGAAGAAGCTCACCTGGCCGTAGTAGTCCGCCTGGGTCCAGTTCTCCATCGGGTGCGTGTGACACCGGGCGCACAGCAGCCGGACGCCGCAGAAGACCTGCGTCACGCGCTCGACCGTCTCGTTGGCGTCCTTGCTCGCGGCGTAGAAGCCGCTCGCCGGGTCGTCGAGGCCGCCGCCCTTCGCCGTCAGGATTCGGCGGACGAAGACGTCGGCCGGCGTGTTCGCGGCGACCGACGTGCGGAGGAACTCGCGGAACAGGTAGACCGACTGCGAACTGGCCGTCGTCCGCGAGTTCTGCAACAGGTCGCCCCACTTCAGCGACCATTGATCGACGAACTCCGGCCGGGCGAACAGGGCGTCGATCACCTTTTCGCGCTTCTTCGCGTCGGCGTCGGCGACGAAGGCGCGGATCTCGTCCGGCTTCGGCTGGACGCCGATCAGGTCGAGGTAGATCCGCCGCAGGAACTCCTCGTCGCCGGCGACGGGCGACGGGGCGATCCGCAGCCGGTTCAGCTTCTCGATGACGGCCTTGTCGATCAGGTGGTCGTTCGGCACCGGCGTCGGCGTGAAGGCCCCGGCCGGGTCGAGGACGACGACGCCCGTCGCGGCGAAGGTGCGCTCGAACCGGCCGACGATCACCGTCTCGCCAGCGTCCCCGGCGACGACGAGGCCGTCGTCATCGACCGTGGCGTAGCGGGTGTTGTTCGCCGCGAAGACGCTCAGCCGGGTGGCGTCGCGCTCGGTGCCGTCGTTGTACGTCGCCAGGAGGTGAACCCGGGCCTTCTCGCCGGGCTTGAGGGCGAGGCGGTCCGGCTCCATGCGGACACGGACGACGCGAGCGGGATCCTTCAGGTCGTTCGGGGCCCCCTGGGCGATCCAGGTCGTGAGGATCGCCTCTTCCAGGCTCCCCTTGCGGATGCGCGACCCGCCCTCGTGCGGCACGTCGCCGCGTGCCTTGAGCAGGAGCAGGCTTGCCGCCGGGGTGAGCGGTGTGATGCGCCGGCCGGCCCCGTCGCGCGTCAGGGCCTGGTAGTCCGCGTCGGGGTCCTCGCCGCGTAGTGACAGCTTGAAGCCGTTCTTGCCGAGTGAGTAGCCGTGGCAGCCGCCCTGGTTGCAGCCGGCCCGGGTCAGGACGGCCATCACCTCGTGGCGGAAGCTGCCCGACGGCGGGGCGGCGTCGGCCGGGGCGGCCAGGAGCAACGCGACGAGCGGGGTGAGCATGGCGGCAATCCTCGGGCCTACTGCACGGCGAGGGTTAGTTCGACTTCGCGGCTCCGGACGCGGACGTTGGGTTGCTGCGGGCTGGCGGCGATCGTGCCGCTCAGCTTGAGCGGCGTCTCGCCGACCGGCTGGTTCGGCGGCACGGTCACCTTGATCGCGAACGTCGTCGCGTCCGCCTTGACCGTCGTGACTGGCACGGCGGGGATGCCGGGCGGCAGGCCGGTCAGTGTCAACTGCACGTCACCGGTCGCCCCCTCGCGTCGTTCCAGCCTGCCGGCGATCTCGACGGTGACGTTGGCCTTCGGGTCGCGCTTCGCCTCGACCCGCGCCGAGGCGGCCTCCAGGACGAGCGGCGGTCGCAGCGCCATCCGCCGTACCGGAGCGAACGCCGTCGCGAGCACCTTCTGCTTGTCGGCGGTGAGCAGCTCGGCCTTCAGGGTCAGGTCGTAGACCGGGGCGGTCAGCGTCGGCGGTACGATGACGCTGGCGTCGCCCTCGGTGACGGTCGCCGACACCTCGACCGCTTTCTCCAGGCGGAGTTGCGTGTTCGGGTCCGCCGGCGGCGTGGCGAGCGGGCCGAGCTGGCTCGTCAGGAGTGCGACGCGGACGACGCTCTTGTCCGCCGCTGGCCGCGTCAGCTTGAACGGCACGGCCAGCTTGCCGGCCGGGACGAGGCCGGCGTCGCCCGGCAGGCCGCGGTAGTCGATGGCGAAGTCGGCCCCCTTGGACCGGGTCGGCGCGACGGCGATCTCGGTCGCGAGCCAGGGCTGGAGCCGGTCGAGCGGGTGGCCCTTGACGACGACCGGTCCGGCGTCGCCGTCGTCGGCCTTGCCGCGCCAGGTGGTGACCCCGGCCGCCGCGCCGTCGCTTCGACGGAGTGTCACCAGGGTTCCATCGGCCCCGGGCGGGATCGTCGCGTTCTCGACCGCGAACCCGGCCGGCAGGTTTTCGGCGCTCAGCTCGACCGCACCGGAGTAGGCCCCGCGGTCGATGCCGACGTGGAAGACGGCCGCACCGCCGTCAGGGACGTTGACGCGCTGGGCCGTCGTGAGCAGGACCGGGTCCGCCTTCTTCGTCGGCAGCGGCGTGACGACCAGGCGGTAGATGCCGCGCGGCCCGCCACGACCCTGGCCGTCAAGGACGCCGATGACGATCGACTTGGCGTCGGCGGGTGCCGTGTAGTCCAGGACCGGGTCGAGGGTGTTCGGCCCGTCCTCGGCCCGGGCGACCTCGCCGCCGGCGGGGTTCCGGACGACCAGGGCCACGTCGAGCGGCGCGCCGAGCCGCTCGGCCTGCACCTCCAGCTTGACCTTCTGGCCGGACTTCACCGGGACGACGTAGCGATCTTCCTCCAGCGGCGTCAGCAGCTTGCCACTGACGGCGACCGGTCCCTCGGGCAACTCCTGGCCCTTGGCGGCGCTCGCGGCTTCGAGCAGTTCCGCGATCGGCGAGACGCGGACGAACGGCCGCGGACCGCTCCACGCCGTGCCGGCCGGCCAGGGCAGGGCGACGACGTTCGCCCCCGGCGTCGGCGTCGCCGTGAGCTTCTCGACGCCGAGCGACGTCAACAACTCGACCGGCCGTGGCTCCTTGCCGATGACCGGCGGGAAGACCTGCTCGACACCGGACCAGTCGCCGACGCGCAGCCGGAAGAAGCCGGGGTTCGCGCCGGCGTACTCGACGTCGTGCAGGCTGACGGTGTGGTCGCCGTCCTCGGCGAGGGTCGCCTCCAGGCGCGCGTCGCCGCCGAGGGCCGGGTTCGGCCACGCCCAGGAGACCTCGCGCTTCGACGGCCCGACGAGGTGGACGACCGGCCGCAACTTGCTGCCCAGCCGCTGGGCCTCGACCTCGACGCGGACCGTCATGCCCTTCCTGCCGGCGAACTTCGTCTCGACCGGAACGCTCCCGCTCGCGGTGCCGTGGAGGGCGACGGGGAGGGCGTCGATCGCCGGCCCAAAGGGTTTCTGCGGTAGGCGATCGATCGCGACGACCGCCGGCAGGCTGACGCCGCCGTCGGTGACGACGCGGAGATGGTGGTAGCCCGGCGTCGCGTCGTCGACGGTCACGTCGAACGTCGCCTGCTTGTCGGTGTTGCCCGGCCGGAGGGCGACCTTGGCCGGGAAGGGGAGCAGCAGCGCCGGCGACTTGCCGAGGTCGTCGCCGTCGAGGACGACGGCGGTCGTCGCGCCGACTTGTACGCCGCGCGGGTTGACGGCGCGCACGGTCGGCTCGGCGGCAGGGAGCAGGTCCGTACCGGCGAGCAGGAACGCGGCGAGGAGGACGATACGCGGCGGTCGCATGGTCGGGTGGGCTTCCGGGTGGGGGTTGGGATAGTCTAGCCGATTCCGGACGGCGACGCCACGCCCGACCCGCGCCGAATCGGAAAAAGCCACACGCTTGAAACGGCCCGGAGGGCGGGTATCCTGAAGCAGGGTCGCCCGATCCGCACCCTTCCTTCGGAGGCCGTCATGCTCCGTTCCGTTCGCTGGGCCCTCGTCGCCGTCTTCGCCGTCCCGCTCCTCGCCGTCGGGGTCGGCGTCGCCGCGCCGGACAAGGCCGAACTCAAAGTCGCCAAGGACGCCGTGGACAAGATGGTCGGCGGCACGGCCCCGAAGGAGATCGGCGACGTGAAGAAGACGACGAGCAGCGAGGCGATCATGGCCCTGCTCGACATCGCCAAGGTCGGCGGTTACGGCCACCCGATGGGCAAGGACAACGTCTCGATCGAGTACCGGCTGACGGAGCTGGCGAAGAAGGGCATCGCCCCGGCCGACCTGGACAAGGAACAGAAGGACCTCATCCTCTCCCTGGAGCGGATCAAGGCCGTCACCGAGCTGAACGAGCAGTTCACGCCGGCGAAGAAGGTCGGCAACAAGGACCCGAAGGACTGGACGAAGTCGAACGGCGAGGTCCGCAAGGGGACGGCCGACCTGATCGAGGCGGTCAAGGCGAAGGACACGAAGAAGATCCAGGCGATCGCCAAGGCGCTGGAAGGCAGCTGCACGGCGTGCCACAACGTCTTCAAGTGAGCCGGGCGGATTTCGTTTGCATTCCGACCTCGGGTGTGCGAAAAAACACCCGCTTCGGCGGCCGCCTCACACCGAGGGCGTCCGCCGTCGAGGCCGCGACCGAGCCGCGTCACCTCCGTCCGGGTGACCCGGTCGCGCCTCGCCGCCCGGGGCCGTCGCCATGTCCGCGCCCAGCGAATCGACCGACCGATCGGCCGAAGCCGAGCGGTTGGCCCACGCGCTGGAGGCCCTACCGAACGACCAGTTCCTCGCCCTCTCGTTGAAGTACCTCGAAGGCTGGCCGCTCGACCTCATCGCCCAGACGATGCAGGCGAGCGACTTCGTCGTGGCCGGCCTCCTCCGCCACGGCGTCTGCCGGCTCTGCCAGCCCGAGATCCCGGCGTCCGGGGTCGAGACGGTCGCCCTGCCGACGGTGCCGGCCGAGTCGATCGACGCGGCCCTGGCCGACTACCTCCGAGCGGCGGATTCCGGCGGGGAGCCGGACCGGACCGCGCTGTTGGAAAGCTACCCCGATCTCGGCGAATTCTTCGCCGCGGCCGACCGCCTCGCGGACCTTGCCGACCTGCTCCGCGGCACGTGGTCGTCGCGCCGCACCGCGCCGGACGCCGACGGCGATTCGCTCGGCGACAACGCCGCGTCTGGCACCCCGGCCGTCGTCCAGATCCCGGGGTACTTCGTCCTCGGGATCCTCGGCCGGGGCGGGATGGGCATCGTCTACAAGGCGGTCGATCTCCAGTTGCGTCGGACGGTCGCGCTGAAGATGCTGCGCGACGGCTCGCTCGCCGGCGCGGCGGACCGGGCGCGGTTCGTGACCGAGGCGCAGGCCATTGCCCGGTCTCCGCACCCGAACATCGTCCAAGTGTTCGAGATCGGCGAGCACGACGGCCTGCCGTACTTCGTGTTGGAGTACGTCCCAGGCGGCACCCTCGCCGCACGGCTCGCCGGACCGCGGCAGGCGTGGCGGTGGTCGGCGGACCTGGTGCAGACCCTGGCCCGGGCGGTCCACTTCGCGCACGAGCGCCAGGTCATCCACCGGGATCTGAAGCCGTCGAACGTCCTCCTGACGGAGGACGGCGCGCCGAAGGTGGCCGACTTCGGCCTGGCGAAACTCCTCGACGACGACCCGGGCCTGACGCGCGGCAACGCGGTGGTCGGCACGCCATCGTATATGGCCCCGGAACAAGCGGAGGGGAAGAAGGACGTCGGCCCGGCGGCCGACGTGTGGGCGCTGGGGGCCATCCTCTACGAATGCCTGACCGGAAAGCCGCCGTTCCTTGGGGCGACTCCGCTCGAGACGCTGGAGAAAGTGCGCACCCAGGACGCGGTGGCGGTACGCGCGTTGAACCCCGGCGTGCCGCGCGACCTGGAAACGATCGCCCACAAGTGCCTGGAAAAGGAACCGAAGCGGCGCTACGTCAGTGCCGCAGCCCTGGCCGACGATTTACGCCTCTACCTTGAAGGGGAGCCGATCGTAGCGCGGCCGCGCAATTGGCTAACCAAAGTGGCTCGGCTTCTCTGGAAGCGGAGGCTTCTCGCCGGGACCGTCATTGTATGCGCGGTCGCGATCACCTTGGCGGTATGGGGGACGGAGGTCCCCGCCGACCCGGACCGCGCTCGACGCGAGAACGAACAGCGTCTGGTCAACGGGGATCAGGCCAAGTGGGAAGGCACGGAGCCAAGGCCCTGGCCATTTCGGCAAGTCTACGGTGCCCGCGCCGAACTGAACAAGAACGCGAACGAATCGCACGCCACCGGCGTGACCCTCGGGGTCGTCCTGTGGGAGTTCACCGACGACCCGCATTCCGAGACGTACGAGTTTTCAGCAGAGGTTCGCCACGACGACTCCGGTGGGGACTCCGAGGTCGGCCTGTACTTCAATCACCGCTGGAACGACCCGGCCAATCAGCGACGCGGCGCGTTCCACACGTTGGCCTTCGTGGACCGCGGCACCTTGCTCGAACCACAGCCGGGAGGCGGGTTCCAGGGTGCGGTCACGGTTCGGTCACGACTATTTGAGATCCGGACCGTCCCCTTCGTCCCGTTCGATTCGGGGATCGTCGGAAGTCCCTTCAACGCCGCCAGGCCAATCGGTAGCCCGGGGCCTTGGCGGAAACTGATCCTGCGTGTCTCGCCCAATGGGATCCAGGCCGCCTGGGAGCCGACCCGCAACCGACGCGAGGAGGTCGGAGCCGCCTCGGGGGCAGAATTGTCTCGAGGCCTTTACCGCCTCGCCGTTTCGATCCAAGAACTGCTCGACGTGCCAACCGGCTATCGGCCTCGCGGTGGTCTTGGGTTGTACGCCCAGAATGGGCAGCTTTCGTTTCGCAATGTAGTTCTTACGCCGCAGCCCGGCTAGATATCCTAACCAGCGAAGGAGACCCGTGGCCATTAACGCCCTCACCCCGACCACCAGCCCGTCGATCCGGATCACCTACGTCAACGGGACCCCCATTCCATCGTCCGGGCCTCCGACGCCGGTTACCGTTACCGGGGAGACGTTCACGGTGACGTTCACCTACTCTCTGAGCCTTACGAGAGACCCAATCCCCTCAGAGCAGGTCCGGGTCCGCATCCTCCTGGTCACTCCCGTCGGAGATCCGCAGAAGACGGAGCTTACCGGGGCCATCGCCTCTCCGGCGACGATCCCGATCCCGTCCCTTACGAAATGGCCGATCGGCTACGAGGCGTACCTCTCTATTCATCTTGAAAGGAGTTCGGATTTCGGAGAGACATGGGAAGCCGTCTGTCCCTCACACGGCGGCATTATTCTCGTGCGGGGGTAGCTGACTCGGCGGGTTTCGCTTGCCGAAACTAAACCGCTCGTGCGATCCGAGGCAATCAATAGAATACCACGAGAGCGACGGGTAAGTGCCAATCCCGGAGCGTCTCGCGGAGGTTCTTTTCCATGATTCTCTCGCGCCGCTACTTCCTCGGAACCTGCGGCGTCGGCCTGGGCAAGATCGCCGCCGCCGGGCTCCTCCGGGCCGACGGACCGCCGTTGGCCCCTAAGAAGCCGCACTTCCCCGCGAAGGCGAAGCGCGTCATCCACCTGTTCATGGCCGGGGCCCCGAGCCATCTCGACCTGTTTGACCCGAAGCCGGAACTCACCAAGCTCGAAGGCAAACCCCTGCCGCCGAGCGTCTACGGCAGCCAGCGCTACGCCTTCATCCGCGCCGACGCGAACGTCCTAGGGCCGCGCTTCCCGTTCAAGAAACACGGCCAGAGCGGCCTCGACCTCGCCGACGTGCTGCCGTTCACCGCCAGGGTCGTCGATGACCTGTGCGTCGTCCGCTCGGTCAAGACCGACCAGTTCAACCACGCCCCGGCGCAGATCTTCTTCAACACCGGCTTCCCGCAGCCGGGCCGGCCGTCGCTCGGGTCGTGGGTCCTCTACGGCCTCGGGGCCGAGACGCAGGAGCTGCCGGCGTTCGTCGTCCTGTCCACCGGAAGCGGCATCAGCGGCGGCTCGGCCAACTGGTCGTCCGGCTTCCTGCCGACCGTCTACACCGGCGTCCGCTTCCGCAATTCCGGCGACCCGATCCTCAACGTCTCCAGCCCGCCCGGCGTCGATGCGAAACTTCAAGCCGACTCGCTCGACTTGCTCAGGCAGCTCAACCAGTCGCGCCTCGACGTCGAGGGCGACCCGGAGATCGCGACGCGGATCGCCTCCTATGAGATGGCCTTCAAACTCCAGACGTCGGCCCCGGAGCTGATGGACCTGTCGAAGGAGACGAAGGAGACGCTCGACCTGTACGGCTGCGACCCGGCCAAGCCGTCGTTCGCGCGGGCGTGCCTGCTCGCCCGGCGGATGGTCGAACGCGGCGTCCGCTTCGTCAACGTCTACCACGAGGGCTGGGACGCCCACAGCGACGTGACCGGCAACCACACGAACAACTGCAAGGCCACGGATCAAGGTTCCGCCGCCCTGGTCGCCGACCTGAAGCGGCGCGGCCTGCTCAACGACACGCTGGTGATCTGGGGCGGCGAGTTCGGCCGGACGCCGATGGTCGAGACGAACACCGCCCTCGGCCGGTCGCTCGGCCGCGACCACCACCCGCAGGCGTACACGATGTGGCTCGCCGGCGGTGGCGTCAAGGCCGGCCTGGTCCACGGCAAGACAGACGACCTCGGCTTCCACGTCGTCGAAAACCCGGTCCACGTCCACGACCTGCAGGCGACGATCCTCCACCTGCTCGGCTTCGACCACACGAAGCTGACGTTCCGCCACGCCGGCCGCGACTTCCGCCTGACCGACGTGTTCGGCGAGGTGGTCAAGCCGATCCTGGCCTGACGGGGCGGGCCAAACCGGAGCGAACCATGCGAACCCTCGCGACCCTGGCCGGAGCGGCATTCCTCGCCGGCTACCTCGTCGTCGTCGCGCCAGCGCGACCGGCCCAGCCGGCCGCGAAGCTGGAGCGGCTAGCCTACAACCACCCCGGCCTCGCCGTCGATCTCGGCGTCGGCCTCTGGGCCTGGCCGCTGCCGATGGACGCCGACGGCGACGGCGACCTCGACCTCGCCGTCAACTGCCCCGACAAGCCGTCCAACGGCGTCTATGTCTTCGACAACCCCGGCGGCAAGCAGCCCGTCTTCAAGGCCGGCCGGCGCATCAGCAAGGGCCTTCAGAACGTCCAGGTGAGCTACGTCGCGGGCAACCCGCGCGTCCTGTCGCCGGGGTTCGAGTACCCCGACTTCCTGAAGACCGGCCTGGACAAGGGCGTCAAGTTGCCGCTGCCGGCGAACGTCCACGCGAACAAGGTGCGGGCGAACATGTGGCGCTACGCCGACCACGACGGCGACGGCGTCCTCGACCTCGTCGTCGGCGTCGGCGACTGGACCGAGTACGGCTGGGACAACGCCTACGACGCGGCCGGAAGGTGGACCAACGGCCCGCTGCGCGGCTACGTCTACGTCGCCCGCAACGCCGGCACGACGGCGAAGCCGGAGTACGAGAAGCCGGCCCGGCTCGGCGTCGAGACGTTCGGCTGGCCGTCGCCCAACGCCGCCGACTGGGACGGCGACGGCGACCTCGACCTGCTCTGCGGCGAGTTCCTCGACGGCTTCACCTACTTCGAGAACGTCGGCACACGCCGAGAGCCGAAGTACGGTCCCGGCAAGCGCCTCCAGACGCCGGACGGCAAGCCGCTGGTGATGGACCTGCAGATGATCACCCCGACGGCGATCGACTGGGACGGCGACGGCGACCTCGACCTCGTCGTCGGCGACGAAGACGGCCGGGTCGCCCTCGTCGAAAACACCGGCCAACGTCGCGACGGGGTGCCGAGCTTCCTGCCGCCGCGCTACTTCCGGCAGGAGGCCGACGCGGTCAAGTTCAGGGCCCTGGTCACCCCGGTCGGCTTCGACTGGGACGGCGACGGCGATACGGACCTCGTCTGCGGCAACACGGCCGGCTACCTCGGCTTCATCGAGAACCTCAGCGGCCCCGGCGTCGAACGGCCGAAGTGGGCCGCACCGAAACTGCTCGAAGCCGACGGCAAGGTCGTCCGCATCCAGGCCGGGCCGAACGGCTCGATCCAGGGGCCGTGCGAGGCGAAGTGGGGCTATACGACCTTGAGCGTCGCCGACTGGGACGGCGACGGCTTGCCGGACCTGGTCGTCAACTCGATCTGGGGCAAGGTCCACTGGTACCGCAACGTCGGCACGCGAAGGCAACCGACGCTGGCGGCCGCAGCTCCGGTTGAGGTCGAGTGGCAGGGCGCGCCGCCGACGCTCGCGTGGGGCTGGCTCAAGCCGGAGGGCAAGGCCCTGCTGACCCAGTGGCGGACGACGCCGGTCGCGACGGACTGGAACCGCGACGGCCTGATCGACCTCGTCATGCTCGACACGGAGGGGTATCTCGCCTTTTTCGAGCGGGCCCGCAAGGACGGCCGGCTCCTCCTTCTGCCGCCACGACGGGCGATGTGCGACGAGGCGGGCGAGCCGTTGCGGCTCAACCCGGGCGTCGCCGGCAAGAGCGGCCGCCGCAAGCTCTGCGTCGTGGACTGGGACGGCGACGGCAAGCTCGACGTGCTGGTCAACAGCGCCAACGCGAAGTGGCTCCAGCAGGTCGGCGAGCGCGACGGCCGTTGGACGTTCAAGGACCGCGGCGACGTGGACACCCGCAACATCGAGGGCCACGACACGAGCCCGACGCCGGTGGATTGGGACAACGACGGCATCCCGGACCTGTTGATCGGGGCCGAGGACGGCCACTTGTACTACTTACGGAACCCGCGCGGCAAGTGAGCGTGCGTCTCGGACGGTCACCCAGGGCGTGTGTCCTGGGTATCCGGTGGGCACTTGCCCGCCGGCGGCGTCGCGGTACAATCGGGCCGTTGGTCCCTGCTCCGAATCCACGAGGTTGCCATGCGCCGGTTGCCGCTCTGCCTGCTCGCCCTGTTCCTCCTCGCGGCCGACGACGGCTGGAAGCCGCTGCCGTTCGACAAGGAGTTGACGGCCTGGCGGCCGGTCAAAGACGGCTTCGTCCTCGCCGGCGACGCGGCGATCGACGAGAAGAACGCCCGCCACCTCGCCGGAAAGGACGGCAGCGGCGTCTTCGTCACGCCGAAGGGCTGCGCCAACCTGGTCAGCAAGGAGAGCTTCGGCGACGTTGAGGCGCGGTTCGAGTTCCTGATCCCGAAAGGGTCGAACTCCGGCATCAAGTTCAACGGCCAGTACGAGATCCAGATCCGCGACACGGCGGCCCAGAAGGTAGAAGAACTGACAGGCGACAGCCTCGGCGGCGTCTACCCGAAGGCGGAGCTGCTGCCGAAGTACCGCCACCTGGACAAGGGCGTGCCGCCGAAGGTGAACGCGGCGAAGCCGGCCGGCGAGTGGCAGACGCTGCACATCGTCTTCAAGGCCCCGCGCTTCGACGGCGACAAGAAGGTCGCCAACGCGAAGTTCGTCAAGGTGGTGCTCAACGGCCAGGTCGTCCACGAGGAGGTCGAACTGCTCGCGCCGACCGGCCACGCCCACGTCAACAAGGAGGCGGCGACCGGGCCGCTGCTGTTGCAGTCCGACCACGGCGGCGTCGCGTTCCGCAAGGTCGAGGTCCGGCCGCTGGGCAAGTGACGATGCGCGTCGCCGGGATCGTGTTATGCGGCGGCCGGAGCCGCCGGATGGGCCGGCCGAAAGCCTGGCTGCCGTTCGGCGACGAGTTGCTGCTGCCGCGTGTGGTGCGCATCCTGTCCGAGGTGGTCGAGCCGGTCGTCGTCGTGGCGGCTCCGGGCCAGGAGGTGCCGCTGCTGCCGGCCGGGGTGGCAGTCGTCCGTGACCCGGTCGAACACCAGGGGCCGTTGCGGGGGCTGGCGACGGGTCTTGAGGCGCTTCGGGGCAAGGCGGACGCGGCGTATCTGTCGTCGTGCGACGCGCCGCTGCTGCGGCCAGGTTTCGTGCGGCGGGTGGTCGCGTCGCTGGGCGAGGCGGCGATCGCGGTGCCCCGGACAGTCGGCTACTTTCACCCGCTGGCCGCCGCCTATCGGATCGAGCCAGTCCTCGCCGCGGCGAGGTCGTTGCTGGCGGCGGACCGTCGGCGATCGGTCGATCTTTTCGAGTTCGTGCCGACGCTCGTCCTCGGGCCGGACGCCTTCGCCGAGGTGGACCCTGTCCTGGCGAGTCTGCGGAACGTCAACACCCTGGAGGACTACGCCGCCGCCCTATCCGACGCGGGCCAAGGTGCCCTGGACAGGTAGTGGTGCGGCCGCTAGAATTCCAACGTCTTTGAGGATTGGGGTATAGTGTAACGGTAGCACAACTGACTCTGGATCAGTTAGTCTAGGTTCAAATCCTAGTACCCCAGCTGGATCGTAAGTACTGACCTATCCGCACTTTGCAGCACTGCCTGACGGTCAGGCATGAGGTCTTGAGCCCTGAGTTATGCGGAAATCCTACCGCAAAACCGGAGCCGGCCTCCATGCCACGCCCCACCAAGTCCGTTCCCTCCTACCTCCACCACAAGGCCAGCGGGCGGGCGTACTGCGTCCTTCGCCGCGCCGACGGCTCACGCGAGCAGGTCTACCTCGGCCCCTACGGCTCCGAGGAGTCCCTTCGCGAGTACGCCCGCGTCATCGGGCAGGACGCCGCGCCGGCTGCCTCCGATGCGGCCAAACCCGTCATCGCGCCGGCCGGCCCCGTCACCGTCACCGAGCTGGTCGTCCGGTTCATGGAGCACGCGGCGACGCACTACCGCCGGCCGGACGGCACGCAGACAGCCGAGGTGGAAGAGTTCCGCCTCTCCCTCCGCGTTCTCAACCACCTGTTCGGTGCCCTGCCGGTGACGGAGTTCACCCCGAAGGGGCAGAAGAAGGTCCGCGACCTGATGGTCGGCGGGTACGACCACCCCGAGTACGGACCACTGGCATCCCTTTGCAGGAACGTCGTCAACGCCCGCTGCTCGCGGGTCGTCCGCATCTTCAAGTGGGGCGTCGTTGAGGAACTGGTCCCGGAAACGGTCCACCGCGCCACGGCGGTGCTGGAACGGGCGATCCAGTGGGCTGCGTCGCGGGCCGGGGTCGAGCACTGGAGCGTGAACCAGTTGCGGCACGCCTTCGCCACCCGCGTCCGCGAGAAGCTCGGCCTGGAGGAGGCTCAGTTCGCCCTCGGCCACTACCAGGCTGATGTCGCCCAGCTCTACGCGCTGAAGAACGAGTCCCTCGCGGTGAAGGTCGCCCAGCAACTGGGGTGACTGCGACTGCTGTAAGCCGACAAGCACACCTCCCGCAAGTCGTGCGTTCGGCCGTCTCAGATCTGCCGGAAGTAGGTTGCACCGAGGAAGCGACCCGGCGAGCGCTACACGCCGGGGCAGTGCAACCGGGCGATCGCAAGGGCGTGCAGGGCGGCCGGCGTCGAGGTCTGGCACCCGACCTAGCTCCGGCTTTCCTTCGCCATCCGGGTCCGGCTCCCCTTCGGCCTGGAGGCGACCCAAGTCGTCCTGGGGCACAGCCAGGGGGATGCTCCCGCGAGCGGGGCATCCCCCTGGCATACGCCCGCTGGAACGGGCAGCGCTTCCGGGACAGGGCGATCGCGGCCCTGCGCGCCGACGCGACGCTGGACGACGACGTGCGCCGCCACGCGATCGTGCGGTTGGCGGAGTTCGAGGAGGCGAACGGCCTGGCCATCAACCAGCGCAGCTGGAAGGCGGTGAAACGCCCGGACTCCACCGCGGCGGAGCACGGCGAGGCCGAGTTCCTCACCCGCCTCAAGCTCGTCCCAGACACGTGGCTCGGCGGCCCGCCGTGGCAGAAGGTACTCGGCATCGCCCGGAACAGGGTCGGCAGTTACCCTGAGGCGATCGACGCTTTGACCGGGTCAGAGCGCGCCAACGCTGGGGAGGAGGACGCCCCGCTTCCGGCCGATCTGGCCTTCCTGGCGAAGGCCCTCGCCATGAACGGCGACGCCGAGAAGGCGCGAAAAAAGCTGGCCTGGCTGCGCGACGCAATGAAGAAGCCGCGTTGGGAGAAGGATGCCGAGGCGCAGGTGTTCCTCCTCGAGGCGGAGGCCGTCGTCGAGGAGGTATCGCCGAAGTAGCTGCGGGTGGGAGCAACACCAAACGGGCTGGGCTGACGAGGTCGAAGTCCGCCGAGGGCCTCTTCGCGGAGGGCAAGACTCGGCTCGGGCTGACAGCGCGATCCTGCCCCCCGTCCACGCCGACAAGGCCGCCAGCCTCGCCGCCCCTCTCGCCGGGCAGGCTGCGGGGCTTCACCCGTTCGAAGGTGGCCTGCTCCACTTGAAGGCACCCCTGACCGAGGCCTTTCGGAACCGTCTCAATAAGCCGTCGATTTCTGTCACACTTACGGACATCGACCCGATCGTGGAGAGGAGAAAGTCGCCCGTCACGCGGTGGGCGAGGTCACCGTCCCGGCGGAGAGCTTCTTCGCCTTCCCGGACCGGTTACGCCGCGCCAGGCTGGCCCGTGAGTATCCTATCACGTCCAGCGGCGGGCGGAACCGCCTCGTCGGCCGGATGCTGGTCACGTTTCGTCCGGAACCCGAGAAGCAAAGCCCGGAGCCCGGCAGCACCCCGGCGGGTTTCCGGCTTGACGCCAGGCAGGCGAGCCGGGGGGCAACTGGAGGGGCGGCCCGTCCTCGTCGAGGACGCCAGGGCCGTCGCGGACCATGTCGGCACGACGACACGTCATCACCGGCCTGGGGGTGATGACCTCCCTCGGCCTCGACGCCGCCAGCAACTGGCAGGCCCTCCTCGCGGGGCGCAGCGGCATCGGCCCGATCCGCGGCTTCGACGCCTCCGGACTGCCGGTCCGCATCGGCGGTGAACTGCGCGGCTTCGACGCCAGGGGCCACGTCGAGAAGCGGGCGCGCAAGGAGCTGAACAAGATGGCGCGGACGCTCCAGCTCGCCGTCGCCTGCACCCAGTCCGCCCTCGACCACGGCCAGGTCGATCGCGAGCGGCTCGACCCGACCCGGTTCGGGGTCGGGTACGGGTCCGGCCTGATCTCGCTCGACCTGGCCGACCTGACCGACGCCGCCGTGGCCGGGACCCGGCCCGACCTGCCGGGCGAGGTCGACCTGGAAGCCTGGGGCGCGAAGAGCGTCGAGCTGGTCCCGCCGATGTTCCTGCTCAAGTACCTGCCGAACTTCCTCGCCTGCCACGTGTCGATGCTGTTCAACGCCCAGGGGCCGAACAACACCGTCACCGAGGCGGACGCCGCCGGCCTGCTCGCCCTCGGCGAAGCGTACCGCATCCTCCAGCGCGACGGGGCGGACTTCTTCCTCGTCGGCGGCGCGGAGGGCAAGCTCGCAAACGCCCTGGGCCTGGTCCGCCAGAGCCTCTACGAGCAGCTCGCCATGCGGAACGACGAGCCGGAGAAGGCCCACCGGCCGTTCGACCGGGAGCGGACCGGGCAGGTCCTCGGCGAGGGGGCGGCCGTCCTGGTCTTCGAGACGCTCGACCACGCCAAAGCGCGCGGCGCGACGATCTACGCCGAGGTGGCCGGCTTCGGGGCGGCGTTCGACCAGAGGCGCGACGGGCGCGGCCTCGCCCGGGCCGTCCGGACGGCGATGCTGGAAGCGGGCGTCGGCCCGGACGACATCGACCACGTCAACGCCCACGGGGCGGCGACGACGGCCGGCGACGTGATGGAGGCGGCCGCCCTGCGCGAGGTGTTCGGCGACGGGATGCCGCCCGTCGTCGCTTACAAGGGCAGCGTCGGCCAGCTCGGCGTGGCGTGCGGCTTGGCGGAGCTGGCGTTCAGCGTCCTGGCCCTGCGCGACGGCGTCCTGCCCGGGACGCTCAACCACGACACGCCCGACCCGGCCTGCCCGGTGCCGGTGCATACCGGGGCCCCGCGCCCGGTCGAGAAGCCGTTCGTCCTGAAGACCGGCTACACCGCGGTGGGCCAGTGCGCGGCCGTGGTCGTCCGCCGGTACGAGGGGTGAGTGTGTCCGCGGGTCGGTCGCCGGCCAGAGAAGGGCCGGCATCCGACCTCGGACGGACCTGTTGACAGGGTGCGCTACCGAGGGACTACCATGCGTCGCCGCGTCGTCATCACCGGGATGGGGGCGATCACCCCGCTGGGGCACTCCGTCTCGGCCACGTACCAGAACCAGCTCGCCGGCAGGAGCGGCGTCACCCCGATCCGGCGCTTCGACGCCGGCCGGTTCCCGACGTCGTTCGCCGCCCAGGTGCTCGGCTTCGAGCTGGGCGAGTGGGTCGACCGGCCGGAGCGCTTCAAGGGCTGCGGCCTGAACACCGCCTTCGCCCTGGCGGCCGCCCGCCAGGCGATCGACGACGCCGGCCTGCAGACCGGCGCGCCGGTGGACCGGGCCCGGATCGGCGTCTACCTCGGGGCCGGCGAGGGGACGCAGGACTTCCACCACCTCATGTGGTGTCTCCGCCTGTCCCATGACCCGGCGACGGGGAAGCTGGACATGCCGGCGTTCTGCCGCGGCGGCCTGGCGCTGTACGACCCTGCGACCGAGGCGGAGCAGGAACTGCACACCACCGCTGCCCACATCGCGCGGGAATTCGAACTGGAGGGGCCGAACTACACCTGCCTGACCGCCTGCGCCGCGAGCAGCCAGGCGATCGGCGAGGCGGCCGAGCAGATCCGCCACGGCGACGCCGACGTCGTCGTCTCCGGCGGGTCGCACAGCATGATCCACCCGATGGGCGTCACCGGCTTCAACCGCCTGACCGCCCTGTCGC
>Ga0268299_1000598_pt1 | contig 102061 bp, 73 predicted proteins | sample NOBtaG_FD_193484 | JGI IMG/M metagenome (GOLD analysis project Ga0268299, IMG submission 193484) | Activated sludge microbial communities from bioreactor in Nijmegen, Gelderland, Netherland - NOB reactor | ecosystem: Engineered > Bioreactor > Aerobic > Activated sludge | place: Netherlands...
GCGGCTCATGTCGATGATGCAGCGAAGTCGGATTTGCTGGACCTGAAGGCCTGGCGGCAGGCGACGAGACGGTTGAACTGGCGGCAGGAGTTGATCCATGCGGACGACAAGGAGTTTTGCAAGTCGCTTCGGGCCTCGACCTGGACCGGCCGTCCGCTGGGGACCGACCGGTTCATCGCCAAGGTGGAGGTGCTGGTGGGCCGCCGCCTGCGTCCGCTGCCGCCCGGCAGGCCGCGGAAGGCCCAAAAGACAAGAAGCAATTAGAAAATCCTGTGGCTGTCCCTAGATATTAAATATCGGTACGGACGACTTAAAAAGAGCAATCTATCGCAATTATATTATTGTGATCTATTACCAGAGAATACAAACGTAAGAATCGGCGGTGTAGTAATAAGGAACGAGGCTCTCACGTGTACAGAGAATGATGTGCCGAAATGCGAAACGCTGAACCCCAAGAAAGAAAAATGATATGTAACGGCACAGTGCTTGAGTCATGATGTGAAATCCAGAGTTAGTATCGAGACATTGACAATTATGCGCAAAAAAAGGGTCCTGATTCTGATTTGCAGTGTTGTTTCTCTGCTACTGGTTGGACTTTTTTGTGTATCGACGATCGTCGACATCGTGGTGTCCGTTGGTGATTGGACATTCGCAATAGCTGGAGGGAATTTTTTTGCTAAACCGTCCCTAAGCGGAGTTCGTCATTCTTACTTCAAAGTATGGGAAGTGGCATGGCGAGACACGTTTTCAATAGACTGGGCGATTCCCAGGGTCAAGCGAGATCCATTGGGTAAGGCAGACGTTAAGCTCCCGCTTTTATTGCCACTTGTCCTGAGCGCGGTGATGACGACCTTGCTCTATAGGCAGCGTCAACTGCTTCGCCAATTGCCAGGTCATTGTAGTTGCGGCTACGATCTCACCGCTAATATTACTGGGACGTGTCCAGAGTGTGGGGCGAAAATCCTAAGGGGACATTCTGATTTTACGACGGCAGATTGACACACGTAGCAAAGTGTGGCTCGTCACGGCGCGCCCACTCCCGACCACGGCGCGGCAGTCGGCGTCACGAGGGGTCACTGGAGGGGTCACTGCGCCACTGACCACGGCGCGGTAGCCGATGACCACGGCGCGGCAGTACATGGAAGGGCGGTTGTCACGGTCTGTACACGGGCTGCCGCGCCATGGACACAATGGAGGGACCTTTTAAGCCGTGGGTCCTGGGTTCGGGTCTGCGGATCCGAGCGCTCCCAGTTTCACGTCACCACAGGTCTTGCCAGATGCGCGAAGCCATGAGGTGTCACAGATTTCCTGACTCTCGCCGAGCGACTTTTCCACCTCGCCGTCGCTGGCGCATGCAGTGCTGACCGAGCAGCATGAACGGCACCATGGCGCCGCCGCCGACGCCGCACAAGCCGCCGCCGCACCCGCCGATGGGGGGTGGGAGCGGCGCGAGGACCTCGGTGACGAGGGCCACGCCACCCGGGTCAACGATGACGCCGTTGGCCGCACCGTCGTGGTCGCCGCGGCCGCCGTCGACAAGCGTCAATGTGACGACGTTGGCATTGATCGTCGCGCCGGTGGTTCCGTCAAACAGAAATTCGTACCAATGCGGCGTTGCGTTCGCGGGCTCCGGTCCGAACTTCCAGTAACTGTTGAAGGTCATGCCGTCGGGCACATCGAGTTTCACGGTGAGCACGGTCGATCCGCCCGGCGCCACGCCGTGGACCTCAAAGGCGATTCCACCGGCGGGGAGTTGCACGTTGGCGGGAGGCGGTTCGGTCCCGGCCGGGTCGCGGGCCTCGACATTGACAAGCGTAGTTCCAGTCTGCGGGATCAGCGTCCAGACCGCGCCATTGCTGCCGGGCACGATCGTCCGCAGGCAATCGGGCACGCCAAAATTGCCCGTATCGGTGTCGGCGACACCGCACCCGCAGATACCGGGAGCGGTCTTGTTCGGGTCGGCGGGGCATCCGTCGCAATCGTCAATCGTGCCGTCGCCGTCGCCGTCCGTTTCGCATTCGTCGGGAATGCCGTTGGCATTGCAGTCCTGGCTGGTGCCGCCGGAGATGTCGGCGCCGTCGGCAACGCCATTGGTGTTGCAATCGGGAAGCCCGTTGCCCTGAAGCGCGGCGGAATAGGCGGCGGCATTGTTGACGATTGTCAGCGATGCCGATCGGGGGCCCACGGCCGTCGGCGCGAGCACCAGGTTGCCGGACGCCGCGCCGCCGGGCGCGATGTTGGCGCCCGTCAGGTCGGTGGAAAAATCACCGGCATTCGCGCCGGCGAAGTTGAAACTTGTGACCGTCAACTGGGCATTGCCGGTGTTCAGTACCTGGAGGGGAACGGAGCGGTTTCCACCGACGAGGACATCCCCGAAGTTGAAATTGCCGTTGTTGGCGACGACGGCGTTGTTGATGCGAACCTGCATGACGGGCGCCGCGGCGCCGGTGCCGTTGAGGATGACGCTGAAGTTGGAGTTGGCGGCGTCGTTGTTCGGGATCGTCAGGACGGCCTGTCGAAGCCCGGCAACCGAAGGACTGAAACTGAGGGCGAGCGAACGGTTCTGTCCGGCTGGAACCGTCGGCGAGCCGATCAGGTTGAACGAGAAATTCGCGGCCGCTGGTCCCTGGAGCGTGATGGTTCCGATCTGGAGCGAACCCGGTCCGCCGTTGACAATGGTCAGGGTCTTGTTCGCGCTCTGGCCGACCTGCACGGTGCCAAACTGCAGGGAGTCGCCGTCGTCGACCTGTCCGATTCCGGCAATGTCAAACACCGTCATGGAGGCGGGTTCGACGGGCGGGTCGATGGCGGAATTGCTGATGCGCAGCATGTAGCGCTGACAGTCGTTGACGTTGTCGGTCGAATAGACCTCGGCCACCATGTAGCCGGCAAGTTGATACGGGATCGGCGGGTGGTACTCGGCCTCGCCGGCGGCGTTGAAATCGATCTGCGCGAACAGTTCAAACGTGCCCTGCTGCGCACTGACACGACGCCAGAGTCGCAACCCCATGTTGCGGACGGCCTTGGCGTTGAGTGCGGTCGCCGTACCGAATTGCGGTCCCTGGTCGTAGGTGGTGCCGATCGGGTCGACGCGGATCGCAATGGGCACGGCGGCGAAGGCGGTGAATCCGTAGAAGTCCTTGGAATCGGCGCGCTCCAATGAGGCTTCGAGCACACTCAGCACCTGCAGGCCGCTGGAGGCGGGGGTGTTCAACGGGCCGCCGATGAAGCGATCGCTGCCCAAGGCGTTGTTCGCCTCAAGGCTGTCTCCGTAGAGGTGCGTGATTCCACGAATGTCGTCTTCCTGGGGGCCGTCAAAATTGGTTATCAGGGCCGGCTCCATCAGTTTGGTGCCCGACTCCGGAATGACATGGCGCAGGCCGAGCCCGTGACCATGCTCGTGCGCGAGGATGTTGCGAAGCCGGATGAAATTGGTGTTCGAGTTGGCGAACATCGCAATGTCGCCGCTGTCCATGATCATGTCGCCGCCGAACTGCGGGAAGAAGTTCACGGCCAGTATGGTGCCGGACCCGTCGATCGGCTTCATGGCGATGCGAATGTCGCCGCGAGCTCCCAGCAAGCCCAATGAGGCCGGGAACGCTGCTCCGTCGTCCGTCACTTCAACGTAGGTGATGTTGGTCAACGCCTGGTATCGGTCGAAGGTCGAACGGACATGCGTCTTAAATGCATTGAAACCGCCCGGGAAACTCGCGTTCATGGTGGCGATCAGGTTGCTCGGGGCCGTCGCGTCGCCGTTGCCGGTCGCTGGAACGCTGGTGCCGTCGGGGACGAAACTGTAAGTCAGGGTGAGCGCGTTGCCCTGGGTGACGGCGCCGTTGGTGGCCGTGGAGGTCCAGATGGATCCCTGCGCCTGGAAGGCTTCGAATTCCACGCCGAGGGCGTCGTCCGACAATCCGTCGAGATACGCCGCCACGTCTTCGTCATGGGCGCCGGGATCGAAAAGGACGCTGAATTGCGGCAATGCAACGCATTTTCCGACATGCCGGTCGTCATGTTCATGCTGATGCGCGGACACGTCACGAATGATCGCATCGATGCGGGCCGCCCGGGCAGCCGATGTCGTGGCGTCAGCACCAACTTCATATTGGGCGTGCGCAGCGCTCGACATGAGCGCCGACGCAATTGCGGCCAGCACGATCAGACCCGTGAAAGTCCGTCGGCGAAGCACAGTGGCCACGCCGGCAAACGCTGTGGTCCGCGAGGTGCGACCCGAATCGATAATATCCTCTACGGCCTGTTTAGTGGTCATGCACATGATCCCATACCCCATTGCGAGCGGATTCTTCGTCATTCGTCTTCTTAACGTGTCTACAAAGTGCAGGAGCAAGGCTCCGTCCGCTCTCGGATCGGAAAATCGCATCGCCGCACCTGTTCAAGTCAGCCTCCGGCACCATTCTCAGGTCCTGGTCCCGACGGCTCGATCACTATGCATACGCGGGTAGGACCGCCCGTTGGACGGTCGGGGCCTGATTTTTCGAAAAACGTGTCAATTTCCTCGTTACCGGCGCCCAGGCGACCCGCGTCGGCCTGATGTTCCGATGGCGTCACGCCCAGTTTGACTCGCATGGCGTGAATACGACGAGTCCGATCGTGATTTGATCGCGTCGTGCCGTCGGGCTCGCTGCATTCGGGCTGCCGACGCGGCCATCGTGCCGGCGTCGGTTCCCACCGAGCGCGCCAGTCCGCCGCCGCCGGGGTGCAATCAGTCCGGCCCGGCGGCGATGTCCCCATTATCGCAGGAGGACCCCGCCGATTTCAAACTTATTGAGCGGCTCGTCACAAATTCGAAGCGGCAGCATGAACTTGTCGGCGTGCGAAGAATCAGGGGCACAATGGTCCAGTCCAATGGCCGACGCCAACGGCAACATCCGTGCCGTTAAGAGTGCCATCGCCGTTCAGGTCCGCCCCTTGAGGGCTGCATCCGGGGAATTGATTGCCGAACGTAGTGGGATCGAGCACCGCCAGAACGAACGCCTGCACATCGGCGAAATCGCGGTCGTTGTCGCAATCGACGTCGCCGGCGCATGCGGTGATTCGCTCGAAGGCCCCGAGATCGCTCGCCGCGCCGGCGACGGATCGGGGCGTGCCGGCCTGGTGTTTCACGTACTGCCGATCAACCGGGGACGCCGCCGGATGTAATGCGATCGCGGTATCGATACTGGCCGATCCTGCCGCGAGACTGAAATCCTGTCCGGCGAAATCCGTGAAACCCGGCGATGTGCCGGTGATCGTCGTGCCGTCGTCGTTGATCGTTCCGGTCACACCGCCAAAGGAGCCGACGTAGCCGGGCTTCATCCAATTGCGCTTCAGGTCGAGAACGCCGCTGCTGTCCAACAGGGCCAGGGCGTTGCCGCCGGTGATGACGTACACGATATTATTCCGCGCGTCGCAGTGCTCGTCGTTGGTGGACAGGCGCATCAGCGTCGTGCTATCGGTGCGGGTCGATATGACCGTATTGTGATAGAAGTAGAGATCGCCCTTTCGGTAGTCGCCAAGGGTGCCGCTGTCACCGCCATAATGCAGAATCTGCTTGTTGCCCGCGCCGGCCGGCTCGATCAGGGTGTTTCCATACACATCGGTGCGGCGATAGGTCGGATCGTCGCGGATGAGCGGGCTGTCCTCGGCGTCGACCAGGTCGAGCTGCCGGTTTCCGGATTCGATCCAGTTGTAACGCACGACCAGTCCGGCCGAGCGGTCCTTCAAGTTGTTGCCGCCGGCCCCGGACAGCAGGGGGCCGAAGCGGTTGTACTGATAGGTGATGCCGACGGCGGCGGTGTAGGTGTTGTGCTCGAAGATGCTGCCTGCGTTACCATTGTTATGAATGTAGTTATTCTCGATGAGGATATCGCGCGACACGTTTTCGCCGGCCGAACTGACGAACAGGCCGTTGCCGCTGTCGCGGATGACGCAGTTGCGAATCACGATGTGCTCGCCGAGTTCGATGTGAATCGCGGCGCCGTTCTGCGCATACGTCTGAACGACGCCGTTGTCGCCGGTGAAGGTGTTGGGCGATCGCGCCCCGCGCACGTCCAGGCCTTCGACGACGATCCAGCGTGCAACCGTGTTGCTCGGCACATTCGAGCCGCCGATCTTGATGACCGAGCGGGGTTCATTCCAGTAATTGAGCGGGGCGGGCGTGGTCGCGTTCTCGCCGTCAATCATCGGCCGTTGGCCGGCAGGCCCCGCCACGCCGCGCACCGTGATCGGCGATGCCGCGGTGCCTTGTCGCCCGATGACCCATTTTTCGCGGTAGGGGGCAGGTCGCCAGTGAATCCAGACTGTGTCGCCGGGCTGGAGCGTAGACCACGGCACGGCGCCAATGGTGGCGAGCGGCTGGCCATCGCCGACGTGGTAGTCGGCGGCCCGGATGAGCGAAGCGCCTTCGGTCATCACCACGAAAGCCAGAATCAGCAGCGGGGATCGCATGGATGTACGGCGTTCAGGCATCGTCGAACCTCCGGTGTTCTGCTGTCTGATTCCGGCCGGTCACTGAGGTGCCGCGCCGCCACCGCACAGAACAAGTATAGGCCGACGACAGACGGTCCCACGATAGGAGTCACTGGTCTGGTAGAACCCGGGATCAAACGTGTGCGTGAGGCCACGGCAACGCGTTACAATAAGCGCCCGACAGCGAGCCGCAGCGCAACCCTGGAGGGATTCATCGTGACGAAGTGCACTAGAACCAGTCTATTTGTCTTGATTTGCGCGGCCATGCCCGCATCGGCGGTCGAACTCTGGAACACCGGCGCACCGCTGGGGTCGGGGTCCGTGGCCTCGGTCGGATGGAACACGACGACGACGCCGTTTCGATTTGCCTGGGTGGACGATGTTCACTTAGCGACACCGGTCGAAATAACGAAACTCACCTGCTACGGCCATCAGTTTGGCAATTCGATCAATGAGCCTCGCCTCCTGGGCGCCTATGTTCGGATCCTCACCGACAGCGCCGGAGCGCCCGGAGATTTTGTATTTGGAACCTGGGACGACAGCCTGCCCTTCACCGAAACGTTCACCGGGGTATTTCACTCCGCTTCGTCGATTCGCCCGATCTACCGCGTCGACATCGACCTGCCTTTCGTGCGGCTGTGCCCCGGCACGTACTGGATCGAAGTCAACCTCGATAATAATGACATCCGTCCTGATACGGGCGCCGTCACCGGGAATTACGTCTTCCAGATCGCCACACCGGTGCCGCCCGGCGCAAATGGTCTGCATCTGGACGTGCTGACCGGCCAGTTCTTTTCGCTCGCGGGCAACTCACCCGCGTTCGCACTGGAAGGTGCGTCGTATCCGGGCTGCTCGCCCCCCGGCGACTTCACCGGCGACGGCGAATGCAACGCCGACGACATGCCGGAGTTCTTCGAGCGCCTGATGGAAGGCAACTACCACGGCTGCACCGACGTAAACGCCGACTGTGAGATGAACGGTCTGGACATCCAGGCCTTCGTGGATGCCTGCTTGGCGTAGTCACGACTGCGGTTGGCACCGCCAAACCACTGGTTACAATTCCGCCGGTATTGCAACGCGTTCCGAATACGCAGAACGCGGAAGACAAGTCCGCGCCCAACGGCCGCCAAAGGAGATTGCCATCATGATGAAACTGCGACTGTTCACCCCCGGCCCGACGATGGTCAGCCCTGAGGCACTTCTGGAAATGGCCCAGCCGCTGGACCACCATCGCACGAGCGGCTTCAAGGAGTCGCTCAAGGAGTGCATGGAACTACTCTCCTATGTATACCAGACCAAATGCAAGCCGCTGGTGCTGACCGGCAGTGGGACCTCGGCGATGGAGGGGGCGATCCTGGGCTGCTGCAAGCCCGACGCGAAGACGTTGGTGTGCCATTCCGGCAAGTTCGGTGAGCGCTGGGTGAAGATCCTCAAACGCTTCAAGTTGCCGCACGTGGAATACAAACAGGAATATGGCCACGGCTTCAAGGCAGACGGCGTGGCCGCGCAGTTGAAGGCCCATCCGGATGTGAAGGCCGTGATTCTCGTCCACTCCGAGACGAGCACGTGCGCGGTGAGCGATTGCGAGGGCATCGGCAAGGCCTGCAAAGCGGCGGGGGCGCTGCTGCTGGTGGACGGCATCACCTCGATCGGTGCAATCCCGTTCAAGATGGACGAGTGGGGCGTGGACGTCGCGGTGACCGGTTCGCAGAAGGCCCTGATGCTGCCGCCGGGTCTGGCGTTCGCGGCGGTGAGCGACCGGGCATGGAGCGTGATCGAATCGCACGAATCCCCCGCATTCTATAATTGTCTGAAAGCCTACAAAAAGACGCAGGCCGATAACGACGTGCCCTGGACGCCGAACAATCAACTCGTCCGAGGGTTGCGATTCACCTTGCGACAGATCAAGGCCGAGACGATTGAAGGCGTCTGGAAGCGAACCGCGGCCCTGGCCAGGGGAACGCGTGCGGCGGCCAAGGCCCTCGGCCTGTCGCTCTACGCGGCCGACCCGGTCGACAGCGTGACCGGCATCAATCTGCCGGCCGGCGTGGATGACGACAAATGGCGCAAGGGCATGCGCGCCAAGTTTGGCGTGCACATGGCCGCAGGGCAAGGCGAGTTGAAGGGCAAGATGATTCGCGTGAACCACATGGGCTATGTAGACGAAGTGGACACGGTTGGGGCGATCGCGGCCATGGAATGGGGTCTTGCCGAGCAGGGCTACCGATTCCAGATGGGCGCCGGGGTGGCTGCGTTTATGAACGGCGTGCAACAATAGCGTTGAAGCGTCAGTACGTTCTGCGCCAAAACTCAGGTCAAAACCTAGCGCAAAGGCTTGTCAATTCATTGACTTCCGATGCGCGATTGGATTAATGTGCGGGTACTATCGGTCCCGCTGGGCTTTCGCGCGCCCGCTTGTGATCCACGGCGTCGCGGAAATGGGCAGGTGACCGGTTTGCTGGCGGTAGGCGGGTCGAGGCGCCACCCGATCGGGCGTCCTCGGGCTTGGGTATCCGCCGAATGGTGCGTTATCTGGGAACGAGGCAGAAGGTCGGCCGGTGTATCCGGATTCGGCCGAATCGAGGGAAAGCGGGCCGTCTGTCGGTGAATGGCGGGCATGGGGCGCGGCGTCTGCATTCGTGGTCGTCGCCAAGATGCCCTCCGATTCACATCCCTGAACTTTACAATTTAAGATATTCAACCGGTTGCTACGGCGCCGGCGAACTTCCGTGACAGCGCCCACGCGGGCGCGCGACAGCCCACGCGGGCGCGCGACAATTGACAGTTGTATCAGTGTCTTGCCGGAGAATCAGGTTATGCCATCCGCAGCACGTCTCAAGGTGTCATTTTGTCTGGGCGTCGCCGCCTGTATTCTGGCGACCGGTCCGGCGCATCCGGCCTCGGCGCAACTGGTGATCAGCCAGTTGTTCGGCGGTTCGACGAGCGGCGCCGGTGGAAACCCCGCCGCGCCCAACGGAGATTTCATTGAGATCTTCAATCGTTCATGCGTGGCCGTGAACCTGAACGGCTACTCGGTTCAAGTGGCCAGCGGCGGCGCCGGCACGTCGTGGAGCGTCGTCCCGCTTCCCAACTTTCAACTCGACCCCGGTCGGTATTATTGCATTCGTCTGACCACCACGACCATCGGAACCCCATTCGTGGCGGATCAGACACAGTCCTCGCTTCCCTCGGGCGGCGATCTCATGTTGTCGGGCAGCGGCAAGGCGGCCATCGTGGCGGGCGATTCCGCGCTGCCGATCGGGGCGTGCCCCACGTCACCCAACCTGATCGACTTCGTCAAGTACGAAGGCACGGCGACGCTGTGCTCCGAAGGCCTGTCCTTTGGCGTGGCGCTGGGCGGCACTTCGGCCGGTCGGAGCGTGTCCCGCCGGCCGGACGCCAATGGCGACGGCCAGGGCGACGGCTGTCAGGATACAAATGTCAATAACAACGACTTCATGTCGGATACCGATCCGGCGGTGCCCCGAACGAATGCCAGCCCGGCCAACGTTTGCCCGGGCGCGGTGATTTTCGGCGGCTGCAATCTGGGAGACGGCAGTTGCGTCGTGACCGCCGGCGCCGCGGCCTGTTCAAACCTGGGCGGAAGTTACCTCGGCGATTGCTCGGCGTGCGTAGCCCCGCAGGCCTGCTGCCTGCCGACCACGCCGGTGACTTGTGCGGTGAGGTCGGAAATCGAGTGCATGGAGGAGGGCGGACTCTACAACCCCGGCCAGTTTACCTGTCCGCCGTCGCCGGCCTGTCCGCCCGTGGGCCGTTGCTGTGTTCCGGACGGATCGTGCAATATCACATTTGAGGCGCTGTGTATTTTTCCTAATATATACGGCGGCAACGGAACCACCTGCGTCGGCACGCCCTGCCAGGGCCGCTGCTGTGGCGACGATGGGAGTTGCTCGGTGGTTGGCCCGGCGGATTGTGTCGCCCCTGGGGTGTTTGCGGGCCTTGGCACGAATTGCAATCAGCCCGAAATTTGTCAGGGCAGATGTTGCGGGCTGGATGGCAGTTGCACCCTGACCGGTCCGTCGCAATGCGTCGCCCCCAGCACGTTCGGCGGCGTGGGGTCAAACTGCAATCAGCCGGAAGTCTGCCAGGGACGCTGCTGTGCCCCGGATGGCACCTGCACGCTGACCGGTTCCACCAACTGCTTCGCCCCCAACGTATTCGGAGGCGTCGGCACGACCTGTCAGGATTTACATATTTATGGAAATCCGGATCCGCCGACCGTCACGATGCCGCCGGCCGGCGCGGCGCCGCCGAGCATCATCACCGTCCCCGACAATTTCATCATTCAGGATGTGGACGTTCTGGTGAACGTGCAGCACACCTGGCGCGATGACGTCGTGCTGCGCCTGCAGGCTCCGGACGGCACGCTCGTGCCCTTGACCGGAACCACCGACGGCATCTGCGGCGGCGAGGACAACCTCAACGCCATTTTTGACGACGAAGGAAATCCAATCGTCTGCGCCAGCCCGAATCTTGGAAACCTGGCTGCCGACCCGGATCGAATCTTCACCACGCCGATCGGCGGCTTGTCGGCGTTCGACGGATTGCCGTCGATCGGGCAGTGGACGCTCCTGGCCAACGACATCGTTACCGCGGACGTCGGCACGGTTCTCGATTGGCAGTTGATTCTGGATTCCGGTGATGCATGCAAGGGCTCGTGCTGCCTGCCAAACACGAGTTGCATACGAATTGGTGAGTCCCTGTGCCTCCAGCAGGGCGGCACCTTCAACGGCAACGGTACGCAATGTTCGCCCTCGCCGTGTGCCCCCAATGGTGCGTGCTGCGTTGGCAGCACGTGCAGCCTGCAATCCTCCATCGACTGCGGCCTGAACAACGGCCTCTTCGGCGGTGTCGGAACGGACTGCAAGTCGCCGCCGTGTTTCGTCCCATGCTGCCGGCAGGACGGAACCTGCGCTCTGCTGACGGCGCAGGCATGCGCTGCGCTGCCGTTTGCGGTCGCCGGGTCAGCCGGAGAGGCCTGTCCGCCGAATCCGTGTGCGCCGGTGGGTGCATGTTGCTTTGCGGACGGACAGTGCGACGCGCCGCGTACGCAATTCTCCTGCACGACCGGTCCGGGCGCGAACGGAGTGCGCTGGACGGATGGCGCCGGTTGCGTCCCCAATTTGTGTCAGGGCCGCTGCTGCCAGCCGGACGGCACCTGCACGCTCGAGTTCCCGGAAAATTGCGTCTTCCCGGGAGAATACGGCGGCGATGGAACAAATTGTCTGGATCCGCTCGCATGTCAGGGCCGCTGCTGCTCGCCGGATGGTTCGTGCAATGTCACGGGACCGGGCAACTGCCTGGCGCCCAGCGTGTTCAGCGGCATCGGCACGAATTGCGACGACCCATTCCTCTGCGTCGGCGCCTGCTGTGCATTCAACGGCGGTGAATGCACGCTACAGGGACCGGGCGGGTGCAACGCGCCGGATATCTACCACGGCGTCGGCTCAAACTGCAATCAAGTGCAGTGCAGCGGGCGCTGCTGTCAGACCGACGGCTCCTGCACCATCACCTCGCCGGGACAATGCACGGGCGCCTTCACGATCGGTCTGACCTGCGATCCGGTTGAAGTGTTCCAGTTCAACGATGTGAACATGATCATTGTCGACAATCCTGTTCAGACACCCGCCTCAAACATCCAGATCGTCGAGACGCCGACGCCGTTGCTCATTACCGACCTGGATGTGGACATCAACGCCATACACACCTGGCCGGGCGACGTCCAGATCTTCCTTGAGCACCTGGGCACAAGCGTGCTCATATACGATCGTCCCGGCGTCCCGGCGAGCACGTTCGGTTGTGACACGGACCACTTCAACATCATTCTGGATGACGAGGGGTCCGGCGGGCCGATAGAGACGATCTGCAATTTGACGCCGCCGTCCGCGCAATCGCCGCCGAATTACACCCCCGCAAACGCCCTTTCGGCGTTTGACGGAATGGACGCGGCGGGAGAATGGACGATTACGACGATTGACTTTTTCACCGGCGACACCGGGACGCTGCTGAGTTGGTCGCTGCATGTCGGCTACAATGGCCAGGCCTGCCCGACCGGCGGCTGCTCCTGCTTCGGCGACCTCAATGGCGACGGCGTGGTCGACGGAAAGGACGTGAAGCCGTTTGCGAACTGCGTCGCCTCCGGCGGGGCAGGTTGCCCCTGCGGCGATATGAACCATGTCGGCGGCGCGACCAGCGCCGACGTGGCCGCGTTTGTGACCGCTTGTCTGACCGGCGTGTGCGGTCCTTGAGAATGCTCCGTTCCGGAGCCTTGCTCAGAAGCGCGGGCACGTAGGCCGCGCACCACCGCTGGCGAGGGATGGAAAGTGGTTTCAGAGGGTCGTAGATGAAATATTTCGCTGTCGGACGAACGACAGGCGCCATGACCATCAAACGCTGCCAATGATGCGTTATCGGTTGATGAGAGCACGGTTTACGACGTGGTGTTTGCCGCTCGCGTCTCCGATAACGCGTGAGGAAAGGCCGGAATTTCTGGCGTTGGCCGCCTGTGTCGCGCCAAGTCGATACGGGTGGGGCCCGGTTCGTGGTAGGATGCAGAATCGACTGGGTCGTCTCTGGGGACGGCCCTGGAAACGAAAGAGGCATTCGGTTATTCGCAGATTGTCTTTTTACGGACGCGGGCGCGTGTGCCCGCGCCGTCATGAGCCTTTCGAATTCGGTCACGAGGGCCGAGTTGCGGGGTTCATCGTCGCTTGATTGTCGGTTCGCGTGGACCGTGACAAGCGTTGACGTGGTGCATTACGAGCGGCCGCGCGGAGTCGCGTGAATACCCCGAGCGGGTCGCCCACAGGATTCTGGGTTAGGAGGAGTTATGCAGTCGTCTTCAAAGTGGAGAGGTGCGTGTTGTACCGCGATTATTGCGGCGGCTCTCAGCGCGCAAGTGGCATACGCCCAGGCGCCGATCGTGATCAGCCAGTTGTTCGGCGGAGCGAATACGAGTAATCCGGTGACAGCGCCGAACGGCGATTTCATCGAGATATTCAACCGTTCCTGTGTCGCGGTGAATCTGGACGGGTATTCTGTTCAGGTGACCAGTGGCAGTTCCGGAACGGGTTGGCAGGTGATTCCGCTGCCGAACTTTCAATTAGACCCAGGTCGTTACTATTGCATTCGTATGACCAGCATCGCGGCCGGCACCCCGTTTGCGCACGACTTGCAGCAGACCACGCTCACAACCGGCGATTTATTGCTTGCCAGCAACGGCAAGGCGGCGATCGTGCTGGGCGACACTGCGCTAACGTCGGGGGTGGCCTGTCCGGCACCGGCGAATGTAGTGGATTTGGTGCGGTATGACCAGACAACGGCGGCGGCATGCACTGAGGGAAATTCCGAGGTGGTGGGTAACCTGCTGGGTTCGGGCCGCTGCGTCTCCCGTCTGCCAGACGTCAACGCCGATGGCGTGGGCGACGGATGTCAGGACACCAACAACAATACGAATGACTTCGTCGTTGATTCTGATCCGTGCGTTCCGCGCACCAATGCCAGCCCGGCCAACGTCTGCCCTGGTGCCGCGATCTTCGGCGGCTGCAATCTTCCCAATGGTTCGTGCATCGTGACGGCCGGCGTCGTGGCTTGTTCAAACCTGGGTGGAAGTTACCTCGGCGACTGCACGGCGTGCGTCGCTCCACAGGCTTGCTGTCTGCCGACCACGCCCGTGACCTGCGCAGTGCGGTCGGAGATTGAGTGCCTGGAGGAAGGCGGCCTGTACAACCCCGGCCAGTTCGCCTGTCCGCCGTCGCCGCCGTGTCCGCCGCTGGGCCGCTGCTGCTCGCCGGACGGATCGTGCAACATCACGTTTGAGGCACTGTGTGTCTTCCCGAACACCTACGGCGGAAACGGCACGAACTGCAACGGCACGCCCTGCCAGGGCCGCTGCTGCAACGAGGATGGCAGTTGCTTCGTCGTGGGCCCCGATCAGTGCGTCGCCCCCAGCGTGTTTGGCGGCCTCGGCACCAATTGCGATCAGTTTGAGTTGTGCCAGGGTCGCTGCTGCTCACCCGACGGCACTTGCACCTTGACCGGCTCCAGCAATTGTCTGGCCCCGAACACCTTCGGCGGCGTGGGCACGACCTGCCAGAACTTCCATATCTACAGCGATCCGAATCCGCCGACCGTGGCGATTCCCACCACGGGTTCAGGCGCCTCCGCATCGTTGCCCAGTATCATCACGGTTCCGGACAACTTCCCGATTCAGGATGTCAACGTCCGTATCAAGATCCAGCACACATGGCGAAGCGACATCATCATTTGTCTCACCGGCCCCGGTGGAGGTCCGACGGTTCGACTTACCGGCGGCACCAGTTGCATCCTGGGTGGGTCGTGCGGGAGCGAAGACAACTACAACGTCATCTATGACGACGAAGGGCTTGCTCTGGTCTGTGCCAGCGCAAACCTTGCAGATTTGAATGCGACGCCCGACAACGTCATCCCGTCCGAGTTCCTGGGCTCCTTTGACGGTCTCCCGTCCGTGGGTGACTGGACGCTCAATATATTCGACGATGCCGGCGGCGATTCGGGCGTGCTGCTTGAGTGGGCTCTGCACTTGGACGACGGCAACGCCTGTCAAGGAGCTTGCTGCTTCGGGAGTGGCACCTGTCAGATCACTGGAGAGTTACCCTGTCAGCAGCAGGGCGGCAACTTCCAGGGTACGGGCGTCTCCTGCTCGCCGTCGCCCTGTGCGCCGAATGGCGCGTGCTGCGTCGGCGGCACCTGCAGCCAGCAGTCTTCGATCGACTGCGGCCTCAACAACGGCGTGTTTGCCGGAGTGGGGTCAAGTTGTATCAATCCGCCGTGCTTCGTGCCGTGCTGCAAGCCGGACGGAACCTGTCAGTTGCTGACCGCCTCGGCCTGTGCTGCAATTCAGTTTGCAACCGCCGGCGCTCCGGGATCGCCTTGTCCGCCGGCGCCCTGCGCACCGGTCGGCGCATGCTGCTTCGGTGACGGCAGTTGCCAGGCGCCCATGACGGAGCCGGCATGCATCGGTATGGGTGGCCAGCGCTGGCGAGCCGATCAGGGTTGCACGCCCAACGGCTGTCAGGGCCGCTGCTGTGCCCCGGGCGGCGAGTGCTCGGTCACATTCCCGGATCAGTGCATCGCCCCCAGCGTTTACGGCGGCGATGGCACCAACTGCGACGATCCCTTCGGCTGTCAGGGCCGATGCTGCACGCCGGATGGTTCGTGTTTCGACACCGGCCCGGCGAACTGCACGGCGCCGAACGTGTTTGGCGGCCTTGGCACCAACTGCAACAATCCGGGGGCGTGCATCGGTCGGTGCTGTGCGGCCAATGGTGACTGCACCGAGACAGGTCCGGGCAACTGCGCCGGCCAGTTCGGCGGGTTGGGCACGTCCTGCGTCGGGACTTATGACCTGACCCAGATTGCGCTCGACTTTACAGATATTTCTGCGACTGGGACCATCGTCGCCGGCGCGAATCAGGTAGATGATGGCAATTCTGGCGCGATTCCACTGGGCTTCACCTTTAATTTCTTTGGGGCACCGAAGAGTCAGTTGTTTGTGAACGCCAACGGCTTCGTGTCATTTGACGCGATTGTCGGTTTGAACTATTTGAACCAGACAATTCCCACTGCAGCGACTCCGAACAACGCGGTGTTTGGATTGTGGGATGATCTTTTTCCGCCGGGCATTTCGTCAAGCAGAATCACATCCCAACTTGTTGGTGTGCCTGGAAGCCAGGTCTTTATCGTGCAATGGACGGGGGTGCCGCAGTACAACAACACATCTGGGAACAACACATTCCAAATCAAGTTGTTCGAGGGCACTGAGCGGATTGAAATTCACTATCAGGCCATTGAGACAACTGAAATCGATACGATTGCGGGTGGCCCAGGAACATCCGTGGGTATCGAGAATGCGGATGGAACCGTCGGCGTTCAGTACCTCACGCCAGAGGTGCTCCGAACTTCCCTAAACGGCGGCGGCACGGCGTTGCGGTTCGCTCCGGCGGCCACTTGCACGCCCGTGGGAAGTTGCACATGTCGCGGCGATGTCAACGGCGATGGCAGCGTGAATGGACGTGACGTTAACTTGTTCGCCCAGTGCGTGGCATCGGGTGGGGTAGGTTGCGACTGTGCCGACATGAACAACAGCGGCTCAGCCACCAGTGCCGACATTCCGGCATTCGTGACCGCGGTCATCACCGGCAATTGCGGACCATGATTGCCGTTTGATGGGTGATTTGACTCAGACGCGGGCGGGATGGCTCCATCGGGGCATCCCGCCCGCTTTTTTTCTCGTTCAAAGACTTGCTTGAGCATCGCCTCGCATCTTCGTCATCGAAAGCCCGAAAACACGGAAGAATATGAGGTTGATCGCTTGCGATTGAAGCGGCGTCTGCGTTAGCATCGTGGAAGAAGAGGCAAGGCGGGCGAGCATCCCCGGCCTGTCGAGATCGCGCAAGTCTGGTTCCGTGGGGGCGCGTTCGCGGCAATCAACCGATTCATCGCTGCTCGTGCCCGCCTATCAAACTGGAAGGAGCGAAAACGACAATCTGGTGGTGTCGGCTGCCGTCGCAGTCCGGAGTCGATCCATGGAGGCGTTTCGCAATCGCGAAGCTCCGTGGACGATTCGCCGTCCGCATGTCGTTTCGGCGATTGGGCGTTTCATCCGAAAGTCAGGCATCTCAGCCCGGCCGCATTGCGGCTGGGTTGTCTATTTAGGAAGAGGACCTCGGGGCTGGCCGGTCGCGTGGACCGAGGCGGGTTCTGGGAAACGATCACGAGGAAGCGGAGGAATCATGAATTCTAACAGTCGGTTTGCGGGCAGTTGTTGCTGTAGTCTGGCAATAGCCGCCGTTTTGGCCATTGCGTCGCAGGCGTCAGGGCAACTCGTCATCAGCGCGATCAGCGGTAACGGCGGAAGTAGCGCTGCCTGTCCCAATGGAGACTTTGTCGAGATTTTCAATCGCAGTTGTGCGATCATCAATCTGGATGGCTACTCCGTTCAGGTGAGCAGCAACACAGGCACCACGTGGGGCGTGGTCAATTTACCCGCGTTCAATCTGGCTCCCGGGCAGTATTACGCCGTCCGGCTTCAGACGACTGCAACCGGCGTGGATTACATCGCGGATTTCACTGCGTCCCCGGCCGTGACCACTTTGTTGACCGCGACCGGCAAGGCCGCCATTGTGCTGGGCAACACGGCATTGACCGGCGCCTGTCCCAACGCCGGCACGCCCATCGTTGACTTCGTTCGCTATCAGGTCGAATCCGTCGCGACCACGCTTTGCACGGAAGGGTTTGTCGCGGACAGCACCGGTGTAAGCACCGCCAATGGCGGTGGAATGAAGCGGTTGGACGAGGGTTGTACGGATTCTAATAACAATCGCAACGACTTCTTCGCCGTGACGGCGACGTTGCTGCCCCGCAACAGTGCGGATGCGACAAATGTCTGTGTTCCGCAGGCCGATCCGAATTGGGGCGCTTGCGTCAACGTGCCACCCTCCGCTGACTGCATCATCCTGACCGCGGGCGAATGCGAAACCGCCGGCGGCGAGTATCAGGGCGATTGCACCAATTGCCCGCTGCCCGGCGCCTGCTGCCAAGCGAATGGCGTTTGTGTCCTGGCCCAGGAGGCGGCCTGCTTGGCTGTCCCTGGCCAGACCTATGCTGGCAATGGCTCCGATTGCGCGTCCAATCCCTGCGTTACGGGCGCTTGTTGTCAACCGGATGGATCCTGTGCGCTGAGGACCCTGGCGGGCTGCACCGCCTGTTACTCGGGAGATGGTTCGACGTGCGACACGGGCGCGCAGATTGTCTCTTTTTCTGAGAACTTCGATGGAGAGGTGGTGCCGGCACTGCCCGCTGGATGGACCGCGACCAACGCCGCGGGTCCCGCGCCCCTGTGGGTGACAAGCGACGCGGGCACGCCCGTGCCTCCGGCAGACACGGCGCCGAATGCGGCGTTTATCAACGATCCCGCGGGAGTTACCGACAAGCGACTGGATTCTCCGAGTATCCCAATTGGCCAGTCGGGCGGCGTCTTGACTTTCCAGAATAACTGGCTCCTCGAAACCGGTTTTGACGGCGGTGTACTCGAAATATCCATCAATAATGACCCATTTGTAGATATCATCGTCGCCGGCGGCAGCTTCCAGAGTGGCGGATACAACGGAACCATTTCCACTGCGTTTGCCAGTCCGATTGGCGGGCGCCAGGCTTGGACCGGTACGTCGTCAGGGTTCGTCACAACCATCGTCGACCTTCCTGTCGCTGCCGCAGGTCAAAGCATTGTGCTTCGCTGGCGAATGGCGAGCGATAGTTCCGTCGCCGGAACCGGCTGGCGCATCGATACGATCTCACTTTCCACACCGACTTGTCCCACGGTCGCGTGCGGTGCGTGTTGCAATAGCGGCTCGTGTACGGTCACCACATTGGCGCTCTGCCAGGCACAGTCAGGTGGCTTCCAGGGCGCAGGAACTACTTGCCCGAATCCGGTATGTGCCCCGTCCGGTGCGTGCTGTCTCGGTACCGGCTGCACGATTCAAGAAGCCGCCACCTGCAACACGGCAGGCGGCGTTTATAGTGGCGACGGCGTCAATTGCACGAGCCCCGCGCCCTGCCAGGCACCCTGCTGCAAGAGCAACGGCACCTGCGATCTACGAACCATTGCATCGTGCAACACCTTTGCGGGCGCGGTCGCCGGAACGCTCGGAACCGCCTGTCCGCCGGCGCCATGTGCTCCAACGGGAACCTGCTGCGCCGCGGATGCAACCTGCACGGGGCCGGTGACGGAAGCGGCATGCACGGCTTCCGGTGGCGTCTTCTGGACCCCGGGTGGTACCTGCGCCGGGCCCAGCCCCTGCCAAGGTCGTTGCTGTGTAGCGGGAAATTGCAGCGTAACACTTCCGAATGCTTGCGCGGGCGCCTTTACTCTCGGTCTGGACTGCACGGCGACATCTGTCGTGACTTTCGAGCCGTTGGTGGTTCCCATTCCCGAGAGCGGAGGCGGCTTCGTGCAGAACATTCAGAACGTATCAGGATTACCATCGCCAATCTCCGATCTAGATGTGGATGTGAAAATCAACCACACCTGGTTCGGCGACCTCATTGTGATCGTGGAGCACGACGGAATCAGTGTGACGATTATCGACCGGCCAGGGGTACCGGTGCTCAGCACGGTCGGTTGCGCGGCAGACAATCCCGACCTCATCCTGGACGACGAAGGGGTCAGTCTGGTTGAAGACCTCTGCGGCGCCACAACTGTTCCTCCGTCACCGCCGAATTACATCCCGAACAACGCGCTTTCGGCGTTCGACGGCATGAACCCCAATGGCGACTGGACGATTTCTGTTTCCGATAACGCAGGTGGCGACACCGGCACACTCGTCCGCTGGTCGCTGCACGTCGGTACGGACGCCCCGGTCTGCCCGACCGGCGGCTGCACCTGCCGCGGCGATGTCAACGGCGACGGTTCGGTCAACGGCGGAGACGTCAACCTCTTCGCTCAGTGCGTTGCTTCGGGCGGGGCGGGTTGTGCCTGTGCCGACATGAACAACAGCGGCACGGCCACCAGTGCGGACATCCCGGCATTTGTGACCGCCGTGATCACCGGCAACTGCGGCCCGTAACGCGGGGCTGATTTCAGAGTTGTCATCAAAGCGGGCGGGGCGTCCTGACAAGGGGCGTCCTGCCCGTTTCTATTAAGTCGTTGATTGGGAGAGGTTTATGGGCCGTTGACGGGCCAGGTCTGGCGGGAAAGTTCCCGTCGATTGGCCTCGCGAATTCCTTGCAATTGAACTTACGTTGGCGTTACCATCGGGCGAGAAGAGGCAAGGCGGGCGAGCACCCACCGACCTGTCGCAAGCGCGTGCAACTGGTTCCAGGGCCGCGACTTCGACATTCCAAACGCACCAGCGTTGCTCGATTCCGTCTTAGAAACTGGAAGGAGTGAAAGAGACAATCTGACGAAAGCGGATGCGCGGAAGGTCTGCGGATGCGACATTGATTGCATTCCGCGATCGACCGGGGATTATTCGCCGCGCACGGTCGGTCCACCGTCAGTTGTCTGTTTGCAAGTTCGACACCATGTCAGGCCGCCCGATGACGGTCTGTTGAGTCTGGGAATCAGAACTTCGAGGCTCGTCGGTCGCGTCGACCAGGACCCGCTTCGAAGAACGAACACGAGAGAAGCGGAGGATTTATGTGTATCGATCATAGGTCAGACCTGTGCGCGAAACTAACGCGATCATCGATCGCGTTAGCGTGTGCAACCGTTGTGGCGCTTGCTCTGGGCGCCGGGCAGGTACGTGCGACGGATTATCCTGAAGTGGAGCCCAACGAGACGAAGGCGCTGGCGACGATTCCCGGCGCGGCGCTTGTGCCAGGCGATTCACTGGTCGGCAATACGACCGGCGCAACGACGACCTCGGGTGCCGCCACTTCGGTGGATACGTTTCTGATTCAGACCGGCCCTCTACCACTGGGCGTATATCGGCACCGCCTGGTCATCACGAGTGCCACCGTTGGCCACACTGGCACGATCCGTGCCACAAACCAGGTCGCCGCAGCGGCGGACACGCTGCCTGGGATACCCTGGAATGGCACTGTCGGCACCATCGGCGGCACCGCCGACAACACTGGGCAGACCAGTGTGGCGACCTCAACGCCACCCCGTTACAACCAGTGGTACGGCTTCGGCAAGCAGGAGCAACTCTACTATCGCGTTGCCGGCGTTGCCGCGACGACGGCCAACTACTTTGCCACGCTTGAAACCGTGGAGATTACCCCGACCGACATCGGCATCTTTAGAGAGGGCCTGATCACGATTAATATGACGGGCCAGGGCCATACGACAGACACCGACTTTTGGGTGTACGACGACCAACTAAACGCCATTACCGGCTACGGCAACGACGACGCAAGCGCCACGCTCGGCGGCGCGCCGATCGCGACTACCTCATTGCAGTCCTGGCTGGCACGCACTTACGCGCCAGGCACTTACTACATCGCTGTTTCGAATTTCTCTTTCACGAACAATCAGCCGGCCGCCTCCGACGACAACTTCCGGTCTGCTTCGATCGCCGACTTTCCCAATATCGCGCTTAACAGCAGTTCTACGACTAACGTCAACATCGCGTTTACCATCACCGATTCCGTTGGTGCCGTCCCAGTGCCCAATACCAAGGTCAGCCAGTTTGACGTCAACTGGTTCAAATTCACCGTGGAACCACTGCCGACGAACGGTGCCTGTTGCACCGGTGACGCCTGTAACATCGTAGAAGAAGGAACCTGTACGGGAGAGTACTACGGCAACGGATCGGTATGCGGCGCCAACACCTGCGTTGCGGCCTGCTGCCACGACAATATCTGCGAAGACAAGAATCTGGCCGATTGCACGGCTTTGTCGGGCGTATGGAACCAGAACCAGGCGTGCGCCCCAGGCGGTTCCTTCTTCTGCCCGCCACCTAATGATAATTGCGCAAGTGTCACGCCCGTCGTTCTCACCGCGAACGTGCCACATACGTTTACGGGCGACAATCGCGGATCAACCAACGACTGCGCCGCGTTTGCTGGCGGACAGGTTTGGGAAGCGTTTACGCTGCCTAATACGTGTGGCAATTGGAACGTCAAGTTGGATTATTGCACGACAGCCCCGGCGTTTGCCAACGCTTGGTTGAACCTTGCCACAACCTGTCCGTGTTCGGTTAATACCGCCGCGGGCGTGTTTAACACCACGGAGTGCGGCGACGGAAATGTCACGATTCGCTGGTCCCTTCCCCCCGGTACGTACTACTATCCGGTTTTGATGAGCAGTACTGCTCCTGTGGCCTATGGACCATACACCATCAACGTCGTTGCCGAGTGCGGATATTGTGCGTCAAGTGCAACGTCGACAATTGATACCAATATTGAGCAATTCACACTGAATACGATCAATCAGGTAAACCCGGCAACGGGATGGTGCGACACTTATAACGACTTCACCGCCAGTTCAACTACGCTTCAAGCGGGATTGACCTATCCGTTCACGCTTGTGATCGGCGACTGTGAAGGAGCGAGCTGCTTCAGCAAGCGAGCCGCGATATTCGTTGACGCGAACAACGATTTTGTATTCGATCCAATCAATGAGCGACTCTACAACTCAGGGCAACTCGGCGCCACACCCTGCCCGGTAATGACGCTAAACGGAAACATTACCATTCCATTGGCATCGGTGCTCGGACCGACCCGCCTGCGCGTAGTTGTGTTTGAGTCCACATCTACCGATCCGTCCCCATGCGGGACGTACTCATGGGGCGCTACCGAGGACTTCACCGTAAACATCATCGCTCCTTCGGAAGAGGGAGCCTGTTGCGCGCCCAACGGCACCTGTTCCGTGACGATCGAAGCGAATTGTCTTGAACCTAGCACTTTTTCGGGCTTGGGCACCGATTGCTCGAACCCCGATCTTTGCAAGGGCAAGTGCTGTCACCCAGATGGCACCTGCACGTTGGAAGGCCCGGCAAATTGTCTTGAACCAAGTACCTTTGGGGGGATTGGCACGGACTGCTCAGACCCCGATCAGTGCAAGGGCAAATGTTGCCAGTCTGACGGCACCTGCACGTTGGAAGGCCCGGCGAACTGTGTGGCACCGGATATTTTCGGCGGCCTCGGTACAAACTGCACCGGCGCGATCTGCACTGGGCGCTGTTGCCTAGCCGACGGAACTTGCAGCGTCGGTAGCCTTGACGACTGCAACACCTTGGGCGGGATCTTCAATCTGGCTCTCGATTGCAATGCAACTACGGTGACCACATTTGCTGGTGTAAACCTGGCTGTTCTGGATAGTCCGGCGGCTGCGGTCACCAACGTTCAGACACTGGTTGGCCAGCCGACGCCGATCGCCGACGTCGATGTTGATCTCAACATGACCCATACTTGGGTCGGCGATTTGGTTATCACGATCGAGCATAACAATACGATCGTAACGCTGATCGACCGTATGGGTGTGCCGGCGTCTGGGGCTGGTTGCCTCAACGACAACCTTCAAGACATCATCATGGATGATGAAGGTACAGTCGTGATTGAAACCACGTGCAACGCCGGTCCTGCCGCTGGCCCGTCGCCTCCAAACTTCTACCCGGGCACGGCCATCGGGACGCCATACTCCGCCTTGGGTCTCTCAGCCTTTGACGGTATGGACCCGAACGGCCCTTGGACTATCTCTGTTCAAGATTTTGCGGGCGGCGACACGGGTACGTTGTTGAGCTGGTCGTTGCATATCAACACAAACGCTCCGGTTTGCCCGGTCACCGAGACCATCGTTGACTGCTCGGCCGGCGACATGAATCGCGACGGTGAACTGGACGGTCTCGACACCCAGACGTTCGTGGATGTCGCCGTCGGGTTGAACACCGATCCTCAGGCGGTCTGCGATGCCGATGTCGACTGGGACGGGGACGTGGATGCGGCCGATGCGCTCGCTTTGGTTGATCGCGAACTGGCCAAGGATGACTATACGATCACAGCCCCGGCGGCACCCGGCTGTGACGGATCGTCGGTCAGCGTCACGATTGCCCCCGCGGTGAACGCCGCGAAGCTCCTGTTTGTTCGCAACAAGGGCGGGGTCGGTGATTGCGACGTAAAGGCTCAGGCCTACAACGCCGCAAATGTGGCTCTGGGTCCCGTGGGCGGCTGGAGGATCAAGCCCAAGGGCGCGCGGTCGTTGCCTGTCGGAACAGTCCGCGTGGATTACAACTGCCCGACTGGCGGAACCGCTTGCAACTGCGTGGTTGGTCCGTAAGTTGATTGACTCCGAATTGCCTTGTCACAAGGTAGCGGTCGTATGACGGCTGTCGAGTGATCGAGGTCAATGAATATGACAAGGGGCCCCGTCGTGATACGCGACGGGGCCCCTTTCTATTGCGCCGCAAGTTCCTGGACTTGTCCCGGTCCCATTCCCAACCGGCTGAGCAGATGCACCGGTTCAAGGCGCCGGCTTTCGCGCTTCGGCTGAACTCGGTCGATAAGATGCTGGCGGCGCGTCCACTGAAGGGACTGCTTTGCGAAGTCGGAACGACCGATGAGATCAGGGATGACAGACACATGTCCGGCAGGGGACTCGCGGAGAACGATGACCGGCGATCAGACTGGGTGCTGCAAGGACCGGCTGGGCGTCGTCGCGGTCCTCGCGGCCGGGGTTTTCGTCCTGGCGTTGTCGTGGTTCAAACTCGCCAGCGTGGACATCGGCTACCACGTGGCCTACGGCGGCTGGTTTCTGGATCATGGGAGAATCGTCGACAGCGATCCCTTCTTGCTCCCCGCGGTCAGAAAGTCATTTGTCAACGCAAATTGGGGCAGCCAGGTCGTCATGGCCCTGGCCTTCCGTGCGGGAGGCGCCGGTGGCTTGATCGCCCTGCGCGTCCTGCTGATTGCGTTCATCTTCGGCACGATGGCGTGGATCGTGCGTCGCGCCACCGGACGATGGCGACCGGTGGCGTGGGCCTGGCTGGTGGCAGGATGGGCCGCCTACGAGCGGTTCACCATGCGACCGGAGTTGCTGAGTTACGCGATCATGCTGGCGATGCTCGCGGTGCTCGCGGTGCTGCACCGGGGCTCGCTCTCCCGCCGCGGCATTGCAGCGTTGGCCGTGTTGCAACTCGTGTGGGTCAACGTTCACAGTTATTTTCTGGTCGGACTGATGCTGACCGGGGCCTACGTCGCGGCGGCCTGGGCACGGGCCTTGTTGCAAGGAGAGGGTGCAGGCGCCGCCGAGGTGCGGCGGCTTGCGAGATTGCTCTCCGCGGCACTTGCCATTCAGATTCTTGTCTGTTTTATCAATCCGTGGGGGCATCGCGGCGCGCTGTTCCCGTTTACGGCGCTCCAGTCGCTGGAGTCCGGAGGCATCCTGGGATCCACCCCCGAACAGGCCGCCATCGACAATCCGTGGTCGTTGATCTCGGAATTTCACTCGCCGTGGTCGCATGTCGGCATGCGGGCCGCATCGAGGACGCTGTCGGGGTATCTCGTGCTGATCCTGCTGGCCGCCGGCGCGGCGATCGTCGCGGTCCGGCGCGGCAGGTGGGCTGAGTTGCTGTTCCTCGCGATCCTGTTCGCCATGAGTTGGCAGATGCGGCGAAACATCGCCCAGTTCGCATTGGCAGGTGCGCCAATTTCAGTTTGTCTGATTTGCACGGCATCCGCTTCGCGCGGCGCGATTATTCTCGGCATCCGCCGGAGCCTGTCCGTCGCGGCGTGCATCGTCGTGATTGCGTGTGGTTTGTTCTGGACCGCGGGCATCGTCGACGGCCGGTTCTATTTCGCCGAGCGTCGATTGACCCGCGAGTTCGGCGCCGGATTCAGCAATCGAGCGTTTGCAAACGATGCGGCTGCCTGGTTGGCCAGCCAATCGGACGTCGAGGAAGGCCTGTTTGTGAATTACAACGCGTCGAGCAACGTGCTTCCGGCGCTGGAAGGGCGCTTCAAACTCCTCGTGGACACCAATACATTCGCCTATCAAGAAGAGACGCTCAGCGCCGCTCAGCGACTGGGTCAGGGCAGCACCAAGTACACCGAAACGCTCGACATACTGGGTCTCAGCAGCGTGTTCATCCATTGCGGCGCGGACGCGGATGGTCTGGCGTGGCAGTTGGCGGGCGATTACACCGAATGGGCGCTTGTCTATTTTGACCGGCAGGCGGTGATATTTGTGCGGCGAATTCCGCGGCACGTCCCCTTGATCGCCGCCAATCGCGTGGACGCCGGCCGGCTTGATCCGCAGGCCTGGATCGCGTCGATGCCGGGCGGGGGCATTCAACGGGCCATCGAACTGGCGTCGGCGGCGGACGTGCCGTTGGTGCTGGGCTGGGCTGACAAGGCGGCGCCGCTGCTGCAGGAGGCCGTGCGCCTCGCGCCGGATTATGATGAGGCGTGGGTCAACCTCGGAAAGTGTTTCGGGATTCGGGCCAATCGTGCCAGGGTCGAGGGTCGCACGGCCGACCAGGCCGCGGCCGACCTGCAGGAGGCCATCCGTTGTTTCGAACGGGCCAGATCGATCAATCCGCAGTTGGCCGAGGCCGCCGCAAACCTGCAGAAGGCGCGCCAGAGTCTCGAGAGCCTGTTTGCCCCCGCGGCCCGACCCCCGGGCGCAGGCTGATCGTCCTTCATGTCCTCGTCGTGGCCGTAATGGTTGCGGTCTCCGGTCAGCAACGGCCCGCTCAACGGTCGAACAGTCCGGCCTCCCAACCCGCTTCGATGCCAGTTGGCCCGCAGGTGGTGGATTTCGGTGACGGCATCCAAATCAACTACATTGACCGGCAGGTCGAAGTGGCGGGGGAGGTCATACTGCGCGAGGGACCGTTGGAATTATTCGCCTATTCCAAGGCGCCGGCCCCGAAAGAGCACGAATCGATCGTCCTTGTGCGGGCTCGTCCGCAGCGGGTTTTCATGGCGCTGGGCCTGATTGGGGCCACGCCGGGCACGACGACGCGATGGTTTCCAGACACGCAGACCGTTCGGGAGGCCTCGGGTGATCCAATCGATGTGCGGGTCCGGTACCAGGCAGGACGTCGCGAGCGGACGGTTCCGGCCACGGACTGGATGCTGGATGCCGCGGCGCGCAAACCGATGGCCGCGACCCATTGGATCTTCTGCGGGTCGGAACGGTCCGAGCAGGGCGGCTTCGGAGCGGACGCCGAGGGCACGCTTGTGACGGTTGTCGATTTCACGACATCGGTCATGGCTTTGCCGCATCGACACTCCGATTCAGACGAAGAGCTGTGGTTGGTGGCGAATTCGACTGAAATTCCGCCAATTCGGACGAAAGTGACGCTGATATTGAGGCCGTTATCGACACAAGTCACAGTTGAAATTGAAGGCGAGGATCGCTTCCGCGTCGACGGAAAGACGCACAATCGAGCCGAGTTGCGGCAGGTGCTGGCGAGCCGAACCGCCGGCTGGGTGGATCGGGCGACATTGCGGATCGAGTTGTCCGAAGGGGGCAAGGCGTCAAAAGCGACGGTGGCATGGTTGACCCGCGAGGCCTCGGACATCGGAATTCCGGCATCGCAGGTGGTCAAAGGCGAAGGAACAAAGGAAAATCCTGGCGATATCGGTGGGGCCCCGGCTCGTGCCTCGTCGGGCCCAACCAGATGACGAATCGGCACGTCCGATAAATTTAGGCCAGTTTCAGGCGTCTTTCTACGGATTGGAAATGCGACATTAGAAGGTCCGAATGGCGACGCATGGATCGTTCATAAGATCATGTTTTTCTTGATTTTATGGGACACGAAGGCCGCCGTCGGACGCCCTGATTCGGATCGAATTTGATTTGGAGCGGGGTCTGGATAACCGATCAATGGGGGGGCGCCGAGTCACAGGGACACCGTAGGAACAGGCGGAATTTGTGGGTGTTGAGCGAGCCAGAAGATAGTGGATTTTTTTCCGAGTTCACCTGCAGAAATCCTTGACAGGGGTACTCCCCACGTGGTATCGTTAGGGGACGTGGTGAAAGAACTACGTCTGTATAGGAAGGGAAATCAGGATGAATAGGCGCGTTTTCTCAATTGCTGTGGCATTCTCGTTCGCGATGTTTGCCTCGGTTGCGTCCGCAGTTACGATCGCTCCTGGCGGTGCCGCTCTCACGAATGGCACAAGTTTGGGTGCAGATGGATCGCTGAATAACGGGCTTGTGATTGCCTCGAATGCCACGCCGTTTATTGGTGTGGATAGTTTCGCGAACATCAAGTTCACCGGCACGCTGTATGCGAATGTCGTTCGCGAGGCGTCAGGCACCCTGAGCTTTTACTATCAGATCCACAACGACCTTACGTCGCTGGATGCGATCGAGCGATTTACGAATCAGAGTTTTACTGGTTTCTCAACAAATGCGGACTACCGAACTGACGCTCAGCTGGGTACCACCGGCGGAAGCGGTTTAGTTGGCACGGTTGGGTCTCGTTTCGCGACCCGGAGTTCGACCGGAGCGGTTGTCGGATTCAACTTCTGGTCAACGACTGGGTTTGTTCCCCAGGGTGCTGACACGTATTGGCATGTGATTCGAACAGATGCGACCCTGTACACAAGCGGTTCGACGGCACTTTTGAACGGCGGAATCGCGACAGTTCAGACCTTTGCCCCGATTGTGCCGGAACCTGGTTCGCTGGCTCTGCTTGGCTTGGGTGCATTGATGCTCCGACGTCGCAAGTAATAGACTTCTCCATTATTAATCACGAAACCCCCGCACGCCCTCAGAGGCACGCGGGGGTTTTCATTTCATTGACCGGCAGAAATCGCCTTCGATGCTCGCCCGATTAATGCTCCCAGTTGACTTGAGGACGGCGAAATCAGTTGCCGGCGCCAGCGTCTTAATTGGCGTCTCCATTCATGTTCGAGGTGCCTTTGGCGCTCCTGGGTTCCCAATGATTGGCTATATCACTGGGAGGGGTGGGTGGCCGACTTGGATGGTGTTACGTCGCAAACCCACGTCGCAACTGTGACGAATCGCCGCCTGAATGCATGTACACACCCTTCGCTTGAGGTCCTATAAGCAAAACACCGTGCACAGGGTCTTCGCAAGAACCGCTGCGCCATGTGTGCCTTTGGGACCGGAATAGGGGCCTAGCGCGTTTTGAGAAGTGACGCCTGGGAGTCCTCATTTTGCCCGTCCGTAAAGAAAAAAGCACGGGTTTGGTATCCGAATCGCTTGACAGCGTGCCTCCGTTTGCGTTAGATTGAGGGAAGTACGGGATGAATCCGTAACTTCATAAGGAAGGGAAACTGGAATGAACCGGCGGGTAATTGCATCAACGGTGTTTGCGTTTTCTGTGTGTGTCGGTTTGGTCTCCAACGTCCAAGCGACGGTGATTGGGCCGGGCGGGTTTGTTGACCCATTGCCGACTGATTCTGCAGCCAATCCTGATCTGGCAGGTGTCGTTATTGCCACCAGGCAATCCGCGTTCACTGGGCTGGACGTCAATAATCTTCCCAGGTTTTTTGGTGTGCTGACGACCCATGTGGTGCGCGAGACGAACAGCAATCAGCTCTCGTTCTACTACCAGATTTCCAACGACATCACGTCGCCAGACTCGATTTCAGCGTTTACGAATACAAACTTTGGCGGCTGGATCACTGACGTCCTGCAGCGAGATGACGCAATGGCCGGTATCGGAGGCGGAAGTCTAATTGTCGGCACTCAGGCTGTGTCTTATGCGACGCGCGGATTGGGCGCTGGCGACGATATTTCATTTTCCCTTATCCCCGATCTTGGTGCCGGTGCTTTGGAGCCCGGGGACACTTCCTGGTGGCATGTGATTCGCACAAACGCCATTGACTACACCGATGGCAACACCGCGATTCAGAATGGCGGCAATGCCAATGTCTTGACGTTTGCTCCGATTCCTGAGCCGGCCACGTTGGGCTTGGTTGCTCTGGGTGCACTGACCCTTCTGCGACGCCGCCGCTAATTCCTTCCTGAATTAAGTCTGAACTTTCAATGGCCTCGCGTGTGAAAAGCACGGCGAGGCCATTTCTTTTTCTGCGAGCGCCACTGAATGGGATGGGGGGGTTGGCCTGGCTTCGGCGACAACCTGGGACGCGGTTTGCTGGACCTCATGGGGGCTCCTTGTTACAGGCAAGAGGCAGCCTGTGTGCGAGACTTCAGGACATTGATCGATCCCTGCACCGCGGCGACCGGATCGAGACCGACTGCGAGATTCGTCCGCCTGTTCTGGCTTCCGGCCGTGATCAGGGTAAATTGACAAAAAAAACCGAGGCCACTGGGTGGCCCCGGCCTGGTGGGAAGAACCGCCTTTCGCTCGCAAGGGTTGCGGGCGAAAGCGGGTTGTGGGTGCGTCCATCCTGGACCTCGGGGAGGCGGGCTGATCTCCTCGTGAGACGCCGTCGCTTGCCTCTTGCACCGATGTTCGGACCAATCCAAGTCGTCGTTTAGGAATTTTGCGGAATTTCTCGCCTTGCCACGTCTATTTTGGTCTGCCCGAGGGACGCGGGGTCGGTGTCGCGCAGAAATTGCGCAGTGCCGCCAGTGCCGTTGAGGCAAATGTCGGTGACGGGATTGCATTTCAATTCGTCTGAATCAGTATCGAAGTGCCGTTGCCCCGATGAGCGAATGGGGCGGACTGCGACCAATGGCATATGAGTATCGAGGGATTACGCGGGCCGTGCCGCCGGGGGCCAGATCGTGCGCAGAGCGGTCAGGATGGTGCGTGTGGCCGACGACTTGTTCAGCGTGTAGAAATGGATGCCGGGCGCGCCGCGTTGCAGCAGGTCGAGGCACTGGGCCGTTGCATAAGCGACGCCCAGGCTTAGTACGGCGTCTTCCGAGTCCTTGAGGCGGTCCAATTCGGTCAACAGGCTCTGCGGAATCGACGCGCCGCACATTGAGGTGAATCGCCGAACCTGCTCGACATTGGTGATCGGCATGATGCCCGGGACGATGGGAACGCCGATTCCGGCCGCGCGTGCCCGCGCGGTGAACTCGAAGAATTTCTGGTTGTCAAAAAAGAGTTGGGAGACCAGGAAGTCCGCACCGGCGTCGACCTTGCACTGCAGGTGAGCGAGATCGGCGTCGAGGTCGCGCATTCCGTCGGCGCCGACGCATTCCACATGCCCCTCTGGATAGCACGCACCGCCGATTCCGAAGTGCGGAAATTCGCCGCGAATGAAGGCGGTCAGTTCGTTGGCGTACTTGAATCCGCCAGGCGCCGGCGTGAATGCATCGGCTCCCTTGGGCGGGTCGCCTCGCAAGGCGAGGACGTTTTCAATCTTCGCGGACGCCAGCCGGGAAAGGACTTGGTGCAATTCGTCCCGGTCGGAGCCGACGCAGGTCAAATGCGCCATGACATCGATGCCATGATGCCGCTGGATTTCCGAGACGAGTTCGATGGTCCGGTCGCGGGTGCTGCCGCCGGCGCCGTACGTAACAGAGACGAATGTCGGCTTCAAATCGCGCAGCGCGGAAATGGACTGCCGGAGTTGCTCCAACCCGGCATCCGTCTTGGGCGGAAAGAACTCAAACGAAAAGCACGGCCGGCCGGTCGCAAGCAGTTGGCGAATGCGCATGGGTTTGGCGAGTTGCCCTCTCTGGCGGTGCATCAACGCATCGCGATCCTACGATGCGGTCTTGGCCTGCGGATCATCCGTCTTTTCGGCGGATGGCGTCGATTCGCCCAACGCCTTCTCGACATCCTTGATGAACTGCTTGTCCTTCATCGGATCGACCTGGGGCTTGTAGCGGCCGGCGATCTCACCCTTGCGATTGACCAGAAACTTGGTGAAGTTCCACGGAATGTCGCCGCCAAACGCGTGTCCGGCGTCTTTGCTGGTCAGGTATTTGTAGAGCGGACAGATGTCGGCCCCCTTGACTGAAACCTTCCCAAGGATTGGAAACGTCACCGAGAACTTGGTCGTGCAAAACGCCTTGATCTCGGCATTGTCGCCGGGCTCCTGGTGGCCGAAGTTGTCTGCGGGCACGGCGATCACCACCAGGCCCTTGTCTTTGTACTTTTCGTACAGTGCCTGCAGGGGAGCATACTGCTTGGTGTAGCCGCATTTGGACGCGGTGTTCACCAGCAGCACGACCTTGCCCCGATAGTCAGCGAGATTGACTTCCTTGCCGTCGATGTCCTTCATTTTGAACTGAAGGGCGGGCGCCGCCTTGGCGGGCTCCGTCTGCTCACCGGTCTTGGGGCCTTTCTCGGTGACGGGTGGATCAGCCAGGGTGCGTTCCGGACGCAGAATCCAGATCCCGACGATGACAACAAGTGCGAGGGCTGCGGATGCGATCAGGGCCCGATTCATGGCATGTTCTCCAGCCGAGCGCGCGTTCAAGCCGCCACATGGGCACGGCACGGTTACCCGGCGACGTCATTCTCCCAACCGTGCCGGGTGCCGTCAAACCGGTCGGCTTGGCGACGGTCGGGGCATGCGGTTGGGATCGATTCAATTCCACTATAGACTTGCGGTGTGAACGCGACCGCGATCATCCCCGCCCGCTTCGGATCGACCCGATATCCCGGCAAACCGCTGCTGCGTGAATCCGGCAAGTACCTCATCGAGCATGTGTATGAACAGGTGCGGCGGGCGCGTCACGTCGGAGCGGTGGTGGTCGCCACGGACGATGTGCGCATATTCGAAGCGGTGCGCGGATTCGGTGGTCTGGTCGAAATGACGCGTTCGGATCATCCCAGCGGGACCGATCGGGTCGCCGAATGTGCCGCCAAGCGGAATCTCCCAGCGGACAGCCTCGTTCTGAACGTGCAGGGCGACGAGCCGGAGATGGACCCGGCGCATCTGGATCAACTGGTGGAGGCCATGCGCCGGTCTCCACAGTGCCGCATGGGGACACTGGCGTGCCCCTTTCCGGCCGACGGACCCTGCGACGGACCGGGTTCGCCGACGGATCCCAACCGGGTGAAAGTGGTGGTCGACTGTGCCGGTCAGGCGCTTTATTTCTCGCGAAGTCTAATTCCTTATCCGCGCGACACGCAGGGCCGGGTGGACAATCCGAGCCGCTGGCTTCTGCATCTCGGCGTGTATGCCTATCAGATGTCGTTGCTTCAGGCCTATTCGGGTCTGGCCGCCGGCGCCCAAGGCGATGACGTGGCCGATCGCGCATCAGGTCTGGAGGATATTGAGAAATTGGAACAACTACGGGCTTTGGCGCGGCGTGATGCCAGCGGGGGGATTGCCGTCGCGCTGGTCGACAAGGCCGCACCGGGGGTCGATACACCGGAAGACTATCAGGCATTTCTTCGGCGATGTCGAACCGGATCAGGCGACAGGCTCAAATAGTCGAGCATTGATCGGCGCGGAGCCATCCGCCCTTTCCGTCGGGAAGTTCGACAAAGTACCACTTTCGACCCTCGACGTCCTGGCGGGTTTCCCGAATCAGGACTTCGACGCCTTCGGCGAGCGGCCGGTCGAGTTGGGGGTCGTAGTTCTCGCCGTATCCCTTGCGCAGGATGACCTCGTTCGCGGTCAGCACGCCCTCGGTGATGTTCGAACGGTTGAAGGCGTCGACGGCCACGCTGATCCAGAGGACAACAGACAGGCCGGCCGCAGTCAACTTCAACCAGCCGATCCACGGCGCCCGCTGGCCCAATTGCCTGCCGACAATCATCAGCAGCCAGAAAACCGTGTACGCGCCCAATGCCACCGACAGTCTGGACGAGAAAGCCGTGTGGTGGTGCCAACTGAATACGGTCTGGGAAAATTGGCTGAGCGCGGCGGGTGGAATCGGCGTCTGACAGCGTGAGCGGGCGAATTCGAGATTCCGTCGAATGCGCTCATTGCCCGCATCGAGCCGGAGCGCGCGGCGGTAGTTCACGATGGCGGAGCCGAGGCGGCCCAGCCGGACCTGGGTATTCGCGAGGTTGTAATACAGAGCGCCGTTCACATGCCCGGCGTCGATGAGATCGCGAAAGCCCGCTTCGGCGCGTTCGAAGAGTTGCCGGGATTCCTGCGGCGTCGCGGTCTTCATGGCGACCGCCGTCTCATATTGGGTCAGGGCCTGGCGAAGTCGGCCGGCGGCGGACGTCTCGCCGTCCGCCGCGGCGCACAGGCGCGCCGACGACGCGGTGAAAACGGCGATGGCAATGAGCAGCACGCGCTTCATTTCAGGCCCGCCGATTCAAGTGCGTCTATCACATTCGCGGCCGACTTAGCGAGTTCCTGTCCGCCGGACGAACCGCCGCCGTAACTGACCTGCTCCACCTGTGCGAGAAACCCGTCAACCGTCTGAATGAGGGGACCGGGCATGTTTCGCTCGCCCAGCAGCCGCATCGCATCGCTGCGCGTCATTCCGCCTTCGGGCGCATTGCAGCAATCGGCGATGTAGCCCAACACCGCGGTACGCGCCGCCTGCGGATCGGAACGTTGCAGCATCTTGCGGGCCTTGGCCGCAGCGCCCGAACGGCGGCGGAGGGCCACGTCTCCGCGGAATCGCGCGCTCCGCGCCTGCACGAGCGAGACGATTGCATAAATCACCGGCATGCCGGCCAACAGGGTCCACGATAAGGGGCCGATTTCAGCGCGTTGATCCGCCAGAACGCGTGCCGGATCGTCCTCGTTGGCCTCCAGTCCGTCGCTCAACTCGGCGAGTGGCGTTGCAGCCGGATTTCGCGTGGGTGGAAGGGCGATCGTCGCGGCCCTGTCGGCGGGCCGCACCTTGATTGCAATCGGCGCGCTGGTGGCCGTGGAGAATCGACCGCTGTCAGGATCGAAGAAACTGAAGGGGATCGCGGGTATTTCCTTCACATCCTCCCGTTTGGCGCGAATTGTCTGGGTGAAGACTTTTTCGGCCCCCATCACGCTTCCCGCCAGCGAATCGCCGGGCACTTCAAAGTCACGGGTCAAAGCCTCCACGCGGTCCAGTCGCGGGGCGGACAGCGCCTCCAGCGAGCCGTTGCCGCGAATCGACAATGTGAGGGTAATGGGATCGCCCACCGGCACGGACGCGGGCTTGGCGGTTGTGGAAATGCGATATCGACCGACAGCGCCGTTGTAATCGGCGGGCCGTCCCTGGTTGGGAATCGGCAGGATTTCCAATTCCGGCAATGTCGGGGTCTCGCGCAGGCGCTTGGCACGATTCATCGAAACGGTGCCGAAGATGTCGCGCTGAAACGCAACCGGATAGTTGTACGCGATTTCGATCTGACCAAAATCGAACGGCCCGCTCTGGGTCGGGGCGACGGTCAGGTCGACGCGAAACACGTAGTAGTCGTACGGATTGCCCTGTTCGTCGGTGCGCTGCTCCTCAGCGACGGTGGGGCGGTTGTAGTCGGCCTGGGCAAAGACGCCGAGCGAACTCTCGGCCGCGCCGTATTGCCGCCAGAGGGTCCACATCTGCTCGGCGGTCAACCTGAAATCGGCCTTCTGGTATTTCTGCACGACGAGTTGAAGCGTGATCAGGATCGGTTGGCCCACGTAGGCCTTGTCGCGGGCGCAGAAGACTTCCGTCAAGAACAGCGGGCCGGTGATGGGCGACGCCGTGACATTCAGGGTAGGACGTTCGGTGGTGTATTCCTTGCCGTTAATGTTGATCTTAAACGCTGGCAGCGTGTAGCGGCCGGGCGCACGGGCGTTGACCTCGTAGTGGTGGGTTACGTCCGATCGGACAACCTGACCGTTGACTTCCATGCGATTCATGCTGGGGCGGCCGACGGAACGAATGGTCAGGTCCTTGACCTGCGCAAACGTCGGCGCGTGGTCCGCCGCCGCGCCGGCCACGATGACGCGCAGCATGACCGGTTCACCCGCGACAGCGTTGGGTTGACTGAGTTCGGCGCGGATCGACTGGCCGCGCAAGACGCCGGTGGTACAGGCGAATGCGAATACCGCCGGGCACATGCCCAGCCATCGAGAGCGAACTCGGCACATCAATACGATCATTACCAATCCTTGTCCACGGGGACGCGTCCGCGCTGCTGCATTTCCCATTGGCGGCGCAGTTTGCGGCGCTTGGCTTCGGCGTCGCGAGCCTGCTGCAGATAGCGCTCGGCCTCCTCCTTGGTCAATCGGCGCATCTCGCCGGGCTTTCCGGCATCGCGCCGGGCTCGCGCGTCATTTTCTTTTTGATCCTTGTCATCTTTCTCCTCACCCCCGGCGTCCTGATCGGCGTCCTGGGGATCGTCGCCATCCTTGTCCTGGCCCTGTTGCGCATCGTCGGGCTGGGACGAAGGTTGAGACGTCTGCGATTGATCGCTCGGCTGGGACGAGGGCTGCGAAGACGGTTGAGAACTCGGCTCGTTTTGATCGCCTTCCTGATTGGGGTCCCCGGGCTGACTCGACGGTTGCGAGGAGGGTTGCTTCTGCTCCTTCTGTTCCTTCTTCTTCTGCACCTGGCGTTCGATGAAGCGAATCATCCGCTCCGCGAGATCCCGATTGCGCTTTGCATCGGCGTCGTTCGGCGTCAATTGCAGCGCTTCGTCATAGTATCGCAGGGCTTTGGCCAGTTCCGCGATCGCGGCCTGGTCATCTCCCGACGGTGATTCGGCCGCCGCGATGGCCGCCGCATGAGCGGATCGACCCAGGTTGTATTTTGTCCGAGCCTCGAGTTCGGGCCGGTCGGGCCGCACCGCATTCTGAAATGCCTTTTCGGCGTCCTCATATTTTTCCAGTTTGTATAAAGCGAGGCCGCGATTGTACGTCACTTCGGGTGAATCCGGGTTGGCCCGCGCCGCGGCGTCATAGGCTTTGAGCGCTTCTTCGGCCTTGCCCTCGCTCAGCAGGCGATTCCCCTCGGCAACCTGCCGGGCCGCCTCGACCGGATCCGGCGCATCGGCGCGGACCCCGTTCACACCGAACCGAAGTCCGAGCAGGCATGCGACGGTCAGTATGTGAGCGACACGGGTCTTCACAACGGTGCTCCTGTCTGGGGGCGGGTGACGACTTTCCTGCGCTCGCCGATCAGGCACTCCAGCGCGAGCAGAATCAACGCGGCTCCGGCAGGCCAATGGTAACGCGGCCACTTGCGCGGGGCCTTCTTGTCCTGCGCCTCCATTGTCTGGGCAGGCGCGATTCGATTGGCGTACAGCCATTCCAGCGTACGCTCGGTGCCGGACACCAGGCGGCTGGGCTCATAGACGCCGCCGCCGGCCGATGCAATCTGTCGCAGGGTGGCCTCGTCCAGTTTGGACCAGAGTTGCTGGCCGTCGTGCATCATGTAGCCGCGGCGGCCATTGTTCTCGGTGGGGATCAATCCGCCGCGACCCGAATCGCCAATGCCGATCGTGTATACATCGACGCCGGTCTTATGGGCATCGGCAGCGGCCTCGACAGCCCCGGCGCCATGATCCTCGCCATCGGTCATAACGACGACCACGCGCTGATGCGGCCCAGTTCGCTCAAACGACTTGGCGGCGGTGCGGAGGGCCTCGGCCAGATTGGTTCCGCCGAGCCGGGCGCTGTGGATGCCGACGTCGTCCAGCGTGAGTTTGTAGAATTCGTAGTCGTCGGTGAGCGGGCACACCAGTTCCGCCCGGCCCGCGAAGGCGACCAAACCGATCGACGCGCCGGAGAGTCGCGGCAGCAATCGCTTGATGTCGTCCTTTGCCCGCTCCAGTCGGGACATGCCGGCATCCTCGGCCAGCATGCTGCGGGAGACGTCCAGGCAGATCACGACATCGAGTTGGGGGCGGAAGACATCCTCAAAATACGTGCCCCAGCGCGGCCCCATTGCGGCCAGCACCACGCAGGCCATGGCGATGAGCGTCAGAATCGCCTTCGTGTATTGCCGCGCCCGGCTCAGATCCGGAACGAGCGAGGCAAGCAATCCGGCATCCGCAAAGGCGCGCAGGGCCGACGCCTTGCGCGCGAAGCCATAGACGGCGACGCCGGCGCAGGCAAAGACCAGCAGAAGCCAGCCCATGCGATTGAAATGACTGAACGGAAGTTCGAGCATTCAGGGAATTCTCCTGAACAACGTAAACGCCAGTATCTGCTCGAGCGCCAATGTGCCCAGCGCGACCATCAGGATCGGCGGTACCTGCACGCGGCCCCATTGAACCCAGTCTGTCGCCAGTTCGTGCCAGACCTGGAAGCGCTGTTCGTCAACGACAGTACGTTCCAATTTGTCAATTTCCTGGTAGATTTCCCTGAGCGAGTGCTCGTCGCGAGCGCGGAAGTACTTCCCGCCGGTCAACTCTGCCACCTTCTTCAAGGTGCCCTCGTCGATTGCCACCGGTGTGCGGAAGACCTGTGGATCGGTGAAGAATCCGCCCAGTTGCTGCTCCTGAAAATCGGGCGCGGCGCCGACCGTGTAGATCTTGACGCCCAGCGAAGCCGCCACCTCGGCGGCCTCGGGTGGCTTGAATTCGCCTGCGGTCTGCTCGCCGTCGGTCAACAGAATGATCGCCCGGCTCTTGATCTTGAACTCCTTGTCCTTGGAGAGTTTTCGACCCGCGTCGCGAATGCGCTCGACCGCCAGCATGAGGGCATCGCCGATGGCCGTGCCGCCTTCACTGCGCGTCACCGCGACGGGAATGTCCTTCAGTTCGGCGAGCAGCATTCGATGATCGCGCGACAGCGGGCACAACGTGTCGGCGAATCGCGCAAAGACGGTCAGTCCGATCAAATCTCCCTCGCGCCCGGACAGTTCGCCGCCGTCGCCCTGAACGAATTGAGCGACCACCTGCTTTACCACATCGAGACGCGTCTGCGGTCGCCCGCGGGCGTCGCGAAAGTCGGCCTGATCCATGCTGGCCGAGCGATCGACGACGATCTGCAGGGCGATGCCTTCGGTCTGCACGCGGGTCTGCTCATCGGCACGCTGCGGCCGACTGACGGCCAGGATGAGAAGCAGCATGGCCAGCGTCCTCAGAATGGGCAGGACGTGTCGAAGTCGGATTCGGAGGGTTCGCGTGCCGGCATCGAGCGCCGCCACACTGGAGTACCGAATGACCGCGCGGCGCCGGTGATCCAACCAGGACCACCATACAAGCCCGACCAGCGGGGCGGCTGCCAGAAACCAGGGGTAGTAGAGGCGCAGGTTCACGCGGCCACCTCCGCTTCGCGATGGGTCGATGGCGCGATCAGCGCGACTTGGGACGGAGTTGTCGCTTCAACGAAGCCTCGCGCCGTATCGACGACCCAGTCGATGTCGGTCTGCGTCGGCACGGCCCGCGCGTATTTCACGGGGTCGCAGGCGGCGGTGAACTGTTGCAGAAGTTGTTTGTGCCGGTCAATCAAGTCGCCCGAGCGCGAGACGGCGACGATGAATTCCTCGCTGGTCTGCTCCGGGGCGCGGAGGCCGAAGCGGCGCTCCAGGTATTCGCGCACGATGGCATTGATACGATAGTAGAACTCCTGCGCCCGCCCATGTTCGGGCAACTTCTCGGCGAGCAGTTTGGACAATTCGGCCATGGCCCAGATGTGCGCGGGCACCGGTGGCGGCAGGGGTGCGAGGCGGCGGGCCATCTTGACGGCCGGCTTGCGCGAACGCCTGGCCCACCAGGCAATCGCAAGCATGGCGGCGACGACGCCGACGGCCCACAGGATCAGCGTCTTGGGCCACGGCTTGGGCAGCGTGGCGACGTCCTTGACGTCGGCCGGCGTGCCGGTCACGGTCAATGTGATGCCGGCCAGCACCAGTTTGTCTTCGACGCGTCCGGTCTCGCCGGTCAGGCGGGGACGCTCATCGACATAGGGAATCTCAATCGGCGGCAGCGTCCAACTCCCGGCGGCAAGGGGATCGAGCGAACACTGGAGTGTCAGGGTTTCGAACAGCCCATCGGGGTCGGTCTTGGTCTGGCGCTCGACGTTCAGCACGCCGAAGTCGCGAATGATCTCGTCCAGGTTGGGAAGCGCGACCTCGACGCCCCGTTCCGATTCGAGCGTAAGCGTGAGTTGAATCGCCTCGGGGATGGCGACCTCGTCGCGATCGAGGCGGATCGTGCCCTTCACCGGGCCGGACCTGGCCTCGCGCACGATTTCCACCGCGGGCCGGCTCTCGGGCGCCTCGGTGCCCTGCGCACGTGCGCTGCAGGCCGCAAGGGCCCACAACATCGCCAAGTACACAACGGTCTGTCGTGTGGATCCGGAGGCGATGCACGGTCGGGTCATCGGCGAGCCTCCCGTGCATGGAAGAAACGAATCAGCGGCTCGACATAGGACCGCCCGGTCACGAGTTCGACGGAGTCGCTGCGAAGTCGGCGCAGGTTGCGTTTTCTGGCTTCAGCGGCGGCGGCCTGACGGCGCTGGAACGACCGGCGAAATGCGGCGCTGGCCGTGTCCACCAGTGTGCGTCGCCCGGTCTCGGCATCTTCAAACTCGATGAATCGCACCGCGGGCAGGTCAGCCTCGCGCGGATCGGAGATGCAAATTGACACAATGTCGTGTCTTCGCCGGGCGACGCGCAGGGCCTGGTCGTAGCCCGCGTCCTGAAAATCGCTGATCAGAAAGACGACGCAGCGCCGCCGGGCCACGCGGTTGAGGTATTCCAGTGCGGCGGAGATGCGGGTGCCGCGGCCGGTGGCCTGCAGCGTGAGAATCTCGCGAATGACGCGGAGCACATGGCGGGTGCCTTTTTCCGGTTTGACGTATCGCTCGACGTGGTCGGAGAAGCCAATGAGGCCGACGCGGTCATCATTGCGAATGGCCGAGAACGCGAGCGTCGCCGCCACGCGCGCGGCCAGTCCGCGTTTTTCGTACGCCGCGGTGCCGAACTCCTGCGAGCGACTCACGTCCACGACCAGCAGCACGGTCGTCTCCCGCTCCTCGCGGAAGCGCTTGACGAAGGGCCGACCCTGGCGCGCGGTCACATTCCAGTCGATCGAGCGAATATCGTCGCCGGGCGCGTATTCGCGCACCTCCTCGAACTCAATGCCCTGACCCTTGAACGCAGAGTGATAGCCGCCGGCCAGCACGTCGTTGGCGAGGTGCGATGACCGGATGTGAATCCGCCGGATTTCCTTGAGTAGTTCCTTGGGCGTCATCGTGTTTAGGGAACTGGCACGTGATCGAGGATGGTCTTGACGATGTCGTCGCTGGTCTGATCCTCCGCTTCGGCCTCGTAACTCACAATCACGCGATGGCGGAGCACCGGCGGGGCGATGTCCTTGACGTCCTGCGGCGTCACGAAGCCGCGGCCGGCGAGAAATGCACAGGCCTTCGCGCCGAGGGCGAGCATGATGGTCGCGCGCGGAGAAGCGCCATATTGTATAAAATGCTTGAGGTCGAGTTTGAATTCGGCCGGCTGGCGGGTGGCGAACACGATCGAGACGATGTAGTCCTTGATCTTGTCGTCGATGTAGATGTCGTCGAGGGCGCGGCGGGCCGCGGCGATCTCGGCGGTGGACATGACCGGCTGCACGGTCAGATCGGGCCGCGTCATGGCCATGCGATCAAGGATCAGCCGCTCCTGTGCCCGCGACGGATAAGTCACGCGAACTTTGAGCATGAATCGGTCAACCTGAGCCTCGGGCAGGGGATACGTTCCCTCCTGCTCGATGGGGTTCTGGGTCGCAAGCACCAGGAATGGATCCGGCAGGCGATGGGTCTCATCGCCGATGGTGACCTGCCGCTCCTGCATCGCCTCCAGCAGGGCGCTCTGCACTTTGGCAGGCGCACGGTTGATTTCATCCGCCAGGATGATGTTGGAAAAGATCGGGCCCTTGCGCACCGTGAACTGCCCGCTCGATGGTTGATAGATAAGCGTGCCGACAAGGTCGGCCGGCAGCAGGTCGGGTGTGAACTGGATGCGGCGAAAGCCGGTGTTGATGCCGCGGGCCAGACAGGAGACGGCGGTCGTTTTCGCAAGGCCCGGCACGCCCTCGAGCAGGATGTGCCCGTTGGCGAGGATGCCGATGAGCATCTGGCGAAACATGTCTTCCTGTCCGACGAGCACGCGCGCGACGGATTCGGTCAGTCGGGTGAACGGCTCGCTGGCGGTCTTGATGGCCGCGTCGACGGGCCGGTAGGTGGCTGCCATGGTCACGGTTTATTCACTCCTGAGTCAGACGGGGATCGCGTGATGCCCCCGGATGTCCGCTACTAGACCGACGAGTCCGAACGCGGGGTCCCTGTCAACAATCCGTAAGGGTGACACAATAGACCGCGGGAGCGGAACGATCAATCGTACGCGCTTCGCGGGCGGGGAGTTGTTTTTTACGGGCGCGGTCGAGGGGAGGTTCCGCGAGATACGCGTGTGTTACATGCAGGGAGCCGCCGGCGTCAGCCGGCGCGGAGTCGTCAAATGAGTACCGGCCGGGCTGAAACCCGGGGCTCTTTAACTGCAATTAAAAAGACAACTTGCCTACTTGCGAGACTCGGGCGGAACTTCGAAGATCGACTGGGTCCGCACGATCCGCCACTCGCCGGGGAAGGCGTGGTAGGCGTGAATGTGCAGTTCGTGGTGCCGCGTCTCGTAGTCGATGTAGGTGAACGGCTCCAGCCCGCCGGCGGCCCACTGCGGATAGGGCACGAAGAGGCCCTTGCGCTTGGCGTAGCGGGTGAGGTCGCGGTAGGTGGTGCGGAAAATGTGCTCGGTCATCTCCTCGACCTGGCTGCTGAAGATGTAGCGCAGTTCGTCGTTGAAGCGGTAGGAGAAGTCGCGCTCGCCGCGGAATCGGAATTGCGTGACGAGACCGCGATCGGTCAGCAGGTCGCTGGGCACGGCGGCCAGTTCGGTGACCATCGTGTCGTTGTTCTGGACACTGACCAGGTGGGACAGGCCGCTGACCCAGATGTTCGCGGTGAAGTCGCCGTATACCAGGTGCTTGTCCATGTAAATATGGAACAACTCGGGGTGTAGGGCCCGACGATAGAGGAAAAAGTGCAGATCGGTGCTGCGTTGCTTGGTTAAGCCCAGTTCCAAGGGAGTGTCCTTCGGGTTAGGCCCGGTCACATTGTGTCCACCGTCGGTGCTCATAGTTCGCGATTATATTTGTTAACGCAGCGTTCTGGCAATAAAAATCCGGTCGAAATGATTGACAATTCCTTGTGGCAGCGAAGGTTGGAGAACCTACGCACAGGACAATGTCGCACCCGGTTCGGATTTATGCCCAACCAAGGCGAGAATTGTAGGCTTTGCAGCGACAGGAACTTAGCGTCCGGGGTGTCGGTCTGGGCGCAGCGCACTTGCCGCAAGACCGGCGTCAGGGCGCCGAATCCACCGGCGTGCCCGCAATGACGGGGCGGGTCTCCCGCGTTGGCGTGGCGGCGATTCTGGTGCGATACGCGTCGGCCTGCTGTCGATGCATGACAGCCCTCGGATCGCCGGACTCGGCCAACTGGGTGTGAACATCGGCGAGGTATCGCAGGACGACCCGATCCCCCGGAAGCCGCAATTCGGCGGTTTCAAGGGCCTTCAGCGCCTCATTCGGCTGGTCGGCGGCGAGGAGGGCCATGGCGAGATTGATGTGCGCGTCAGCGTCGTTCAGGTCCAGCGCGATGACCTTCTTAAAGCACTCAACGGCCTCTTGGGGCCGATCGTAATCCATCTGAACGATTCCGAGATTGAACCAACCTCCGGCGACGTTGGGTTGGAGCCGGGTGAACGCGGTCCATTCCGCCTGGGCCTCCGCCAGCCGGCCATCGCGCTGGGCCAACGTTGCAAGATTGTAATGTGCTTCGGCGTGGTCAGCGTCTTTGGCCACGACTTCGCGAAACTGGGTGGCGGCCTCTGAATTGCGCGACAGCCGGTACAGCACGACGCCGTAGTTGTAGCGTTCGGTTTGACCGGCACCCTCGAAAGCGACCGCTCGTGCGTATGCCTCCGCCGCTTCGTCAAACCGATTCAGTCCGACCAATGACTCGCCGCGCCCGGACCATGCCCTGAAGGAACCGGGTTCGCGCGCCAGCACGGCGTCAAAGTCGCGGAGGGCGGCGTCGAACCGCCCGGCGGCGAGGGCGTCGTAAGCGCGATCCAGCACGAAAGCGGGTCCATTTTCATAATTACTGCGAAGCCGGACCGCAGCGAGGTCAGCCTGCTCGGCCAGGGAGAGGAGCGCGTTCTTCCAGCCGGGGGGTGCGGCCGGTTCGGCATCGGATGTGGGGGACGGGCCAATAGGCTCGATCGGGTCCTTGGAGTCGGTGGGCCTTGCGGACGCGACTTCGTTCGCATTGTCATCTGCACGAGTAGCGGGTTCGCTTTTCAGGGCACCTTCCGCTTCCACCGCCGCTTCGGTTGCCACGGCGACGGCACGCGTGGGACCGTCCTCGTCTTTGGCTTCGGGCTCCGAAATGGCAATGGTGGCTTCGGCCGCGTCTTCGACCGGCGCAGACGTTGCTGCTGTCGCTTTATCAGCGCCGTCGACCGGTTCGTTATGGCTCGGCGACGCGAACGTGGGCTTGGGCGGCGAGGCAAGGACAACTTCGCTGTCGCCGATGGTGGCATTGGATGAAGCAGTCGAAACCGCGCGGGATGTGCGTCCGGTGGCGGGTCTCACCGGCTCTGGAATCGGCCGGGTCATGGCCATGATCGGCAGCGGATCCAGCGAGCGTGGACGCGGGCGGAAGACGCGGGATAGCGCTTCATCGCGACGGGCGGCGACGGGGATCTCGCCGTATATCCGCTGGGCGGTTCCCAATTCCGGCGGTTGGATGACCTCTCGTGGGATGCTGGCGAGGTAGGCCTTTGCCGCCAGGACGAACCCGGCGAAGCCCAGCAGAAACAGCGGTGCGAACCACTTTGCGTTCACGTCGCGGCAGTCTACCGTCGCCCTCCGCGGTTGCAAGTGAAAACGGGCCGGGAAACTGCAAAAAGACGGGTCATGAGTTCTGATCGGTCGTGACGCGACGATTACGCGACACGGCGGCGCGCGGTAACATGCCACACCATGCCCGCAACCACCGCCATGCCCGTGGACACCCGTCGGCGCGGGTTCATTCTGGGGACTGCGGGTCACATCGACCATGGCAAGAGCGCGCTTGTTCTGGCACTCACCGGCACCCATCCCGATCGACTGCCCGAGGAAAAGCGGCGCGGCATGACCATCGAGTTGGGCTTCGCACACCTCCGCCTCGAGGGTGACGCGGGCGACCCCATTGAAATCGGGATCGTCGACGTGCCCGGACATGAGCGGTTCGTGCGAACGATGGTGGCCGGGGCGACCGGCATCGACCTGGCCCTGTTGGTGGTGGCCTGCGACGACGGCGTGATGCCACAGACGCGAGAGCACGTGGAGGTCTTGAATTCGCTGGGCGTTCACATCGGGTTGGTGGTCTTGACCAAGTCCGATCTTGTGGACGATGAACGGATTCGTGCCGTTGGCGATGACGTGTGCACGCTGACTCAGGGCACGATATTGGCGGATTGGCCCATCCTTGCCTGTTCGTCGCGAACGGGCGCGGGGCTGGCCGAATTGCGAGGCGCCCTCCGGCATGCGGTGGCGCCGATGCAACAGCGCGAGCCCGGCGGGTGCTACCGCATGGCGATAGACCGCGTCTTTGCCGTTCAGGGGCGGGGCACCGTCGTGACGGGTTCCGTCCTGTCCGGTCGCGCCGAGGTTGGCATGACGCTGGAACTGCTGCCGACACGGGCAACATGCCGCGTGCGCGAAATTCAGGCCTACGGCTCGGACCAGAAGGCCGTGGAAAAGGGCCACCGCGCGGCGTTGAATCTGACCGGTATTGACCGCGACCAGATCGAACGGGGTATGGAACTGGCCACGCCGGGGTATCTGCGCCCGTCGCGATACCTCGATGCGCGGGTGCGTGCGGCCGCGCACCTCGCCAAACCGGTCGAATCACATCGCCATGTGCGCCTGTTGATGGGAACGACGGAGGAAATGGCGACGCTGGTCGTGATGGGTGACAAACACATTTCTCCCGGTGGCGACGCCCTGGTGCAATTGCGCACCGCCCGGCCGCTGGTGGCACAGTTCGGGCAACGGTTCATCCTGCGGGACGAAACGGCCCAGATCACGCTCGGCGGCGGTCGCGTCATTCGGCCGGTCTCGCGTAGGGCGCGACCGATGTTGGCGGAGGCCCTGCAGTCACTGAAGCGGAGCGAATCGGCGGATCCGGGCGAGCGATATGTCGAATGGGTCCGGCAGGCGGGGTTTGGCGCCCAGGATGAAATGAACGCGATCAACGATACGGGACTTGATTCTGAACAAGTCGCGATGTCGAGGACACGGATGATCGCAACCGGCGAATTAGTGCAGGTTGAGCCGACTCGCTGGGTACACCGCGATGCGATTTCGGCGATTGAGGCTCGAACGACTGCGTTTCTCCTCCGACACCATGTCTCGAATCCGCGAGAACCGGGCCTGTCGCGTGACCGGCTGATCGGGTGGATCGAGCAGCGAAGCGCGCCCGGCTGCGGGCGACTGGTCCTGTCGCGTTTGGAGCATGCAGGCAGGGTCGCGGCCAACGGTCCGTTCATCGCAGACCGGTCATTCAAGCCGGCCTTGTCGGGCGAGGACGCGGCGGCGATGGAGGCCGTTTTCGGAGAAATTGCCAGGGCGGGGTTTGATCCACCGGCGCTGGCTGCCTTGAAGGCGGCGACGGGCTTGTCGCGGCAACGTGTCAAAATGCTTGAGGACTTTGCGAAGGCCGATCCGCGCCTGACCTCGGTGGGGCCGGGGCACTACATCTCGACGCAGGTCATGCAACAATTCAAGGAGACCGTTGCGAATCTGGGCCGGAACGGTCGATTCAAGTTGGCGCAAGTACGAGATGCGTTGCAGTTGAATCGCCGAGTCGTGCAATTGCTGCTGGAGCATCTGGATCGCGTTCGATTCACGCGCCGCGTCGGGGACGAACGCGAACTGGTGGAGCCGCCGCAATGAGCAAGCCCGCAGTTGGCGACCTGTCGCGCATGCCGTCGATGACCGTGCTGTTGGACGCCGCGGCGCGGGATGCGGCGCTGACGTCGTTGCCGCGCGCGACGCGTGCCGATGCCCTGCGCGATGCGGTGGCCGAGGTTCGGGCGGCGGTGCTGCGTGGGGATGCGGCTCAGGCGATGGACACCGATGGGATCGTCGCGCGAGCCGCGGTCATCGCGTCGAAATGGCGTGCCGGACGTTTGCGACGGGTGATCAACGCGACCGGAATCGTCTTGCACACCGGGCTGGGCCGGAGCGTCTTGTCTGTTGCGGCGGTTCGGCATGTGACGGACGTTGCAACGGGGTATTGCAGCCTTGAGGTTGACCTGGCCACCGGTGAACGCGGTCGGCGCGGGGCCTATGTCGAAAGTCTCGTATGCAGACTGACCGGCGCCGAGGCGGCACTGGTGGTGAATAACAATGCCGCGGCGACGATGCTGGCCCTGCGGGCGCTGGCGTTCGGCCGTGAGGTCATTGTCTCAAGGGGTCAACTTGTCGAGATCGGCGGATCGTACCGGCTGCCCGATGTCATGGCGGCCGGCGGGGCGATCTTGCGCGAGGTGGGCACGACCAACAAGACGCACCTGCGCGACTATGAGTCGGCCATCGGTCCGCGCACGGGCCTGGTCATGCACGTACACACCAGCAATTATCGCATTGTCGGCTTTTCAGAAGCGCCGGGCGTGCTGGAACTCGCGGCCCTGGCGCGGAGCCGGGGGCTGCCCATGCTCGATGACCTGGGCAGCGGGGCCTTGCTGGATGGAGATGTATGGACGTCCGCGAACGAACCGACCGTAGCCGCGAGCCTTCGAGGCGGCGCCGATCTGGTCGCGTTCTCGGGAGACAAACTGCTGGGCGGGCCGCAGGCGGGCATCCTGATCGGCAGGGCGTCCATCATTGACACGTTGCGCAACGATCCGATGACCCGTGCGGTTCGGATCGACAAATTGACGCTTGCCGCATTGGAGGCCACGCTGGAGTTGTATCTCGATCCGGCCGGAGCGATCAGCGGCATTCCCACGCTTGCGGCGCTGAGCGAGTCCGAGGCTTCGCTGGAGGAGCGTGCTCAGACCCTGCTGGGCATGCTGCGAGCCGCGCGTCCTGGCGATGCGTTCGACGTCGTGAGTGATGTCAGTTATGCCGGCGGCGGTTCGCTGCCCGCATGGCCGATGCCCACGCGCGTGATTCGCTGGCGACCGGCCGGTGCGGCAGCGCAGGACGTGTGCGATCGGCTTCGGCTGCAGGATCCCGCCGTGCTGGCACGGTTGCGGGACGACGCGATCCTGCTGGACGTGAGAACCATCGCGACACGCGAATACGACACGCTTGCGTCGGCCATGCGGCAGTTTCCGTAATGCGCGTGTCTGATGGATGGCGACTAGAATAGCCGGCATCTCCGGGAGGACCTTCGCATGCGAATGGATGGCTTGCGCGAAAGCGATAATGTGGAAGATCGTCGGCGGTCGGGCGGGGCCAGACTGGCGATGGGCGGCGGACTCGGCTCCATTGTGATCGTGCTGATCGCCCTGTTTTTCGGCGTCGATCCGCGGCAGTTTTTGGGCGGCGGAAGCGGCCTGCCCGGACCCGGAGGCAATCCGTTTGGGCAGGGGATTGGCGCGGCTGGCGAGGAGACGGCCAACGAGCCGTTGAACGACGCCGGCTCCGTGTTCGTCCGGCGGGTGCTCGGCAGCACCGAGGACGTCTGGACCGAACTGCTTCGGGCAGAGGGAAGACAATACGCCAAGCCGCGCTTGGTCTTGTTTCGCGACCAAGTGCAGTCGGCCTGCGGATTCGCCAGTGCGGCGGTCGGGCCGTTCTATTGTCCGGGGGACTCGCAGGTCTACCTCGACCTGGGTTTCTTCGAAGAACTGGATCGTCGCTTCGGCGCGCCGGGCGATTTTGCACAGGCGTATGTCATTGCCCACGAAGTGGGCCACCACGTGCAGAATCTCCTAGGCATCAGCGACCGGGTGCATCGCATGCGCCGGCAACTCAGCGAGAAGGAATACAACGCCATCAGCGTGCGGATGGAGTTGCAGGCCGACTTTTTTGCCGGCGTGTGGGCACACCACGCCAACCGCAAAAGCCGCATTCTCGAACCGGGCGACGTGGAGGAGGGCCTGCGCGCCGCCAATGCGATCGGCGACGACACGCTTCAGAAGCAGGGCCGCGGCCACGTCGTTCCGGACTCGTTCACCCACGGCAGTGCGGCCCAGCGTGTCAAATGGTTTCGCAAGGGACTGGAAACCGGGGACCTGTCGCAGGGTGACACGTTTGCGGTCGATCAGCCGTAACGACCCCCGCATTGTCGAGTCCCACGAAATCTGCAATTGGCCCTCGCGCACTGCCAACGTTCTGGAGAAACTGCCAGTCCGAGCGTTTCGATTCGTCGGCCCCCACAGAGGGGGGCCGCTACGACAGGCGACCGCTGCGGAGTATGGCGATCACCACGCCGATGCCCATGATGCTGGACAGCGCGTAACCCGCGAGTCCCAGGTAGCGGACCGGAATATGCAGAACAGTGACATCCGTCTGGATGGCCAGCAGCATTGAACTCCCGACAATCGTCGCCGCCGTCAGGATGGCCAGCGCCAGCCGGTTGCTGGATCGATCCAGTTCATTGGCCAGGTGATCGATGTTCTCGTGCTTGATGTTGACCTGGAGGTGGCCGCGGCCCAGGTGGCGAACCATGTCTCGCAGGGCGCGCGGGGCGTCGCGCAGCACGCTGAGCACGTGCCACGTAGACATGCCAAGCATGCGGGCGACGCGGCGGGGCGAGGCACGTTCGGCCAGCATGCGGTTCACCCGCGGGCGAATCAGGCCCAGCAAATCGAAATCCGGGTCGAGTTGAAGCACCACGCCCGAGACCGTGGCGAGGCTCTTGAGCAGGGCGACGAACTCCCGCGGCAGTGCGACGTCATTTCGGCGCACGGTGTCGAGCAGTTCGGGGAAGAGCATGCCCAGGTCCATCCGCTTGATGGGTAGACCATAGTATTTATCAAGCAGCAGGCCGAGATCCCGGCGGAGCACGCCGCGGTCCGTTTCGCGGCCGAGCGTGCCGAGATCGGCGAGCACGTCGATCACGGCGTCCACCTCCTGGTTCACCGCCGCGACGATCGCGAAGACCAGGTGCCCCATCTGCTCGTCGCTGAGTTGCGCGGTCATTCCGTAGTCGAACACCACGAGTTGCGACGGCGGCTGAATGAGCAGGTTGCCCGGGTGCGGGTCGGAGTGGAAAAATCCGAGTTCAAAATACTGCTTCAGGAAGCACTCGGCCAGGCTGAGGGCGAGTTGCTTGTGATCGCAGACGGCCTTGCGCTCGTCCAGGGCCTCGCGCAGCGTAATGCCCTGCATGAATTCGAGGGTCAGTACGCTCGGGCCGGTCAGGTCCCAATGCACTTCGGGCGTTTGAATTGCCGGATCATCGGCGAAGGCTTCGTGAAAGCGCGCCGTCGTCGAGGCCTCATTGATGAAATCCAGTTCGCGGCGGATGCTCTCGGCAAATTCCTCGACCAGCATCTTCGGACGATAGGGCCGCAGTTCCGGCAGGTGGATCTCCGCGCGGTCCGCCAGGAACTTCAAAATATACATGTCCGTCGAGATGGTCTGATCGATGCCCGGTCGCTTGATCTTGACGACCACGTCGCGGCCGTCCTGGGTGATGGCGCGATGCACCTGGCCGATCGAACCCGAGGCAAATGGCTCATCGGTGAACTGGCGAAATGCCTCGGAGATGTCCTTGTCGAGGCTGTCGCGAACGACGCGCCGGGCCTGTTCGGCGGGGAAGGGCTGCACGTCGTCCTGCAGCCTCGAAAGTTCTGCGATGATCTCGGCGGGGAGAATGTCGGGCCGGGTTGAGGCCATCTGGGCAAGTTTGACGAAGGTCGGGCCCAACTCCTCGGCGGCCTTTGCGATCCGGATGCCGATCGACTCCATCGGATCGATGTCCGGCTCGTGGACGCTGACCGGCTTGGTCCGTCGAAACCAGTCGAGCGACGGGACGTAATTCTGAAGTTGCAATCGCTCGCCCACCCACCCGAAGCCGTACTTCGACAACACGCGCAGAATGGTCATCACGCGGGGGACGGAGTGCAGGGTGCGTGGCAGCGTGACGATGGACATGAGCACTCAATTCCAAGGGCAATCAAAGCCGCCCGCCAATGGCGGGTCGGGATGCGGCGGGCATCAGGCGACGGTGGCCCTTACGGATCAGGTCGGACCCATACTTATTCATCGAGCCAACCACCATGGGTATTGACGAGCGGACGGCCCGCTATTCCCCGAACCGCGGTCGGGGGAGGATCAATGTACGTCATGCTACCCCGATTATGGGATTCTCGGGCGTTTTCGGGGAGTGCGGACCTCCGGTCCGCCGCGTACTTAACAGCATGTGGCGCGCGCGTACCGTCTGGTCCGCCTCGCGGACGAGACGTCCGCACTCCCCGGCTCAGCGCCGACGCCGGTATCGCGATTCGCACGCGGTCGGCCCCCGCTTCCGCAGGGGGGTCTGAATTGTGTGCCGGACGCTTTTCGTCCGCAGGGGGTTCAGATCAGGCTTCTGGGCCTTCGGCTTTCGCAGCGCGTTCGGATTTGAGGATGGGCCCCGCACTAGAATGTGAACCTTATGAAACTCTACCCCACCTCGTCACAGTCGTCTGATCGGCCTGCCACGCTGGGAGCGCTCAAGGCTTCCGGCTGGAAATCGAAGGGCGTCAAACAGGAACTGCATGACAACCTGCTGCGGTTCATCTCGTCGCGCGAACCGCTCTTTCCGGGGATCATCGGCTATGACGACACGGTCATTCCCGAGGTCTGTCTCGCGATTCTCGCCAAGCACGACATGCTCTTTCTCGGCGAGAAGGGCCAGGCCAAGAGCCGGCTGATGCGGCAACTGGTTCGATTTCTCGATCCGGTCATTCCCTATGTTGCCGGCAGCGATCTGCACGACGACCCGATGCGCCCCATGACGAAATTTGCGCGGGACCTGATCGCTCACCGTGGCGACGACACGCCCATCGCCTGGTGGCGGCGCGAAGAACGTTACGCCGAACGCCTCGCGCCGGGCACGAAGTTCGCCGACGTCATCGGCGAGATCGATCCCGGCAAACTCGCGGCCGGGTCGAGCATGGGCGCCGAGGAGGCGCTGCACTTCGGTTTGATTCCGCGGATGAACCGCGGCATCTTCGCCATGAACGAAGTGCCGGAGTTGGACGAACTGGTGCAGGTCGGACTGTTCAACATCCTCGAAGAGCGCGACGTGCAGATTCGCGGCTACCCCATCCAGTTCGATCTCGACATGGTGATTTTATTCTCGGCCAATCCCGCGACCTACAACCGCAGCGGCAAGGTCATCCCGCAATTGAAGGACCGCATCGGCTCGATCATCCGCACGCACTATCCGCGCGAGCGCGACATCGGCGTGGCGATCATGGAGCAGGAGGCCGGGCTGGAATTGGAAAGCGGCGGGGCCGACGGCAGCGGGTTCCCCGTCGCCGTGCCGCTGTTCATGAAGGAGATCGTCGAGCAGGTCACGATCGAGGCCCGCAAGAGCGATTACATCGACGCGGCCAGCGGCGTTTCCGCGCGGTTCAGCATTGCCAACTACCGCACGATGATCGCCAGCGCACGCCGCCGTGCGGCGATGCTGGGCGAGCGACCGGCCGTGCCGCGGATCAGCGATTTGGCCCACCTGGCGAGCAGTTCGCTGGGCAAACTGGAATTGGATTTGATGAGCAGCCACCAGATGACCGAGCAGCAGGTGCTGGAGGCGGTGCTGGCGTCGGCGATCAAGGTGGTGTTCGACGAGTATGTCGACAAGAATGGACTTGAGGCGATCGGCGAGATCTTCGGCAAGGGCGTGAAAATCGAAGTCGGCGACCTGCTTCCGTCGGGGGCATACGCCGAGCGGCTCAAGCGCGTCCCGCCGGCGTGGGAGAAGGCGTTCGAGGTGAACGCGTCCAGCAGCGCCGCGATGCGGGCCAGTTGCGTCGAGTTCGTGCTGGCGGGGATGTATGCGAATGAGAAGATCAGTCGCTCGACTACACACGGGCGGATAAGCTACCAGGCGTGATGAGGCGAACGCCAACAAAACCCAGGCCACTTCGAGCGAATAGACGGCCCATTGTCGTGGTGCTGGCCGGATGCAACGGCGCCGGAAAGTCGACAGCCGCGCCGGCGCTATTGCGGGATTTCTTGAACGTCACGGAATTCGTCAATGCCGATGCGATCGCAGTCGGGCTCTCGGGGTTTCATCCGGAAGGCGTAGCGTTGGCGGCGGGCGAGGTGATGCTCAGGCGGTTGAAGAGCCTGGCTGACTCGTCCACCAGTTTCGCATTTGAGACGACGCTTGCCGGCCGAACGTTTGCTCCCTGGCTGAGCGACTTGGGAACTGCAAATTACGTGAGACATTTTGTATTCCTGTGGCTCCCGAGTCCCGACATGGCTGTGGCGCGGGTCAGGGCCCGCGTAAAGGCGGGTGGGCATTCAATCCCTGAGGATACGATTTGGCGCCGATATCAACGGGGGATCGACAACTTCTTCGGGCTGTACCGCCCGCTTGCAGATGCGTGGCGCGTTTACGACAATTCAGGAAATTTAGCGCCGCGTATGATTGCGTCGGGTGCTTCTACAGAGGTTGAGACGGTGCTTGATGAAAAAGCGTGGAAAGCCTTCCAAGCCTGCGCAAAAGGCGGCTAGACGGATACCTCGAAGCGAGGATCCTGTCGAGTTGATGAACGACGACAAGGCCGTCACGGCGGCGCTCGCCAATGGCGTTCGCGCGGCCCTTCGCCGGCACAAGTTGCTGGGGGAGTCCATCGTTGTCTGGCGCGATGGCAAAGTCGTATGGATTCAGCCTGAAGACATCGAAGTCTGACGCACACCGTGACCGGGTACACTACCCGTCATGTATGACCGAGCATTCACGTTCTTTCTGTCGAGCCTCTTTCTTTTCGCCGCATCCTGCGACCGTACTCGTTCGCCACATTCAACCGCGCAGCCGGCCACTTCCGGCCTGCGAGGCCACCTGCTCCTCATCGGCGGTGGCCTGCAGGATGACAACAAGCCGGTTCATGAGCGTTTCATTGCCCTGGCCCGCGCGGCCGCCAAATCTGATTCACCGCGCATCGTCATTGCCACTGCCGCGAGTTTGAATGAGGCGCCGGCTGACCGAATCGAGATCATCAGGACTTACTGCCCCGGCTGTCAGTTTGATGCCATCCTGCGGGCGACCTCGACTGAAGAGACGGTTGTCAAGATCGACGCGGCCGCCGCGATGTTCTTCACCGGGGGCGATCAGAAGCGGATCACGACGCGATACCTGACGGGTGAAAATGGCGACAAAGACACGCCCGAGGCCGCGGCCATGCGCCGATTGCTCGCGTGGGGCGGCGTCATCGCCGGCACCAGCGCCGGCGATGCCATGATGAGCGACCCGATGTTTCTCGGCGGCGATAGCGCGGCGGCCCTGGGCATTCAGCCATCGGCAGATCGCCAAAGAGCCCCGGGATTCAGCCCGGCCGGATCCACTCGCCAGAATGAAGTCCGCGAGCCCGGCGCCACGTCGCGACCCGAGCGTGAATCGCAACTTGGCCCGCGGATCGGCAAGGGCATGGGCTTTCTGCCATGGGCCATCGCCGATTCGCACTTCTTCGAGCGCCACCGCTTCGGCCGGCTGGTCGCGGCACTCGAGGCCAGCGGCAAGCGGCTGGGCATCGGCGTGAGTGAGAATGCGTGTGTCGAAATAAACCTGGAGACCGGCGAGGCCATCGGCGTCGGCGCGGCCGAGTCATTGCTGGTCGACATCGGAGGCCTTCAGCGTGATGGGCTCACGCGGCGGAACATCCGTGCATTCGTGATCAAGCAGGGTCGGACCGTCTCGCTTATCGATCGGATGGGTTCGCACGTCGGTCCGCCGCCCGCGCGACCGGCAGCCGCGGAGCATTTGATGACGATCAAGACGCGGAAGGATCGCCGCAGCGCAGCCCGCCGGTTCTTTTCCGATTCCGCCCGGGATGAGTCAGCGGAGATCGTCCGGCGTATTAATCTGGATGGATACGATCAATTCGCCTGGCCGGCAGGACTGGGTTGGTCGGTCGTCGACATCGAGCCGCACGAGTTCAATGCCCAGGACGGCAGTTCGGGGAAGCCCGCGAGCGAACGCTGACAGGTGCAGCGTGCTCAGTTTGCAATGTCGTGTTGCGCTGGGTCCCCGACTTCCGCCAGGGCTTCTGATTGACGCGCTGTGCTCGTATCCCCACAATTTGCCCGCATGAAATACCTCATGATCTCAGGCTACGCGGCCATCCCCATGGCTTTCGCAGTGCACTTCTGGCTCGGCGAAGGCGCGACGTGGGAGCCGATGGCCACATTTGTTCTCGCCTCGCTCGGCGTGCTGCCGCTGGCCCACCTCATGGGCGAAGCGACCGAGCACCTGTCGCAGAAGACCGGGCCAACGTGGGGCGGGCTGCTCAACGCGACCTTCGGCAACGCGGCTGAGATCATCATTGCCATCATCGCTCTTCATAAGGGGCTGAACGAAGTCGTCAAGGCCAGCCTGACCGGCTCGATCATCGGCAACCTGCTGCTGGTCGGCGGGTTGTCGATGTTCGTCGGCGGCTGGCGGCGCGAGAAGCAGATCTTCAGTCGCGGCGCCGCCGAGGCCAACGGTGGACTGCTCACCATCGCGGTGGCGGCGATGCTCATGCCCGCCATTTTCCACATGACCGGCGAGCGGACGCATGACCGGCTGCTCGCGGCACACGACCACAGCGTCTCCATCGGCACGAGCATCATCCTCATCGCGATCTACGCGCTCGGGCTGCTCTTCACCTTGCGCACACACAAGCACGTTTTCTCCAGCGCGCCGGTGTCGGACGAATCCGCCGGCGTGCGGCCCTCCGACGGACACGCGTCGTGGAGCGTGAAGCGAAGCGTGACCATGCTGCTGGTGGCGGCGGCGGGTGTCGCTCTGGTGGCGGAGTTGCTGGTGGGCTCGGCGGAGGCGGCGGCGGCCAAATTGGGCTGGAATCACATCTTTGTCGGCGTCATCCTGCTGGCGATCATCGGCAACGCGGCCGAGCATTCGACGGCCATCGTCATGGCCCATCGCAATGACATGGACACGGCGATGACGATCGTCTATCAAAGCAGCCTGCAGATCGCCCTGTTCGCGGTGCCGGCCCTCGTGTTCCTCTCGGCGGGCATGTATTGGATGGGCTGGAGCCCGCGCGAGGCGGGCATGCTGAATCTGGTGTTCACGCCGCTGGAAGTGGCCTCGGTGGTGATGTGCGTTGCGATCGTCGCGGTGCTGGGCATTAACGGCGAGACAAACTGGTTCGAGGGGGCGCTGCTGCTGGGGCTGTATCTGATCGTCGCCGTGGTGTTCTTCAATCTGCCGATGGAGGCGGCCAACGCCACGACGGCTCCGGCGGGGCATTGAAGTGGAATGTCGAATTGCGAATTGCGAATAGCGAGAAGCGAATGGCAAGTATCAAGTGGCGAGTTGTGAAAATCGAGCCCCAGGCTTCAGCCGGGCCAAGCGAGTCGCCTGTGGAGAGCCGGCCGGTGTCTATTTCTTGAACCTACCGATCGCTACGAAGGAACCCCCGCCATGTCGACGAACCCCACGCCCATGCAGTTTGACAACGCCGAGTACGGGGGCGGGCCGGCCGCGCCGATGGGTGTGGCCTGCGCCGCGTGCAAGCGGTCCATCATTGATCAATACTACGAAGCGGCGTCGCAGGTGTTTTGCGAGACCTGCGCGGCGATGCTCAAGGCCGGGCCGCAGGGCGGCTCACGGATCTGGCGGGTCATAGAGGCCACGCTCGGCGGATTGATGGGCGGTGTCATCGGCGCAGTCATCTATTTTCTGATCCTGAAATTCACCGGGTACGAGGTGGGATTGATCGCCATCCTGGTGGGTTTTCTGGTCGGCGGCGGGGTGCGCAAGGGCGCGCGCGGGCGGGGGGGTTGGTTCTATCAGTTGATTGCGATGGGGCTGACGTATCTTGCGATTGTCTCAACCTATGTGCCCATCCTGATGACGGCGTGGGATGAAGAGGCTGTGGCTCGTCATAACAGCATCATCAAGGACGTCGAGCATTCGGTGAAGATTTCAGTCATGGCAGACGATCGCGTGCTGCTGGATGGAGGTGAAGCGACTCCGGACCAGTGGAGGTTGCAACTGGACAAGTTGAAGGAACAGAAGGGAGCCGTCTATTATTACCGTGAGGGACGAATGGAGAATAGACTGCCGTCTGACATTGCACATGACGTGCATCAGGCCATGCTTGACCGGGGCCTTGACTGGGCGAGTTTTCAAGATGCCGGATTCACGCAACCGCTCTATGAGACCACCCAAGCCCCAGGCATCTCCACGCTTCGCCGGATTGGTTTGATTGCGATGCTCTCGGTTTTTGCAATTGCGCTTCCAATTGTGATTATCAAAGATAACATCATCGGCCTCATCATCATTGGTATCGCGCTTTACGAAGCATGGAAGATGAACAAGAGGCCGCAATTGGCCATCAACGGGCCGTTCGTGTTATCACCCGGCGGGACGATTGGACAGGGCTCCATCGTTCATGTTCCGCCGCCGGTAACGCCGTCGAATCCACCATCCGCGTTCGACGAACCCTCGCAAGGCCCGACGCCATCTTGAGCACCACCCCCGCCAACTCCGCCGCGCCCTGCCCCAAGTGCGGGGTGCCGGTCGCCCCCACGCTCACGGCGTGTCCGGCGTGCACGCATCTGATACACGCAGAGCGCTTGAAGAAACTCGCCGACTTCGCGACTCAGGCGGAGGCGTCCGGCGATTTCGCGAGCGCGCTGGCCGCGTGGCGCGAGGTCTGGCCGCTGTTGCCGCGAGAATCCAGTCAATATCAATGGGTCACAACTCAGCTCGAAAGACTGGCCAACAATGTGGCTCCGGACGCGGTGCCCATGCTTCCGCCGGAGTTGCGGGCGGATGCACCGACCGGCGCAAGCCCGCCCACGATTCCCGGCGTCGCGAAGACTCCGCATCGATCCGGCGCCGGAAAGGCAGTCGCCGGTATTGGCGCCGTCGCGCTGATTCTCTGGAAGTTCAAAGCGGTCTTTGTATTTTTGATTACCAAGGGCAAGGTCCTGTTGCTGGGCCTGACCAAGGCGAGCACGTTCACATCGATGATTCTGGCCGCCGGCGTCTATTGGACCGTGTTCGGCTGGAAGTTTGCCGTCGGCCTCGTCCTGTCTATTTACATCCACGAGATGGGGCACGTGGCCATGCTGAGGCACTACGGGATTGCCGCGACGGCGCCGATGTTCATTCCCGGTGTCGGCGCGCTGATTCGACTCAAACAGCGCCTGCCCACGGCCGGACAGGAGGCCCGCGTCGGATTGGCCGGGCCGGTTTGGGGCACGACCGCGGCGATCATTGCCTACGGGGTCGGCCTGGCCATGGGCTGGCCGAGCTGGCTGGCGATCGCGCGGGTGGGGGCGTGGATCAACCTGTTCAATTTGACGCCGGTCTGGCAATTGGACGGCTCGCACGCGTTCGAATCTTTCACCCGCACCCAGCGCTGGTTGGCGACGGCGGCGATCGGCGCGGCCTGGTTCGCCACGCACGAAGGCATGCTGGCGATTCTGCTGTTTGTCGCGATCGGCCGGACCCTGGTGACCAAGCCCGCCGGCCGCCGGGACGATCCGGCGCTGATGTGGTACATCGGGCTGGTGGCGGTGCTGTCGGCGATGTGCTTGATCAAGGTGCCGATGGGGGCGCTGGAGTGATGCGCGCAGGCGGGGCTACTCCGCGCGGCACGACATGCCGACGCAACGGCCGTCGGCATGGCACCCGACAAGTGAGACAAGCCACGCATGACGGCACCCGGCAAGTGAGACAAGCCACGAATGAAACAAGAGAGAGCCGTTGAGAAAAAGCCCCGGGCTTCAGCCCGGCCGGTGGTTAAGGGTGCCGTAATCGCAAGCAGACCATTCGTCACGACTGCGCTATTCCGCTGCAATCAACTTCCTGAACGCATCTTCGTCGAGCACTTTGACCCCGAGCTCCTTCGCCTTGTCGAGTTTGCTGCCGGGGCTGTCGCCGGCGAGGACGAAATCTGTCTTCTTGCTGACGCTGCCTGAAGACTTACCGCCCAGTTCCTTAATGAGCGCTTCGATTTCGCTCCGTCCGTAATGGGCGAGCGTGCCCGTGACGACTAACGTCTTTCCCGCCAGCGGCTGGTGACTTGATCGGGCCTTGCGCGGCTGGGTCATGTTCACGCCGGCGTCGCGGAGGTCGTGCCAGGTCATGCGACCTGCCGCAGACGTGAAAAACTCCCGGAGGCTGCGCGAGACTTCGGGGCCGATGCCTTCGACGGCCTGAAGCGGGTCGACGGCGGCGGCGAACAGTGCGGGCGCGTCATCGGCGGGCTTTTTTCGCTGCTTGGGCTTTTTCTTCTTGGCGTTAGCACTCTCGCCGTCTTCACCCTCTCCCCGGCCCTCTCTCTCAAAGGGAGAGGGAGCAAGACCCCGGCCCGCTAAGGGAGAGGGAACTTGCTTCGCGGCTTCGGCCAGGGCCTCCATGGCTCCGAAGTGCTCAGCCAGCACCTCCGCCGTGCTTGACCCGACGTGGCGGATGTTCATCGCGGCCAGCACACGGGCGAGGGGCTGCTTCTTGCTGGCTTCGATGCCGGCGAGGATCGAGTCGGCGCGCTTCTCGCCGAGCCGCACAGTCTGAGCCTTGACGCCCTCGTCGGTCTTGCGTTCCTGATCGAAGGTCAATGCCGCGAGATCGTCCCGTCGCTTTGAGAGAGAATAAAGATCGGCGTAACGATGCACCCAGCCGGCATCCACCAGTTTCTCAATGACCGCCTCGCCCAGGCTGGCGATGTCCATCTGATCCCGCCCGCAGAAATAGACGAGCCGCTCCTTGATCTGCGCGTCGCAGGACGGATTGATGCAGCGGAGGTAGACGCCGCCCTCGTCCTGGACGACTTCGCCCTGGCAGACCGGGCACGTCTTCGGCGGTTTGAACTCCGGGCTGCGCGGGGACTTCTGCTTCGCCACGCGGATGATCTGCGGGATGATCTCGCCGGCCTTTTCCACGACGACGATATCGCCGATCCTCACGTCGAGCCGGGCGACCTGGTCGAAGTTGTGCAGGCTGGCGTGTTTGACGGTGGTACCGGAGAGTTGAACCGGCTTCATGACTGCGCGGGGGGTGATGGTGCCGAGCTTGCCGACCTGCAGGTCGATGTTGAGCAGCTCGGTCTCGGCCTGCTCGGCGGCGTATTTATACGCGATGCACCAACGCGGGTAGCGGCTTGTGACGCCGAGGGTGTCGCGGTGGCGCATTTCGTTGATTTTGATGACCAGACCGTCGGTCTCGTATTCCAGTTTGTGACGCTTTGGCTCCCAGTCGGTGACGAATTGGGCGACCTCGTCGATGGAAGTGCACACTCTCAGGTGCGGGCTGACCGGGATGCCCCAACCGGCAAGACGGGCGAAGAACTCGGCGGCGGTGGCGGGCTCGTCGCCGCTGACTTCGCCCTGGCCGTGGGCCATGAACGCAAGTCCGCGATTCGCGATGGCGGCGGAGTCGAGGCTCTTCAGCGCGCCAGTGGTCGCGTTGCGCGGATTGGCGAACGGCTCTTCGCCGGCCTTCTCGCGAGCGGCGTTGAAGGCGTCGAACTTCTTGCGCGGCCAATAGACTTCGCCTCGCACCTCCAGCACATCGGGCCAGCCTTTGCCGGAGAGGCTGAGCGGCACGCTGCGGATGGTGCGGATGTTGGCGGTGATGTCGTCGCCGGTGCGGCCGTCGCCGCGCGTGGCAGCCAGGACGAGTCGGCCGTGTTCATAGCGCAGGCTCGCGGAAACGCCATCGACCTTGGGATCGACGAGGTAGGTGTATTTCTGGCCTTCGAGACCCCTGGCCACGCGGGCGTCGAACTCCCGCAGATCGGCTTCGGAGTAAGTGTTGTCGATGGACATCATCGGCACGGCATGGGTGACGTGCTTGAATCCGGTGCTGGGTTCGCCCGCGACGCGCTGGGTGGGGGAATCGGGCGTGATCAGGTCGGGGTGGGCGGCCTCGAGATCCTTCAGGCGCGCAAAGAGGCGATCGTATTCAGGGTCGCTGATTTCGGTGCGACCCTCCACGTAGTAGAGGTGGTCGTGTCGGCGGATGTCCGTGCGGAGTTGTTCGATTTCCTGGATGGGTTGCGCCATGGGTGGGATTCTAAAGCAGGCGGTGTGTTTTTGTAGCGGTCTCTCTTTGCCCGGGGGCCCACAGGGCCCGAATCCGAACGCCATCTCGCATTCGCACCGCTCACAGAGCGGTGGCACGCGTGCCGTTTGACGACACACGAACCGTTCGACGACACATACGCCGCTCGACGACACACGAGCCGACGGCGACGCCGGCGCGAGGGCGACGCAGGCGCGAGGGCTGTACCGCGTTGTTCCCTCGCATTCGGGAAACGCTACGGATCGACGACGTAGAGCAGGCCGATCATGCGATCCGGCGTGGGGGCCGACGGCTCGGGGGCGCGGGCCAGCAGGCGGACGCCGGGGAGTATGTCGCCCGGGGTCATGGAGAGGCGGTAGGCCATGGTCTGTTCGACGCCGGGGCGGTAATGCGGGGTTCGCTTCAGGCGGCCCTCGGCGTCGAGGGCCTCGTCGGGGGGATCGAACGAGGGCGTTCTTCCGAAGACGAGCGTCTCAAAGTTATACAGTTGCTCGTGGACCCGATAGGGCACCACGATGTAGCGCACGCCCAGTCGATCCAGCCGGCGGCGGGCCTCCAGCGGATCGCGCTCGCTGAAGAACGCGGCGCATTCGATCACGCCGGCCAGTGCCCGGTGATACGGGGCCGCGATGATCGGGCGGCGGGTCTCATAGAGCAGCATGGGGCCGTCGGCCTCGTCGGAGAGGATCGCGCCGGGCATCGGCGACGGCTGGCGTTTGTCATAATCGCGAATGACATTCGCGACGTGGGCGGTGCGCTCGAGCATCTGCCGCGAATTCTGCTGGCCCGCAGGCGTGCGGGTAATGATCGTCCGCGCCGCGGGCAGGGCGATCAGGGCGAGGGCGAGCGCGGCGGCGACGAGGCTGTTTCGCCGCGGCTGGAAGGACGCCTGACCGAGCCGAATCAGCCCGATGGCGACAACGGGCACCACGAAGAGATTGAAGTGATCGAGCCATCGCACCTGCAATATGGTGAGTGCGACCATCAGGGGGGCGAACAGTCCGCAGGTGATGCGGAACGGGTGGGGAAGACTTCTATCGCGCGTAAACGGCACGAGCAGCAGCGGCAATGCGAGCGGGAGGTATCCGAGGAGCGCGACAAGTTTGCCGAACGCCCAGCGACCTCCGGCATGCACATACAGCGGCTGCAACTCCGCGACCGTCGCGTGCCAGCGAAAGAACTCGGGGCTGGACATGTGTTGGACAAGTGTGTTGCGGGCTGTCGCGAGCCAAACCGCGCAGCCCAGACACGCAAGTGCGAAGGGAGCGAGCGAGCGAACCTCCAACCGGGGCGTTGAAGTCGGCGTCGGCGAGTCAAACCGAATCGGCGATCTTGGGATCAATGTGGCGAGCGTGGCGAACATCACATGCACCAGGCTGATCTTGTCCAGCGTGGCTGCATTGAAGTGCGGCGCGTTTTCGACAACGTGCCCCATGGCGACGACTGCCGCCGCCGAAACGGCCCAGGTGCGACGGATGCTCGACCAGGCGGCGGTGGGACTTCGGCGTTCGACCCACGACGCGGCGAGCAGTCCGATCAGCAGGGCCAACCAGATCAGCACGGCCTGCACGGCGACCCAGATCGCGAGACCAATGACCGCGCCGCTGAGCACGATGGACCAGGTTGCGGGATACGTCCGTCGCGGTTGCGGGACCAATCCGGCGAGGGCGAGTGCGAAGAGCAGTTCCAGCAGGCAGTGATGATCAGGATGGCCGAACGCAAACGCGCGATGCCATGCAGGCGTGACCGCCATGAGCAATCCGCCGAGCAAGGCGGCCGGGCGGCCTGCGACGCGGGCGAGCATGCTCATGAAAATGCAGATGCAGGCGAAGCCCATCAGGGGCGGCACGAATGCGGATGCGATCGCCAGCGCGTCGCCCTGTCGAACAAAAGGGCGAGCCACTGTGTACGCCGCCGCCAGCACATGGTCCATTGGCGCGGTCCAGTGCAGGTCGGCTCCGGTCGGCGGCAGTATCTCGCGCATCGTATGAATGACATGCGGGCCCTGTTCGACAATGGCGCGTGCCCGAATGAGGCGGGTGTAATCGTCCGGATCGTCAAAATAGACGCGACCATCAGTAAACAGGGGGGCGATCTTCGGGAATTCAAGTGCGACGGCCGTCAACGCGACGACGGCACACAGGCCCAGCCAGGCGGCATGTTGGCGGCGGCCTTCGACTTGTCGGGGCGGCGCCGTGTCGGATGGGTTCATGGCGGCGTCCGTGCCAGTCGGCGGGACCGAGTCGAGTTCATCAGACCGACTCGACGAAGAGGGTCTTGCGCATGCGAATCGTCTGGACCGACCGGCGAAGCGCCTCGCTGACGGTCTGCGGCGTTTCAATCGATTCGAGGGTGATCGAGTCCTCGCCGTTCTCGTTGGACGAGATTTCGACGGTGCCGACGCCGCAGATTCGCTGAATCAGGCTGCGGCGAATGCGTACGTCATCGACCTGGATCAACTCGGTCTGGTCGGTGATCAGCGAGAGGATGCCGCGATCAATAAAGACCCTCTGGCTGGTGAGGCGGTATCGAACGCCAAAGATGATGAGCAACTGTCGGGTCAGCAGGCCCACGGCGAGGGCGGCCATGACCAGCCACCAGGCGTTTCGCGAGAAACTGCCGGTCTGGGTCCGTGTGAAGACGTAATAGGCGCTGACGGCGCCGCCGATGGCCCACAGCGCCCATTCAACATGAAAGGCCCGCCAGGCCGGGCGGCCCTGCCAGAGGAGTTGCTCCGCAGCGGGATCGTCAACGTTCGCCGTGGCTGCGGTCGCAGCGACAGTCGCGGCTGTGGCCGGCTGCGGGGCCGGTGGGGCCGATGTCGGCACGCCGCCCGGTGGGGATGGGTGGACGGCGATGCGGCGCGAGTACGGTTGCACGGTCGCACCGCACTGGTTGCAGAAGCGGCTGTCGGATTCAAGCGTCGAGTGGCATCGCGGGCAATTCATGATGCGTTGTTTGAATGTGTCCCGGCGGCGGCTAACGGCCGCATTGTTGCTTTTCGATTTCCGCGATCTTCTCAATGCGCCGATCGTGGCGGCCGCCCTCGTAGGGCGTTTTCAGCCAGACGTCGACAATCCGCCGGATCAGGGCTTCGCCGGCCAGGTCGGCCGGGAGGCACAGGATATTGGCGTTGTTGTGGCGGCGGGCCATTTCCGTGGTCAGTTCGTCGTGGCAGAGGGCGGCACGGATGCCGTGCACCTTGTTCGCCGCGATGCTCATGCCGATGCCCGATCCGCAGAACAGGATGCCCAGTTCGCATTGACCGTCGCGCACGGCGGTCGACGCCGGCAGGGCGGCGTCGGGATAGTCGCACGACTTGGACGAATCCGTGCCGAAGTCCACGACCTCGTGGCCCTGCTCGCGCAAGTAGTTGATGATGCCGTTTTTTGCGCCGAAGCCGCGGTGATCCGCGCCCAATGCGATCTTCATGCGGTCACCTCTTCGATTCGTCGTTCCAACGCCCGCCTGATCTGGACGGCCACGTCTTCGTATGCACTGATCGGACCGCCGATAGGGTCCGCAATTTCCGCGTCAGGGTCAAGGGCCTGGGTCTTGGAGGCGGCGTCCGGCGCAATCGCAAGCACGGTCTCCAAGTGGCCGCGGCTCATCGTGTAGATGAAGTCCGCCATGTTGATGTCCTCGGCGCCCAGGCCACGCGAATGATGACCGGCCAGGTCGATTCCGCTCCTCTGGAGGACCTCAAGCGTCAGCGGGTTGGCCGGTGCGCCAAAGCCCGCAAACGTGCCGGCCGATCGAACGACAAACCCCAAGCCAGGCAGGTCATCTATTCCACACTGAAGCCGATCCGCGAGCATTTTCTTGAAAAATCCCTCGGCCATGGGCGACCTGCACGTGTTACCAGAACATACAAACAGAATCGTGGTCGTGGCCAGCCGCTTGACGGTGCGTTCGTCGTACACGCCTGCGCGGAGCACATTGTAGCCCTGCCCGTCGACCCGAACGATGGTGCTGATTTTGCGAAACCGTGTCGGCCCGGCATCCACGATGATGTCCACCCGGTTTTCAAGCCGATCCCTGAGATCCTCGGCGGTGGCGGCGTGCTCGGCGACGTCCGCGGCGACTGCCACAATGGGCACACCGGATGCAGCGATCACCGCATCCGACACGGGATGGTCGGGCCAGCGAATACTGATGGCGCCGTCGCCATAAATCGCGTTCATGCCCGCGGGGCTGAGCCGCGCTTGAATGGGCGCGGCTTGGGCATCGGCCTTGGGGATGACTAGGGTCAAGGGTCCGGGCCAGCCTTTTCGAATGAGACGCCGCGTCAGGGCCGATGGGTCGGGGGCGTAGGCCTGAATCTCATCGCGATGGGCGATGTGAACACTCAATGCCCCGGATTGCGAGCCGGGCGAAAAGGCTCGAAGCCGCTCGATGGAGTCATCCCGGGCCGCCGACGCCACGACGCCGTAAAGGGTGTCCGTGGGCAGGACGACGAGTGCGCCCTCGGCGATCGCCCGGCCGACTCGCATCAGGCGCTCGTCGCGCGGCGCGGCGGGGTCAATCGTGAGGTATTCCGTTGGCATGCCGGGCTGAGGCTCCTGCCGGATTATGTAAGTCGGATCGGGGAGGGTCAAGCAGGAAGGTCGCCGGTGTATAGTGGTGTGTGAATCGTTGGGGGGGCCGCGATTCTGTGAGCCGTGATTGCGCTGCGGAGCGGCTGCTCGTGTTCGCGCCGCTCATCCACCTGCGGCGGCCGGTGGCAGATTCATGTGAGAATGCGCCACGCATGATTTATCTCGACAACAATTCGACGACGGCTGTCGATGAGGCGGTCGTGGAGGCGATGACGCGCTGCCTGCGCGATGCGTTCGGCAACCCTTCCAGCACCCATGTGGCGGGGCAGCGTTCGCGGCAAATGCTCGAGCGAGCCCGCGAGCAGGTCGCGGCGCTCATCGGCGCCCGGCCCCGCGAAATCGTCTTCACCAGTGGCGGGACCGAGGCGGACAATCTCGCGATTCTGGGGACGCTCGCGGCCCATCCGACCAGGCGGCATGTCGTGCTCAGCGCGGTCGAGCACGCCGCCGTGTTCACCTTGTGCGAGCAACTGGAGGCCTCGGGCCACCGCGCAACGAAAATTGCCGTAAACGAGGCCGGCGCGCTGGACATGAACAGCCTGGTCGCCAGCGTCGCCCCGGAAACAGCCATTGTCAGCGTCATGCTGGCCAACAATGAGACCGGCGTCATCATGGATGCGGCGAGCGCGGCCGCAAGCACGCGCGCCGCCGGCGCGGTGACGCTGGTGGATGCGGTTCAGGCGGTCGGAAAGATGCCCGTTGATGTGGGGGCGCTGGGGGCCGACCTGGTCAGTCTATCGGCCCATAAGTTTCACGGGCCCAAGGGCGTCGGCGCATTGTATGTTCGCCCGGGCACGCGGCTGCGCGGCCAGCACGTCGGCGGGCATCAGGAGCGCGACCTGCGTCCGGGCACCGAGAATTTGGTTGGCATTGTGGGCATGGGGGCGGCGGCGGAGGTCGCCATGCGCGAACTGGCGAGCGCCCCGGAGAGAATGGCGCGCTTGCGCGATCAGTTGGAGTCGGCCATTTTGCGGAGCATCCCGGGCGCCGTCGTCAACGGCGGCTGCGCGCCGCGATTGTGCAACACGACCAATATTGCGCTCCCGGGAGTCGAGGCCGAGGCGCTTATCATCGCGTTGTCAGAGGCGGGCGTGTGTGTCTCCGCCGGCTCGGCGTGCGCGAGCGGGTCGATGGAGCCTTCGCATGTTCTCAAGGCAATGGGCGTCTCTCCCACGATGGCGCGAGGGTCGATCCGTTTTAGCGTCTCCCGTCAGACGACGGACGCCGAAATCGACAGCGCGATTGACGAGGTCGTCCGCGCGGCGGCGAGAGTCGCCCGCATCACCGCGGCATAGTATTGACCAACGACACTATTGAGAGTGTGCCACTGCTCTGTGAGCAGTGCTTTCGCGCGGTGCGCACCGGGTGATCGCACTGCTCGCAGAGCAGTGGCACACGGTGCACGTATCGTGACAGTTGGCTATGTAAGGGATCGCTAGCGGTCTGGTCTGAGCCGGGCTTGATTCGGCCCGGAGCGCGTGGAGCGGTGGTTCACAGTTCGAAGTTGCGCGCGTCGCCGGCCTGAGGACAGGCCGGCTCTGATCGTCGCGTGTACTTCTTTCAGACGCTATGCCGATGCGCCGCTGTAGCGACGGATGCCGAAATTAAAGAACCACGTCGCGGCGGCGAAACTGACGGCGGCCACACCGATGGCGATCAGCGGGGCGGTGCGCCCGAGGATCAGTGACTGGTCGTCTCCAATCAATGCTCCTGCAGGAATCGTGGTGATGAACGCCAGTGGAATGACATAGGTCAGCATGTTCCGCACCCACGGCGGATAGATCACGATCGGGTATCGCCCGGCCTCAAAGACGTTCCAGAAGACCATTTCGATGTTGTCGATCCGCACAAACCAGAAGCAGAGCACGCCCAGCGACAGCCACAGTGAATACAGGATGACGCATGCCGCGAGCATGAGCACAAAGAATGACGCGGTGGCCTGCAACGGAATCGTATTTGTCAATTTCCAGCACCCGAACAGACTGACCGCCAGCCCGAGGACCACGTCGGTGATTCGCCAGACGACGAATTCGCGAATGCTCACCAGGAACTGGGCATTGACCGGCTTGAGCAGGACGAAGTCGAGCGTGCCGTTGCGAATGTCCTCCATCAGTTTGCGCACGTTGGGCACGATGAACATGCGAATGCCGCCGGCCACCATGCGATAGACGCCGGCGAGCACGAGGAAATGCCACGCGGTCCAGCCGCGGATATTCGTCGTGTTGTGAAAGATCGTCCAGATGCCGACGAGTTCGGCGCTGATGTGCACGAACGACATGATCGTGCGGATGATCAGGTCGAAGCGGTAGGCGGCGAGGTTCTGCACGCTGACGCGGATGTAGAGCGAGAGCAGGCGCAGGGCACGAATCATGGCGAATCCTCCCTCACCCGCTCACCGCGGTGTAGCGTTTCACCGCCGAGCGCCAAATCAGACGAAATGCCACGATGCCGATGACCAGCCAGGCGGTTTGCATGGCCAGTCCCGCGAATGCCTCGTACGGATGGTTGATTCTCCCGATGGTCAGATCGGCCGGAAAGGCGAACATCCAGCGAAAGGGCAAGAGGGACGCGATGGACCCCAGCAGCGGTGGCAGGGCCGCCAGTGGTGAGAACCGTCCGCCGAAGAACATGCCGACGCCGAAAAAGACCTCGCCGGTTGCATCGAGTTTCGGCGACCAGAAGGCAATCAGCGCCACGCAGTAACCGATCACAAAGTTCATCGCGCCGGCCAGGAGCACCGACACCACACCCAGCGCCACCTGCCAGGGTGCGCCATGAAACGCCGGACGCACGATCAGTGCAAAGAGAATCCACATCGGCACGACGAAGACCAGCGTCACCAACTTGTAGGCCAGATTCGATGCCAGCGCCTCCCAGATCGGCAGAACCGGCCGCAGCAGTTTCGGCGACATGGTTCCGCTGCGAATCAGGTAGCCCATTTCGTAGGTGTCCCAGGCGGTGGTCATGTGGCCGACGATCATCATCATGAAAAAGTAGGCCGCGAACTCGCCCCGACCATAGCCCGCGACTTCGCCATTCTCGTGGGTCTGCGCCGCGGCACTCCACAGGGCATAGAGCACGGCCGGGTTGACCAGGCCCCAGATGGCCCAGAGGAGGATTTCGCCGCGGTACTGAATCATCGTGCCGATGCCGACCCGCAGAAATGCGCCGAATGCCCGCAGCACGTGGGTCACGTTCGGCCTCCCGCACCGGCTGCAACAGTATCGCTGTTGGATGGAGATGCGGCAGGCGCGGATCCGGCCGCCGATTTGTCGAGAAACGCACGGCCGATCACATCCTCGATCGGCGGGTCCTCGATGGTGAGATCGAGCACGGGTAAATCAGACAAAAGTCGCGTCGTGACCGCCGCGGCCGAGCCCTTGGGGACGCGCAGTTCCACCTTGCGACCGGTGCTGCTCAGCACCTCGCCCCGCGCTGCGAAGTCATAATTCGTTACGTCGGCGGACAGGTCGATCTTGATCACCTTGAACGGTGCGAGCCGGTCGGACAGCCGCTCCAACTCGCCATCAAACAGAATGCGGCCGTGGTCGATCACAATGATTCGCTTGCACAGCGCCGTCACGTCGGCCATGTAATGGCTGGTCAAGATGATCGTCGCGCCATGTTCGCGGTTGTAGGCGCGGATGAACTCGCGGATGCGGGCCTGCATGGTGATGTCGACGCCGATGGTCGGCTCATCGAGAAACAGCACCGACGGCCGGTGCAGCAAACTGACGCAAATCTCGCATTTCATCCGTTCGCCGAGCGAGAGCGTTCGCACCTGCTTCTTGAGGACCGGCTCGAGTTCGAGCAGGGCCACCAGTTCGTCAAGGGTCGATTTGTACTGTGCCGCCGGGATGCGATAGACCGCGGCATGCACCATGAACGAGTCCATGGCGGGCAGGTCCCAGGCGAGTTGTGATCGCTGGCCCATGAGCATGCTGATGCGCTGCAGGTAGGCCGCTTCGCGCCGCCAGGGCGTATGGCCCAGCACCGTGGCCGTTCCGCCGGTGGGGTGGAGCAGTCCTGAGAGCATTTTGAGGGTGGTGGTCTTGCCGGCGCCATTGGGACCGAGGAATCCCACGATCTCCGCCGGTTCGACGGTGAAACTGACCGCATCGACCGCCTGTACCTGCTTGTATTTGCGGCGAAAGACGCTCCTCACGGCCGGCATGAAGCCGCCCTCGCGCTCGGCAACCTTGAAGGACTTCGAAAGCTGATTGACCGCGATTTGGGGCATGGAAAGCGGCATGTTATCCGGTCCGATGGGCGGTGGCGAATGAGCCCGCGGATGGCCCCTGTGCGTCGCGGGGGGCGTCATGCCAGATTTCCTGTGAGAACCCGAGGTGGACCCTTCTAGGGATCTACAGAAGGCCCGTGCCATTTGAATCGCGGGTGCACGCGGCCGGAAAGGGTTACGAACATGTTCAGCAAGTTCAATTCGCGTTCGGTGGGTCTGGCAGTTGCTCTGGTGGCCTCGGCGAGTGTCGGTGTTCATGCGGCCATTTACGTCGAAGCCCAGTCCTCAAGTCTTTCACAAGGTTCTCCACACGGACAGGACTCATACGTAAGGGTGGTGAACGGCGTCATTCAACCCGGTATGCGCACCGGCGCGAGCGGCACAGCCAATGCCGGGCCGATCGGGACCGGCATGACCAGTGCATTCGCCAACACCTCGCAGCCCGACGGGGCTGTGTTTACCGATTCGTCGTCGGATTGCAATTTGACCAATGGAGGGCACGGGGCGCTGCTCAACGCCGGCGGAGGGGCCGCCGGCGCCTCCATCTCTTTCGCACAGTCCCGTTGGATCGACAACGTCACGTTCAATAATACGAATTCAATCTCGGTGGAACTCGATGTCTTCCTGGATACTGACGGAAGCGTGGTCGACAACAGCGGGCCAAACTTCGGTTCTATTGACGTCAAGTCGTCTATTAACATCAACATCGTGAATGACGCCAACTGGAAGGATGTCCACTACAAGGGCGCGCCTGCGTTTTCGCTCGGCGGGGCGCAGTACATCTATAACGGCGCAAGCGGGGCGCGTTTCGAGTTTCAGCCGTCGGGAAACAATCAATATGGCGCCTGGACCACCACGTTCACCGGGCCTAACAGTGGTTTGCTGAAGGCAACCCTGCTAATTCCGCCCGGCGTAGTGTCGATCACCATTGACACGCTCCTGTCCATCGATGCTCGCAGCGGCGCGGTCGTGGACTACACCAATGGCGTGAACTTCCGGTTTGGAGATCTGCCGACCGGTCTCACCTATACGTCTGAATCCGGCGTCTTTCTGAGCGCGACGCCGGCGGGAGGACTGGACACCGACGGTGACGGCACGCCCGATGTCAGCGACCAGTGTCCCAATGACGCGAACAAGACCAGCCCCGGTACGTGCGGCTGCGGTGTGCCGGATGTCGACACCGACGGTGACGGCAAGTGCGACGCGGTGGACAACTGCCCGAGCGCCGCGAACGCGGATCAGGCCGATGCGGACGGAGACGGCGTGGGTGATGTGTGTGACAATTGTCCGTCAACATCCAATGCTGACCAGGCGGACAGCGACGGAGATGGCGTCGGCGATGCGTGCGACAATTGTCCGAACACCGCGAACCCGGACCAGTCGGATGCAGACGGAGATGGCGTGGGCGACGCCTGCAAGCCCACCGCCCCGATCGGCGGAATTGGCAGCGGGCTGTGCGGTGGCATCGGGTTGTTCAGCATGGGCCAGATCGCCTGCGGGTTCATGATGATGCGGCGGCGGCATTACGGAAAACGGGCGGGAAAACGGCAGCACGCATCAAACGCAGACTCGAGTGACTATTGAGCATTACGCCTTTGCACCCGCCTCGTACCGCTCCAGCAGGCAGCGTCGCTCGGCGGGAATCTCGATCGTTGACTGCGACTTGTAGTCGTAGCACACGATGACCGTGCGGCCTTCGGCGACGATTTCTTCCGCGCTGTCCTCTGTATGGCCACCCTCGGCGTTTCGTGCGAGAACCCAGGTCAGTTCGAAACTCTTCGAGCCCAGTTTGGAGCAGCGGGTGTAGATCGCAGCACGGTCGTCGAGCATCAGCGGTTTGCGAAAGTCCACCTCCGCGCGGGCCATGATGAGGCCGTTCTGGGAATGCCAGTCTGAGTCGGTCGTGCCCAATACTGCGTCGTAATACCGCAGCCGGGCGTGTTCGGCATAGGCGAGGTAATTTGCATGATGGACGTGGTTCATCGCGTCCACGTCCTGGAAGCGGATCTGTATCTCGACACGATGGCGGTAGTCTTTCATGGGATGCTCTCCGCAGGCCATGTGCGGCATTTCCGCGATGGACGCTGCATCCCCCAGTTTATCGATTTTCGTTGACCGCCAGCGGCGCGAATCGGTATGATGGGGAAGGACGCCGATATTGAGGCGGCTGCCTCTCCAACGCCTCGCAAGCACTTGGAATCAGCCATGACGAATCGCACTTTGACGCGGCTGCTGCCGACGCTCGTGTGTTGCGCGATCATTCCGTTCACATTGGGCGGCTGTCCGCCGACCAACAACCCCGGCAATGGTGTTGGTCCGCCGCTGTCGCCGGACGAGCGCCAGGCCGCGATCGATCAGGCCAGTGACCTGGCGGACTCGGTCGGGCCTGATGGTGATCCGGCAAAGACCGATCAACTGGTCACGCAGTTGCGGGCCATGCCGGCGTTCAGTCGCGTCGACGCCGTCGAAGGCGCCATTTTCGCCCAGTTCACCGATGGCGTCGCGTTTGTTCTGGTGAATACGCATCCCGCATCGCCGCCGGTAACGACTCCGCGGGCGAAACTCGCCGACCAAGTGTCGGGTGATGCCGCATCCTTCGGCTTGATTCCGATCGCCAAACCCGACGATGACCGGCGCTCACTGCCGATCGGCGATCCGACCAATCTCATTCCAGAATCGAAGAAAGCGGTCCTGATAAACACGATGGGCACGCATTATTGCGATCCAACGCCCACCATCGCGACCTGGCTCGGCGATGCCGGATATGAGGTCACGAGGCTGGAAGGCACGTTTGAAGACGTTCGGGACAAGATCAAGGGCGTCGGCGTGCTTTACTACAGTGGTCATGGCGTGATTTTTCCCGAAGGGTACTTGCCGAAGGCCCCTGCACCGCCCATCCTCAAAAGGCATTTCGGCCTCTGGACCCGGACGCCGGCGACCAAGCCGCTGCTCGAACAATATAAGACAGAATTGGAAAATGGCGAGTTGGCGGTCATCAAGGCTCACACCAATCGAACCAAAGGCAGTTCGGAGTGCATTGACAAGAAGGGCGCCGAAGCAGGAAGCGAAGAGCATTTTCTCATCACCGAAGCCTTCATTCGCAAGCACTGGACTTTCAGCACCGGCGCGCTCGCCTATCTCGATGCGTGCTACAGCGCGTCGCCCTTATCCCCGATGCCGGAGGTGATCCTGGGAATTGAAGAAAACAACGTGAATGCCTCGTCGTACCTGGGTTGGTCGAACATGACGATGGATCAGTACTCGACGCCTTCGGCCTACTTCTTCTTTGATCGGATACTGGGCGCCAACAACTACGAGCCGATTCGCACGCCGCCGCAGCGCCCGTTCAGCGCGAAGAGCACGCTGGCGGCAATGCGAGCCGTGACACGGCCCAATGGCGTTCCAATGGACACCTCGGAGGTCTTTCATCCTCTTTTCCCTACGACTCAAGACCCCATGAGCGCGCAGCCACCCAGGGACCTCCCAACAGATTTCAACGACACCACCTTTTATTCGAGGCTTGTATCTTCGTTTGCCCTGGGCGCAAACGATGTCCTCCTTCGGCCGGCGATTGAGAAAATGACTGTCGCCGAGTTCCAGGGTTCAACGTTGCGAATCGACGGGACCTTTCCCGAAACGCCGTGCACGGTCACCGTGGGCGGCGAGGCCGCCTCGGTCAAATCGCAGACGGGCGCGCGGATTGAGGCCGACATTTCAATTAGTGCAAACGGACCCGTCGTCGTGGCCGCGGCCGAGCGGGCGAGTCCTCCGCGACGGCTGACGCAATGGAATCTCAATTTGCGCCGCGTCTTCATGGATTATCCGACACAGGGCGGGGCCGATTGCCCGTCGTGCTTCTGGGAGGGCAATATTCAATACTCGTTCCGCGGCGACACGGCGGGCGTCCGTCTGCTGCCCGAAGGACCGGTCTCGCCGCCCGGTTTCACCGGCGGTGCGTCGAGCGGGAACATCACTGTCACCAACGCCGGCGGGACCTATTTCATCGGACAGGGCAGCAGTATTACGCTTGTACCGAACCCCGATGACGGCGCGGCGTTCATCGGCACCTGCGTCGGATTTCTGCCGACGGCCGACAACAACTTTCTTGGCGCGTGCTTTTTTCTCCAGGGCAGCGAGAATCGAGTCTTGTTCAGCCCTACGCTGTCCGCCAAGGGCGTTATTCGAAATTACCACGGCGGCGCTTACGACGGCATCGTCGAGCCAATGCAGGTTCTCTATTCCGGCAACGCGATCGGCAACGAATTGGAACTGCAACTATCGCCGAACTTCAACATCGCCGCCGGCCAGAAGATGACAGGGCCGAATTCGTACTTCGAATGGGACGCAGCGAACGCGACCAGCCCGGCTGAAGCGGCAGACGCGCGGTGAGAAAAGTGGTGAGTGGCTTGTGGCGAGTGGTTAGTGAATAACTCGGCATAATCTCCCCGAGACAGATGACGATTTTTGTAACTCGCCCGCGCGCGATTACGTTTCCCGCTTTCAACTCGCCACTGTCCACAAGCCACTCGCCACTTTTTCAACCCCCCGCAATCGCCCCAACCACGTGAAACGGCTCCACGCCGGTAACCACCGCTTCCGGCAGCGGCGTGTCCGGCGGATCGCGCGAGAGATCCTGCCCGCAGGCGAAAAAGCGGATAAACGGCCGGCGCTTCAGCGTGCCGTGGTCGCGAATGGTGCCGCGCAGCATGGGGTACTTCGTTTCGAGTGCATCCAGTACCGCATGCAACGTGACCGGAGCGGCCACGACGACGGACACCTCGCCGTCGACACGGGCGAGCGTTCGCAGATGGAATGGAATGACGACGCGAATCATTCGTAATGTCATACTCTGTAGTCCCGTTCGAATGCAAGTTGCAAGCGAACTTCCGCGTTCGCCGCCTATCCGACGTGATCGCATGCCATGTTGTCCACGGCCGCGCCGTGCGATAGGCTCCATCCCATGCTCGACGTTCTATCTCAGGCATCCCAATCCGAACCCGCGCACACATTCATCAAGGATTGGGTCGTGCCGTTTGCGGCGCCCTTCGTCTCGTTGGCGGTTGCGCTGCTCTTCTTCTGGCTCGTTCCGCGCAAGCAGCGGCGCAAGCAACTGGCCATCGAACTGTGGCAGATGTTCAACTCCAACGAGATGCAGAACGCCCGGCGCGAGGCGCTCGAATACCTCGGCGGCAATGGCGACCCGGCCCTGACACGGAAGCGGGTCGCGTCGTTCTGGCGCTGGGCCTTGAACATGACCCCGCTGGCCGATCTGACGTCCGAGGCCGACAAACTGCATCAAGTGCAGAAAGTCCTCGACTTCTTCGCCGCCTGCGACCGTTGTTTGGAGGCCCGCGAGGTCGATCGCCATCTGCTCAAGAGCCTGCTGGGGTTCTACTTTTCACGCTGGTCGATCGACGTGATCGAGGGCCTGGTCCGGGCCGATGCGCCGAACCAGTCGTTTGTCGATGTGTCGCAGCGACCGGCCTGGCTGCTGGGCATGCCGGCGTTTCGAAGGCTGGTGGGCCTGGGCGAGCCGCGTCAAATTCTTGGCGCGGCGAGTGTCAGGGAATAGAGCAGACAGCGCGTGCGCTCGCCGCATTGCGGATGTCATTCCCGCCAGATCTTGATTTTCCATCGCGGGTTCGACGTCGTCGGGGCAGACGTGGTGATTTCCACCGATTCCGGCGTGAAAATCGATTCTCGCGGAGACGGACGGGTCGCCTCCCACATCATGGCCGCGACGAGGGTTCCCACGCATGCGGCGAGCATGAGTAGCATCGCCGGCCGACGCCAAATCGAGCGATGATTGTCGACAAGTTGCTGGCGGACCGCCCCCGCAACAACGCCGCCGTCGAGAAAGAGCACGCCGCAGCCGGGGCAGCGGTTGGCTCGGGCTTCCGTCAATATGTGGCCGCAGCGGCCACACTGTGGCAGGTCTGTCGTTTTCGCATCCGACGGATCGGCGTCCGCCAGGGGGTCGCGAAGGGAGCCGGTGATGGCCCACGAAACAAGCCGGATGATCACATGTAAAATCTCCGGCAGCAGCGGCAGGCCGACGAGGACGATCACAATCAGGATCAGCCATGCCATCGTGGGTCACGCCCTCAACCGGCCATTCGACCTCGCCCGGGACTGCCAACAACTTTCGTCCTTGCGGAGCAACGCATGGCCGCCGGCCGCTTCACGCACGCCTCCACCAGAGTACCGCCGCCGCCGCGCCGAGCACCAGTTCCAGGCCGCCGGTGAAGTATGTCATTCGATCAAGGCCGGGGATGGTCGCGATCGTGGCGAGTCGAAACGCGACCAGGGATGCGTAGAGACAGAGTGCGAAAATCAATCCGGCCACGCGGAATTCGCTGCGCAGGCCGGCGATGCCGAAAAAGATCGCCATTGCGAGTTGAAGGCCGCCATAGACGGTGATGTACTCGCTCCGCCCCGAGCCGGACCGGAAGGCGAGACCGATGCCCGCGGCGGTCTTGTCGGGCGCGAAGGTGCACCAGGCGGAGAAAAGCACGTAGAGCGCGGCATTGAAGAAGAGGTAGGCACGGATCATGGGCAGATTGTAGCGAACATGCCGCCGCTGTCCTTCGGTGCCGGCACGGTGCGGCTGGGGCGTCTGCAAGTGGATCAAATGGGTCGCACGCCGCAGGGCCGAGCATGTGCTCGGCTGGTTCGTTACGGTTCACCGGCAGCAACCGTCCTGTGCGCTCCTCGAATATGCCGATATTGACACAGGGCGCGTCCCGGCACTGGCCTTTGCTCCCAATGTCGATTGTGTGTACGATACATTGATAATGCCCGAGCCAACTTATATCCGGGACATATTTACCGCCAGTCTCGATCGTTGTCTGGCGTCCAAGTCATGCATTTCCGATTTCTACAAGCGCTTCCTGGGCACTTCGCCGGTCGTTCGGAGCCACTTCGCCAACACCGACATGGATACTCAGCAGAAGGCGCTAGCCGAGATGCTGCGCGTGCTGGGCTCCGCCGTGGTGGGCGACCCGCACGGCCTGGCGGAACTGGCCGCTCGAGCGGAGTCGCACAGTCGGCGCCGCATGAACATCACACCGGATTTATACGAATTGTGGTATGAGGCGCTGATGGCCACCACCAGCGAGCATGATTCCGCATGGTCGCTCGAGGTCGAAGGCGCCTGGCGGCACACGCTTGAACTGGCCATCCGCTACATGATCGCGCGTGCCTGAGGCGTGGACGGCTGCGCCGGTGATGGTTGGGTCAATGAAAAGTACGGATTAGCCCTGGCTTCAGCCGAGTATGTGATCGCAGTTCGCGCGGAAAATCATGACAACGCCATGCCGCGCCTGATTGGGCCTTTTCATGCCGAACGCATCCGGGCCCATGATTCTGGCCAACGCCTTCAGGACTCTTATTGAAATAACCCTCAGCCCGCAATAGCGACACCGGTAGCCATCGCGCGACAAAATCTCAGTCTCCAGGCGATTCGAATAGCGAACTTTGTCACAGGCAATGCCGCTGTTCTCGACAGCCGGTCTGCCGAGATGCCGGTGGCGGAATCGCCCGGAGGTCTGCCCCGCCTCACGCCTCGGAATTGACAATTTCGAACCACTCAAAAATCGACGCGTCATCCCATGTATGGCGATTCCCGTCAGGCTGCCGCATCCAGATCACATCCGGTTCGTCGCCAACTCCGGAGAGCACCTCAAAGATGGTTCCGCAGGCATAGGACTTGCCGGTCGGGCGTCCATCATGAAATCTCTGGATCAGTTCTTTACGAAGGCGCAGGCGGTCGCCCGCTCTCAGGCCGCAGGGATAGGTCTTCAGAGAGTATTCGGTGACAATTTTCCAGTCGTCCAAATGGCCATCCTCTCAGTCACGGATTACGAATGCAGCCACCAGTAAAACACCGCCGATGGCCCAGCCCCAGGGCCAGAAATATCCGCACACAAGTGAGATGCCGGCAATCGCCAAAATGAACAGGGCGATGCCGATGCGACCGCCCTTGGACATGTCGACATACCAATCGAACACGGTTCGCTCCGATCAAGGAATGGCGGTGCCTACTTGACGCCTTTCACTGCGCCAGGCAAAGGTGGGTCCGAACGACCGACCCACCGTTCGGCCGATTGACGAACGACAACAGCCTACTTCTTCTTCTTCGGTGTCTTCTTCGCAGCCTTTGCCTTTGATTTCTTCGCGACGGGGGCCTTGCCCTTCGCGCCTGTCTGCCCGCGTGCCTTTGTGCCTTTGGCGCTGGCTGCACCGCTCTTGCGCCGGCCGGGCTTAAGCCCGGGGCTCTTTCCGCCGAGCACCTGAACTTCCACGCTCAGCACCGCCGGCAGATTCGACGCGATTGCATCCCACGACTTGCCGCCGTTGGGCGAGCAGTAGACCTGTCCGCCCGTGGTGCCGAAATACACGCCGCAGTCGTCGAGCGTGTCCACGCTCATGGCCTCGCGCAGCACATTTACATAGCAGTCTTTCTGCGGCAGGCCCTTGGTCAGCGGCTCCCACTGGTTGCCGCCGGTTTTGCTGCGGAAGACGCGGAGTTTGCCCTCGGGCGGGTAGTGCAGCGAGTCGCTCTCGATCGGCACGACGTAGATCGTTTCCGGCTCGTGGGCATGCACGTCGATGGGAAAGCCGAAGTCGGTCGGCAGGTTGCCGCTGACCTTGGTCCACAAATCGCCGCCGTTGTCGGTGCGCATCACGTTCCAGTGCAACTGCATGAACAGCGTGTCGGGTTTGTCCGGGTGCATCGCGAGGCGGTGGACGCAGTGGCCCACTTCCGGCGCAGGGTCGGGCAGGTATTTAGACGTGAGGCCCTTGTTGATCGGCCGCCAGGTCTGTCCGTCGTCGTCGGAGCGGAAGGCCCCGGCGGCTGAAATCGCAATGTAAATTCGGCCGGGATTCTGGCGATCCAGCAGGACGGTGTGCAGACCCATGCCGCCCGCGCCGGGTTGCCAGTTCGGGCCGGTGCCGTGTCCGCGGAGTCCTGCGCGTTCGCTCCAGGTCTGGCCGCCGTCGGTGGTGACGAACAGCGCCGCGTCCTCAACCCCGGCGTAGGCCTTGTCGGGATCGGTCAGCGAAGGCTCGACATGCCAGACGCGTTTGAACTCCCACGGTCGCGACGTTCCGTCGTAGTGCATATGCGTGGTGAGCGGGGCGGCCGCGTTGTCATAGACAAACTTGTTGCTCTCACCCATCGGCATGCCGTCGGGCGTCGTGGTCGGTGTGCCCGGGGGCGTACCGGGTTGGTGCCAGGTCTTTCCGCCGTCGTCGGAGCGCTGAATGATCTGACCGAACCAGCCGCTGGTCTGCGAGACGTAGATGCGGTTCGGATCGACCGGCGAGCCCTTGGCATGGTAGATCTCCCAACCGGCGAAGTGCGGGCCGGAGATGTTCCACTTCTGTCGCTTTCCATCGGAGGTGAGGACAAAGAGGCCTTTCTTGGTGCCGGCAAGAACGCGGACGGTGGACATTAGATGGTCTCCCTGGGGCTGCGCGGCCGCTTGCTCATGGGCGGCCGGGGGTTTGACTGGCATTGTAATCAGGAGGCGCGAGGTGGGAAGGGAGGGACAAAGAGACAGAGGCGCTTGGTGAAGACAGTGCCCCGAGCGGCGGCGACGGTCGGGTTGCGCAAACGGGCGCTGAGGCAATGTGGGCGGGGGCGAAAGGGCAGAAATCGAACAAAGAAGGTCCTTGTTCTACCGCCAGCGTTGGCCACCATAGAATACCCCGATGGCCTCGTTCGCCCAAGACGCTGACCGGATTGCACGGCTTCGCACCCACATTGCCAACTTCCCGAAGACGCCCGGCGTCTATTTGATGAAGGATGGCAAGGGCCGGATGCTCTACGTCGGCAAGGCCAAGGACCTGCGCTCGCGGGTCAGTTCCTACTTTCAGGACAGTGCCGACTTATTGCGCTCGCGCGGGCCGGACATCGCCCGCATGGCCGCGATGGTCATGGACATTGACTTTCTCGAATGCGAGACCGAGGTCGATGCCCTCCTGCAGGAAAACCGGCTCATCAAGGACATTCAGCCGCAGTTCAACGCGGCGCTCAAGGACGACAAGAGTTTCCCGTATCTCGAAATTACGACGGGCGACGATTTCCCCGGCGTCTTCGTCACGCGCACGCCGCGGATCAAGGGCAGCAAGTTGTACGGGCCGTTCACTTCGGCGGGGGGCCTGCGCGACGCAGTGAACGCGCTGCAGAAGGTGTTCAAGTTTCGCACCTGCGAGTTGGACATTCGGGATGATGATGAAAAGCGGCGGTTTTTCAGGCCGTGCCTGCTGCATTCGATCAACCAGTGCACGGCCCCGTGTGCCGATCGCATCAGCCCCGAAGACTACAAGCGCGACATTGACCGGTTGAAGCGCTTTCTGGCGTCGAAGCGGAGCGTGGTGCTGCGCGAGATGGAAAAGGAGATGTCCGTGGCCGCCGCAGCGCTCGATTTCGAGGAGGCCGCGCGGGTCCGCGATCGCATCAAGGCGATTCAGAAGTTGGAACTGTCAGGCGACGTCGATGAAGACGTGCAGCCGGAGGTGTTCTACGTCGATCCGCGCAAGGGCCTGGAGCGCTTGCAGAAGATTCTCGAATTGGAGAACACGCCGCGGATCATCGAGGGCATCGACATCGCAAACCTGCAGGGCAACGAGTCGGTCGGCTCGCTGGTCTGCTTCATCGACGGGGTGTCGTTCAAGAGCGGCTACAAGCGGTTCCGCATCAAGACGGTCGAGGGGCAGGACGACTACGCGATGATCCGCGAGGTGGTGCAGCGGCGCTACCGCCACGCGGCCGAGGGCGAGGAGTTGTATCCCGACGTGATTCTGATCGACGGCGGTCTGGGTCAACTGCACGCGGCGCTGGAGGCATGCGCAGAGGCGTTCATCAAGCCGCCGATGGTGATCTCGCTGGCCAAGCGCGAGGAGGAGATTTACACCCAGGCACGACAGGGGCCGATGCGGCTGCCGCGGAATGATGCGGCGCTGCGGCTGCTGCAGTCAATCCGTGACGAGGCGCACCGCTTCGCGCAGCACTACCACCATATCCTACGCAGAAAGCGACAATTCGACGAAGATGTCGCGGCCGGCAGGAAGACGCCGACGCGGCGCCGCGCGACTACAAAGGATTGCAAGAAGAAGAGTCGAAAACAGCCCGCCGGCGAGGCGTCTTCGTTTGTGTCGCTGCCGGTGTTGCAGCCGCCGGAAACCATGCCAACCGCGCCGAGTACGATGGAATCGGAACAATCAGAAATCAACGACGAGGCCATTCACGGCGAGCGTTTCGACTCGGCGCATATCGACGACGTGCAGATTCACCCGCCGATTGACTGAAGCGAGACTTGACTGGCGCATCGAAAAGGCCCGCGCAGGATTCGGCGCGGGCTCTATTTCCGAGATGGGCTCAGTTCGAAACTTCAGACTCAGATTCGAAATCTTAAACTACCAATCTCAGATCTCAGATTTCAAATCTTAAAACGTTCGAGCCGGGATCAAGACTTCTTCAAGTCCTTTTCCTTTACCGGGTATCCCTGTTCCTCAAGCTTCGGTGCATATTTCGCGAGGTCCTTCTCAAACGCCGGCTTGCACTTGTCGCAGCAGAAGTAGATCCTGCCGCCGTTGTTCAGCGTGATCGACGAACTCGGGTCGATCTTCTCACCGCCGACAGGGCAGGTCGTCTGGTAGGTGTAGCAGTCGGCGACTTTCTTGGCGTACTTGTCCGGCTCCTTGGCAAACTTCGCGGAGCATTCCTTGCAGCAGAACCCAAGCTTTTCGCCTTTGTAATCCGCGGTTACGTCCTTGGCCGGCGGCGCGTCGCAGGCGGCACAGACGACCTGCACTCTGGCCATCCGGCCCACGACCTTTTGCTGCACCCTCACGGACGCGGTATATCTCGCGGCTGCTTTTTTGTATTTGTCGATGCACATGCCGCAGCAGAAATAGACCCGGCCGCTGTCCGTGTCGGTATGCACACGGAAATTGATCGGCTCGTCCGACACGGGGCATTCTGGAAAGTAGGGCTTTTTTTCCGTCGGTTTGTCCTTATCGTCGGCGACAGTCAGCGAAAGGCCGAAGCCAAGCGCCAGGGTAGTGACGGCCAGACACATTGCGAGGTTCTTGCGCATGGGAGATTCTCCATCTTCGGCGACGCACAGCGTTTGAGAGGAATGGCGTTTACGTGCCGCCGATTAGTTGCGTCGCGACTTGATGATCGGATCGTAAGCGGCGGCACGAGAAAATGCAAATTCTGCCGTGAATGCGAAAATCGACGCACCGGCTTCTCTTGGCCGACCAGAGAGGCGTAAGATAGAGCGGGGTGTGTGTCTGAGCGATCAATCAGGAGCCGAATCATGCGCACGTTCAAACGCTTCGCGGTGCTGACCCTTGTGTTCACGCTGTGCGTTCTGCCCACACTGATCGCCGAGGAGAAGTTGGCGTTGCCGGGCGTGAAGGCGGCGCCGAGCCAGGCATCGACACCGGCGATCCGCACATATCCATGGGATACCGGGAACGTGAGCACCATTCGCGCAAGGCTCGCTGCGAAGGGCCCTGAAATCAATTTCGACGGCGTCGAATTTGAACAGTGTATTGGGTTTCTCCGCGACCTCACGTCGCTCAACATCGTCGTTAATTGGTCGGCGCTTGAGACCGCGGCCATTGAAAAGGACATGGAAGTTTCGTTTGTGGCAAAAGACGCCAGCATGCACGACATTCTGCAATTGCTACTCGACAATGCCGGCGCGGGCGAAGTCGATCTTGCCTACGAGATTCGCAACAACTCCGTCTGCATTTCCACACGGGAGGACCTCAACTGCCGGACTTTCGTTCACATTTATTCTGTCAGGGATCTTCTCGACGCCGCAGCAGGCACTTCGGTCGAAATCGACGAGCGACAAATTCACCTTGCCAGACTGATGACATTGATTCAGGCGTCCGTGGAACCGGAGTCCTGGCGAGCCGCCGGGGGAAACGTCGGGGCGATCTGCGATTTTTCGGAATTGCTGATTGTGACTCAGACGCAGACGGCGCATCAGCAGATTTGGGACTTACTCGAGAATATTCGTTCAGCGCTGCGGCATTCCCGCTAAAGCGCCGGCGGCTTCGAATTCGTCAGTGAATTTCGGAAGACACGGATGGCGTCGCCTCCCGGCAAGGCGAATGTGGCTTGCGGCGGGCGATTGGAATTCTCTTTGCGCAGCATTTCCAGGAACGACGCCTGCTCCGGCGGCAGCGCGGATGCACCGATTCGGTCCGCAAACCACTGCGTCGGCTCCACCCCGACCGGCTGGTTGATCGAATCGTACGGCCATTCGTGCGGCAAATTCGCGTAAAAAGGCACCGGACTGAGTTCGCGCGGCGTCAATATTCGATCGCCGGGCTGAGCATGCTCGGCCAGCCAGCGCCCGGCGCGGCGGAAGGCGTCGGCCCCGGCGGGGGTCGGTCTCAGGCAGAACCAGATCATCGGCGATATCAGCAGAGCGATGATCGCCACGCCTTGCAACGACACGCGTCGAGGCGAGATGCCGAAGACCGGCACGAAGCGAATCAACTGCGGGGCGCGTCCGTGAAGCACACGTCGAATGGCGATCGCCGCCTGGCGCAGTGCCTCTGCGGCCCACGGAATCGACAGGGCGACCGGGATCATCAAATACCGCTGGCTGATTTCGCCATGCCGTCCGCCGCGCAGTTGCGTTGCGACCAGTTGCAGCAGGATTGCGATCGCCACCAGTCTCGCCACGCGCGCCTGCGCCGGTCGCACGGCCGGCCAGGCGAGCGCGACCAGCGCCCAGGTTGAAATGACGTAACGCCCCGAAGCGCACCAGGCCAGGAAAATGTGCCACGGAGCGGTCCACGGTGTCACCGTGCCGGCAACCTTCAACGTGTCGGTCGCAAGGGCAACTTCCACGCGCGGGCCGGTGAGCATCTCCCAGATCGACTTGTTGTGCATGAGTGTGCCGGTGATGACCACCAGCGGCGACACCACCAATGCGAATGCCCCGCACAGACACATGCACAGCACGAGGCGACGGCGGATCGGCCATTCGCCGTGTGTCATCAACAGCATCAATCCGACCGCCAGGGGCACGCCCAGCGCCTCCTGGCGAATCCAATACGCAACGCCCGCCAGCGCCCCACAGAGAATCAGCAGTGGCCCGTGATTGCGCTCAAGCGCCCGGGTGCCCGTCCAAAGCGCGACGAGGTAAATCGCAAGATGCGGCGCGTCGGTCAACACATCCGCCGATACGGCGACGTGATTCGGCCAGCAGGCGGCGACGGCTGCGGCAACGACAGCTGTCGCGTTCGAAAACAGCGCCCGTGCGATGCAGAATATCATGGCCACGCCGACCAGCCCTGCAAGGATGCCGATCGCCTGTCCGCAGAGTTCCCATTGCATCGGTTCGTCAACTGCAAGATGGCGGCCGACAACACGGTGGGTCGCCAGGAGCAGCGCCGAGTAGCCCGGCTGCTTGGTCTGGGCCTTGATGTAGAAGGCGGGGTTTTCGGCGATTTGCCTGGCGAAGGTCACCAGGAAGACGCCGTCGCGGCTGATCGAACCGAGCGTCTCGGCGCGATAGATGCGGACGGCCAATGCGACCAGCAGGATCAGCAGAAGTGCGCTCGCGGTGCGAGACCGTGGTGTCTCATTGTTCGGCGGGCCGACGAGGGTGTCAGGTTGAGCGGCGTTCATTCAGCGCACCAACAGGTTGAAGTAGACCGCGCTCCAGATCAGGGCCAGCACGGTCCAGATCCGACCGGACGGCCCGAGGACGTGCGGCGCAATCACCAGCAGCCAGATTGGAATGACATCCAGGGCGTAGCGATAGTGCCCGGTGACAAGGGCACTGGTCGTGCAATAGCAACCTACCACGAGCATGACGGCGACGGAACCTGCCATGAGCACGGCACGGCGTCGATCGAGACGCCAGCGCCCGAACGTGAAGAAGACACCGAGCAGTAGGGGCGACACGAGCCAGATCGATGCACCGTCGACATCGGTCGGGTCGATGACCGGCCGACCCTGTCGGATTTCCAGCAGCGGATAGGCGAGGTGCATGGCCTTCAGGTGCCGCGGGAGGTTGTGCGGACTGAAGAGCCGGAATTGTTCGCGATCCGCCGGGGCATCGTGGCGGGACATGAAGAGCGCGACGTAACCGGTTTCGAGCGGATGCCCAAATTTGACGTAATTCAGCGCGAGCGAGGGAAGGGCTGCGAGCGCAACGAACAGGAAGCCGAACGCCAGCCGGCGGCGAATCGTTGATTCCGCGGTGTGCGCGGACCGGGGTGAGACCGAAGCGGGGGTCTCGGCCAGTCGCATGGCGGCCAGGAGCAGCAGCGGGGCCGCATAAAGACAGGTGACTTGTCTCGACCAGCATGCAACGCAGAGTCCCAGCCCGGCCGGCCAGATTCTCCGCGGGCCGAGCAGGTCGCCGCCCATGATGAGCAGACCGACAACGGCGAGGACATGGCAGATCGAATACAAATCGCCCTTTCCGCACAACGCGAGCACCGGCCAGACACTCGTGCCGGTGATGAGATAAAGCGAAAGCACGGCAGCCCAGCGCGGAGCAAGACCGACCCGCCGGAATGCGCCAAAAGCCGCGAGGGGCAGCGGCAGGAAAATGACAGTGGTATACAGCCAGCCGGCGAATGCGCGCTCGCCGCCGCCCAACCATTGCGTGAGTTGAACGCCGACCGCGCTGATGATCGTGAACATCAGGCCGACGACGTTGTAGTGCCTGCCGTTAATCTCGGCGGTTTCATAGGTCATCGGCGAAATGTCAAAGGTGCCCTGTCGCCAGGCGATCGCCTCGGCCAGCGCCGTGTTGGTCGCAGGATCGACGTGCCAGTGAGCAAGATTCAACTTCAGGAATCCCGCCGTGGTCACGGCAACGAGCAGCGCCGCGCACCAGGCGTACGACGCGATGCGTTCGCGTCGAGCATTTCCGGGCGGGAGGTCGGGTTTGTCATGCATAGGCGCTTCCGCGGTCATTATGCCGGAGAGTGAACCCGCGCCCAATGTTCGAGGAAGAGCATCGCCCACAACTGGCTGCCGAAGTCCATCCACGGTCGTCGCTGTGCCGCCAGCATCCACTCCACCCCGGCCCGATTGAGAATCCCCGTGTTCAGCAGTACGCCGTCGCGCAGCAGCGACGCGGTCCGGTCGAGCAGATCGTGCTTGAACCAGCGGCGGATGGGAATGCGGAATCCCATCTTGGGTCGATGGATCAGTTCGTGAGGTACATAGCGCTCGGCGACGCGTTTGAGCAGGTACTTGCGCATGCCGTTGTGTATTTTGAGCCCGGGGGCCAGAGATGCGCTGAATTCGGTGATGGCATGGTCCAGAAGCGGGACGCGGCACTCGAGAGAGCAGGCCATGCTGGTGCGATCCACCTTGGTGAGAATGTCGCCGGGCAGGTAGACGGCCAGGTCGATCGACTGGGCCACGTCGAGGTCCGACCAATCCGCGCCGGCCTCGGCTCGCGCTGCGCCGAAGGGGTCGAGGTCGACTTCCTCTCCCTTGTTGGAGAGGGCCGGGGTGAGGGTGTTTGACCGCAACGGTGGGACCAATCGGTCAATCAACCACCGGCTGCAGAGTTCCTGTCGAAGTTCGTGCTGGGCCAGCGGCGGACAGGCGTCATAGCGCAGACGCCGCGCGAATTTCGCCTCCGGCGTGAACAGGGCGGACGACGACGCGGCGACGGCCCGGGTGGCGATCCGCTTCCAGCCGGGCACCTGCGGCGCGCTCAGCAGATCGTCATAGCGCTTATAGCCGCCGAAGGACTCGTCGCCGCCGTCACCGGTGAGCACGACTTTCACATGCCGCGCCGCGACTTCGCAGACCCGCAAACACGCAAGGGCCGACGAATCCGCAAACGGCTCGTCAAAATGCCGAACCATGCGCTCGACGGCCGCGATCGGGTCCCACTCGACGAGTTCCTCGTGATGTTCGGTGTTGTAGTGCTGGGCCAGCGTGCGGGCATAGGGCAATTGATCGAAACCGGCCTCTCCGAAGCCCACGGAAAAGGTCTTGATGCGCCGCGGCGACGCCTGCGCGGCGAGGGCGGTGACCAGCGACGAGTCTACGCCGCCGGAGAGAAGCGTGCCGACCTCGACGTCAGACTCCAGATGGCTGATGACGGCGGACTTCAGGAGCCGATCCAGTTCTTCAACGGCGTCACGCTCGTCGATTCGCTTTTCCACGCCGTAGTCGGGCCGCCAGTAGATTGATCGTTCGATCGAAAGCGAATCGCCGCCGATAGTCGCACGCAGCATTTCGCCGCGACGCAATCGGTGAATACCTGCGAAAATCGTGTGCGGGTCCGGTATGTACTTCCAGCGCAGGAATGCCCGCAGCGCTTCAGTCGACAGCGCCGGTCGCTCGGGCATCAGCGCCAGGATCGCCTTTAATTCGGAGGCAAAGTAGATCGTGTCGCCGAGATTTGCCCAATAGAGCGGTTTGATTCCGTTGCGATCGCGCACCAGTGTGAGGCGGTGTTGTCGTTCATCGAGAATCGCAAGGGCGAACATGCCCTGCAGGTGCTGTACAAATCCCGTTGCATCGTCGCGATAGAGCGGCAGAACGACTTCGCCGTCGGAATGCGTGGCAAACGAGTAACCGTGTCCTTCGCAGGTCGCGCGAAGCGCTATGTGATTGTAAATCTCACCGTTGTAGATGAGGCGCACCGCGCCAGTTGAATCGATCAGCGGCTGATGCCCGCCGGACAGGTCGATGATGCTCAGCCGTCGGTGTCCGAGGAACGCCCGGCGATCAGCGGAGAGGTATTGCCCGCGATCATCGGGTCCTCGATGGGCGATCGAATCGATGGCGCCGTCTAGCCGCTCGGGAGACTCGGCGCACGCCAGCGGCCGACTCGAAAACGCGCCCACGATTCCGCACATACCATCGCCTCGCGCGGCGCATCGGCCGCCGAAGGACTCTAGCGAAGGCTTCGCTGCGCCGAAAGTACGGGAGCCGGACTGTCCTCAGTCCGGCAGCGGCCCCACAGGTCGTCGAGAGGGGAGTTTTCTCCGTGCATCACCGGCCTGAGGACAGGCCGTCTCTGACCGCCCGTTGCGTGGCCCAATTGCACGATTCGCCGTACGCTGTATGTCCGCTGGATCGCCACCCGCCTTTGGAATGCCGACCATGGGATCGTCACCGCCGTGTCCGATCATCCCAACGCCGAAGACGATGGCGTTGACGCCGACGCTCACTCGCTGGCCGGGTCGCGTCCGCTTTGAGACGCAGTCGACCGAGGCAGCCTCCCATCTGCGGCATTTCGAGCGCGTTGCGAGGCCGGGGAATGTCCGTGAAGGCGAACTCGTCATCAAGTTGTTCGTCGCAAGCGACCCCAGGCCCGAGGCCTACGTCCTGGATTTCAGTGGAACCACCGTGACGGTGACCGCTGGGGACGAACGCGGCTTTCGCAACGCCGCGATCACCCTGGACGCGCTGTCAACGTCCGATGCCGTTCCGTTCGGACGGATCGAAGACTGGCCGCGGCTGCCCCTGCGCGGATTTCACCTCAACCTGGAGAGTTACCGCCGCATCGGCATCGAGCAGGCAATTCACCTGCTGGAATCGGCCGCACGGTTCAAACTCAACACGGTGCTGGCGGAGTATGGCCCGCGATTTCCATTTCAGTCACAATCGGTTTCGTGCGGTTCGCCGCGTTGGTCGACTGACGATGTCGCACGGCTTCAGTCCACCGCGGCCCGGTTGGGATTGGACCTCATTCCGCTTCAACAGAGCCTGGCGCATCTCGAGTATCTCCTGCAGGGCCCACCCCATTCGGCGCTTCGCGAGAACCCGGAGCGCGACAATCTCCTCTGCCCGTCGAAGGACGAAAGCGCCGCACTGATTCGCGCCCTGGCCGGTGACGTGCTCCAGGCCCATCCGTCGGCGACGCATTTTCATCTGGGCGGAGACGAGGCTCGCAAAATCGGGCAATGCGAAGCGTGCGCCGCGGCGGTGAGGCAGGCGGGCGTCGGCGGGTTGTATGGGCGCTACATCGGCGACCTGGCCCGCTGGATGCTGTCGCAGGGGCGGCGACCCATCGTCTGGGACGACACGCTCTGCGCCTATCCCGACGCGCTGACGCACCTGCCCCAAGAGACAATCATTGCCTATTGGGACTACATCGCCGTGGCCGATCCGACGCCGGTGTTGATTCCGCGCATGGCGCATGCCGCGGGCGGCCCGCGCGTGGCCCATCATTGGTCGTGGCTGTCCCCCTGGCGGCGTAGGCGGATCAGCGACGTTCAGGCCGATGTGATGCGCGACTACTCGCGGCCCAGCAATCTGAAGTCGGCGCTTGGTGATGCGTACTTGCGCGAGTTCGGTCGGCATCTGGGCGAGCGGTTTCCGACCTGGGTGCGGGCACTTCCGTATCTGGACTACTACCGCGAGAAGGGGTTTGACGTAATCTGCTGTCCCACCGGCTTGGGAAACGGCGATGCACGCGACGGACTGCCGAACTTTCAACGATTCGAGGCCAACATTCGCACGCACGCTGCGCGCGCCGCCGAGAGCGGGGCGCAGGGCGTGATCACGACGGCGTGGTATGACATGCCGCCGGACGTGCTGGTGCAGCCGCTGATGCTGACGGCGCAGCATACCTGGTAGCGCACGCGCGTTGTCGTCCTTTTGCCGGTGAAGTACCGTTGGACCCGCCATGAATTCACTCCGCATCCCACGGCTTCCGTTGTATTTCGTGCTCTGTCTAGTAGCGCAGGCGGAGACGCTGGTGCTGACCCCGCGAGAAGACTCCGCGGTGCGGCTCTTCGTGGCCGAGCGCATGACGGCGGGAGACGTTTATGGTCGCGACATCTGGGACAACAAGTTGCCGCCGATCTACCTCGTAGGTCAGGTGGTGAATGCGACCGGACATCCGCAGGCGGCCCTGTGGCTGATGGAGGCGATTTTGACGGCGCTGGCCGCATGGATGGTCGACAAGTTGGTGCGACAGACCGGTTCTCCCGCGGCAGCGCTGGCGGCCGCGAGCACGATGTGCCTGGCGTCGGGCCTTCCGAGCCTTCACGCCGGCGGCTACATGACCGAAATCTACGCGATGGCCTTCGCCGCGACGGGAATGTGGCTGACGTTGACGTCCGTCTCGATGGGAGCCCGCCCGCGGGCGGTTGCCGCAGGCCTGTGCTGGGGACTGGCGGTGGCGTTTCGACTGCCCATGATCCTTGCCGCCGTGCCGGTGGTGGGCCTGCTGACGCTTCGCGGAGCGCGAACGGCGTCACCGGAATCACCACGTCCGGCGCCCTCGGCCATGGGCCTATTGGCCGCAGAACTGTCGGGCGGTCTGCTCGCCGTGCTGCTGGTCTTCGCGCATCCCATGGTGAAGGGGTATCTTGCAGATTGTCTGCATGTGGCCGTTGACTGGCCGCTCAACCTCAGCGCCGTTCGCATCCCGGGTCCGCTCACCGCAACAACGACGCAACGGCTGATGGACTACGCGCAGGACCTCCTGATGACGGCCTGGATTCAGGTGCCGGCGCTGGCGGGTTACGCCCTTGTCCTCATCCGAAGAAAAATTGAATCCTACGAAGCACGGCGCGTGATGGCCGGGTGTCTCGTCTGGCATCTGGCGAGCCTGGCGACCGGGCTGGCAGGCTGGGCCAGTTATGGTCACTACCTGTATGTATCCTTGGCTCCGGCCGCGGTCGGCATCGGCGCATTGCTCTGCGCGGTTGCCCCGGGACGACAACGCGCAGTGGCATGGGCATTTCCGATTGTGGCATGTGCCGTGACCTGCGGCATGTCCGCGACCAACATCGTGAAGCGCCGCGCCGCATCGGTCGAACCAGACATGACCTGCGTTGCCCGTGCCATTGACGCTCGCGCGGCGTCAGGCGAGACGGTGTTCTGCTGGATTTCCGGCCGCGACGCACGTTTGTTGTCGTTCATCGGCCGGCCCACGGGCAATCCGCACATCATCGCGCCCTCCTATTTCCGGATGGATCTGCGACTTCTGGAGGAATGGGCACTGCACATGGTGGCCCGGCCTCCGGATTGGATTGTGGAGGACGTGGCCATGCGGCGGCCGTCCATACGCGAGCCGGGTCGATTTCCATGGGAGTCGGCGATGCCCGGACTGCGGTCGGTGCAGCAATTCGTGGCTCGCAATTACCGCGAGCAGGCGAGGTGCGGACGGTTTGTGGTGTTTAGACGGGTTGAGGAATGGCGCGAACGCTGAACGGTGCGCGGCGTTAATGTGCAACGGCCTCGACGCCGGCGGTGGATTTGGGGGGCGAGCCCGGCGCGCTAGAGTTGACCGTTGCCGACGACCGACCGCCGCGCAGACTTTCGTCGATGCGGTAGGCGATCTCTTTGCCGACAAATCGACGGTTGGTGCAATCGGTGTGTCCGCCGGTCCAGCCCAGGCTGGCATACCTGGACGACCACGGTATGTTGACGACGCGTCCGGACTCGGTGCCGGGGCCGCGCAGGCCCACCAGGCCGGCGGCGTCTTCAAAACTGCCGTCGATCGTGCCCAGGGCGCGGACCGGACCGTCCAACACCGGATCGGACGTCGAGTGATAGACGTAGATTTTCCCCTTCATGTTGGCCAGCGCCTTTCGCACGTCGTATTTGTTGGAAAGGCTGGAGCCGACCATGACGAAGTTGTCGACCTTGTAAGGGGGCTTCACGCTTTCAATGGCCCAGATGCCCACGCCGGTGCCGGCGGAAAGGGCGATGATGTTGGCATCCGCGCCCGGGTTGTTTCGCAGGTACGAGGTGATTTCCGAACCCAGCAGGTCTCCCGATCCGCGGGCGATGAAGCGCAGGGTCTGATCGAGGGCGGGGTTGAGCGTGAGCGACCAGCGGTGGTTGGTCACGGCGCCCTTGTAGCCGGCATCGGCCAGGCCTTCCGGCACCTCCAGGACACCGAAGCCCCAGTTGCCCGCGCCGTCGATGTACCAGGTCCGCCCGAACTTGGCCTTGGGATCCGAGCAGCCGCCGATGCAGAACAATGCGGCCAATGCCCAACCGATGGAAGCCGATTTCATGTTTCGCCGCGCCTGAAAATGCCGAATGCGTGGCGTGCCGAGTGGCATCGCCGAAGGTGAAATCTTAAACCAGGATCGCGGGTTCTGCAATCACTTTTCGCTGAATTGGCCGGTTGAATCGGTGCGGGGGGATAGCGGACGCTGGTCGTAGGGCCAGGAATCGAGTTTCAATTGACCGCCGTCGCGATGGAGGTCGATCGAATACGCCCAGGACGACCCGCCGAGCAGGCCCGGGGCCACACAGCCGACGGCCAGCGTGATCTTCTTTCCGTCGCCGGCGGACAATTGGTCAATCGCATAGGAATACATGATCGCGTCGCACAGCCCCTCGGCGGGGTCGCGCGGGGGCGCGCCGGAAGCGGACGTTGTCGATGAAGTGAGCAGGTGAGGGGAGACGCGGGCGCGAACATAGGCGTAGTCCCGCTGGGTCGCGCGGCGGCTGAGTTCGTCGAACCACGCCAGTGTTTCCGGACGCAAATCGGCCCCGGCCTCCGTCACGCCCTTGCTGGAATCGCCGCATCCACCGGTCGTCGCGGAAAATATAAATAGGCAAAATAGTAAAATTATCATGCGGACGTTCATGATCGCTCCTGGTCTGGGGGCATGATCCGCGCCTTGAGTTGTGCGACGAGGTCGTGGGCCTGGCGCGGTGTCAGTTGATCGGGGTCGATCGCGCTCAACCGGCTCGCCACGTCGTCCACCCATTCCGGAATTACCGTCTCCGCAAACAGCAGGGGCTGGTCCGCGGCCGCGGCGCGCATCGATGTTCTTCGCGTTTCGTGCGTCTTTGCGAAGCGCTTCTCCAGTTGCGCGAGCAGCGTCTCCGCCCGGCGAATCACGGGACGGGGAAGTCCGGCCATGGCGGCGACGTGAACGCCGTAACTTCGATCGGCCGCGCCGGGAATGATCCGATGCAGGAATACGACGTCGCGACCCTTGTCGGCGGTGCGAAGTTGTTCGCGCACCGCGACATTGTAATTGGCGGTGCCCGGCAATTCGGCCGCCAATTCCGTCAATTCGTGATAATGCGTCGCGAACAACGCCCGGCATCCGGTCTTTTCAACCAGGTGTTCGGCGATGGCCCATGCGATCGACAGCCCGTCGTAAGTGCTCGTGCCGCGACCGATCTCATCGAGAATGACCAGCGAGCGGTTGGTTGCGTTGTTCAGGATGCGCGCGGCCTCCACCATTTCAACCATGAAGGTGGACTGACCCCGCGCGAGTTCGTCGCTCGCCCCGACCCGGGCGAAGATACGATCGACGCCGCTCCATTGCATCGATTTGGCCGGGACATAACTGCCGGTCTGTGCAAGCAATGTGAGCAGCGCGACCTGTCGAATGTAGGTCGACTTGCCCGCCATGTTCGGCCCGGTGATGACCCGAAGCCGCTCGCCGGGCGTGTCGGCAATGCAGTCGTTGGGCACGAATCGCTCGGCCAGGGTCATGTCCAGCACAGGATGACGACCCTCCTGAATGTCGAGCACGCTCGGATCGGACGCCCCCACGTCGATCAACTCCGGGCGGCAGTAGTCGCGCCGCCGGGACAACTCCGCCAGCGCGCCCAGCACGTCCAGCATGGCGACGGCACCGGCCATGCGGGTGATGCGCGGCAGTTCGCCCGCGGCACGAATTCGCAACGCCTCGAACAGTTCCAACTCGCGCTGCAAGGCCCGGTCCGATGCGCCGAGGACTTCCTGTTCATGTTGTTTCAGTTCGTCGCAGATGTACCGCTCGGCCTGCCTGACCGTCTGCTTTCGGACGTAGTCCGTCGGGACGCGATCGCGGTGGGTATGGGTGATTTCGATGTAGTAGCCGAACACCGAGTTGTAGCCGACCTTCAGCGACGGGATGCCGGTGCGTGCCGCTTCGCGGGCCTGAAATGTCGCGAGCCAGCGCTGGCCGTCTTCGCCGATGTTGCGAAGGCGATCCAGTTCTGCGTCGAATCCGTCGGCGATGAACCCGCCGTCGCGCGCCACCGCGGGGGCGTCGGGCTTCAGGGATTCGGTCAGGTGCCGGCCGAGATCGTCCAGCCCGCGCAAATCAACGACAGCCGTCGACAACAAGTCCGCGGCGGCGGCGGCGCCGGTTTCGTCCGACCCCAGCGTTGCGGCCAGTTCGCCGCAGAGCCGCGATGCACGGCCCAGTCCCACCAGATCGCGCGGCGACGTCCGGCCCAGTCCGAGCCGCGCGGCGATGCGTTCAACGTCGCCCATTTCGCGGAGCATGCCGCGCATCCGCGTCAGCCGTTCGGGTTGCTGGCGAAAGGACTCGATGGCAATCTGGCGGGCTCGAATCGCCTCCGGCGAGCGCAGCGGAAAACACAACCAATCCCGCAGCCGTCGACTGCCCATCGGGTTGACCGTCTGGTCGATCGCGCCCAGCAGCGAGCCCTCGCGCGATCCGTCGCGAATGGTGCGTTCCACCTCCAGGGCGCGAAGCGTGACCGGATCGAGCATGACCCAGGCGCCGGTGTCGCGGCGCTGGATGGACTGAATATGGGCAAGCGTCGATTTTTGTGTTTCCCGCAGGTAGTCCAGCGCCGCGGCCGCCGCGCAAAGCGACGCATCCACCCGGTCAAACCCGAATCCGGCCAGGCTCGTCGTGCCGAACTGCTCGCAGAGCGTGCGCTGCGCGAAATGGGCGTCGAATGCGTGCGCCGGACGTGGGGTGACGCAGATGCCGATTCGCTCGACCAGCGTGTCCATGATGGGATTGGCCACGTCAATGTCCGACGCGGGCGACAGCAATTCCGCCGGACCCACCAGCGCGAGTGCATCGGCCAGCCGCTCGATCGGGACCATCTCGGCGAAGAAACGCCCGCCGGCCAGTTCCACGCAGGCCATGCCCACCAGGGCTTCGCGTGTCGAATCCGCGGGCCACTTGCCGCCGACCGGATAGATCGCCGCCAGCAGGCTGCCCGATTTGGCCTCCAGCAGCGAATCGTCCGTCAGCGTGCCAGGCGTGATGATTCGGACCACCTCGCGGCGAACCACCCCTTTGGCGTTCTTCGCGTCCTCCACCTGCTCGCTGATGGCGACCTTGTATCCCGCGCGGACCAGCCGGGCGACATAGCCGTCCACCGCGTGGTAGGGCACGCCCGCCAGGGGGACCGGGTCCGCCGTGTCGCGACTTCGCGCAGTCAACGTCAAACCCAGCACGCGGGAGATCGTCTTCGCGTCGTCGTAAAACGTCTCGTAGAAATCGCCGATGCGAAACAGCAGAATGGCCTCGCCGACGTCGGCCTTCTGCTCCATGTACTGCCGCATGGCCGGCGTCAGATTGGATTTCTCCTCCGGGCCTGGCGAATTGCCCGCGACCCGGTCATCGGGTGGCCCGGGCGGCGGCGTCTTGCTTTTGCGGGCGGTTCCGGTGGCCATGGCGGGGGTCACTTCTTTGACTGTCAGCGGTGCAAGAGAATTATTTGAACACCGCGCGATGCGGCCGATCTTACGTCATCGCGGCTGTCGTGAAAACCGAGGCCACCAGTCGATGAATCGGCGGCGGGTCGATACCATGCGACCCGCATGTCTGAGCCATTGCCTGCAAGCGAACCGGGCCGCGACGACCGTTCAGCGCGGCGGCGATTCGTCATCATCTGCCTGTGTTTTGTCCTGCTCAGTCTGGCCCTCAAGCCGATGACCTGGTTTGCGCCCCGCGCCGAGGCCGACGAGCAGATCTACTGGACGCTGGCCCGAAGCCTGCATCATCGCGGAGTTTATTCGCTGCAGGGCACCGGTGCGATCGAAGCGCTGCGCCTGCCGGCGTTCACCTATGACCGGCCGATGTTTCACCATCCGCCGCTGTTTCCAGCGCTGCTTGTTCCGTTTGCGGCCCATGGCAATCCGAATGCCGCGATTGTGGTGCCCTGGGTGGGACACGTGCTTGCAATCGTGGGCACGGCGCTGGCTTGCTGGGCGTGGCGGCGGCCGCAGTGGCGGGGCAGCGACTTGTTGCTCTGGCTGCCGGTGGCGGCCATTGCCGTGGATCCGTTGATGACATTCTGCTCGCGGAAACTCTGGATCGACAGCCTGGTGGGGGGGCTGTGTGCCCTGGCGCTGGGTGTCACCGCGATCGCGGTCGAGCAGCGGCGAATGAAGTGGTTCCTCGCCGTCGGCACATTGTTTGGTCTTGCCGCGTTGTCGAAACTGACCGGGTTGATACCTCTGTTGCCGGCGTTGATTTGGACAGTTGTACAATTGCGATCTGACGATCGACGCAACGGCGCAATCCTCAGCCTGTTGGCGCCTGTCGTCCTGTTGGTATTGCCGTGGATGATTCTGTTCAGAATCACCTGCGGGGCCTGGCTCCCGCATTGGAATGTGTTTCCATCCGAGTTGGCCGCGTCGGTTCCGCACGTGGCCCGCGCCGCCGCGCGGACATGGCACTACTACCCGGTGCAGACGGCGCTCGTGGCGCCGCTTGCGCTGGCCTGTACGATCCGGCTTCTTGCGTCGCTTCGCAGCGTGGATCTGAAACGCACGGCGCTGGGCGCCGCAGTCGTGGTTGTGGTCGCCGTCGCGATCACGGCGCTCGGCATGCAGGGACAGGGTTACCAGTTGCGGTACCTTGCGCCGGGCGTGGGCGGCCTGTACCTGCTGCTCGCGGCGCAGTTGCGGGCGGTCGATACCCGTCGATCACTCTTCCCGGCGATTGCAGCGGCGTGCGTGATGTACGGGGCTATTCAGACTGGATTCTATTTACAAGCGGTTGAATTCGACGAGATCCTCTCGCTCCCGGAAATGACGTGGAAGGCGCTTGGCGCCACTGCCGGAGCCGGCGGATGACCACGGCGCCCCAACCCCCTGAAACGCGCCCCGGCGGCGAGGGCGCGCGTGACGCGCGGGCGGCGCTGGGCGTTGCGTTATTTATCGTCGCAATCGGTGCGGTCGCGCTGGTCGGCGGAGTCGGGCCGCCGCATGGTCCGATTGCCCTCGTGATTGCCTGTCATGGTCCGCTCCTGCTGGCGTCCTGGTGTGCGGCAGGTCGAATCAGCGGCGCGGCCGGTCGCGACCACGGACGCGCGCTGCGTCTGACGTGGACGTTGCTTCTGCATGTCAGTGTTGCGGTGGGCGTCTTACTCGTGATCGGCTTGGCCCACGCCCTCTCCCGCACCGTCGAGTTGATCGCATTGTCATCGCTGGGCATCGGCGCCCTAGTCTGTTTCGCGCGACGGGGGTCGCCGCCGATGACGCCGTCCTTGAATCGCGATCGTTCGACCTGGGCGTGGCTGCCCCTTTTTGTCGCCGGCGCGATCGTGGCACCGTGGACCGTGCTGCACGCGCAGTACGATTTTGACGAGTTGACCTACCACTTGTTCTTTCCCGCGCGGTGGGCGCAGGAAGGCGGCATTTTCATTGTTCCCACCTGGTTCAGCGACCCCGCGCCTGCCTACGCGCCGTCGGCGACCGAAGTATTTTTTCTATCGCTGATGCTCCCGATGCAGTCGGACCACCTGGCACGCGGCGGCCAGTTGATCTTCTGGGTCGAACTCCTCGCGGTCGTGGCCGCCCTGGCGCGAGAACTCGGATTACGAACGCGTGCCGCCGCGACCGTGACGCTCTGCGTTGCGGCGACCCCGGCCATGGCGTGGCAGGCTGGTACCGCAATGGTGGATGTCGCGCTCGCGGCGCACCTGACTGCGATCGTGCTCTTCGCGCTGCGCATGGCCCGTCAACCGAATGCGGTCGACGGCGCGGGCCTGTTGCTGGCGACGGGCCTCGCACTCGGGACCAAGTTTCTGGCGTTGCCATATCTTCTCGCGCTGTTGCCGCTGTGGGGCATTGTCGTGCTTGCCGTCCTCCATCATGTGCGACGCGCCGGCGCACGCCGTACGCAGGGCTGGGGTGTCGCCGCCGGCGCTCTGCTGCTCGCCGCCTGGAACGGCGGCTACTGGTACGCGCGCAACTGGATCCTGACCGGCAATCCGCTGTATCCGCTGGAGATGCGCGCGGGGGGCCTGACGCTCTTCGACGGTGCATTCACCCGTGATGCCATGATCAACTCGTCGTTCAACCAATCGCGGCGCGGCTGGAGCGGTGTCACGGAGGTGCTGGGCAACGCACTACGCACGCCGCCCTGGTTCGCATCGAATGCCCCGCTTAGCCCGACAAGCGCTTCGACCCTGGCCGCCGCGGCGGTCATTATTTTGACATGCGTCGGTACTTCAGTGCTTCTGCTGCGGCCGCACGTTCGCCGTCGATCAGCGCTGCTGAGTTTGAACCTGTCGATCATGGCCATGGCGGCGTTGTTCTGGTGGTCGGTCCCATTTCAGGAGGCCCGTTTCACCTGGCCGATGTTGGTTCTGGCAATCGTCTCCAACGTCGCGCTGCTGGAATCGATCGGATCGCGCTTTCGCGGCATGGCTGCGGTCCTGTTCGCAATCATCTGGGTGGGGCTGATGGCGGGGGAGTGGCTGAACGTGTTCGCGGTCAAATCGTCGCTTGTCGCGATTATTGCTGCCGTCGCCGCGTTTGCCCTGTGGGGGCGACGGCCCCGATTCGCGTTGCCAGCGACCACCCTGCTCCTGGCGTGCGGCGTCTGGATCAGCCTGTGGACCGTGGCGCGGCAGGGCGATCGGCCGCGAGCGGAGGCCTTCGCACTCTCGCGCTGGAACGGTTTCGGCGACGCATGGGCCTGGACAGACGAACGCGTCGCCCAAGCCACCATCGCCTATGCCGGGAACAACGTGCCCTATTTTCTCACCGGTCCCCGTCAGCAGAATCGTGTCGTACACCTTCCCGCCGGCGGCGAGCCTGGCGCGGTCTATCACGACTTTGCGAGAAATCCGACGGTCCGGTCGCTTGGCAAACCGAACGTGTCCGACTTCGCCCCGCAACGCATTCACATGGACGGTCGCATCTGGTTGCGCAGACTGAAAGATGCTGGCGTCGATCTCGTGGTTGTTACACGTCTATTTAGCCTGGTCTGCGTCAGCCACCGGCACGATCCCGACGGGTTTCCAATTGAACGCCAATGGCTCGACACGCTTGCGGGCACGCGCCGGCCCGATGGCGAACCCCTGGCCACGCGCGGCGTCTTCGGACGCGGCTGGCTGCTCATCTACCGGCTCAATCTGCCGGACACGGAAGCCGATTGGCCGGACCTCGCTTCCATTTCACAGGACGAGACCGATGCGCTGGACCGTCGCCGCAAGGACCGAACCCCGCCCGGCGAACCCATCCGCCACTACCCCCACGCCGCGGGGGTCATTGAACACCACGCCTTGCGGCTGCTTCCGTAAGCGGCGAGGCCACCTGCCTTTGGCCGAATTCCGACCCTCCGGACCGATGGTTGCCAGCCCGTGGAGACCAGGCGCCGGCCCGGATCCGGGCCTCGAACGGCTGCCAATCGACTTTCGTGGCGACTTCAGTGCCATACGTGGTGTCACTCTCGCCCCGTCCGACTCCAAATTTCGACTCGTTTTCGTCGCACTCACGCCGATGGCGCATGTAGCATAGAAGTTCCTCCTGCGTGACCGGGCGACGGGTGTTGGCTGGGTCACCCCGACTAGCCACCCCGTCGCCCATCCCTTTTCTTCCCTTTTGGGCGAACCGGGCTCCCGGGTGCCGGAGTTTCCGGCACCTGTGGAGCCGATTATGCTCTTGGGATGCCCGACGCCGCGACATTCCACCGCCATATCTCCGACAAGGCACGTCTGTTTGAGGAATCCGTCATTCGGCGGATGACCCAGGTCTGTCTGGCCCACAAGGGGGTCAATCTGGCCCAGGGTTTCCCGGATTTTCCCACGCCAGTCGAACTTCAAGAGGCGGCCATCGAGGCCATTCGGGGGGGCTACAACCAATACGCCCGCACCTGGGGCACGCCGAACCTGTGCACTGCCATCGGCGAGAAGTATGCGTGGTTTCAGGGCATGGAGATCGACCCCAATCGGCAGGTGACGGTTTGCTGCGGCACGACCGAGGCGATGATCGCCAGCCTGCTGGCCACGGTGAACCCCGGTGACGAGGTCGTGGTCACGTCGCCCTTTTACGAGAACTACGGCGCCGACGTCATCCTGTGCGGGGCGACGCCGCGCTACGTCACCTTGCGGCACACACCCGACGAGGGCTTTCAATTCGACTTGGATGAATTGGCCGCCGCCTTCAACGACAAGACCCGGGCCATCATCGTCAACACGCCGCACAATCCCTGCGGCAAGGTGTATACACGCGACGATTTGCAACTGATCGCCGATCTCTGCCAGCGCTATGACGCCCTGGCCATCACCGATGAAATCTACGAGCATATTCTTTACGACGGACGCGAGCACATCAGCATGGCCACGCTCCCGGGCATGGCCGAGCGGACCATCACCATCAGCGGCATGTCCAAGACCTACAGCGTGACCGGCTGGCGGGTGGCGTGGGCGGTCGCCTCGCCGGAGATCACCGGGGCGATCCGCAAGGTGCATGATTTCCTCACGGTCGGTGCGCCGCACCCGCTGCAGGAGGCCGGCGCGGTTGCGCTGCGGCTCCCGCGAGAGTTCTACACCCAACTGGCCATCGATTACGCCGCCCGGCGCGACATCATCTGGAATGCCCTGCAGGAGGTCGGCCTTGAGGGGTTCTATCCCGAAGGCGCGTATTACATCATGTGCGACGCATCCCCCTTCGCCCGGCCGGGCGAGGATGATACGGCCGTCGCGATGCGCCTCGTGCGCGAGGCCGGCGTCGCAACGGTGCCGGGCAGCAGTTTCTACAACCCCGCATCGCTGGGTCACCGCTACATCCGCTTCGCCTTCTGCAAAAAACACGAAACCCTGCACGACGCGGCAAGGCGGTTGAAGGAGTGGTCCGGGACGAATCGCGACTGATACGTGATATAATCAGATCGAAGGACGATCGGCATGGCGACCCAGCCCATTCGAACAGTTGACGACGACATCCTCCCCGGCAAGCGCCACCCCGGCCGCCGCATGACCGAGGCGCAGTTTGAGAAATGGATCGACGAGGACACCCGGGCGGAATGGGTGGACGGAGAAGTCGTGATGATGTCGCCGGCGAATTATGATCATTCGGATATCGCCGCCTTCTTGAACTTCCTGCTTCGATATGTGGTGGAGCGAAAGAAACTGGGCGTCGTCCAGGGTCCAGAGTACACCGTGAGGTTGGGTCAGCTTCGGCGCAGGCGGGTGCCCGATGTCGTGTTTGTTTCCAAGGCCCGCATGAGTCAGTTGAGGCCGACCTATATCGAGGGTGCGCCGGATCTCATCATGGAAGTCGTCTCGCCCGACAGCAACTCGCGCGATTGGCGCGAAAAGTACTTCGAATACCGTGATTCCCGCGTTCGTGAATACTGGATCATTTCTCCGATGCATCAGCACGTTGAGGCTTACACGCTGAAGGGCACAGAGTACGTGCAGATTCCAGAACGGCGTGGCAAGCTGACTTCGAAAGTCGTAAAGGACTTCTGGATCAAGACGGACTGGCTCTGGATGCGACCACTTCCGACCATGGAGTTTGCGTTGCGCGCTCTGGGCGCAATCAAGTAGTTTCGGTTGGCAACCGACGTTCGGCTTACGGCTTATGGCTTACGGCTCCCGCCCATGGCTCAAGGCTTTTCACTAACCACTGACAACTGGTAACTCACGCCCCCATGCACATCGCCATCCTCACCACCGGCGGGACCATCGAGAAGACCTACAACGAGACCGACGGCTCGCTGCGCAACGTCGCCTCCATCCTCGACGACATCCTCCGCCGCCTGCGGCTCACCGGCCTGACCATCCGCCACGTGCCGGTCATGTCCAAGGACTCGCTGGACATGACCGAGGCCGACCGCGAGACGATCCTCGCGGCGGTTCAGGCAGCCCTGCCGACCGAGGACGCCGTGCTGGTCATCCACGGCACCGACACGCTCAACCTGACCGGCGAGCGGCTGCACGCGGGCCTGCCCAATCTCGACAAACCGGTGGTGCTGACCGGGGCCATGCGGCCCTACGAGTTCCGCGACTCTGACGCCCTGCAGAATGTGACCGAGGCCCTGCTGGCCTGCCGGGTGATGCCGCCGGGCGTGTATGCGGTGATGCACAACCAGGCCCTGAAGTTCCCCGGCGTGGTGAAGGATCGGGAGAGGATGACACTCAGAAGCCATAAGCCATAAGCCTTAAGCTGTAAGCTGAGCCGTTAGCCTTTGGCCATTAGCCGTTAGCGATACAATAAGACAATGGTACGTCCTGAAGAATCGAAGGCTGGATGTTCAGCTGACGGTTCATGCTGCATCGAACTTGCGGGTGAGAGTCCCGTCGCGGTAAGCGCCGGAGCGCCGC
>Ga0268299_1000599_pt1 | contig 101801 bp, 96 predicted proteins | sample NOBtaG_FD_193484 | JGI IMG/M metagenome (GOLD analysis project Ga0268299, IMG submission 193484) | Activated sludge microbial communities from bioreactor in Nijmegen, Gelderland, Netherland - NOB reactor | ecosystem: Engineered > Bioreactor > Aerobic > Activated sludge | place: Netherlands...
CCGGGCGCACACGCAGGGCGGGGGCCCGCGCCTCAAGCGCCAGTGCGATGCCGGCGGTCAGCCCGCCGCCGCCGCAGCAGGTGATCACATCGGCGCCGGAGATGCCGGCCTCGGCCGCCTGTGCCGCAATCTCCAGCCCCACGGTGCCCTGCCCGGCAATCACCTGCGGCTCATCATAAGGGCGGATCAGCGTCAGCCCGCGTCCCTCGGCCAGTTCCGCGCCGATGGCTTCGCGGTCCTCGGTCGCGCGGTCATACAGCACCACCTCGGCGCCATAGGCGCGGGTGTTGCCGATCTTCACCGCCGGCGCGTCCGACGGCATGACGATGACCGCCGGCGCCCGGTGCCGGGCGGCGGCCAGCGCCACGCCCTGCGCATGGTTGCCCGAGGAAAAGGCCAGCACCCCGCGCGCCCGCGCCGCCTCGGGCAGGGCCGAGACCGCGGACCAGCCGCCGCGGAACTTGAAGCTGCCGGTCCATTGCAGGCATTCGGCCTTGACGAAGATGCGCCGCCCCGCGATCCGGTCGAGGAGCGGCGCGTTCAGAAGCGGCGTCAGCCGGGCGCGGCCCTGCAACCGGGCCGCTGCCGCCTCGATCATCGCAAGCGAGGTCATGCCAGAACCGCAAGGAAACGCCGGATGGCATCCAGGCTTTCCGGCTCGTCCAGAAAGGGCACATGGGCGCGGTCGGGTACCTCGGCAAAGATCATGTCGGGGCGGCGGCGGCGCATCTCGGCGGTGGTCGCTGATGACAGAAGGTCAGAGTTCGCGCCGCGGATCAGGGCCAGTGGCAGGCGGGCCGCCATGTCGAACAAGGGCCACAGGTCCACCGGCGGGCCGGTGAAGGCGGCAAGGAAGCTTTCGCGCAGCGCCGGGTCGTATCGGATGCGCAGGCCATCCGGGGTTTCGTCATAGTGGTGGCGCACCTCCTCCAGCCAGCGCGCTTCGGTCACGTTGGCAAAGCCCGGCATGTTGCGGGGCAGCTTGGCCGCCATCTCGGCATGGGTGCGGGCCGCCGGATTGTGCCCGACATAACCCTTGATCCGCTCCAGCCCCGGCAGGTGAATCTCGGGGCCGACATCGTTCAGGCAAAGGCCCAGAAGCCGCGGCCGCGCCATGGCCACCAGCGCCATGCCGATCAGCCCCCCGCGCGAGGTGCCCAGAACCGCAGCCTGCGCGATGCCCAGATGATCGAGCAGTGCCAGCGCATCCTGCCCTTCCTGCGGCACGGTATAGCTGGCCGCCCCCGTCCGGTCGCTTTGCCCCCGCCCGCGATAATCCATGCGGATCAGCCGGACATCGGGCAGATAGGGCAGCAGATAGTCGAAATCCGCCATGTTGCGCGTCAGCCCGGCAAGACAAAGCAGGGGAATGCCGCTGCCGCGGTCGTCATAGGCAAGGCGCGCGCCGTCGGCGGCGGTGAAGAACTGGGTCATCGGTGCCTCCATTCCCGGCAGGCTGGCATGGTGCGGGGGCAAGGTGAAGGGGCAAAGCGCCTAGCCGGCGGGGTCAGAGGGGCGCTGCCCCTCGGGCCGTTCCGGCCCTCACCCCGGGATATTTAGGGAGAGAGGATGAACAGAGGCCCGTCATCCTCTCTCCCTAAATATCCCGGGGGTGAGCCGGCCCGGGGGCCGGCGAGGGGGCAGCGCCCCCTGCGGCGGGGGTCATGGGGAATTCACATAACACATATTGAATATGTAATGTGATGATGCTAGTTTCCCCCATCATCCAAACCGGAGTTTCCCATGACCCTTGATCGTTCCGTGATGCTGTTCGCCGGCTGCATGGTGCTTGTGAGCGTGCTGCTGACCGCCTTCGTCTCACCTCTGTTCATCTGGTTCACCGTGTTCATCGGGGTGAACCTGATCCAGTCGTCGTTTACCGGCTTCTGTCCGGCGGCGATGGTGTTCCGCAAGCTGGGCATCAAGGCGGGCTGCGCCTTCAACTGAGGGCGGATCAGCCGCGCGGGGGGCCGGGCATGACCCGGCCTTTCGCATGTGGCGAAGGCGTCAGACCAGGAAACCGCCGTCGGAATCGTCGCCGGTTTCTTCCAGAAGCTTGTCGAAATCCGGCACCATGACGTGCCGCTTGCCTTCCAGCCCGATCACCATGTCGCGCTTCAGGGCCGACATCTGGCGGCTGACGGTTTCCAGCGTCAGGCCAAGGTAATCGGCCATCTCCTCGCGCGTCAGGGGCAGGTCGAAGGCCAGCTTGCCCTTGGCGGCGCGCAGTTTCAGGCTGGCATCGCGGCGTGCGATGATGGCCAGAAGCGAGGCGATCTTTTCCCGGGCGGTCTTGCGGCCCAGAAGCAGCATCCATTCCCGCGCGGCGTCAAGTTCATCCAGCGTCATTTCCAGGAGCCGCTGGGCGATATGGGGCGTGGCCACCATCATCTCCTCGAAGGGCTTCTTGCGGAAGCAGCACATCACCAGATCGGTGGTCGCCGTCACGTCATAGGCGGCCTGCGCGCGGCCCGGGCGGCCGACGAAATCGGATGGCAGCAAGAGGCCCACCATCTGGCGCCGTCCGTCTTCCATCGTCTGGGTCAGCGTGGCGATGCCCGAGACGACCGAGGCCACGAAATCCATCCGGTCGCCCGACCAGACCACGGTCTGGCCGGCCTGATAGCTGCGGTAATACTTGATCTGCTCCAGCCGGGCGAGTTCGTCAGCCTCACAGCGCGCGCAGACCGCCCGGTGCCGGATGGGGCAGTCACCGCAGTCATGCGAGAGAAGCTGAAGATCCTGGTGCGCCATGCCTCGTCCGGTTGATTTAGGTCAAGGCCAGTCGCCCCGTTGTCTTCATAGATACGGGAATGACCATTGAATCGCAACTCAGGCGGCTGGGGCTTTTTGACGCCCGTGTGCCCAGATACACCTCTTATCCCACCGCGCCGCACTTTGCCGGTGGGGTAGGGCCAGAGCTTTATGCCGAGTGGATCGGGGCGATCCCGGCCGGCGCGTCGATCTCGCTTTACCTGCATGTGCCGTTCTGCCGGCGGCTGTGCTGGTTCTGCGCCTGCCGCACGCAGGGCACCTCGTCGGACGAACCCGTGCGGGCCTATGCGCGGGTGCTGAAGGCCGAGATCGCGCTTCTGAAGCGCCATCTGGCGCCGGGGGTGCGGCTGAGCCGGCTGCACTGGGGCGGGGGGACGCCCACGCTGATGCCGCCCGACATGATGCGTGATCTGGCCGACACGATCTTTGACGCGGTGCCTTTGGCCGAGGGCGGAGAGTTTTCGGTCGAGATTGATCCCAACGAAATCGACGCGGCGCGGCTGGATGCGCTGGCGGCTTCGGGGATGAACCGTGCCTCGGTCGGGGTGCAGGATTTCGACCCCGAGATCCAGAAGACCATCGGCCGCGAGCAAAGCTATGAGCTGACCCGCGACGTGGCCGAGATGATCCGCGCCCGCGGCATCGCCAGCCTGAATGCCGATATCCTTTACGGCCTGCCCTTCCAGTCGCCGCAGCGGATTTCGGATTCGGTGCAGAAGCTGCTGTCGCTGTCGCCCGACCGGGTGGCGCTGTACGGCTATGCCCATGTGCCGTGGATGAGCCGGCGCCAGCAGATGATCCCTTCGGATTCCATGCCCACCCCGCAGGAGCGGCTGGACCTGTTCGAGACTGCCCGGAAGCTGTTTGTCTGGGACGGTTATGACGAGGTGGGGATCGACCATTTCGCCCGGCCCTCGGACGGGCTGGCGCGGGCGGCGAAGGCGGGCACGCTGCGCCGGAATTTCCAGGGCTATACTGATGATACCGCTCCGGTGCTGGTGGGTCTGGGCGCCTCTTCCATCTCGCGCTTTCCGCAAGGCTATGCCCAGAACGCGCCTGCCACGGCGGCCTATACCAAGGCGATCCGCGACGGCGCTTTTTCGACCCATCGCGGCCATGTCTTCCGGGGCGAAGACCTGATGCGCGCGCGAATCATCGAGGCGCTGATGTGCGATTTCCGCGTGGACCGCGACGAAATCCTGTCGGGCCATGCCGTCACGCCCGAGCGGCTGGATGCGCTGTTCGCCAGTGCAGCGGCGGCCTTCCCGGGCATGGTGCAGCATGACCGCGACGGGCTTGCCATCCTGCCGCAGGGGCGGCCGCTGACCCGAATGGTGGCGCGCGCCTTTGATGCCTATGACCAGACGAAGGCGCAACATTCCGCGGCAATCTGAACCCGGCCCCTGCCCCGTGGCGGGGCGGGCCATGGAATTCACTTTACCTATACCATTCCTCGGCTAGCGTGCCGCCATCCGGGCCATGACGGCCGGACGGGCGCGGGGCGAAAGATCCGGCGCCGGACAGGATGGGATGGAAAATGACCTTGAAAAAGGGACTTGCCGCGCTGGCCTGCGCGTTGCTGACGGCCGGTGCGGCGGCGGCAGAGGCGAACTTCACCGATTATGGCACGGCGCGCGGCTGGGTGGTGCAGGCGGTGGATTATGACGGCAGCTTCGCGCGGTGTGAGGCGATGAAGGACGATGTGGCCTTCATGCTGACGCTGAGTGTCGAAGGCTGGATGGTGACGGCCGATGCCGTGCCGGGCAATCCGGCCGAAGTGGCGGGGATGATCGACATCAACCGCGCCTCGGCCCCGGCCACATTCTATCAGATGGATGACGGCCGCTACGCTGCCTATCTGGACGAGGGCATGGTCACGGCGCTGCGCGACGGATCGCACCTGACGCTTGAGGTCGCCGGCCAGATCACCGACGGGCCGCTGAGCGGGTCGGCCGCCGCGATGGGCAAGCTTGAGGAATGTCTGGCCAATGGCGGAGCGGCGCCGGGCGGCACTGCGATGGATCAGGCGGCAATCGACAGCGATGCCACGCGGCTGGGGGCGGGCTGCCCGGCGCTGGGCGAATTTGCCTCGCCGCCCTCGGACAACCTGGCGCATGCGGTTTTCGTCAACAACTCGGATGTGGCGGTCAGCATCTACTGGATCGATTTCGACGGGCAGATTCAGGAGTATGCCGGCACCCTTCCCGGCGAAAGCTGGGAGGTTGAAACCTGGGCGGGCCATTACTGGCTGGCCAAGGATTTCGACGGCACCTGCCACGGCGGCACCATGGTGACCGCGGCGGGCCAGAACCGCTTCGTCTTCAACTGAAGTCAGCGTAGGGCCGCGCCTTGCCCTCGGCGATGCGCGGCCGCTCAGGCCCCGAAGCCTTCAACATAGGCGATCATACGCGGCAGGCAGATGCCGTGCAGGTCATAACGCTCCAGCACCGTGCGGCGGGCGGCCAGCCGGCGGGGCGCGAAACGATCAGGTTCGGCCAGCGCGGCGGTCAGCGCGCGGCTCCAGCCGGGCACGTCGAAGAAATCGACCAGCGTGCCGTTCACGCCATCCTCGATCACCTCGGTCACTGGCGCGGTGGATGAGGCGACCACATGGGCACCCGCCGCCATCGCCTCAAGCATCGACCATGACAGGACGAAGGGGTAGGTCAGATAGGCATGGGCGCGCGACACCTGCATCAGCGCCACGAACTGCGGATAGGGCACCTTGCCCAGAAAATGCACGCGGTTCAGGTCGATGCGGTCCCGCACCTCATCCAGAAACAGGTCTTTCCAGCCGGTGCCGCCCTTGGGCGCCGCGCCATAGCTGACGCCATCGCCGCCGACGATGACCACCTGCGCATCGGGCCGGGCGGCCATCACCTCGGGCAGGGCGCGCATGAAGATGTGATAGCCGCGATAGGGTTCCAGGTTGCGGTTGACGAAGGTCAGCACCTCATCCCCCGCACGCAGCACCCGGCCATCGGGCAGGGTGACCTGCGCCGAAGGGTCTGGGTGCAGGGTGGCGGTGTTCACGCCGTCAAAGATCACCTCGATCCTGCCGCGCAGCGCCGCCGGATAGGTGGAGGCCTGCCACAGCGTCGGCGACAGCCCGGCATCGGCATGGACCAGCGCCTGACACAGATGCGCGGCGCGGGCCTGCGCGATCATCACCTGATCGAAACTGGCGGGCGAAAACTCGGGGTCGAAGCCCACATCGGCGCCCTGACCGCGATAGTAGAATTCGGCATAGACGATTAGCTTGGCCTCGGGCCAGACCTCCTTCAGGAAAAGCGTCTCGCCCCAGCCGGAATGGCCGAAGATCACGTCGGGCACATAGCCCCGGTCGCGCAGCGCGCGGGCGGCGCGGGCGACGGTGACGCCCCGGTCGCTCATTTGCGTGTAGTTGCGGCCCAGCCGCGTTGCCGCCGGATCGACCTTCGGCGCCTCGTGCCGGTAGCGGATGGTTTCCACCGGGCTGGTGCGGTTGTTGCCCGCGTCGGTCAGCGCCCGCACCTCATGCCCGCGGGCTTGAAGGGCGGGGGCCAGATACAGGAACTGGCCGGGAAAGTTCTGGTGGACGAAGAGAATCTTCATGGCGCCTCGCCGAAGGCCGCAGCCATCAGCGCGCGGGTATAGGGGCTTTGCGGGGCGGAGAAGACGTCGGCACTGTCGCCCGCTTCGACCACGTCGCCTTCCTTCATCACCATCACCCGGTGGGCCAGTGCGCGCACCACCCGCAGGTCGTGGCTGATGAAGACATAGGCCAGCCCCCATTTCCGCTGCAGCCCGCGCAGAAGATCGACGATCTGCACCTGCACCGTCATGTCCAGCGCGCTGGTGGGTTCGTCCAGCACCACAAGCTTCGGCCGCAGGATCATGGCGCGGGCGATGGCGATGCGCTGACGCTGACCGCCCGAAAACTCATGGGGGTAGCGGTGCATGGTGGCGGGGTCGAGCCCGACTTCGGTCATGATATCGGCGACCATTTGGTTGCGGTCGCGCCCCGGTTCCAGCCCATGAACGCCCAGACCCTCGGCAATGATCTCGGCTGCGGTCATCCGGGGCGAAAGGCTGCCGAACGGGTCCTGAAAGACGATCTGCATGTCGCGCCGCAGGGGGCGCAGCGCCTTGCCCGCCAGCCCCTGAATGTCGCGGCCCAGCACCGCGATCCGCCCGTCCGACTGCAGCAGCCGCAGCACGGCCAGCGCCACGGTGGTCTTGCCCGATCCGCTTTCGCCGACGATGCCCAGCGTCTCACCGGCCCGGACCGTCAGGCTGGCGTCGTTCACCGCCTTCACATGGCCCACGGTCTGGCGCAGGAAACCGCGCTGGATCGGAAACCAGACGCGCAGGTTTTCGGTGCGCAGCACCTCGGGGGCGCCGGCGGGAACCGGTTCGGGGCGGCCCTGCGGTTCGGCCGCCAGCAGCTTTTGCGTATAGGGGTGGCTAGGGGCGGCAAAGACCTGTGCGGTCGGACCCTGCTCGACGATTTCGCCGCCCTGCATCACGCAGACCCGGTCGGCGATGCGGCGGACGATGGTCAGGTCATGGGTGATGAACAGCAGGCTCAGCCCCTCGGACTGTTTCAGCTTCGCCAGAAGGTCCAGAATCTGCGCCTGAACCGTCACGTCCAGCGCCGTTGTCGGTTCGTCGGCAATCAGCAGTTCCGGCCCGTTGGCCAGCGCCATGGCGATCATCACCCGCTGCCGCTGCCCGCCCGAAAGCTGATGCGGATAGGCGCCCAGCCGGCTTTCGGGGTCACGGATGCCGACTTTGGTCAGAAGGTCGATGATGCGCACCCGCGCCGCCGCGCCGTCCAGTCCCTGATGCAGCAGAAGGCTTTCGCCCAGTTGCTTTTCGATGGTGTGCAGGGGGTTCAGGCTGGTCATCGGCTCCTGGAAGATGAAGCTGATGTCGTTGCCGCGCACCCGGCGCAACTCGGCCTCGGGGGCGCCCAGCATCTCGCGGCCCTGATAACGGACCGAGCCGGAGGTTGTGGCACTGTCGGGCAGAAGCGCCACGGTCGACAGCGCGGTCACCGACTTGCCCGAGCCGCTTTCGCCCACCAGCGCCACCGTCTCACCCCTGCCGACGGTGAAGCTGACGCCGCGGACGGCCTCAATCACCCGGCCGTCCTGCCGGAAGGCAATGCGCAGGTCCGATACGTCCAGAACGGCGGTCATCTGAAGGTCTTCCGGGGGTCGAAGGCATCGCGCACGCCTTCGAAGATGAAGACCAGAAGCGACAGCATGACGGCAAAGGTGACGAAAGAGGTGAAGGCCAGCGAGGGCATCTGCAGGTTCTGTTGCGCCTGCCGCGTCAGTTGCCCAAGCGAGGGCAGCGAGGCGGGCAGGCCGAAGCCAAGGTAATCCAGAGCGGCCAGCGTGCCGATGGCGCCGGTGACCACGAAGGGCAGCATGGTCAGGGTGGCAACCATGGCGTTGGGCAGGACGTGGCGGAAGATGATCACCCGGTCCGGCACCCCCAGCGCCTTGGCGGCGCGGACATATTCAAAGTTGCGCGCCCGCAGGAATTCGGCCCGGACCACGCCGATCAGCCCGGTCCAGCCGAACATGACCATCAAGAGGATCAGCAGCCAGAAGCTGCGCTCCCACACCGCAAAGACGATGATGATGACGTAAAGCTGCGGCGTGCCGCTCCAGATTTCCAGAAAGCGCTGGAAGGCCAGGTCCACCCAGCCGCCGAAATAGCCCTGCACGGCGCCGGCCGCGATGCCGATGACGGATGTCAGCAGGGTCACGATCAGCGCGAAGGCCACCGACAGCCGGAAGCCGTAGATCACCCGCGCCAGGACGTCGCGCGCGGTGTCGTCGGTGCCCAGCCAGTGCTGCGCGTCAGGCGCCGAGGGCGCGGCGCGGCCGCCAAGGTCGTTGATGGTGTTGTAGCTGTAGGGGATGGGCGCCCAGAGCATCCAGCCCTTCTGAAACCCCTCGGTCCCGGCAAGCTGCCCCGCTTCGGCCGCCAGAAGCGTGTCTTCGGGCGCGTCGAAACAGTCCAGAAGCCCGCCCGTCACGATCAGGCACTGCACCTCGGGCGCGGTGTAATTGGCCTCGGTGCGGAAATCGCCGCCGAAATCCTGTTCGGAGTAGAAGGACAGGAAGGGCATCCGCCATTCGCCGCGATAGTTGACCAGAAGCGGGCGGTCATTGGCCAGCAGTTCGGCAAACAGCGACAGCCCGAACAGCACGGCGAAGATGAACAGCGACCAGTAGGCCCGGCGGTTGGCCTTGAAATTGCGCCAGCGGCGCTGGTTCAGCGGGGAAAGCGCCATCATCCCCTCCGCTCAAAGTCGATGCGCGGGTCGATCCAGACATACATCAGGTCCGATACGATGCCGACGACCAGCCCCAGAAGCCCGAAGGCGAAAAGCGTGCCGAAGATCACCGGGAAGTCGCGCTCAAGCGCCGCCCGATAGCCAAGCTGGCCAAGGCCGTCCAGGCTGAAGATCGTCTCGATGATCACGCTGCCGCCGAAAAAGACGCTGATGAACAGGCCGGGGAAGCCGGCAATCACGATCAGCATGGCATTGCGGAAGACATGACCGTAAAGCACCCGCCCTTCGCCAAGGCCCTTGGCGCGGGCGGTCATGACATACTGCTTCTTGATTTCATCCAGAAAGCTGTTCTTGGTCAGCAAGGTCAGCGTGGCAAAGCTGGAGATGGTCGAGGCGACGACCGGCAGCGTGATGTGCCACAGGTAATCGCCGGCTTTTTCCAGAAGGTTCATCTGGTCCCAGCCGTCCGAAGTCAGGCCGCGCAGCGGGAAGATCTGCCAGTAGCTGCCGCCCGCGAACAGCACCAGAAGCAGCACCGCGAACAGAAGCCCCGGAATGGCATAGGCCGCGATGATGATGGCGCTGGTCCAGCTGTCAAAGGGCGACCCGTCGCGCATCGCCTTGCGGATGCCCAGCGGGATCGACACGAGATATGCGATCAGCGTCGACCACAGCCCCAGCGTGATCGAGACCGGCATCTTTTCCAGCACAAGGTCCAGCACCCCGATCGATCGGAAGTAGCTTTGCCCGAAGTCGAAGCGCAGGAACTTGCCCATCATGATGAAAAACCGTTCGACGGCCGGGATCATCTCTTTGGTGCATTCCGGGGTGTTCAGGCCGGGCGTGCCGGTAAAGCCCGGCGCGCAGACCCAGCGGGCAAAGCCGAATTCGACCTCAAGCTTGGCGCGGAACTCGGGCGGCAGGCCGCGGGCGCCGACATAGCCGTCACGCCCGGTGGCATCCTGCCCGGGCACGCCGCCGCCCGGATCGCCGCTGCTGCCGCGCACCGCCTCCATCACGTCGCCTTCGCCTTCCAGACGTGCCTCAAGCTGGTCGAAGGGGCCGCCGGGAACGAATTGCGTCAGGGCAAAGTTGATCACCATGATCCCGAACAGCGTCGGGATCACCAGAAGCAGCCTGCGAAGGATATAGGCGCCCATCGCTCAGTTCAGCGCGCCTGTGGCCTTCAGCTTGGCGGCCTTGTCGGCATCGAACCACCAGAAGCTCAGCTCTCCCAGCGCATAGGGCGGCAGGGGATCGGGATAGGCATACTGGTCGTAATAGGCGACGGTATGGACCCGCTTGTACCATTGCGGCACCCAGAAGCGGGTGTGGCGCAGCACGCGGTCCAGCGCGCGGGTGGCAACATCCAGTTCCTCGCGGGTCTTGGCCGCTTCGACAATGTCCACCAGCCGGTCCACCGCCGGATCGGCCAGACCGGCCCGGTTGCGCGTGGAATTGCCCGCCGTGACCGAAGCGTAGGACTGCTTCATCTCGCCGCCCGGTTCGTAGGAATTCACCGCCGAGCCGACGATCATGTCGAAGTCGAAGTTCGGCGGGTCGCTGCGCTGGCTCATCTGGGCGGGGTCCACCAGCGTCAGCTTGGCATCCACCCCCAGCGCGCGCAGGTTTTCGACGTAAGGCGTGATCACCCGCTCGAACGAGGGGCTGTCTTCCAGAAACTCGACCGTCAGCAGTTCGCCCTTGGCGTTGCGGCGCATGCCGTCGCTGCCCACTTCCCAGCCCGCTTCGTCCAGGAGCGCGGATGCCTTGCGCAGGTTGCCCCGGTCCAGCGCCCGGTCGGGGGTGGAAACCGACCCCATCACCGCGTCATCGGTCAGGATCGAGGCGGGCAGAAGCCCCTCGTCGATCAGCGGTTGCAGGATCGCCGCTTCCTCGGGCGAGGCGGGGCCCTTCGCGGCCATCTGGGTGTTGTCCCAGATCGAGTTGATGCGTTCGTAGATGCCGTAGAACAGCGTCTGGTTCGACCATTCGAAATTGAACATCAGGCCGATCGCCTCGCGAACGCGGGGGTCCTGGAACTTCTCGCGCCGCAGGTTGAAGAGGAACCCCTGACCCGAAGCGATGGCGCCCGAGGGCAGTTTGGGTTTGACGACGAAACCTTGCTTCACCTTGGGGAAGTCATAGGCCGTCGCCCACAGGCGAGAGGAGTTTTCGTTGCGGAAGGTGTAGACGCCGGACTTGAACCCTTCGAGCGCCGCGTTGTCGTCGCCGAAATACTCGACGCGGATGCGGTCAAAGTTGTTCTGGCCGATCTGCAGCGGATGGTTCGCGCCCCAGTAATCGGGGTTGCGGGCGATGATGATCTGCTGGCCGGGTTTCAGGCTTTGCAGCACATAGGGCGCGGTGCCCAGGAAGGGTTGCAGGCTTGAGGCTTCCAGATCGCGGTTGTTCTTCTCGTAATCGGCTTTCGAGAAGATGGGGGTTGACCCGACCGTGGTCGGCAGGTCGCGGGTGGGGATGCCCGGGGCGAAGGTGAACTTGATGCGGTAGGGGTCCAGCACCTCGACCTTTTCCACCTTGCCGTTGAAGACGGCGCGGAATTCGGGGATGCCCTTGGTCTCGAACAGGTTGTGGCTGAAGGCCACGTCCTCGGCCGTCAGGGGCGAGCCGTCGGAAAACTTCACGTCCTTGCGCAGGTTGAAGATCACCCAGGACCGGTCTTCGGGGTATTCCAGCGTCTCGCACATCAGGCAGTAGGCGGCGCCGATTTCATCAGCCGTGCCCGACAGGATGGATTCGTAGAAGCTTGTGGAAAGCGCCGCCGGCACGCCCTTGATCGAATAGATGTTCAGCGTGTCGAAGGTGCCGGGCGCCCATTCCGAAATCTCGCCGCCCTTGGGGGCATCGGGGTTCACATAATCCAGATGCTTGAACCCCGCCGGATATTTCAGGTTCCCGAAGGTCGAGATGCCGTGCGAGACGATGATCTTCTGATCCTCGGCCCGCGCCTGCCCGGCCAGAACCGCGGCCGCGATGGCCAGAAGCCCCGCCGCCGCCGGCATCCGCCAGTCTGCGCGTGTTGCGGCCTTTGCCTTTGCCCGAACTGCCATGGCAGCCTCCCCTTCCCCTGCCGCCGTTTCCGCGGCCTTTGGGCTGAATCTAGTGCGGAAATCGCGGCTGCCACAAGGCGCGAATGCGTGAGGGCGCCGTGTGCGACGAAAAAGGCCGCCCCGGGGGCGGCCTTTGTGGTGCAAAGCCGGTCAGGCTTATTTCAGCGTCGCGAGATAGGCGATCAGGTTCGCGCGGTCTTCGGCCTTGGGCAGACCGGCGAAGGACATCTTGGTGCCGGGAATCGCCGCCTTGGGGTTGGTCAGGAAGTGATCCAGCGCCTCGGGCGTCCAGACTTCGGCGGCCAGCGCCTTCATCGGGTCCGAATAGCCGAAGCCGGCCGAGGCGGCGTGGTTGCGGCCCACGACGCCGTTCAGGTGCGGACCGGTGCCGTCGGCGCCGTCGATCTTGTGGCAGGCCTTGCACTTGCCGAAGACCTTCTCGCCCGCGGCGGCATCGGCGGCGGCGTAAAGCTCTTCAAAGCTCGGGCCTTCCGCGGCGGCTTCGTCGGTCGCGCCGGCATCGCCGGTGTCGATCGTGTAGGCCTGCGCGACCTCTTCTCCGCCATGGCTGGCCGGTGCAGTGGAATAAAGCGACTCGGCGGCCCAGGCCCCGAAAAGATAGACGAGCAAAGAGCCGCAGATCGCGCCGGTCACCTTGGTCAGAGTCATCGTGTCGAACATGTCTCGCGTTCCCTTGGGCTGGTTTGGCGGCTATCTACCCGCTTCCCCCTGCGGTTTTCAAGGTGTAGTAGCGCGACCAATCGCCCCTCGGGGCGTTTTGGATCACGGAGCATGCTGAAATGACCGGCCGTATCGCCTTTCAGGGGGAACCGGGGGCCTATTCCCATCAGGCCTGCCAGCAGGCCCGCCCCGAGATGGAGGTGGTGCCCTGCCAGACCTTCGAGGATGTGGTTGAGTTGACCCGCTCGGGCGAGGTCGATCTGGGCATGCTGGCGGTCGAAAACTCGACCTATGGCCGGGTGGCTGACGTGCACAGCCTGCTGCCCCGCGCCGGCCTGCATATCGTGGACGAGGCTTTCGTGCGCGTGCATGTCAACCTTCTGGGCGTGAAGGGCGCAAAGCTGGAAGACATCCGCGAGGCGCATGGCCATGTGGTCATCCTGCCGCAATGCGCGGCCTTCCTGAAGGAACGTGGCATCAAGGGCCGCGTCAGCAGCGACAACGCCCGCGCCGCGCGCGAGGTGGCCGAGGCCGGCGACGTGACGCGCGCCGCGCTGGCCAGCGAACTGGCGGCCGAAATCTATGGCCTTGATGTGCTGGCCCGCCATATCGAGGACCACAAGAACAACACCACCCGCTTCCTTGTCATGTCGCGCGAGGCCGACATGACCCGGCGGAGCGAGCGGATGGTGACGACCTTCGTCTTCCGCGTCCGCAACATTCCGGCGGCGCTTTACAAGGCGATGGGCGGCTTTGCGACGAACGGCGTGAACATGACCAAGCTGGAAAGCTACATGGTCGGCGGCAGCTTCACCGCGACCGAGTTCTATGCCGATATCGAGGGCCATCCCGAAGACCCGAACGTGAAGCTTGCGCTGGACGAACTGCGCTATTTCACCAGCGAGTTCCGCATTCTGGGCACCTATCCGGCCGACCGCCCCCGCGACTGAGGGGCGGCTAAGGCGGAAACCGGCCGAAAATCGCGGTCCGGCCGATCACGCACTTGTCATAAGGCGGGTTCCGAATCTATCGGCAGCCGTCGCGCAGATCGGCGCGGCCTTGCCGGATCGCAGCCCTGATGCGGAAACTGCCCGCCCTTGCCCTGTTCGCCGCCCTTGCGGGTTGCGGCAATCTGCCCGTTCCCGACATGTCGGCCCTGCTGCCCGGCGGCCCCCGGCCCGCCATGGCCTGGGACCACCGCCCCGAGGCCGCGACCTGGACGGTGTCCACCATGTCGGCCGTCGCCCGGCATGATTCCAGCCTGGCCGCCACGGTGCCCGCCGATATCGAAACCTTCTGCCCGGGCTACCCCAAAGCCTCGACCGCCGCGCGCCGCGCGTTCTGGAGCGGGCTTCTGTCGGCCACCGCGCGTTATGAAAGCAGCTGGAACCCCGCCGCTTCGGGCGGCGGCGGGCGCTATATCGGGCTGATGCAGATCTCGCCCCGGTCGGCCGCGAACTATGACTGCACGGCCACCAGCACGAAGGCGCTGAAGGACGGGTCGGCCAATCTGGAATGCGCGGTCACGATGATGGCCCATCACGTCGGCCGCGACGGGGTGGTGGCGGGCAAGGGCAACCGTGGCATCGGCCGCGACTGGATGCCCTTCCGCAAGGCCGGCACCCGCGCCGAAATCGCGGAATGGACCCGCAGCCAAAGCTACTGCCGCCGCTAGCGGGGCCCCGCCGGTTCGGGTTCAGCCGATTTCGGCCAGACGCTTCATCGCCGCCGCGATCTTGGCTGCCTCATCCTCACGCGCCTCAAGGTTGGCCCGCGCCTCGTCGATCACCTCTTCGGGGGCGGATTTGACGAAGTTCGGGTTGCCCAGCCGGCCCTTCAGCCCGCCGATTTCCTTGGCCAGCTTGTCGAGCGATTTCTGAAGCCGCGCCTTTTCCTCGGCAATGTCGATCAGCCCTTCCAGCGGAATGGCGAAGGCCGCGCCTTCCAGCGCCAGCGCGATGGAACCCTTCGGCGCCGCGCCTTCGGCAAAGCTGTCCACCCGTGCCATGCGGCGGATCAGCGCCTCATTCCGTTGCCACGCGGCCCGGGCGGCATCGGAAAGCTCGGTCGCCACCAGGTCGATCTTCAGGCCGACCGGAACATGCACCTGCGCGCGGGCCGAGCGGATTTCGTCGATCAGCCCGGTGACGAAGGACATCTCTCCTTGCGCCGCCGCGTCGGTCAGATCGCCATATGCGGGCCAGTCGGTGTGAACCAGCAGCTTCGCGCGGGTGCCGGTGGTGCCCCAGAGGTCTTCGGTGATGAAGGGCATCATCGGATGCAGCAGGATCATGCACTGGTCCAGCACCCAGGCCATGGTCTTGCGGGTTTCCCCGGCCGCGTCGCCGTCAAACAGCGGCTTGGCGAATTCGACATACCAGTCGCAGACCTTGCCCCAGACGAATTTGTAAAGCGCATCCGCCGCCTGATCGAAGCGGAACGCCTCCATCGCCGCGTTCACCTCGGCCAGGGTGCGGGCGGTTTCGCCGATGATCCAGCGGTTCGCAGTGGCCTGCGCCTGCGGGGGCGCGCTTTGGGTGGCATGGCCTTCCCAGACGCCGTTCATCTCGGCAAAGCGGCAGGCGTTCCACAGCTTGGTGCCGAAGTTGCGGTAGCCGGCGATGCGCTGGGTATCCAGTTTCAGCACGCCGCCAAGGCTCGCCATCGCGGCATTGGCAAAGCGCAGCGCATCGGCGCCGAATTCGTCGATGATCTCCAGCGGGTCGATGACGTTGCCCAGGGATTTGGACATCTTCTTGCCCTTGGCGTCGCGGACAAGGCCGTGCAGATAGACGGTGTGGAACGGGATGTCGTTCACCACGGCCAGCTGCATCATCATCATCCGGGCGACCCAGAAGAACAGGATGTCCTGCCCGGTCACGAGGACCGAGGTGGGGAAGTATTTCTTCAGTTCCGGGGTCTGCTCGGGCCAGCCGAGCGTGCCGATGGGCCAGAGGCCGGAGGAGAACCAGGTGTCGAGGACGTCGGGGTCGCGGTAGACGATCATCTGACCGAGTCCGTCGATATCTGCCTTTCGGTTCAGTTCATCGGCATTGGGCTGAGCATTGATCCACTCACGTTCGGCCTTCTGATCCTGCTCAATTGACCAGTTCGTAGCAAAAACGTCGAAGTCGTTCGCAGCGCTGGGATCGTTCGGATCAGTCGATGAGACCTCCAACACCTTCGCTACTTTGAATTCGCGCCTGATCTGAGCGGCCACTTCGTCGAACGATGCGCCGCAGTAGATTTTTGCAGGCCTGCTTCCATTGTCCGCACCCGGCGATCCGTCCTGATTGCGTCCGAGCAGATACCAAACCGGAATCTGATGCCCCCACCAAAGCTGGCGGGAGATGCACCAGGGCTCTATGTTCTCCAGCCAGTGGTAATAGGTCTTCTCGCCCGAGGGCGGCATGATCACCGTGCGGCCGTCGCGCACCGCGTCCAGCGCCGGGCCGACGATCTTGGCGGTATCGACGAACCACTGGTCGGTCAGCATCGGCTCGATCACCACCTTGGACCGGTCGCCGAAGGGCTGCATGATGGGCTTCGATTCCACCACCGGCTCCAGCCGCAGGTGTTCGGAACCGGTGTCTTCGTCAATCTCCTTGACCAGCACCGTGACGGCAAGGCCGGCGGCGTTGATGTCGGCCACCACCAGCTTGCGCGCCTCGAACCGGTCAAGGCCGCGGTATTTGGTGGGGACAAGGTTCAGGCTGTCCACCTCATTCTCATCGGTGGGGGAGCCTGCGGCGATTTCGCGGGCGCGTTTCACCGCTTCTTCATAGGGCGCGCCATCGGCCCGCATGTTGCCCTGCGTGTCCATCAGCCGGTACATCGGCAGGTTGTTGCGCTTCGCCACCTGATAGTCGTTGAAGTCATGCGCCCCGGTGATCTTCACCGCGCCCGAGCCGAAAGCCGGATCGGGGTATTCATCGGCGATGATCGGGATCAGACGGTCGCAGAGCGGCAGATGCACCATCTTGCCGATGATCGGCCGGTAACGTTCATCCGAAGGGTGCACCGCCACGGCCCCGTCGCCCAGCATGGTTTCGGGCCGCGTGGTGGCGATGCTGATGTAGTCGCGGACCTCGCGGAAGGTCACGTTGCCTTCGGCGTCTTTTTCAACATATTCATAGGTTTCGCCGCCCGCGAGGCGATATTTGAAGTGCCACATATGGCCCTTCACCTCGATATTTTCGACCTCAAGGTCGGAAATCGCGGTCTCAAAATGGGGGTCCCAGTTGACCAGCCGCTTGCCGCGGTAGATCAGCCCCTTGTTGTACATCTCGACAAAGACCTTGATCACCGCGTCGTGGAAGTTGCCTTCCTCACCCGCGGGCGCACCGGGGGCGCCGGACATGGTGAAAGCCTCACGGTCCCAGTCGCAAGAGGCGCCAAGGCGCTGCAGCTGGCCGATGATGGTGCCGCGCGATTTCTGCTTTTGCTGCCAGACCCTTGCGGTGAATTTCTCACGCCCCATGGTGCGGCGGTCGGGTTCCTGGCTCAGCGCCATCTCGCGCTCGGTCACCATCTGGGTGGCGATGCCCGCGTGGTCGGTGCCGGGCTGCCACAGCGTGTCGTCGCCCTTCATCCGGTGCCAGCGCACAAGGATGTCCTGCAGCGTGTTGTTGAAGGCGTGGCCCATGTGCAGGCTGCCGGTGACGTTCGGCGGCGGGATCATGACGGAAAAGGCCGGCGCACCGGGCCGGGCATTGGCGCCGGCGCGGAAGGCCTTGGCGTCAAGCCAAAGCTTCGAAATCCGGGCTTCGGCTTCGGCGGGGCTGAAGTTCTTTTCCATCGGCATCTGCGGCGTCCCTTCGGGCTGTCGCCCGGGGTTTAGCCGCTGCCCGCCGGATGGGCAATATTGCCTGACCTATGGCCCCGCTTTCTGCCAGTGCGCCATCTGGTCGGCATAGGCCTTGGCAAAGGCCGGCCGGGCCAGCGCGCGGGCCTTGTAGGCGGCAAGGCCGGGGTAGGGGGCCAGCTGGTCATCCCGGTCGGGGATGCGCAGAACATCGGCCATCAGCAGGTCGGCCACGGTGAAGCCCTGCGGCACCAGCCATTCGCGGTCGGCCAGCACATCCTGCAGCTGGGTCAGGCGCAGGGTCATCGTCGGCATCGCCGCCTCGATCAGCACCGGGTCGTTGCGGAACAGCCGGGCGATCATCCAGTTGGTCACCCATGGCTCGACCGAGTTCAGCGCGGCGATCACCCACTGCAGGGTCTGCGCCCCCGCGTCGCCTTCGGGCAGAAGGGGCGTGCCTTTGGCCAGATGGAGCAGGATCGCACCGCTTTCGAACAGGGTCAGGCCGCCCACGCGGACAAAGGGCACCTGGCCGAAGGGCTGCTGGCGGAAGTGGTCGGCCACCTTCCCGCGCAGGGGCACGGTTTCCACCGTGTAGGGGCGGCCGATTTCCTCCAGAAGCCAGCGCACCCGCAGGTCGCGCACGAAACCGCGCGGCATGTCGGGCACCCAGTCGAAGGTGACGATGGTGACCGGATCGCTCACGCCGGGCCCACCAGCGCAAAGCGGGCACCCTGCGGATCGGTGGCGTTGACGATCACCGCGCCGCCCGGCACCGGCATGGGCGGGTGCATCGTGGTGCCGCCGGCAGCGGTCAGCGCGGCGATGCCTTCGGTGATGGTAGTGGCGCAGCCGAAATAGGGCGTCCAGCTTGCCGGCACCTCGGGGCCCATAGGGGCGATGCCGCCGATATCCTTCCCGCCGCTGGCCAGCACGCGGTAGGACATGCCGGGCATTTCATGCACGGCCGAGACGGTCCAGCCGAAAAGCCCGCTGTAGAAGGCCAGCGCGGCATCGGCGTCGGGCGTGTTCAGTTCGTGCCAGTTGCCGTGACCGGATTTTGTCTGGTCAAAGGCACCGCTGGGATCGCCCGGCAGGGGTTCGAGAATGCCGAAAGCCGCGCCCTGCGGGTCGATCAGCATGGCGAAGCGGCCGGTTTCGGGAATGTCGGTCGGCGGCACGATGACATGACCGCCCAAGCCCTGCGCCTTGGCCACTGTGGCATCGCAGCCGTCAACGGTGAAATAGATCGTCCAGGCAACCGGCTGTTCGGGCCCCATCACCGGCATCATGCCGGCCACCATCACCCCGCCCGCCGAGGCGATGTGATAATCCATGTCGGGCATGCCGGCATCGCGCCAGTTCCAGCCCAGAACGCTGCTGTAAAAGCTGCGGGCGCCGGCGGCCTCGCTTGCGCCCAGTTCGTACCAGCAGGGCAGACCGTGGTTCGCCATCACTTGGCTCCTTCCATCAGAATCGGCGTGAAACCGCCATAAATCATGCGCTTGGCGTCAAAGGGCATGGCCGCCATGTCTTCGGCCGAGCCTTCCTCCATGTCGCGGTAGGCGGCATCGCGGGTGGGTTTGTCGGGCCAGGTCATCCAGGCGAAGACCACCGTTTCATCGTCGCGCAGGTCCACCGCGCGGCGGAAATCGGTCACCTTGCCGGCGGGCACGTCATCGCCCCAGCCCAGAACCAGCGACAGCGCCCCCTTGTCGCGGAAGGTGGGCCACCAATGCGCCTCAAACTCGCGGAAGGCGTCGCGGTCGGCGGTGCGCACGGGAATCAGGAAACCGTCGATATAGGGCATGGGAACCTCCTAAACACTTGCGGGTTCAGGCTGGCAGCGGTAGTTATAAAAAGCAACTGAAAGTTACCGATGTGACGGTTATCAGCCGAAGCTACGAGGAAGGCTGCATCGCCGCCCATGCGCTGGACCTGATCGGGGACCGCTGGGCGCTTCTGGTCGTGCGGGAACTGATGCTGGGGCCGCGCCGCTTTGGCGCGCTGCGGCGCGGGATGCCGGGGATCAGCGCCAATATCCTGACCCGCCGCCTGACTGAGCTTGAGGCGCAGGGCATCCTGACCCGTCGCATGCTGCCCCCGCCCGCGGACCTTGCGGTTTATGAGCTGACGGCGGCGGGGCTGGCGCTGTGGCCGGTTCTGCGCGCGCTTTGCCTGTGGGGGGCGGCGCAGCCCGGCCATGACCCCCGGCAGTTCATCAGCCCGGCGGCGCTGATGCTGTCGATGGCCGCCACCTGGGTCGCCGGCGCGCCGGACCTGTCGGCGGGCTTCGATCTGGCGGGCGACAGCTTCCGCGTGACCATCGCCGCCGGGCGCTACCATGTGGCGCGGGCGGCGGCCGAGGGGGCTGACCTGCAGTTCGGCGGCACGCCGAATGCGCTGGCCGCGGTGATCTATGGGCCGGTGCCGCTGGCCGGCCATCTGTCCGCCGGAACCCTGGCCTTCGCCGGGCCGGTCGATCTGGGCCAGCGTTTCATCGACGGATTCGCCCTGCGACGAGAGCCGGCGACCCCGCCGTTCTGACCGTCAGACCGCGCGGTCGATCCGCGTTGAAAGGTGAATCAGGCTTTCCGAAGATTTGACCCCGGTCAGCGCGCCGATCTGGTCCAGCACGCCGTCCAGAATCTGGGTGTTCGGCGCGGCGATCTGCAACAGCAGGTCGAAGCGGCCCGAGGTGGTGAAGACCCGTTCCACCTCGGCAATCGACTTCAGCCGCGTCAGAATCGCCGCCTGCGCCCGGGGTTCTATGGTCAGCAGCACGCTGGCCCGCAGCCGGCCCTGCCGCGCAGCTTCGCCCAGTTTCAGCGTGTAGCCGGCGATCACGCCGCCGGTTTCCAGCCGTTCCAGCCGGGCCTGAATGGTTGATCGCGCCACCTTCAGCCGGCGCGCGAGGGTGGCCACCGACATCCGGGCATCGGCCCCCAGAAGCGACAGGATGTTACGGTCGAGGTCGTCCATGCAATTTGTCCGGGCTTTTCGTCATTATGACGATGATTCGCGTCAGATATATAGTTTTGTCCGGTGAAGATGTCACCCATATGCGGCATCCTCAGTTGCAGGAAAAGGGCGGCTCATACGCACCTGGCCTGGTTGGAAAAACCGCGCGGGTGCCGAGGCCGTTCCTACCATTGATGGTGGGGCAACGGAGGAGGACACGCATCTTGTTGGCAGAAAGGATCACGCCGATGGGACTGTCCAAATCGATCTGGACCAATCCGACCGAATTCCTCCGCAACCAGCAGCCGGAGAACCCGGTGCTGTTCTTTGCGCCCTCGGTCGTTCAGGCCACGGCGCGCCGTTTTCTTGACGGCTTTCCGGGGCTGGTGACCTATGCGGTCAAGTCGAACCCCGGCGAAGAGATGGTGGAAAACCTGGTCGCCGCCGGCGTCACGGGCTTTGACTGTGCCTCGCCGTTCGAGATCGACCTGATCCGCCGGCTCGCCCCCGATGCGGCCATCCACTACAACAACCCCGTGCGTTCGCGTGCCGAGATCTCGCATGCGGTCGCGCGCGGCGTGAAAAGCTATTCGGTCGATTCGACCTCGGAACTGCTGAAGCTGATCGAGATGGTTCCCGCCGCGGGCACCGAGATTTCGGTGCGCTTCAAGCTGCCAGTGGCGGGCGCGGCCTACAACTTCGGCGCCAAGTTCGGCGCGACCGAGGAACTGGCGGTCGAACTGCTGAAGACGGTGGCGGCTTCGGGCTATATCCCCTCGATCACCTTCCACCCCGGCACCCAGTGCATCGACCCGAACGCCTGGGCCTCGTACATCCGTGCGGCGGCTGATATTGCCACCCGCGCCGGTGTGCGGATTGCCCGGCTGAACGTGGGCGGCGGCTTCCCCAGCCACCGTGCGACCGGCGTGGTGCCGCAACTGGAGGCGACGTTTGAAACCATCGGCCGTGTCGCCCGCGAAGCCTTTGGCGATGCGCTGCCGGCGCTGATCTGCGAACCGGGCCGGGCGCTGTGCGGCGATGCCTTCAGCCTGGCCGCCCGGGTCAAGGCGGTGCGCGACGGCACCCATGTCTTCCTGAACGACGGGGTCTATGGCTCGCTCTTCGAACTCAGCCAGATCGGCATCATCGACCGGATCGAGGTGCTGGACAGCGAAGGCCGCCGCCGCACCGGCGGGGTGCAGGGCCGCATCTGCTTTGGCCCGACCTGCGATTCGGTGGACCGTCTGCCGGGCGACGTGCCTTTCCCTGCTGACATCGCCGAGGGCGATTTCGTGATTGTCCATGGCATGGGCGCCTATTCAACCGTGACCAACAGCCGCTTCAACGGCTTTGGTGAGCTGGGCATGGTCACGGTTCTGTCGCTGAAACTCTGATCGCGGCGAATTAACCTTGCATTCGGCCCCGATGCGCTAATCTGGGCCAGGGCCCGCCGGACCCGGCGGGCCTTTTCATGCGGGAAGACCGATGACGATACTGCAGCGCCTGACGCGCTGGTGGCAGGGAACCCCGGTTGTCGAGACCGAGCCCGCCACCCCGCCCCCGCCCGGTTTGCGGCGCGGGCGGGTGGATCATGTCATCATCCTGGACGGCACGCTGGCCACGTTGGTTCCGGGCGAGGAAAGCAATGCGGGGCTGCTTTACAAGCTTCTGATCGAAAGCCGCCCCGGCGTGCATCGCCGCGTGTACTACGAACCGGGCCTGCAGTGGGAAGGCTGGCGCCATGCCGCGGGCTTCCTGCAGGGCCGGGGCATCAGCCGCCAGATCCGCCGCGCCTATGGCTGGCTGGCCAGCCAGTATCGGGAAGGCGACGGGATCTATCTGTTCGGCTATTCGCGCGGCGCCTATGCCGTGCGCTCGCTGGCCGGGGTGATCGACCGGGTGGGCCTGTTGCGGCGGGAAGAGACCACCGAACGCGCTTTGCGGCAGGTCTGGCGGCACTACCGGGGCAACCCCGAAGGGCCGGCGGCACGGGCCTTTGCCCGCGCCTATTGCCACGAAGCCGCCCCGATCGAGATGGTGGGCGTCTGGGATACGGTGAAGGCGCTGGGCCTGCGGCTGCCGCTGCTGTGGATGCTGACCGAAAAGCGGACGGCCTTCCACAACCCCTATCTCGGCCGGTCGATCCGCCATGGCTTTCACGCGCTGGCGCTGCACGAAACCCGCGCGGTCTTTGAACCCGTGATGTGGGAAAGCCCGCCCGGCTGGCCCGGCAACGTGGAACAGGTGTGGTTTCGCGGGGCGCATGGCGATGTGGGCGGTCAGGTCGGCACCTTCCCTCAGGCCCGGCCCCTGGCCAACATTCCGCTGATCTGGATGGCCGAACGGGCCGAGACGGTGGGCCTTGCCCTGCCGCAGGGCTGGCGCGCGCGCTTTCCCTGCGACCCCCAGGCGCCGATGATGGGCACCACGCGCGGCTGGGCGCGGGTGTTCCTGCTGCGCCGGCCCCGGGTGGTGGGGCGCGACCCGTCGGAAAGCATCCACCCCACCGCCGAGGGCGAACGTCCGTGGAGCTGGATGCCCTGGCCGCTGACCCGGCTTTTCTGAGGTTCGCGGGCTATTCCGCCGTTTGCGACCTTGAGGTGTCGGAGCGGGGGTTTCACACCCCCGCACCCCCGTGGGATATTTGCCGAGAGAGGATGAAGTATGTGAGGAATCCCCGCCATGCGTGAAGTGACTGTCGCCGCGACGCAGTTCGCCTGTTCCTGGGATTTGCCCCGCAATGCCGACAAGGCCGAAGAGCTGATCCGCCGGGCTGCGGGGCAGGGGGCCAATGTGGTGCTGATTCAGGAGCTGTTCGGCGCCCCCTATTTCTGCATCGAGGAGCGGGCCGAGTATTTCCCGCTGGCCCAGCCGATGGAGGGGCATCCACTGATCGCGCGGTTTTCGGATCTCGCGCGCGAATTGGGCGTGGTGCTGCCCTGTTCCTATTTCGAAAAGGCGGGGCAGGCGCATTTCAACTCGGTCGCGATGATCGACGCGGGCGGCAAGGTTCTGGGCAATTACCGCAAAACCCATATCCCGCAGGGCCCGGGCTATGAGGAGAAGTACTATTTCTCGCCCGGAGACACCGGCTATCGCGTCTGGGATACCGCCTTTGGCCGGATCGGCGTGGGCATCTGCTGGGACCAGTGGTTTCCCGAATGCGCGCGGTCGATGGCGCTGATGGGGGCCGAGATGCTGCTTTATCCCACCGCCATCGGGTCAGAGCCGCCGGCCCCCGGCTATGACAGCCAGCCGCATTGGGAAATGGTGATGCGGGGCCATGCGGCGGCCAACATCATGCCGGTGGTGGCTTCGAACCGGATCGGTACGGAAACCGCGCCCGGCGGAACCGGGGTGACCTTCTACGGGTCAAGCTTCATCGCCGACCAGACCGGCGCGCTGATGGCCAAGGCGGCGCGGGGGGAAGAGGCGGTGCTGATCCACCGCTTCGATCTGGACGCCATCGCCGCCCTGCGCGGCAGCTGGGGCCTGTTCCGCGACCGGCGGCCGGCGACCTATGGCGCGGTGGCCACGCTGGACGGGCGCCTTTAGCCCTTGATCGTCATCTGCAGCAAGAGCTTTCCGCCCTCGCCGTTCGGGGGGGCGGGCAGGGCGGGCGCGCGCCGGGCCTGCGCCAGAATCGCCGCGTCGGTATCGGGGTTGCCGCTGGATTGCGCCAGTGCGACGCCGGTGATCTGGCCGCTGGCCGCGACAGTGAAGACGACCGAGACGCTGCCGCGCGCCTTGTAGGTCTTGCGCTGCATGTGGCCGGAAAGCTTGCGCATCACCGCGGCCTGCCATTTCTTCATCTGGCTGGCGGTGGCGGCGGTGCCGCGCGCCGTCTGGGCCCCGGCTTTGGCGGGGGCGCTGGCGGCTTCGGATTTCGAATCCTTCGCAGTCTGTTCCGGCTTCGGCTGATCCTTGGGCTTTTCGGCCTTCTTCGCGGGCTTCCTGGCCGGTTCCTGCTTGGGCTCCGGCTTCTTTTCGGGCTTCGGTTCGGGCTTTTCGGGCGGGGGCGGCAGGGCAACATCGGCCTGCGGCACCAGTTCGGCCAGTTCCGGCGCGGGCTGGTCGGGGACGGGCGTCAGGTCGGGCGCCTCTTCGGCGCTGTCCTGCAACTGCGGCGTGGTTTCCTCGAGGGGCGGCGGCGGCGGGGCGGCGGGGGCCGAGCTTGCCACATCGGGCGCGGGGCCGGGGTCTTCGGCAAAGGCCTGGGCCACCGGCAAGGGCTCAAGCTCGATCAGCACCACATCGGCGTCGCCGGCCCCGGCGCGGCGGTCAAGCCAGCTGGCGATGGCGGCCGTGGTGGCGGCCAGCATCAGCACCATCGCGGCCGCCAGAAGCCAGGCCAGGCTTTCGCTCAGCCGGCGGCCAAGGGTGCGGTGGGCGGCCCAGTCGGTCATGGCGTGCCCTCAAGCCCGACGAGCGCAATCTTCAGGTAGCCCGCGGCGCGCAGGGCATCCATGACGGCCATCACCTCGCCATAGGGCAGGGCCTGATCGCCGCGCAGGAAGATGCGGGTGTCGCGGTTCGCCCCCGTGGTGGCATCCAGCGCGGCGGCCAGACCTTCCCGCGCGACGGGATCATCGCCTAGGGCCAGCGTCAGGTCTTTCTGCACCGTCAGATAGACCGGCTCATCGGGTTTGGGACGCGCTTCGGCGGTCGAGGCAGGCAGGTCCACCGGCACATCCACGGTGGCAAGGGGGGCTGCGACCATGAAGATGATCAGCAGAACCAGCATCACGTCGATGAAGGGCGTGACGTTGATTTCGTGGTTCTCGGCCAGATCGTCGGTGTTGCCGCCCCGGATGCCGCCCGCCATCTCAGCCCCCGCCGGTCAGGTGGCGGAAGTCGAGATCGCGGCTGAGGTGCCGTTCAACCGCCGCGGCGGCATCGGCCAGATTCTGGCGGTAGCCGGTGATGGCGCGCGCGAAATGGTTGTAGATCACCACCGCCGGAATGGCGGCAACAAGGCCGATGGCGGTGGCCAGAAGCGCCTCGGCGATGCCCGGCGCCACGACGGCCAGATTGGTGGTCTGCGCTTCGGAAATGCCGATGAAGGCGTTCATGATGCCCCAGACCGTGCCGAAAAGCCCGACGAAGGGCGCGGTCGAACCGATGGTGGCCAGAAGTCCGGTGCCGCGCGACAGATGGCGGCCGGCCTGCGCCTCGGTCCGTTCAAGGATCGAGCGGGTGCGTTCCTTCACCCCGTCCGGCCCGGCACCATCCAGCGCGGCGGAAGAGCGGCGCAGCTCTTCCAGCGCGGCTCGGGCCATGAAGGCGGCCGGATCGCTGCGCTGCGACAGGGCGGTGGCCGCGGCAGAAAGGTCGGCGGCATCGCGCAGCACGGCAAGGGCGCTGCGCAGCCGGCCCCGGGCCAGCTGCAGTTCGGCCGCCTTGTAGAACAGCACGGTGAAACACAGGAAACAGGCGAAGGCCAGGCTGGCCATCACCGCCTTCACCACAACGTCCGCGTCCATGAACATCTGCCAGGGCGAAAGGGCATGGGGCAGGGGGCGGGCGGCGGTTGCGACGGGGCTCTCGTCTGCCGTGCCGGTGGGGGTGGTCAGGCTGGGCGCGGTGGCCTCGCCCCCCGGGGTGGCGGGGGCGGTGTCAGCGGGTGGGGCCGCGGGGGCGGCAGGCTCTTCAATGGAGGGGGCCGGCCCGGTCTGGGCCATGATGGGCGAGGCCAGCAGCAGGGCGGCCGCCAGACTGGCAGCAAGAAGGGCCGGAAAGTCGAAGAGGCGCGCCATCATCTCTGAGTCTTTTTGTATGGTATCGCGGCTTATACCCGGTTTTGGCGTGAGGGGAACCCGGAATCACGGCCATCGGCGGCCGGGATGCGACTAGCGGACCAGATTCACCCAGGCCCAGACCGCGCCGAAAAGCAGCGGCTGATGCAGCAGATAGATGGCCAGCGTGTGCCGCCCGGGCCATGCCAGCGCCCGCAGCACCGGTCCGGGCCGCCCCGGCCAGCGCGAAAGCCATTGCCACAGCCCCAGCGCCGAGCCCAGCCGCCCCAGCGCCAGCCCGATCAGCACCGGACCGAACCATGGGAAGATCGGCTCAAAATCCACGGTGAAGGTGGGGATGGTATGCAGCCCGATGAAGCGCAGCAGCGGCGCATCCATCGCGGGGGTGGCCAGCGCATAGCTGGCCCAGACCACGGTGGCCCCGGCGGCCAGCGTGACCCACCACGGCAGCCGCAGGAAGGGCAGGGCCAAAAGGCTGGAGAGCGCGATGGAATGCAGGATGCCGAAGAAGATGTAGTAGTCCGGAATGGCGATCCGCGTGGCGAGCGTGACCAGCGCGGCGGCGCCGGCCACCCGCACCCAGCGCCGCCAGAAGGCGGGCCAGCGGATGCCATCGCCATGGGCCAGCCACAGCGACAGCCCGGCCAGCGCCAGAAAGGTCGAGGCGACGCTGCGCGCCTGCCAGTAGAACAGGCCCGACACTGCAAAGCCCGGCGGCACAAGGCCGAACATCTGCAGGTCATAGACGAAATGGTAACTCGCCATCCCCAGAAGCGCCAATGTGCGCAACAGGTCCAGCGCCAGAATGCGCGGGATCGGCGCCCCGGCGGGCAGGTCGGTCTGCGTCATTGGCCGCGACCGGGGGTTTCACACCCCCGGACCCCCGTGGAGTATTTCAAAAGGTGCAAGACGAAAGCCGCCCCCCGGCAGGGAAGCGGCTTTCGCGGGTTCTGGCAAGGGCCGCGCTCAGCGGTGGCGGACATCCACATAATCGCGCTTGGGCGGGCCGACATAAAGCTGACGCGGGCGGCCGATCTTCTGGTTCTTCTCGCCGATCATCTCTTTCCACTGGCTGATCCAGCCGACGGTGCGCGAGATGGCGAAGATCGGCGTGAACATCGAGGTCGGGAAGCCCATCGCATCCAGGATGATGCCCGAGTAGAAATCGACATTCGGGTAAAGCTTCTTCGAGACGAAGTAATCGTCTTCCAGCGCGATCCGCTCCAGTTCCTTGGCGACCTGCAGCGTCGGGTTGTTCTCGATGCCCAGCAGGCCGAGGACTTCATCGGCCGACTGCTTCATCACCTTGGCGCGCGGGTCGAAGTTCTTGTAGACGCGGTGGCCGAAGCCCATCAGGCGGAAGCCCGAGTTCTTGTCCTTGGCCTTGGCGATGTATTCCGGAATGCGGTCCACCGTGCCGATTTCGCGCAGCATTTCCAGGCAGGCCTGGTTGGCGCCGCCATGGGCCGGGCCCCAGAGGCAGGCGATGCCCGCCGCGATGCAGGCGAAGGGGTTGGCGCCCGAGGAACCGGCCAGACGGACGGTCGAGGTGGAAGCGTTCTGTTCGTGATCGGCGTGCAGCATCATGATCCGGTCCATCGCCTTGGCGAGGATCGGGTTCACCACATAGTCTTCGGCCGGAACGGCAAAGCACATGTGCAGGAAGTTGCCGGCATAGGAGAGCGAGTTCTTCGGATAGACGAAGGGCTGACCCACCGAATATTTGTAGGCCATGGCGGCGATCGTCGGCAGCTTGGCGATCATGCGGATCGCGGCCACTTCGCGCTGCCAGGGATCGTTGATGTCGGTCGAGTCGTGGTAGAAGGCCGACATGGCGCCGACCACGCCCACCATGGTCGCCATCGGATGGGCGTCCCGGCGGAAGCCGCGGAAGAAGTAGTGCATCTGTTCATGCACCATGGTGTGGCGGGTCACCCGCGCCTCGAAATCGGCAAGCTGCGCGGCCGTCGGCAGTTCCCCGTACAGCAGCAGGTAGCAGACCTCGAGATAGGACGACTTCTCGGCCAGCTGCTCGATCGGGTAGCCGCGGTGCAGAAGCTCGCCCACGTCGCCGTCGATGAAGGTGATGGCGCTTTCGCAGGACGCGGTCGAGGTGAAGCCGGGGTCGAAGGTGAAGACATCGGCCTCGCCGTAAAGCTTGCGGATGTCCAGAACGTCGGGGCCGGCGGTCGGCGACATGACCGGCAGGTCATATGTGTTGCCGTCCAGCGTCAGCGTCGCGTTGCGTGTCGGTTCAGCCATGTTCGTCCCCCAGTGTGACACCGGGGGGCCGCCCCGGTGCATGCATCAGCCAGTCCGGCCAAGGGGCTGTCGATCAGGCCGACGCCTCCTCGAGCCGTGCGATCGTCTCGTCCCGACCGATGACCAGCATCATGTCGAAGACACTTGGCGTGGCGCTGCGACCTGCAAGCGCGGCCCTGAGCGGCCCCGCAAGCTTGCCGAACCCCATGCCGTGTTCAGCAGCAACGTCGGTCAGGATCGACTCCAGCGCGTCCTTTGTCCAGCTAGCATTTTGCAGTCGCGGCGTCAACGATTTCAGTATACCACGGGATACCGCATCAAGCGATTTCGCAGCCGCCTCATCGGGGACAACCGGGCGCGAGATAAGGGCAAAGCGTGCCTTTTCAACAAGTTCCGGGAAGGTCTTGGCGCGATCCTTGACGCAGTAAAGCGCCCGCGACAGAAGGCCTCGCTGGCTGTCGGTCAGGGCGGGCTGGCCGGCGGCCGCCAGAAACGCTTCCAGTTCTTGCAGCAGTGCAGCATCGGGCATCATCGAGATGTGATGGCCGCAGGTGTTTTCCAGCTTCTTGAAATCCAGCCGGGCGGGGGCGCGGCCGATTCCCTCAAGGCTGAACATCTTCATCGCCTCTTCGGACGAAAAGATCTCGGCATCGCCATGCGCCCAGCCCAGACGGGTCAGGTAATTGCGCATGCCGGCGGCCGGGTAGCCCATGGCCTGATACTCTTCGACGCCGGTCGCGCCGTGGCGTTTCGACAGTTTCTTGCCGTCAGGTCCGTGGATCAGCGGGATATGTGCCCAGACCGGCACCGTCCAGCCCATGGCGTCATAGACTATCTGCTGGCGGGCGGCGTTGTTCAGGTGGTCGTCGCCGCGGATGACATGGGTCACGCCCATGTCATGGTCATCCACCACCACGGCCAGCATGTAGGTGGGCGTCCCGTCCGAGCGCAGGACGATCATGTCATCCAAAGTGGCGTTTTGAATGGTCACGTCGCCCTGCACGGTGTCGCGGATCACCGTCTGACCTGCGCGCGGCGCCTTCATGCGGATCACATAGGGCGCATCGGGGTAGGTGGCGGGATCGGCATCGCGCCAGGGCGACAGGAAGACCGGATAGCTGACGCCGCGGGCCTTTTCGGCCTCACGGAAGGCCTCGATCTCGGCCGCGGTGGAAAAGCATTTGTAGGCCGTGCCGCGATCCAGCATCTGATGCGCCACCTCGGCGTGGCGGTCCTTGCGCGCGAACTGGCTGACCACCTCGCCGTCCCAATCAAGGCCCAGCCAGGTCAGGCCCTTGAGGATGGCGGCGGTCGCCTCGGGGGTTGAACGCTCGCGGTCGGTATCCTCGATCCGCAACAGGAACTTGCCGCCCCGGCCCCGGGCGAAGAGCCAGTTGAACAGCGCGGTCCGCCCACCGCCGATGTGCAGATAGCCGGTGGGCGAGGGGGCAAAGCGGGTGACGACTTGGTCGGACATGGGCCGTTAACCTTGTGGAAACCATCCCGGGGGCAGGATCGGCGCAGCAATAGGCAATCGCGGGGCAGGAAACAAGGTGGCGGGGGTTGGTGCGCTGCTGGCCTGGCCGCTTGCGCGGCTTCTTGAGGCGCGGGGGCTGCTGTTTCCCTGGGTGCCGCTGATCATCGGCTGCGGCATCGGCCTGTGGTTTTCCCTGCCGTATGAGCCGGGGGTGGTGTTCTATGCGCTGGCGGGGGCGGCGCTGTTGCTGGCGGCTGCCGGCCGGCTGTGGCTGCCGGTGCTGTTTCATCCGCTGGTCGTGGTGGTGGCCTGCCTGTCGCTGGGGCTGTTGGCCTGCGGGCTTCGGCTGCATTTGGTTCAGGCGCCGGTGCTGGCGGCCGAATACCGTGGCCCGGTGCTGGGCCGGGTGGTTGAGGTGGACCGTTCGCAATCCGACGCGCTGCGGCTGACGCTGGACCGGGTGGTGCTGTCGGGCCTGCCGCCGGACCAGACGCCGCGGCGCGTCCGCATCTCGGTCCACGGGTCCGAACCGGCGGTGCTGCCCGGAGAGGTGGTGCAGATGGTGGCCACCCTCGCCCCACCCGCCGGTCCGGTGGAGCCGGGGGGCTTCGATTTCCGCCGCATGGCCTATTTCGACGGGCTGGGCGCGGCGGGCTACAGCCGGACGCCCGTGATGCTTTGGGCCGAGCCTGCGGCGGGTGAGCAGATGGTGAACCGGCTGCGCAGCCACCTGTCCCGCGCGATCATGACGGCCGCGCCGGGGCAGGGCGGCGCCTTCGCCTCGGGCGCGATGACGGGCGACCGATCCGGCATCTCGCGCGAGACGGTCGAGGCCCTGCGCGATTCCAACCTGTCGCATCTGCTGGCGATTTCGGGCATGAACATGGCCTTCCTGACCGGCTTCGTCTTCATGCTTCTGCGCTATGGCGTGGCGCTGATCCCGCCGCTGGCCCTGCGCCTCAACGCCAAGAAGATCGCGGCGGTGGCGGCCTTTGGCGTGGCGCTGTTCTATCTGCTGCTGTCGGGGGCCAATGTGGCGACCGAACGGGCCTTCCTGATGGTCACGGTCATGCTGGGCGCGGTCCTGACCGACCGGCGGGCGCTCAGCCTGCGCAGCCTTGCGCTGGCGGCGACGGCGCTGTTGCTGTGGCAGCCCGAAAGCCTGACCGAGCCGGGGTTTCAGCTGTCCTTCGCGGCGACCGCGGTGTTGATTGCCGGTTTCGGCGCGCTGGACCGGGGAATCGCGCGCGAAAAGGTGCCGCGCTGGCTGATGCCGGTTTACACGCTGGTCCTGTCCTCGGTGTTGGCGGGGCTGGCGACGGCGCCCTTCGCGGCGGCCCATTTCAACCGCTTCACCGATTATGGGCTGGTGGCGAACCTGCTGACGGTGCCCGTCATGTCGGTCCTGATGGCCGCGGGGGCGGTGGCGGCGCTGCTCGCGCCTTTGGGGCTGGAAGGCCCGGCGATCTGGGTGATGGACATGGCGGCGCGCTGGATTCTGTTCGTGGCCCATCAGGTTTCGGGGCTGGACCAGTCGGTGACGGCGGTGCCCATGCCAGGGCCCTGGGTACTGCCGCTGGTCACCCTGGGCGGGGCTTGGGCGATGCTGTGGCGCGGGCCGGTGCGGCGGCTGGCGGTGGTGCCGCTGCTGGTGGCCGCCGCACTGTGGTGGGCGGCTGAGCGGCCCGCGCTGCTGATTGCCGAGGATGGTTCCATCGCCGGGGTCATGGGGGCCGAAGGGCGGGCGCTGTCAAAGGCGCGGGGCGGCGGGTTTTCGGCGCAAAGCTGGCTGGAGAATGACGGCGATCTGGCCGATCAGCCCACCGCCGCCGCCCGGCCGGGCTTTGACGGGCCGCCCGCGGCGCGCAGCTTTACCTTGGCGGGGCTGCAGGGCCAGATCCTGTCGGGCAAGGGCGCTGCCGCGGCGCTGCCCGGCGCCTGCGCTGTGGCCGATCTGGTGATCCTGCCCGTCACGGCCCCGGCGGCTGGCGGGCGTTGCAGGTTGCTGGACGCGGCGATCCTGCGGCAGACCGGCGCGCTGGCGGGCTGGATCGAAGGTGACAGGCTTGTGCTTCTGCCCGCACGTTCGGCAAGCCGGCAATGGACAGGCGACGCCCCGGTCTGGGAGCCGATCGTTCTGCCACTGCCCGGTCAGTAGCTGCGGATCAGCCCGACCAGCCGGCCCTGCACCTTGACCATGTGGTCGGGGAAGACGCGCGTTTCATAGGCCGGGTTCGCGGCCTCCAGCGCGATCATGTTGCCCTTGCGGCGGAAGCGTTTCAGCGTCGCCTCATGATCCTCGACCAGCGCGACGATGATGTCGCCATTCTCGGCCGTCGACTGTTCACGGATCACCACGATGTCGCCGTCGTTGATCCCGGCCTCGATCATCGAGTCGCCCTTGACCTCCAGCGCGTAGTGCTGGCCCTTGCCCGACAGCATCGAGCCGGGCACCGCCACATGGTGCGAGACATGCGAGATCGCCTCGATCGGCACGCCGGCGGCGATCCGGCCCATCACCGGCAGTTCCAGCGCGTGCACCGCCTCGACCGGCATGGCGCCGCGCGGCGGGTCGGTACGGTCGCCACGGATCACCTGCGGGGTAAAGGGCGCGCGTTCCATCGCCTCGGGCAGCTTGACGATTTCCAGCGCGCGGGCGCGGTGGGCCAGCCGGCGGATGAAGCCGCGTTCTTCCAGCGCGGTGATCAGCCGGTGGATGCCCGATTTCGACCGCAGGTCCAGCGCATCCTTCATCTCGTCAAAGGACGGAGGGACGCCGTCGGCATCCATGCGGGTCTTGATGAACTCGAGCAGTTCCATCTGTTTGCGGGTCAGCATGCGGCATTCCTCCCCCGTGTTTGACAAATGTTCTGCACTCGTTCCCTTTTCGTGTCAAGAACTCTGTTCCCGCCGGCGCGGCGACTGGGGGATCAGTTGACCACCATCACCGCCGAGGCCGGGGCCAGCGCGACCGAGGCGGCGCGCCCCTCGATCGTCCATTCCAGGATGGCGGCCACGGTTTCGGGGCGCGCACTGCCCAGGACGGTGACGCGGCCTTCCTGCGCGGCCTTGAAGGCGGCGCGGTCAAGGTAGCGGCGGATCGTCGGGATTTCCTCGCCCTCGGCGTCGATCTGGCGGAAGACGGTGGCAGCCGGCACGTCTTCGCGCCGGGCGACCTGATCGGCGGCGTTCAGACCGCGGTCGAAGGTGATCAGGCCGCGGCCCTGCGCTTTGACGATGGGCACGACCTGGGCGGCAAGGCCGCGGTCATCCTGAAACCCGCCCGAGGCCAGGTCGATCACCGCGACGGCTTCGGGAAGGCCGGTGGCAAGGGCCTGGAAGGTCTGCTCCAGATCGGCGGCGGTGGCACCGGCGGGAATGCCGGTGGCCAGCATCGCCACCTCTTTCCCGGCGGCGCGGTAGGTGGCTGCCGCTTCCGCCGCATTGGCGGCCAGCGGATCAATCGCGAAGGTCACCGGGAAGGGCAGGGCGGCCAGCCGCGCGCGGTCCAGTTCCGGCGTGCCGTCGTCGACCAGCACGATGGCGAACAAGGGCTTGCCGGCCGGATCGGGGAAAACGGCGGCATAGCGCGATAGGGGCGGCAGGTCGGCAGGCTCAGCCGCCGGATCGGCGACGGCGGTTTCATCCTCGGCGGCTCCGATGCGGGGCAGGCGCCCGATGGTCACGCCATCGGCCTTGTCACCAAGGGCGGGGGCGGGGGCAAGGCCGGGGTCGGCGGGCAGGGTGGCGGTTTCCGGCGCGGCTTCGGGTTCAGGCTTCGGCTCGGCCCCCGGGGCGATGGTGGCGGGCGGCGGTTCGGGGGCGGCTTCGGCGCCGGGTTCCAGTAGCGGGTCGCCCGGGGGTTCCGGTGCGGGCGGCGGAAGGTCGGCCGCAGAAGGCGCTGCGTCGGTGGCCGGCGCGGCGGGCGTTGCCGGGCTGGCGGCGGGGGCTGCCGGATCGGCTGTGCCGCTGGCCGGCGCGGGTGCGGCGGCCGGTGCGGGGGCTGCCGGCTCTTCCGGGTCGCTGGTATCGGGCGGGTTCGCCGGGGCCTGCGCCAGCGTTTCGGGGGCGGGTTCCGCCGCCGGCGCGGGGGGCGTGGCCGCGGTGCCCGGCAGCGCCGGCGCCGCATCGCCGGCCGGAGAGGCCGGCGCGGCTGCCCCCTCGGGCGGGGCGGGCGGCGTGTCGGCCGTCATCTCGGTCGGGGCCGCGGGGGGCGCCTCGGGCTTGACCTCAGGCTCGGCCGCGGCGGCAGGCGCAGGTTCCGCTGGGGCTTCGGCTGCCGTCTCGGCCTCGGGCATCACCGCATCCGGTGCGGCAACCTCGGGTGCGGCGGCGGCCTGCGGCGGATTGCGCGGTGCCGGCGGCTGGGCGACCTGCGAGATCACACCCAACCCGGCGGCGGCCACGACGCCACCCCAAAGAATACCCGCCACGAAATCCCGGATCACCTGCCCCTCCGCGCACTTGCCCTTGACGCTGCCATCGGCCTCGGCCCATCTATAGCCCGGCCCGCCGCGCCCGACACCCCCTTTCCGACCGGACCCCCGAAGATGCTGCTTCTGATCGACAACTACGACAGCTTTACCTACAACCTCGTCCATTACCTGGGCGAGCTGGGGGCCGATGTCACCGTGCAGCGCAACGATGCGCTTCAGGTCCAGGATGTCATCGCCATGCGCCCCGAGGTCATCGTGCTGTCGCCGGGGCCTTGCGATCCGGCGCAGGCCGGCATCTGCCTGCCGCTGACCCGCGCCGCCGCCGAGGCGGATATTCCCCTGCTGGGCGTCTGCCTTGGCCATCAGACCATTGGCGAGGCATTCGGCGGCAAGGTGATCCGCTGCCACGAAATCGTGCATGGCAAGATGGGCGTGATGCACCATTCCGGGCAGGGCCTGTTCCGTGGCCTGCCCTCGCCCTTCCTTGCCACCCGCTATCACTCGCTGGTGGTCGAACGCGACAGCCTGCCCGACTGCCTTGAGGTCACGGCCTGGCTGGAAGACGGCACGATCATGGGCCTGCGGCACAAGACGAAGATGATCGAGGGCGTGCAGTTCCACCCCGAATCCATCGCCAGCGAGCACGGCCACCAGCTGTTGCGGAATTTCCTTGAGACAGCAAAGGCGCGCGTCCCGGCATGAGCGATATTCTCCGCCCGCTGATCGGCATTGCCGCCACCCGCCCCCTGACCCGGGCCGAGGCCGAGGCCGCCTTTGGCGCGCTGTTCGAAGGGCAGGGCACGCCCGCGCAGATGGGCGGCTTCCTGATGGCGCTGCGCACGCGCGGCGAGACGGTCGACGAATATGCCGCCGCCGCCCATGTGATGCGGTCGAAATGCCATGCGGTCCGCGCGCCCGAAGGGGCGATGGATATCGTCGGCACGGGCGGCGACGGCAAGGGCACGCTGAACATCTCGACCGCGACGGCCTTTGTCGTGGCGGGGGCGGGCGTGGCGGTGGCCAAGCACGGCAACCGCAACCTGTCGTCCAAATCCGGCGCGGCCGATGCGCTGACCGAAATGGGGCTGAACGTCATGGTCGGCCCCGATGTGGTGGAGCGCTGCCTGGATCAGGCCGGGATCGGCTTCATGATGGCGCCGATGCACCATCCGGCGATCCGCCATGTCATGCCGGTGCGGGCCGAGCTGGGGACGCGGACGATCTTCAACATCCTCGGCCCGCTGACCAATCCGGCGGGGGTGCTGCGGCAACTGACCGGTGCCTTCTCGGCGGCGCTCATCCGGCCGATGGCGGAAACGCTGCTGGCGCTGGGGTCAGTCAAGGCCTGGCTGGTGCATGGCGGCGACGGCACCGACGAAATCTCGATCGCCGCCCCGACGCAGGTCGCGGCGCTGGAACATGGCACGGTGCGCGAGTTCACAATCGCCCCCGACGACGCCGGCCTGCCCTGGCATCCGTTTGAACATGTGATGGGCGGCACCCCGGCCGAGAATGCGCAGGCCTTCCGCGCGCTGCTGGACGGTGCGCCGGGCGCCTACCGCGATGCCGTCCTTTTCAACGCCGCCGCCGCGCTGGTCGTGGCCGACCGGGCGCGCGACCTGAAGGAAGGTGTTGAAATCGCGCGCGAGAGCATCGACAGCGGCGCGGCGAAGGGCAAGCTGCAGGCGCTGGCGCATCTGACGCATGGCTGACCGGCCCGCCCCGCCCGAAAGCTGGGCCGGCCTTCCCTTCTTCTCTACCCTCTGGCCCGCCCTCTGGACCCGCCTCTCCGCCACCCCCGGCTGGCAGCCTGAACCGGATTCCATCTTCCGCGCCCTGCATCTCACCCCCCGGCCCGCCGTGCGGGTGGTAATCCTCGGCCAGGACCCCTATCACACCCCGGGCCGCGCCACCGGCCTTGCCTTCTCATTCCCGCCGGGTGAGGCGCCGCAGCATTCCCTGCGCAACATCCTTGCCGAACTGGCCGCCGACACCGGAGAGGTGAAAACCAACGGCGACCTGACCGGCTGGGCGCGGCAGGGGGTGCTTCTGCTGAACACCGCGCTGACGGTGCCGGTGGGTCAGGCCAACGGCCACAAGGGCTGGGACTGGCAGGCGCTGGTGGCCGAGGTTCTGGCCGCCACCGCCGCCGACGGCCCCCGGGCCTTCGTTCTTTGGGGCGGACCGGCGCAGAAACTCTGCGCCCGCCTGCCGCGCGACGGGCATCTCTTCCTTGAAAGCGCCCATCCCTCGCCCCTGTCGGTCCATCGCGGCTTTGCCGGCTCGCGCCCGTTCTCGGCGGTCAACCGCTGGCTCGCGGCGCAGGGCCAGCCGCCGGTCGATTGGTCGGCCTGAGGCTTCGGCGGCTTTCCATCGCCGGCCTCACGCGCTAGACCGATGGGGCCAGACTCGCAGTCCCGCCTTTCATCTGTCCTCAAATATCCCACGGGGGTCCGGGGGTGTGAAACCCCCGGCGCTTGCCAGAAGGAACGCCGCATGACGACCATTCTCGACCGGATCAAGGCCTACAAGCTGGAAGAGGTCGCCGCCCGCAAGGCCCAGCGTCCGCTGGCCGCCGTCGAAGAGGCCGCCCGCGCCGCCCCCGTGCCCCGCGGCTTTGCCCGTGCGCTGGCCGAGGCGGCGGTGACCGGCTATGGCCTGATTGCCGAGATCAAGAAGGCCAGCCCCTCCAAGGGCCTGATCCGCGCCGATTTCGACCCGCCCGCGCTGGCCCGCGCCTATGAGGCCGGCGGCGCCACCTGCCTGTCGGTGCTGACCGACGGCCCCAGCTTTCAGGGCGCCGACGACTACCTGACGGCCGCCCATCACGCGGTGAAACTGCCCTGCCTGCGCAAGGACTTCCTCTACGATACCTATCAGGTGGCCGAGGCGCGGGCCCTTTCCGCCGATGCCATCCTGATCATCATGGCCTCGGTCACCGACGCTCAGGCGGCTGAACTTGAGGCGGCGGCCATGGCCCTTGGCATGGATGTGCTGATCGAGGTGCATGACCGTGCCGAACTCGACCGCGCGACCCTGCTGAAATCGCCCCTCATCGGCATCAACAACCGCAACCTGCACACCTTCGAGGTGACGCTGGATACCACCCGCCAGCTGGCCCGGCTGGTGCCCGAAGACCGGCTGATCGTCTCGGAATCGGGCCTCTTCACCCCCGCCGATCTGGCCGATGTGGCGGCCTACGGCGCCCGCTGCTTCCTGATCGGCGAGGCACTGATGCGCCAGGCCGATGTGACGGCCGCCACCCGCGCCATCCTCGCCCGCCCGCTCGACAGCGAGGCGGGGGCATGAGCGGCCTTACGCATTTCGACGATCAGGGTCAGGCCCATATGGTCGATGTCTCGGCCAAACCCGTGACCGACCGTGTGGCGGTGGCCGAAGGCGCGGTGGTGATGACCGCCGAGACGCTGGCGCTGATCACCGAAGGCCGGGCCAAGAAGGGCGATGTTCTGGGCGTGGCGCGTCTCGCCGGCATCATGGCGGCCAAGAAGACCGCCGATCTGATCCCGCTTTGCCACCCCCTGCCCATCACCAAGGTCGCGCTGGACCTCACGCCGGACCCCGCGCTGCCGGGCATCCGCGTCGCCGCCACCGTCAAGACCGGCGGCCAGACCGGGGTCGAGATGGAGGCGCTGACAGCCGTCTCGGTCGCCTGCCTGACGATCTACGACATGGTGAAGGCGGTGGAGAAAGGCATGCGGATCGAAGGCATCCGCCTGCGTCTGAAAGAGGGCGGCAAATCCGGCCGCTGGGAGGCGGAATGATCACCGTTGAAGAGGCGCTGGCGCGCTGTTTCGCCCTTGTCACCCCGCTGGAAACTGAAACCGTCGCCCTGCGCCACGGCGCCGGCCGCGTACTGCGCCAGGCGGCCCCGGCCCGGCTGACCCAGCCGCCCTTCGATGCGTCGGCGATGGACGGCTACGCGCTGGGGGCCGCCGGCCAACCGGGTGACCGCTTCGCCGTGCTGGGTGAAGCCGGGGCAGGCCATGCCTTCGCCGGCCGCATCGGCACCGGTCAGGCCGTCCGCATCTTCACCGGCGCGCCGCTGCCCGAGGGCGCGGTGACCATCGCCATCCAGGAAGATGTCATGGCAGAGGGCGCCACGATCACCCTGCGCGCCTCGTCCGCGACGGGCGACAACATCCGCCCCCGGGGACAGGATTTCGCCGAAGGTGTCAGCCTGCCCGTCCCGCGCCGCCTGTCGGCCAATGACCTGGCGCTGCTTGCCGCCATGAACATCGCCGAACTGACCGTCTCGCGCCGTCCCACCGTCGCGCTGATGGCCACTGGCGACGAACTGGTGATGCCGAGTGAGGCGCCGGGTCCCGACCAGATCGTCGCCTCGAACATCTTCGCTCTCGCCGCCATGGTCGAGGCGGCGGGTGGCACCCCCCGCATCCTGCCCATCGCGCGCGACAACGAAGACAGCCTGCGCACCGTCTTCGGACTGGCCGAAGGCGCCGACATGGTGGTCACGGTGGGCGGCGCCTCGGTGGGCGACCACGATCTGGTGGGCAAGGTGGCGGGGGATCTCGGCCTTGAACGCGCCTTCTGGAAGATCGCCATGCGCCCCGGCAAGCCGCTGATGGCCGGGCGGCTGGGCGGCGCGGTCATGCTGGGCCTGCCGGGCAACCCGGTCTCGGCCATCGTCTGCGGCCACCTCTTCCTCGTGCCGATGCTGCGCGCCCTGCAGGGGCTGCCCGCCCGGCCCGCCGAAACCCGTCCCGCCCGCCTTGGCGCCGATACCGGACCGGCCGGCCCCCGCGCCCATTACATGCGCGCGCGCCTTTCGGACGGCGGCACCACCGTCACCCCGTTCGACCGCCAGGATTCCGCCCTTCTCGCCATCCTCAGCGAAGCCGACGCGCTGCTGGTCCGCCCGATGGGCGACGGCCCCCGCAAGGCCGGCGATATGGTCGAGGTCATCGCGCTCTGACCGGCCGGCAAGGGGCGAGCCCCCTTGCCATTGCACCTTTCAAAATACTCCCGCCGGAGGCAAACGCCCGAGCCGGTTGGCGCGGTTACGCGCCAGAGGCGAGAGGAAAGGCCTGCGCCGCCCCCTTCGGGCGGCGCGCAATCAGATCACCCGTTGCCGCGGCGCGCGAACAGGCCCGCATCTTCCGCCGCCCGGCGCAGGGCGCGGCTCTTGTTCACGGTTTCCTGATATTCCGCCTCGGGGTCGCTGTCATAGACCACCCCGCCGCCGGCCTGAATATACAGCTTGCGGTCCTTCAGCACCGAGGTCCGCAGCGCGATGCAGAAGTCCATCTCGCCATTGGCGGCAAAATATCCCACGCCGCCGCCATAGACGCCGCGCTTTTCCGGTTCCAGCTCATCGATGATCTCCATCGCGCGCACCTTGGGCGCGCCGGAAACCGTGCCCGCCGGCAGGCCGGCCAGCAGCGCCGACAGCGCGTCCTGATCGTCGCGGATTTCCCCCACCACGTTCGAGACGATGTGCATCACATGGCTGTAGCGTTCGATGATGAATTTCTCGGTCGGCCGCACCGTGCCCACCTTCGCCACCCGGCCCACATCGTTGCGGCCAAGGTCCAGCAGCATCAGATGCTCGGCCAGTTCCTTCTGGTCGGCCAGAAGGTCCAGTTCCAGCGCCTTGTCCTCTTCCGGCGTCGCGCCGCGCTTGCGGGTGCCGGCGATGGGGCGGATGGTCACCTCGCCGTCGCGCAGCCGCACAAGGATTTCAGGGCTGGCCCCGATCACCTGAAAGCCGCCGAAGTTGAAGAAGAACATGAAGGGCGACGGATTGGTACGCCGCAGGCTGCGGTACAGCGCGAAGGGCGGCAGATCGAACGGCAGCGTCCAGCGCTGCGAGGGCACGACCTGAAAGATGTCGCCAGCGCGGATGTATTCCTTGGCCTTGGCGACCGCCGCCTTGTAGCCGTCATGGGTGAAATTCGACACCGGCTCACCCGCCGCCGCGCCGCCGCCTTCCAGATCGCGCTGGGCAGGTGCTGCACGGTCGAGATCGCGCAGCGAATCCATCACCCGCTCGGCCGCCTGGGCATAGGCCGCCCGCGCCGACAGGCCGGACGCCACCCAGGCGGGCGCGCAGATCGTGACTTCCCCCTTCACCCCGTCCAGCACCGCCACGACCGAGGGCCGCATCAGCTGCGCATCGGGCAGGCCCAGCGGATCGGGCGGCACATCCGGCAGATGTTCGACCAGACGGATCATGTCGTAGCCCAGATAGCCGAACAGGCCCGCGGCCACCGCCGGGACGCCTTCGGGCATCTCGATGCGGCTTTCGGCGATCAGCGCACGCAGCGTGTCCAGCGGTTGGCCCGGCAGATCGGCAAAGGCCGCCGGATCAAACCGCGCTTCGCGGTTGATGCGGCTGTTCGTGCCGTGGCACTGCCAGATCAGATCGGGCTTCATGCCCACCACCGAATACCGGCCGCGCACCTCGCCGCCGGTCACCGATTCCAGCATGAACGTGTCGGTCCGCGCCTCGCCCAGCTTCAGCATCAGCGAGACGGGAGTATCCAGATCGGCGGCCAGACCGGCCCAGACCAGCTGATTCTGGCCGGCGTTCCAGCCGCGTTCGAACGCTTCGAAAGAGGGATGCAGGGTCATCTTCCGGCCTGTCAGTTGCCAAGCTGGGCGTTGACGGAATCGATCACCGCCTGATCCAGCTGGATGCCCGCCTCGGCGCCGATGGCGTTGCTGTAGATCGAGAACAGATCCTGCGACAGCGCCCGCGCGGCGTTGATGGCGATGGTTTCGCGCAGGGCCTTGCCGTCTTCGGTTTCGGGATCGGCGGCGATCACCTGATCCAGACGGACCACCGCCACATAATCGCCGGCCTCGATCACGCGCAGCGCGCCCGGTTCCATCTGGAAGACGGCGGTCAGCAGATCGGCCGGGGCGCCTTCGATGCTGGTTTGCCGGTCCACGGCAGCGGTGCGCTCGGCAATGCCAAGCGCGCCCATGGCGGTGCCGCTTTCGATGGCGGTCTTCCATTCCACCGCGCGGGCCGACAGCGCCTTGGCCAGCGCATCGGCGCGGAAGGCGGCAGTGACCTGTTCCTTCACATCGGCCAGGGGGCGCGGGGCGGGGGGGACGGTTTCGATCAGCTGCATGGCGACGATGCCGCCATCCTCAAGCCCGATGGCGGCGGGAAAATCGCCCTCTCCCAGCGCCTCGGCTTCCTTGCGGAAGGCGGCGGACTGGGTGATCGGGTCGTTGTCGGCGGCACCCGGGGCATAGTCGGTCGAGGACAGTTTCAGCCCCTCTTCCTTGGCCAGATCCTCCAGCGTGGCACCGCCGGCCAGAAGGTCGTCAATCTCTTCCATCCGGGCCGAGATTTCGCGCCGGGCCGCGTCAAGGCGCAGCTCTTCGGTCAGGGCGGCGCGGGCTTCGTCCAAGGTGGTTTCCTGCGCGGCGAGGATCGCGTTCATCCTGAACAGCGCCGGCCCGAGGCTTGATGGCAGGGGCCCGACCACGCCGGGACCGGTCAGCGCAAAGACCGCGTCGCCCGCTTCGCCAAGATCGGCCTTCGTCACGTCGCCAAGGTCGATGTCTTCCAGCGTCAGGTTGCGTTCGGCCACCAGCGACTCAAAGGTCTCACCACCCTCGATCCGGGCCATCGCGGCCTTCGCCTCATCGTCTGATCCGAAGACCAGCCGTTCGACCAGACGCTTTTCGGGCACCGAATACTGGTCCTTGCGGGCGTCATAGGCGGCTTTCACCGCGTCTTCGGTAATCTCGATCGTGGGGGCCAGATCGGCGGGAAGCAGGCTGACATACTGGATGCGTTTGGCTTCGGGGCGGGTGTAATCGGCCAGATGGGCGTCATACCAGGCCTGCAGGTCGGCCTCGGTCGCTTCGGGCAGGGGGGTGGCCAGATCGGCCTCGGTCAGGCGCAGCAGGGTGAAGCCGCGCTTTTCCGCTGCCCAGTCAAAGATCGCGCCGGTCAGGGCATCGGGCGTCACCAGCCCGCCCGAAACCGCCCCCTGCAACAGCGAGCGCGCGACATCGGCGCGGATCGCGGCCTCATAATCGGCCTCGGACATGTTGTTCATCTTCAGCGTCTGGCGGTAGGTTTCGCGGTCGAAACTGCCCGAGACGCCGTGGAAGCTGTTGTTGCCCGCCAGTTCGGCGGCCACCACGGCATCGCCCACCGAAAGGCCGATGCGCCCGGCCTCGTTGTCCAGCGCGGCGCGGCTGACCAGCCCCGACAGAACCTGCCGGTCCAGCCCGAAGGCGCGGACCTGTTCCACCGTCATCGGAACGCCGAACTGCTGCGACAGCGCGCTGACCTGCTGCTGGATGCCGCGGGCATAGTCGTTGACGGTAATTTCCTGGTCGCCGACCGTGCCGATGGCGCTTTGGCCGCCGCCGAAGGTCTGCACCCCGAAGCCGCCGAAGCCGCCGACGATCATCGCCAGCAGCACCCAGGCCATGACAGAGGTGCCACGGCGCTTGCGGCGGGGGGCGTCTTCGTCGTCGTGATGGGTCGGTGCTTTGGACATTGGGCCCTCGATCGGCGGATACGCCCGACTGTCTAAGCGGTCGGGCGCGGGGGGGCAAGGCGGCTTTGGCGGCGGGTGCGCGCCTCAGGCGCGGAAGGCGGCCAGCCGGCGGAACATCTCGGCGATGCCGGCGGCGTCGGCATTGGCAAAGGCGATGCGGATCTGGCGGCGCGCGGCCTCGGCATGGGCCTCGGGCTGAAACATGGTGCCGGGCAGCATCAGCAGGCCCGCCTCACCCACCAGCCGCTTGCAGAGCGCGTCGGATGCCAGCGGGAACGGATGTTCGACATAGGCGAAATAGGCGCCGCAGCCCAGAAGCTTCCACCCCTCCAGCGCGCCGAAGCCGCCCGTCATGGCGGCGCGGCGGGCCAGAATCTCATCCCGTTCGCCCGCCACCCATTGCGAGAGGTTCCGCATGCCCCACAGCGCGCCGATCTGGCCCAGCTGGCTGGGACAGATGGCGACGGTATCCAGGAACTTCTCCACCTCGGCCAGCCGCGCCGGGCTGGCAACGATGGCCCCCACCCGGTGCCCGGTCAGCCGGTAGGCCTTGGAGAAGCTGTAAAGATGGATGAAATCGCGGTCCCAGTCGGGATCGGTGAAGAGATCATGCGGCCGGCCGGGGCGGCTGTCGAAGTCGCGGTAGGTTTCATCGACGATCAGCGCCAGCCCGCGCGCCCGCGCCAGCGCATGGAAGGCCGCCAGCGTTTCAGCAGGATATTCCGCCCCGCCGGGGTTGTTGGGGCTGACCAGAACGATGGCGCGGGTGCGGTCGGTGATCAGCCGCGCCGCGGCCTCGGCCTCGGGGATCAGGCCGGCGCCGGCGGGCAGGGGCACGGCGCGCACGCCCTGCATGTCCAGCCACATGCGATGGTTGAAATACCACGGCGTCGGCAGGATCACCTCATCCCCCGCGCCGGCAAGCGTGGCCATGACGGCGCAGAAGGCCTGATTGCAGCCCTGGGTGATGGCGACCTGAGTGTCGGCAATCGCCCCGCCATAGGCGGCCGACCATTGCGCCGCGATCTCGGACCGCAGCGCGGGCAGGCCCAGAACGGGGCCGTAAAGATGGGCCTGCGGATCGTTCAGCGCCGCTTCGGCCAGCGCCTGACGCAGGCCAAGGGGCGGGCTTTCGACCGGGGCGGCCTGGCTGACGTTGATCAGCGGGCGTTCGGGCGGAAAGACCACGCCCTGCAGCCAGCGCCGCGCCTCCATCACCGGCGGCGGTTCGGTGCCGGCCATGGCGGGGTTGAGGGGGGCGGGATGGGTCATCGGCGGCGCTCCTGGACAGGGCGGACCGGGGGTTTCACACCCCCGGACCCCCGTGGGATATTTCTGGAGAGAGGATGAAGCCTAGTCGGTGCCGCGGAAGGGCTGGACATATTGCAGCGCCATGTCCCAGGGGAAGAAGATCCAGGTGTCCTGGCTGACCTCGGTCACATAGGTATCGACCTGCGGCTTGCCGTGGGGCTTGGCATAGACGGTGGCGAAATGCGCCTTGGGGTAAAGGCGGCGCACCAGTTCCAGCGTCTTGCCGCTGTCCACCAGATCGTCCACCACCAGAATGCCGGTGCCGTCGCCCATCAGATCGGTCTGGGGCGATTTGGTCACCTTGGCCTCGGTCTGGGCCTGATGGTTGTAGCTTTTGACGCTGATCGTATCGACAACGCGGATGTCCAACTCGCGGCTGACGATCATCGCGGGCACCAGGCCGCCGCGGGTGATGCCGACCACCGCCCGCCAGGCCCCGCCGTCGGGCCCCTTGCCGTCCAGCCGCCAGGCCAGCGCCCGCGCGTCGCGGTGAATCTGGTCCCAGCTGACGTGAAAGCCCTTCTCGTGCGGCAGGCGGTCGTTCATGGCGGCTCCCTCAGGTGGCGGCGACCTTCAGCCCGAGAAGCGCCAGGCACCCCCCGAAGCCGCGGTCGATGATGGTCTTCAGGCTGATATAGGCCGCGCGTGTCCGGTCAAGCGAGAAGATGCGCGCGACGAGGATGTTCCACAGGGTTTCGTTCAGGAAGACCACGGCCAGGATCGCGCCCAGCACCCAGCCGGGCGTGGCGGGCGGCACGGTGCCAAGGAAGATCGCGCTGAACATCACGGCGGGCTTGGGATTTGCCAACTGCGTGAACAGCCCCAGCCGGAAGGCCGACAGCGCGCTGCGCGGCACCGGCCGGGTGTCATGGGTGATGAAGGGTTCGGGGGCGTGGCGCCAGAGCTTCCAGCCCATCCAGATCAGATAGCCGCCGCCGCCGATCTTCAGCGCCCAGAGCAGGGCGGGCGCGGTCTGGAACACCAGGTTCAGCCCGAACATCGCGGCGCTGGCCCAGACCACCGCCCCCGCGCCGATCCCGGCGGCCAGCATCGCGCCGGTGCGGAACCCCTCGGTCAGCCCGGTGCGCGCGGCCATCAGGACCGCCGGGCCGGGGCTGACGGCGGCGAAAAGCGACAGGGCGGCAAAGGCAAGGAAGGCGGCAAGGCTCATGATGCACTCCGTTCACCTGCCTTTGTTGCAGGGCCGGTTGGCGGCGTCCAGAGCCGTTATGCCTGATCCTTGCGGCCGGTGACCACGTCGATGTCGGGCGCATCGACCGACTTCATGCCGACGACGTGATAGCCGCAGTCGACATGCAGGTTTTCGCCCGTGGTGCCGCTGCCCAGATCAGACAGCAGGAACAGCGCGGCCTTGCCCACCTCGTCCTGCGTCACGTTGCGGCGCAGGGGCGAGTTCAGTTCATTCCACTTCAGGATATAGCGGAAATCGCCGATGCCGCTGGCCGCCAGCGTCTTGATCGGGCCGGCCGAAATGGCGTTCACCCGGATGCCGTCCTTGCCGAGGTCTTCGGCCAGATACATGATCGAGGCTTCCAGCGCCGCCTTGGCCACGCCCATGACATTGTAATGCGGCATGACCTTTTCGGCGCCGTAATAGGTCAGCGTCAGCAGGCTGCCGCCTTCGTTCATCATCGCGGCCGCGCGCTGACAGACGGCGGTGAAGGAATAGACCGAGATATCCATGGTCATCAGGAAGTTCGGCCGCGAGGTGTCCACATAGCGGCCGCGCAATTCGTTCTTGTCGGAAAAGCCGATGGCATGGACCAGAAAGTCGATCGTGCCCCATTTTTCCTTCAGCCGGGCGAAAAGCGCGTCCATCGATTCCTCGGACGACACGTCGCATTCCACCATCTCGGACATGCCGATAGAAGCGATCAAAGGCTCGACCCGCTTCTTCAGCGCGTCGCCCTGATAGGAAAAGGCGATTTCGGCACCCTGGGCCGCCAGTTGCTGGGCGATGCCCCAGGCAATGGATTTGTCATTGGCAAGGCCCATGATGAGCCCGCGCTTGCCTGCCATAAGTCCGGTTGACATTCGGTGCCCCTCGCCCGTTCTGATTGTTCCCGGTGTGTAGGCCAGCTTTGGGCGGGCATCAAGGGCGGCGCTTGCCGGAAGGCCGCGCCGGGAAGGACGGAAAGACATGGACAGAAGCGGAATATTCGCGGGCGACGACCCCTTTGCTATCGCGCGGGACTGGCTGGCCGAGGCCGAGCGGCAAGAGGTCAACGACCCCAATGCCATCGCATTGGCCACGGTGGACGACAGCGGAATGCCGAATGCCCGCATGGTGCTTCTGAAGGAAATCGAGGCCGATGCCTTCGTCTTCTACACCAACTACGGCAGCGCCAAGGCGCAGGAAATCGGCGCCACCGGCAAGGCGGCTTTCGTCATGCACTGGAAGTCGCTGCGCCGTCAGATCCGGGTGCGCGGCACCGTGACCCGCGAAGAGGGGCCGCAGGCCGATGCCTATTACGCCAGCCGCAGCCTGAAGTCGCGGCTGGGCGCATGGGCCAGCAGGCAGTCGGAACCGCTGGCCTCACGGGCGGCGCTGATGGCCGAAGTGGCACGGGTGACGGCGGCGCAGGGCCTTAATCCTGACCGGCCTGCCTTCTGGGGCGGCTTTCGCATCCTGCCGGTTGAAATCGAGTTCTGGGCCGACGGCGCATTCCGCCTGCATGACCGTTTCCGCTGGCGCCGGACAAGCCCCGGAGACGCTTGGGAAATCCTGCGGCTGAACCCCTGACGGTTCACGCTTCGCGAACGGAAGTGTCCTAAAAGACAGTTGTTTTGCGCTTGCATCTTCCCCGCGAAAGGCTGCATTTGTGTGCAGGGCTTTATCTGGGGAATGGCTCGAGGAATGACGGAAGAAGCAGAGGCCTTGCAGATCGTGCAAGGCCGGGTGAAGTGGTTTGATCCGGCCAAGGGCTTCGGTTTCATCGTAACCGAAGATACGGCTGCGGATATCTTGCTTCACGCGAATGTATTGCGCAATTTCGGCCAAAGCTCGGTTGCAGATGGCGCCGGGATTACGGTGCGCGTCCAGAAGACGCTGCGCGGTGTTCAGGCCGTCGAAGTGCTGGGCATAGAGCCGCCTGCGGGCGGGGCCTTTCCCCTGATCGACGAAAGCGCGCAAGCGGTTCCGGCCGATCTGGCGGCGCTGCCGCTGGAGCCCGCGCGGGTCAAATGGTTCGACAAGGGCAAGGGTTTCGGCTTTGCCAATGTCTTCGGCCGGCCCGAGGATGTCTTTGTCCATGTCGAGGTGCTGCGCCATTCGGGCTTTGCCGATCTTCAGGCGGGCGAGGCGGTCTGCCTGCGGATCATCGAAGGCAAGCGCGGCCGCATGGCGGTGCAGGTGGTGTCATGGGAAGCAGCCGTCCGGGCCTTGTGATCCTGGCCTTGGCCCTGTGGCCGGGGCTGGCGGCGGCGGATTGCGCCCCCGACGCGGTGGAACTGCGCACGCCCGCGGGCAGCGTTGCACGTTTTTCGGTGGAAGTGGCCGATGATGCCGAGGAATCGGCGCGCGGCCTGATGTTCCGCGAAAAGATGGCGACCTCGGCCGGGATGCTGTTTGTCTTTCCCGCGCCGAAACATGCCAGTTTCTGGATGAAGAACACCCTGATCCCGCTGGACATGATCTTTGCCGATCAGACCGGCCTTGTGACGCGGGTGCATCCGCAGGCCGTTCCCCACGACGAAACCCCGATCGACGGCGGCCCAGGCGTGGCCTTCGTGCTGGAAATCAACGGCGGCCTTGCCGCGCGCATGGGCATTGCCGAGGGCACGGTGCTGCGTCATCCGGCCGTCGCTAAAGGTGCAGCCGCCTGGCCCTGTGACGCGCCATAGGCCTTTCCATCCCGGCGGAACCCCGCTAGGAAAGCGCCGTCGGGGCGTAGCGCAGTCTGGTAGCGCGACGGTTTTGGGTACCGTAGGTCGGAAGTTCGAATCTTCTCGCCCCGACCATTTCTCAGGAAACCAGCCATGTTGCATAGCATCGAAACCCGGGGCCTGCGGCTTGCTGTTCAGTCCTTTGGCAATCCGGCCGATCCGGCGTTGTTGCTGGTCATGGGGGCGACGGCGTCGATGCTGGACTGGCCCGAGGCGCTGTGTGACGGGCTGGCGGCGCGGGGGTTTCATGTGATCCGCTACGATCACCGCGATACCGGCCTGTCCACGACCTTCCCGCCGGGCGCGGGCGGTTATGCGGTTGAAGACCTGCGCGATGATCTGATCGCGGTGCTGGACGGGCTGGGCATCGCGCGCGCCCATGTGGCGGGCATGTCGCTGGGCGGCTATCTGGCGCAGATGGCGGCGGTCAGCCATCCGGGGCGGGTCGCATCGCTGGTGCTGATCGCGTCCGAGCCTTTGGGCTGGGACGGTGCCGCGCTGCCCCATATGTCCGATGCGGTGATTGCACATTTCGGGGTGCTCGGGGCGCTGGACTGGGCGAACCGCGCCGCCATCCGTGCCTTCAATCTGGGTCTGGCCGAACTTTGCGCGGGCAGCGGTGCGCCTTTCGACGCCGAGGCCGCCGGGCGGGCGATTGACGCGGTTCTGGCGCGCAGCCCTGCCATTGCCAGCGCCTTCAACCATGCCGCGATGGCCGGGCATCAGGACTGGTCGGGCGCGTTCCGCCGGATCAGTCAGCCGGTGCTGGTCATCCATGGTGCCGAAGACCCGGTGCTGCCGCTGGCCAACGGGCAGGCACTGGCCGAGGCGATACCGGGCGCGCGGATCGAGGTGCTGGCCGGCGTCGGGCATGAGCTGCCCGCCCGCATCCTGCCGCTGATCGAGGCGCGGATCGCCGGGTTTCTGGCCGCGCTGCCGGCCTGAACCGCCGGCCCGCCTTGTTCCCCGCCGCACCAGCCGCCATATCTTTGGCCTGACCCCGGGGGATGCGATGACCTTCCGCTTTGACAACAGCTGGCTGCGCGACCTGCCCGGCACCTTCCTGCGCCTGCCGCCCGATCCGGCGCCGGCGCCGGAAGTGCTGGCCTGGAACGCGCCGCTGGCCCAGATGCTTGGGCTGGGGCCCGAGGTTCAGGCCAATGCCGCGCGGTGGTTTTCGGGCGCGGACCTGCCGCCCGGCGCCGATTCGGCGGCACTGGCCTATGCCGGGCACCAGTTCGGCGGCTTTTCCCCGCAGCTGGGCGACGGGCGGGCGCATCTTCTGGGTGAACATCTCGACCCCGCCGGGAACCGCTGGGACATCCAGCTGAAAGGCTCCGGCCGGACGCCGTTCTCGCGCGGCGGCGACGGCAAGGCGGCCGTGGGACCGATGCTGCGCGAGTTCCTGATTTCCGAGGCGATGGCGGCGCTTGGCGTACCGACGACCCGCGCGCTGGCCGTGGTGGCGACCGGCGCCCCGGTCTGGCGCGACGGACAGGCGCTGCCCGGAGCGGTGCTGGCCCGGGTGGCGGCCAGCCATATCCGCGTCGGCAGCTTCCAGTTTCTGGCCGCGCGCGGGGATGAGGCCGGGCTGCGCGCCCTGACCCGCTATACCATCGCCCGCCATTACCCCGATCTGGCCCCGGATGGTGCGCTGGGCCTTTTCGATGTGGTGATCGCGCGGCAGGCGCGGCTGATCGCGCAATGGATGGGGCTGGGCTTCATCCATGGCGTGATGAACACCGACAACATGGCGCTGTCGGGCGAAACCATCGACTACGGCCCCTGCGCCTTCATGGAGGGCTATGCGCCGGGCACGGTGTTTTCCTCGATCGACCGGCAGGGGCGCTATGCCTATGCCAACCAGCCGCTGATCCTGGGCTGGAACCTGGCGCGGCTGGCCGAATGTCTGGTGCCGCAGTTCGACGCGGATGAGGAAACTGCCGTGGCCATCGCCAATGCCCGGCTGAAATCCATCGCGCCGCGCTTCCGCGACGAATGGCTGGCGGTGATGCGCGCCAAGCTGGCCCTTCAGGGCGCGGATGCCGGGGATGAGGCGCTGGTGGATGATCTTCTGGGCGCGATGGCGGGGCAGGGGGCGGACTGGACGCTGACCTTCCGCCGGCTGGCCGATGCGGCCGAGGGGCGTGAGGCCGGGCTGACGGTGCTGTTCCCCGATCCGGCCCGGCTGCTGGCATGGCTGCCGCGCTGGCGCGCGCGGTTGCGGGCCGACGCGCCGGCGGCCCTGCGCGCCGCAAACCCGGCGGTGATCCCGCGCAACCATCTGGTGGAAGAGGCGCTGGCGGCGGCGGTTTCGGGCGACCTGCAGCCGTTTGAGGCGCTTCTGGCCGAAATCCGCCGGCCCTTTGCCCCTGAGGCCGGGCGTGAGCGCTTTACCCTGCCGGCCCCTTCGGGCTTTGGCCCCTATGTCACCTTCTGCGGCACCTGAGCGCGTGATCGGCCCGTTGACGCCGGCGCCTGCGAGGGATTTCATGGGGCGATGAACCCACGTTCCGATATTCACGACCGGCTGGCGGCCTCGCTGCGCGAGGCGCGCAAGGCGCGCGGTCTCAGCCTTGATGCGGTGGCCAAGCTGTCGGGCGTCTCGCGCAGCATGGTCAGCCAGATCGAGCGCGGCGAATCCTCGCCCACGGTAGCGACACTGTGGAACCTGACGCAGGCGCTGCAGGTCGATTTCGCCGGCCTGCTTGAGGGGCGCGACGCCCCCGGCATCGAGGTGACGCGCGCGGGCGACGCGCCGGTCATTCAGGGGCGCGGGCGGGGCGTTTCGATCCGCATCCTTTCGCCGGCCGAAACGGTGGGCGAACATGAGGTTTATGACCTCAGTTTTACTGCCGGGGGGGCGCTGGACAGTGCGCCTCATAATCCCGGCTGCCGTGAACATCTGACGGTGATCAGCGGCGCGCTGCAGGTGATCTCGGGCGAGGCGGAAGAGCGGCTGGGCCCGGGCGACGTTGCCCGCTATGCCGCCGACCGCCCCCATTCCATCCGCGCCGGCGACGGTGCCGCGCGCGCCATCCTGATCGTGCAGGACAGCTGACCCCGGCGCCCGGGGGCCGTCTGCCCCCGGACCCCCGAGGATATTTGAGGAGAGAGGATGGCATATCCGCTTTAGCGGATAAAATTCCGTCATCTTGACTTGTTCCGGCGGATCGGTGAGTATCCGTCAAAGTGGAGGAAGTTCCGTCATGACAGATTCCCGTTTCCTGAACCATGTCCGCCAGACCCTTTCCGGGATCGAGGCCGAGGGGCTGATGAAGCACGAACGCCTGATCGAGGGTGCGCAGGGCGCGCATGTGACGATCGGCGGGCGGCGGATGCTGAACCTTTGCGCCAACAACTATCTGGGGCTGGCCGATGATCCGCGCCTGATCGCAGCGGCGAAGGCGGCGATGGACAGCCACGGCTACGGCATGGCCAGCGTGCGCTTCATCTGCGGCACGCAGGATCTGCACCGCCGGCTTGAGGCGCGGCTGGCGGCCTTCCTTGGCACCGATGACGCCATCCTGTTCGCCGCCTGTTTCGATGCCAACGGCGGGCTGTTCGAACCGCTTCTGGGCGAAGAGGATGCCATCGTCTCGGACAGTCTGAACCACGCCTCGATCATCGACGGGGTGCGGCTGTGCAAGGCCAAGCGCTACCGCTTTGCCAACGGCGACATGGGCGATCTTGAGGTGCAGGTGCTGACCGCGATCCGCGATGGCGCGCGGTTCGTGATGATCGCCACGGATGGCGTGTTCTCGATGGACGGCTATCTGGCCGATCTGAAGGAAATCCGCCGGATCGCCGATGCCTATGGCTGTCTGGTGATGGTGGATGATTGTCACGCCACGGGCTTCATGGGGCCGCAGGGGCGGGGCACGCCGGCCCATGCCGGGGTGAAGGCGGACATTCTGACCGGCACTTTGGGCAAGGCTTTGGGCGGGGCGCTGGGCGGCTATATCGCCGGGCCGCAGGCGGTGGTGGACCTGTTGCGGCAACGCGCGCGGCCCTATCTGTTTTCGAACGCACTGCCGCCGGCAGTGGTGGGGGCCGCGCTGGCGGCGCTGGATATTGTCGAGGCGGCCGACGCCCTGCGGGCGCGGCTGTTCCAGAACGCGGCGGTCTGGCGCGACGGGCTGCAGGCGGCGGGTTTCCGGCTGTTGCCGGGCGAACATCCCATCGTGCCGGTCATGGTGGGGGATGCGCCCCTGGCGCAGCGGTTCGCCCGGGCGCTGGATGCGCGGGGGGTGATGGTGTCGGCGTTCTTCTATCCGGTGGTGCCCAAGGGCGGCGCGCGCATCCGCACCCAGATGAACGCCGCGCTGAGCATGGATGATCTGGAATTCGCCCTGACGGCCTTTGAGGCTGCGGGCCGTGAGACGGGGGTGCTGCGGTGAAGGTTCTGGCGAAATCCCGGCCCGAGGTCGGGCTGTGGCAGGAAGAACGCCCCGTGCCCGAGATCGGGCCCGAGGATGTGCTGATCCGGGTGAAGAAGACCGGCATCTGCGGCACCGACATTCATATCTGGAACTGGGATGAATGGGCGGCGCGCACCGTGCCGGTGGGGCTGGTCACCGGGCATGAATTCGCCGGCGAGATCGTAGCCAAAGGCGCGCTGGTCGAGGGGCTTGAGATCGGGCAGCGCTGCTCGGGCGAGGGGCATCTGATCGGCAAGCAGTCGCGTCAGTCGCGCGCCGGCCGCTTTCACCTTGATCCGGCGACGCGGGGCATCGGGGTGAACGAACAGGGCGCCTTCGCCGAATTCCTGCGCCTGCCCGCTTTCAACGTGGTGCCGCTGCCCGACGCGATTGATGATGAGATCGGGGCGATCCTCGATCCCTTGGGCAATGCGGTGCATACTGCGCTGTCCTTCGATCTGGTGGGCGAGGATGTGCTGATCACCGGGGCGGGGCCCATCGGCATCATGGCGGCGGCGGTGGCGCGCCACGTCGGCGCGCGCCATGTGGTGATCACCGACGTGAACCCGGCGCGGCTGGAACTGGCCGCGCAGGTGGCCGATGTGACGCCGGTCAACGTGGCCACCGAAGACCTGAAGGATGTCGAGGCGCGGCTGGGCATGAAGCAGGGCTTTGACGTGGGCATGGAGATGAGCGGCAACCAGCGCGCGCTGGACCAGATGGTCGAGCATCTGGTGATGGGCGGGCGGATCGCCATGCTGGGCATTCCGCCGGGCAAAAGCCCGGTGGACTGGAGCCGCATCGTCTTCAAGGCCATCACCATCAAGGGCGTCTATGGCCGCGAGATCTTCGAGACCTGGTACAAGATGATCGCCATGCTGGAAAACGGGCTGGACGTGCGCAAGGTCATCACCCACCGCTTCAAGGCGGCGGATTTCGTCACCGGGTTCGAAACCATGTGGTCGGGGCTTTCGGGCAAGGTCGTGCTGGACTGGAGCTGACGGCGCCGAATCAGCGGCATGGGAAAACATGGGAGAACCGGGGCCGGAAGGCTCCGGTTTTCGCGTTCATGGGCGGCAGCGGGGCGGTTCTGCAACCCGGCCGGGTGACGGCCCGAAAAAAGTTGGGCGGGCATGGGCAAGGATGGGCGCAGGGTGGGCGCCTATATCTGGTGGTCACGCCGCCGTGAGTGGCTAGTGATTGACGTCGCTCACGCAGAATCCCGGCGCAGCTGGGGGTTTTGCGCCCATTCGTGCCCGCGCTGGCCCAATCGGCCCCAAAGATTTCCATTGCTTCCCATCAAATCCCATGGCATCCCTGTTTCACCGAAGATGAAACGGGCATGAAAAAGCAGGGGCGGCTCAAGACCCCGAACAGGCGAAAAGTCAGGCTTCATACAGGCACCCGCCTTCATCCGACGACAGAGATCCGGCGCGCGAGCGAGCAGACATCTCCCCCAGGTGGCGCGCGTAGCTGGACGCCCAGCGATGGGACAGACGGCGGGTCGAGCAGTGGCAGCAGCTCGGCCCGCCTTTCTATTCAGGCCCCACCAACGGGGCGACAAAGAGGGACAGGCCGAAGTCGATGGCGGCAGAGGCGTTCAGAGGCGAGTTCTACCAGAAGGTAGACACCAAGGCGCGGGTCTCGATCCCGGCCGCCTTCCGCCGCATCCTTGAAGCCGAAGACCCCTCGTCCCCCGAATTCCCGCGTCCGCGCATCTATATGGTTTACGGCGGAAAAAACCGCCGCTTCGTCGAGTGCTACTCGAAGGCGGGCGCCGACCGGCTGGCCGCGCAGATCGAAGAGATGGAACTGGGCAGCCCCGCGCGCGACCGCGCCGAGCGTGACCTGATCAGCCGTTCCGTGATGGTGGAAATCGACCCCGAGGGCCGCATCGTCCTGCCGCCCAAGGTGCGTGAGAAGATGGGCTTTCTGGGCGATGACCTGACCGGCGGCGGCGAGGCCGCCTTTGCCGGTTTTACCAACCGTTTCAAGCTGTACCGCCGCGAAGTCTATGAGGCGGAACTGGCCGATGAGGATGACGACGACGGCGTCGATCCACTGGCCCTGGTCGGCAGGGCATCGCGGGGGGGCTGACCATGGCCGAGGCCCCGCATATCCCCGTTCTTCTGACCCCGCTTCTGGCCGCCTGCGCTCCGGTTGAAGGCGTCTGGCTGGATGGCACCTTCGGGGCTGGCGGCTACACGCGCGGCCTGCTCGCGGCCGGTGCCGCCCGCGTGATCGGGGTTGATCGTGACCCGCTGGCCCTGCAGATGGCCGGCCCTTGGGCGGGGGAGTACGGCGACCGGCTGCGGCTGGTGGCGGGCAATTTCTCGGCGCTGGATGCCCATGCGGGCGAGCCCCTGGACGGCGTGGTGCTGGACCTGGGCGTTTCATCCATGCAGCTTGATATGGCCGAGCGCGGGTTTTCCTTCATGAAGGACGGCCCCCTCGACATGCGGATGAGCCAGGACGGCGAAAGCGCCGCCGATATCGTGAACACCGCCGATGAGGCGCTGCTGGCCGACATCATCCATTTCTATGGCGAAGACCACGCCGCCCGCCGCATCGCCCGCGCCATTGTCGAAGCCCGCGCCAGGGCGCCGATCGAAACCACCCTGCAACTGGCCGAAGTGGTGGCCCGCGTGCTGCCCCGCCCGAAACCCGGACAAAGCCACCCCGCCACCCGAGCCTTTCAGGCGATCCGCATCGCGGTGAACACCGAGTTTTCCGAGCTTGTCGAAGGTCTGGCCGCCGCCGAACGCGCGCTGCGCCCCGGTGGCCGGCTGGCGGTGGTCACCTTCCACAGCCTTGAAGACCGCATCGTGAAGCGCTTCCTTCAGGTGGCATCGGGGCATGAGGCGAATGCCAACCGCTTTGCCCCGGCCCGCGCCAGTGTTGCGCCGCGCTTTGAACTGGTCACCCGCCGCGCCGTTGCCCCCGATGAGGCCGAACTTGCCGCGAACCCCCGCGCGCGCTCGGCCAAGCTGCGGGTCGCGCGCCGCACCGATGCCCCTGCCGTTGCCCCCGATCCGGCCGCCCTGGGCGTGCCGATGCTGCCCAAGAAAGGACGCCGCTAGATGCGCCCCATCCTGTATGTCCTGTCGTTTCTGGCCGTGATGGCGCTGGGCTTCTGGGCCTACCGCGAGAATTACGCGACGCAGGCGGCGCTGCGCGAGGTGGCCACGCTGCAGGACGACATCGCGGGCCTGCGCGAGGGGCTGGCCATCCAGCGCGCCGAATGGGCCTTCCTCAACCGCCCCGACCGGCTGCGCGAACTGGCAGTGCTGAACTTTGACCGGCTGGGCCTGATGCCGATGGAGCCGCACCAGTTCGGCACGCCCACCGAAATCGCCTATCCGCCGCCGCCCGTCGCGGCCGATCTGGTGCCCGAAGACGGTCTTGCCGATGCCGTCGATGTCAGCGGTTCGCTTCCGGAGCAGACGCCATGACCCGCACTCCCCTTCGCCCTCTGGCCCGCATCCTGCATGCCCGCTCGCAGGGGCAGAACCCCGACACGATCGAGCGCGAGAACCTGCGCGCCCGGCATGAGGAAATCCGCGAACGCGCGCGGGGGCGGGCGCAGTTGCGGCTTCTGTTCCTGTCCCTGTGCTTCTTTTCCGCCTTCACGGTGATCGGCGCCCGCATGGGCATGCTGGCCGCGACCGAACCGATGGAGCCGCGCACGGCCTCGAACGGGGCCGAGATCACGGCGGGCCGCGCCGACATCGTTGACCGCAACGGCCGTGTGCTGGCCACCAACATGCTGACGCATGCGCTTTATGTGCAGACCAAGGATCTGATCGACCCGGCCCATGCCGCGGCCGAACTGGCCCGCATCTTCCCCGATCTGGACGAAGCGGTGCTGCTGCAGCGCTTCACCGACGGGCGCAAGTTCCTGTGGGTGAAGAAGGTTCTCTCGCCCGAACAGATGCAGCAGGTGCATGACATCGGCGATCCGGGCCTGTTGTTCGGCCCGCGCGAGATGCGGCTTTATCCCAATGGCCAATTGGCCGCGCATGTGCTGGGCGGCGCGAGTTTCGGGGCCGAGGGTGTGGATTCCGCCGAGGTCATCGGCACCGCCGGTCTGGAAAAGGCGATGGACCAGCGTCTGCGCGACCCCGCTCAGGCCGGGACGCCCCTGCAGCTGTCGCTTGATCTGACCATTCAGGCCACCATCGAAGAGGTGCTGCACACCGGCATGGTGATGATGAACGCCAAGGGCGCCGCGGCCGTCCTGATGGATGTGCAGACGGGTGAGATCATCAGCCTGGCCTCGCTGCCCGCCTATGACCCCAACAACCGCCCGAACCCGGTTTTGCCCAAGGGCGCCGAGCCTGGCGACAGCCCGCTTTTCAACCGCGCGGTGCAGGGGGTTTATGAGCTTGGGTCCGCCTTCAAGATCTTTGCCGCCGCGCAGGCGATGGACCTTGGCCTTGTGAACCCCGAAAGCATGGTCGATGCCAATGCGCCGATGGTCTGGGGCAAGTTCAAGATCAAGGAATTCGAGAACCACAACTACGGCCCGCTTCTGTCGGTGTCGGACGTGATCGCGAAATCGTCAAACGTTGGCACCGCCCATATCGCCCTGATGATCGGGGGGGAACGCCAGCAGACCTTCCTCAAGGCGCTGGGGCTGTTCGACCCCTCGCCGGTGGAACTGATCGAGGCGCCCTATGCCAAGCCCATCGTGCCCAAGCGCTGGCCTGACATCACCACGATCACCGTCAGCTACGGCCACGGCATTGCCGCCAGCCCGCTGGCGCTGGCCACGGCCTATGCCACCATTGCCAATGGCGGCATCGCGGTGACGCCGACGCTGCTAAAGCGCAACGCGCCGATGGAAGGCGTGCGGGTGATGAGCGAACAGACCGCCGCCGAAGCCGTCAAGATGTTGCGCCGTGTGGTGACCGAGGGCACGGCCAGCCTGGGTGAGGTGAAGGGCTATGAGGTCGCCGGCAAGACCGGCACCGCCGAAAAGCCGCGCCCGACGGGCGGGTATTATGACGACAAGGTGGTGAACACCTTTGCCGCCGTCTTCCCGGCCTCGAACCCGCGCTATGTGCTGACGGTCACGCTGGATGAGCCGGTGGAAACCACCGGGCCCAAGCCGCGCCGCACCGCCGGCTGGACGGCGGTGCCCGTGGCGGCCGAAGTCATCCGCCGCACCGCGCCGCTGCTGGGGCTGAAGCCGCAGGTTGAAGCCGTGGGGCTGGATGGGCTAACAGCCGTCTCGAACTGAAAGGCAGGCCTTCGCCGGCGTGCCGGCAAAGGGCGAAGGGCAGAAGAATGGCGGGCAAGACGCTTCGGGAGCTTGGACTGACGGCACGGGGCGGGGCGAACCCGCTTCTGTCGGGCCTGACGGTGGACAGCCGCGCTGTCCGGCCGGGGCTTCTGTTCGCAGCCCTTCCGGGCGCGCGGGTGCATGGCGCGGCCTTCATCGACATGGCGCTGGCCAAGGGCGCCGCTGCGGTGCTGACCGATCCGGCGGGCGCGGCGATGGCTGCCGATCTGCTGGCGGGTTCGGATGCCGCGCTGGTCGTGGCCGAGGACGCGCGCGAGGCGCTGGCCTATGCCGCCGCCCTGTGGTCGGGCGCGCAGCCCGCGACCATGGTCGCCGTCACCGGCACCAACGGCAAGACCAGCGTCGCCACATTCACCCGCCAGATCTGGATGGCGCTGGGCCATGCCGCCATCAACATCGGCACCACCGGGGTGGAAGGGGCCTGGGCCGCGCCTTCATCGCACACCACGCCCGACCCGATCGTGCTGCATGACGTGCTGGCGCAGGCCGCCGCCGCCGGGGTGACCCATGCGGCGATGGAGGCCTCATCCCACGGGCTGGACCAGCGGCGGCTGGACGGGGTGCGGCTGACGGCGGCCGGTTTCACCAACCTGACGCAGGATCACCTCGACTATCACGGCACGATGGAGGCCTATTTTCAGGCCAAGGCCGGGCTTTTTACCCGCGTCCTGCCCGATGGCGGCACGGCGGTGATCAATGTCGAAGGCGCCATGGGGCCGGACATGCTGGGGTTGGCGCAGGGCAGGGGGCTGAACACCCTGACCGTGGGGCGGTGTGAGGCGTCGGACCTGCGGCTTCTGGACCAGCGGTTTGATGCGACGGGGCAGGAGCTGCGCTTTGCCTGGAAGGGGCAGCCCCATCAGGTGCGGCTGAACCTGGTAGGCGGTTTTCAGGCGCAGAACGTGGCGGTGGCGGCGGGGCTGGCCATCGCGGCGGGTGCGGCGCCGGGCGATGTCTTCCGCGTCCTGCCGCAGCTTTCCGGCGTGCGCGGGCGGATGCAGCTGGCCGCCACCCGGCGGAACGGTGCGGCGGTCTATGTGGACTATGCCCACACGCCCGATGCCATTGAGACGGCGCTGAAGGCGCTGCGGCCGCATGTGATGGGCCGGATCATCGTGGTCTTCGGCGCGGGCGGCGACCGCGACCGCAGCAAGCGGCCCCTGATGGGGGCGGCGGCGCGGGCGAATGCCGATGTGCTTTATGTCACCGACGACAACCCCCGCAGCGAAGACCCCGCCACGATCCGCTCGGCCATCCTGGCCGCCTGCCCCGAGGCCAATGAGGTGGGCGACCGGGCCGAGGCCATCCTGCGCGCCGTCGATGCGCTGCAGCCGGGCGACGCGGCGCTGATCGCCGGCAAGGGGCATGAGACGGGACAGGTGATCGGCGGCGACATTTTCCCCTTCGATGATGTTGAGCAGGCAAGTATCGCGGTGGCCGCACTGGATGGGGTGATCTGATGGCTCTGTGGACCTCGGACGAAGCCGCCGCCGCAACGGGCGGGCGCAGCACCGCCCTCTGGCAGGCCGGCGGCGTTTCCATCGACACCCGCAGCCTGATGCCCGGCGATCTGTTCGTGGCGCTGAAGGATGTGCGCGACGGCCATGATTTCGTGGCGCAGGCGCTGGCCAAGGGTGCGGCCGCCGCGCTGGTCAGCCGGGTGCCGGAAGGTGTGCCGGCCGATGCGCCCTTGCTGATCGTCGATGACGTGCTGGCGGCGCTGGGCCGTCTGGGCGCCGCCGCCCGGGCGCGGACCGGCGCGCGGGTGGTGGGGGTGACCGGCTCGGTCGGCAAGACCTCGACCAAGGAGATGCTGCGCGTGGTTCTGGGCGGGCAGGGCCGGGTACATGCGGCCGAAGCCAGCTACAACAACCATTGGGGCGTGCCGCTGACGCTGGCCCGGATGCCCGCCGACACCGGCTTTGCCGTGATCGAGATCGGCATGAACCACCCCGGAGAGATCGGGCCGCTGGCGCGGCTGGCGCGTCTGGATGCCGCCCTGATCACCACCGTCGCCCCGGCCCATCTGGCGGCCTTCGACAATCTGGCCGGCATCGCCCGCGAAAAAGCCGCGATCTTTGAAGGCCTTCTGCCCGGCGGGGCCGCCGTGGTGGGCACCGATCTTGAGGTCAGCCCGATCCTTCTGGCTGCCGCCCGCGCGGCCGGGGCGCAGCTTGTGACCTTCGGCGCGGGCGCCGATGCCGACTGGCAGCTGACCGAAGCCCGTCTGGGCGACACCGCCACCATCTGCCATGCCAGCCACGACGGCACCGAATACCTCTACAAGGTCATGTCGCCCGGTCGCCATTTCGCGATGAACGGGCTTGCGGTGCTGGCGCTGGCCGGGGCGCTGGGGCTGGACCCGGTGGTGGCCGCGGCCGATCTGGGCCAGTGGGCGCCGCCGCCCGGGCGCGGCACGCGCGAGCATATCGTTCTGGATCTGGTGGATGAAACCGCCTTCGACCTGATCGACGACGCCTTCAACGCCAACCCCGCCTCGATGGCCGCCAGCCTTGACGTGCTGATCGCCGCCACCCCGCGCGACGATACCGGCAGCCGCGCCAAGGGCCGGCGCATCGCCGTTCTGGGCGACATGCTGGAACTTGGCCCGACCGAACTGGACCTGCATCAGGCCATCGCCCGTCATCCGGGCCTGGCCGCCATCGACCAGATCCACTGCGTCGGGCCGCGCATGCGGGCCTTGCACATGGCCCTGCCGCGCGCCCAGCGGGGCGAATGGGTGGAAACCGCCGCCGAACTTGCACCCCATGCCCGCAGCCTGATCGACGCGGGCGACATCGTGCTGGTCAAGGGATCGAAGGGCATCAAGGTGTCGCTGGTCGTTGACGCGCTCAGGAAATTGGGGCAACAGGCCGCCCTCGCGAAAGGAGGAGCGTGAATGCTCTATTGGCTTACCGAGTTTTCGGACGGAGGGGACTTCTTCAACCTCTTCCGCTATATCACCTTCCGCGCGGGCATGGCTTTTGTCACGGCGCTGATCTTTGGCTTCCTGTTCGGCCGGCCGCTGATCGACCTTCTGCGCCGCAAGCAGGGCAAGGGCCAGCCGATCCGCGACGACGGCCCCCAAAGCCATTTCGCCAAGGCCGGCACGCCGACGATGGGCGGGCTGCTGATCCTGTCGGCGCTGATGTTTTCCACCCTTCTCTGGGCGCGGCTGGACAGCCCCTATGTCTGGATCGTGGTGCTGGTCACCATGGCCTTCGGGCTGATCGGTTTCGCCGATGATTACGCCAAGGTCACCAAGCAGAACACCAAGGGCGTCTCGTCCCGGGTGCGGTTTCTTCTGGGCCTGCTGATCGCGGCGCTGGCGTCCTATGCCGCGGCACAGTTCCACCCCGCCGCGCTGACGAACCAGCTGGCGCTGCCCTTGTTCAAGGATGCGCTGGTCAATCTGGGCATCTTCTTCGTGCCCTTCGGCATGGTGGTGATCGTGGGGGCGGCCAATGCCGTCAACCTGACCGACGGTCTGGACGGCCTTGCCATCATGCCGGTGATGATCGCCGCCGCGACGCTGGGCATCATCGCCTATGTCGTGGGCCACGCGAATTTCGCCAATTATCTTGGCGTCCATTCGGTGCCGGGCACGGGTGAGCTGCTGATCTTCGTCTCGGCGCTGATCGGCGGGGGCCTGGGCTTTCTGTGGTACAACGCGCCGCCCGCCGCCGTCTTCATGGGCGACACCGGCAGTCTGGCGCTTGGTGGCGCCCTGGGCGCCATGGCGGTCTGCACCAAGCACGAGATCGTTCTGGCCATCGTCGGCGGCCTGTTCGTGGTCGAGGCGCTGAGCGTCATCATCCAGGTCGCCTATTACAAACGCACCAAGAAGCGCATCTTCCTGATGGCCCCCATCCACCACCACTTCGAGAAGAAGGGCTGGGCCGAGCCGCAGATCGTCATCCGCTTCTGGATCGTCTCGCTGATCCTCGCGATGCTCGGTTTGGCGACACTCAAGGTGCGATAAGAGGCAAAGGGTGGCGAATGTGCCGCCCTTATTCGCCTTCCGGTTGAGCGAATCGGTTGCACGGCAGAGGCTGGGCTTTTCAGAACGGAAAGCTGCCATGTCCCCTGCATCGAATGCCATCCGCGCCGCGGCTGTCCTTGGCCTGACCGCCACCGCCGCGCTTGCCGAAGATCTGAAGAACAACCCAAAGGTCATCGCCTTCTGCAGCGAAAAGGCCGAGGGCCGCGGCTGGTCGGTGCAAAGCGCCACCCGCCGCGCCGACGGCAAGGTCGCCGTGACCTGCGCCTTTCAGGACAGGGTCACCGGCGGCCTGCCGACCGGCGGCAGCGGCGCGCTGATCGGGCTGCTGGTGCTGGGGTTGGCCTTCGGTGGCGGCAACACCACCACGACCACCGGCACCAACTGACCGGCTGCTCGGGCTTGACGCCGGGTGTGGCCGGAGTAGGGCTGTAACGGCCCCAACCCCGAAGGCCCGCCATGCCCCGCCCGCTTCACCCCACGGCCCTTGTCACCGGCGCCAACCGCGGCATTGGTCGCGCCATCGCCGCCGGGCTGAAGGCCGCCGGCGCCCGGGTGACGCTGGCCGCGCGTGACGAAGACGAGGGCCGCCGCGCCGCCTTCGAACTTGGCGCCTCTTTCGTCCGGCTGGACCTGACCGACCCCGACACCAGCTTTGATGCCGTCACCAGCGCCGGCGGCTTCGACATTCTGGTGAACAACGCCGGTATCCTGAACGATGTCTCGCTTCTCTCCCCGCGCTCGGATTTCGATCTGGCGATGGAGGTGATGGTGGCCGCGCCCCTTGACCTGATCCGGCTGAACGTTCCGCATTGGCGCCGCACCGGTTGGGGCCGCATCGTCAATCTGTCTTCGGGCTGGGGCGCCCATGCGCAGGGCCTTGGCGGCCCCGGCGCCTATGGGGTGGCCAAGGCCGCGCTGAACGCGCTGACCCGCGCCCTGCCGCGCGATCTGCCGCCCGGCGTCAAGGTGAATGCCTGCGACCCCGGCTGGGTGCGCACCCGCATGGGCGGCGAGGGTGCGCCGCTTTCCCCTGAAGAGGCCGCCGACACGCCGGTCTGGCTGGCGATGCTGCCCGACGACGGCCCCACCGGCGGCTTCTTCCGCAACCGCCGCCCGATCCCGTGGTAACCCCTTCCCCCATCCTCTCTCTTCAAATATCCCACGGGGGTGCGGGGGTGTGAAACCCCCGCCGACGCAACGGGGGCAAGGATGATTCCGGTCAGGGGATATGAGGGCGCGAAGGTCGCGGTTCTGGGGCTGGGCCGGTCAGGCCTTGCCACGGCGCGGGCGCTTCAGGCGGGGGGAGCCCTGCCGCTTTTGTGGGACGACAGCCCCGAAGCGCGCGACAAGGCCGCGGCCGAGGGCTTTGCCCTGACCGACCTGACGCGCAACGGCGCGTTCGAGGGCGTCGCCTGCCTTGTCACCTCGCCCGGCATCCCGCATCTTTACCCCCAGCCGAACAAGGTCATCGCCCGCGCGCTGGACGAAGGCATCCCGGTCGACAATGACATCGGCCTGTTCTTCCGCAGCTTTGCCACGCCCGATTGGGACGATTTCGAAACCACGCCGCGGGTGATCTGCGTCACCGGGTCGAACGGCAAATCCACCACCACGGCGCTGATCCACCATATCCTGCAGGTCGCCGGCCGGCCCACCCAAATGGCCGGCAACATCGGCAAGGGCGTGCTTTCCATCGACCCGCCGCAGGATGGCGAGGTGATCGTGCTGGAACTGTCCAGCTACCAGACCGACCTTGCCCGGCATCTGACGCCCGATGTCGCGGTCTTCACCAACCTCTCGCCCGATCATCTGGACCGCCATGGCGGCATGGGCGGCTACTTCGCCGCCAAGCGCCGCCTTTTTGCCGAAGGCGGGCCGGACCGCGCGGTGATTGGCGTGGATGAGGTGGAGGGCCGCTTTCTGGCCGGCCAGCTGGCCGAAGGCCCGGGCGATGACCGGGTGATCCGCATCTCGTCTGGCCAGAAGCTGGAAGGTTTCGGCTGGTCGGTCTTTGCCCGCAAGGGTTTCCTGACCGAATGGCGCAAGGGCCGGCAGGTGGCAGCGATCGACCTGCGGTCGGTGCCGGGCCTGCCCGGCGCCCATAACCATCAGAACGCCTGCGCCGCCTATGCCGCGACCCGCAGCCTTGGCATCGCGCCGAAGCTGATCGAGGGCGCGCTGCACAGCTTTGCGGGCCTGCCTCACCGCAGCCAGCTGGTGGGCGAAAAGGACGGCATCCGCTTCATCAACGATTCCAAGGCGACCAACGTGGACAGCGCCGCCAAGGCGTTGCAGGCTTTTCCGCGCATCCGCTGGATCGCCGGGGGCCTTGGCAAGGAGGGTGGCATCGCCGCGCTGGCGCCCTTCCTTGGCAGCGTGACCAAGGCCTATCTGATCGGCCATTCCGCCCGCGATTTCGCCCTGCAACTGGGCGCCACCCCCCATGAAATCTGCGAGACGATGGAGCGCGCCGTCGCCCGCGCCGCGGCCGAGGCCGAACCGGGCGAGGTGGTGCTGCTGGCGCCGGCGGCGGCGAGCTTTGACCAGTATCCGAACTTCGAAAAGCGGGGCGACGATTTCGCCGCCCGCGTCCGCGCCCTGATCGGCTGACAAGCGATACGCAATAATTCCCGCGGCTTGCCTGTCCTGGATCGCGCTCAGTCTGATTCAGTCGAACGCGATCCGCCCCAATCCCGCCCGCGTGGGCTTGACTTGGCCGCGTGGCGGGGGTCTATCGCCGGGGATGGAAAACGCCTCCGTGAAGGGGAAGATGATGCACGCCTACCGCAGCCATACCTGCGCCCAATTGAACAAGGCCCAAGTGGGCGAAACCGTCCGCCTGTCGGGCTGGGTCCACCGGGTGCGAGATCATGGCGGGGTGCTGTTCATCGACCTGCGCGACCATTACGGCATAACCCAGGTGCTGGCCGACAGCGACAGCCCGGCCTTTGCCGCGCTGGAAAAAGTGCGCGCCGAATGGGTCATCCGCATCGACGGCCGGGTGAAGGCCCGCGACGCCAGCCTCGTGAACCCCAAGATCCCCACGGGTGAGATTGAGGTCTATGCGCTGGAGGTCGAGGTGCTGGGTCCGGTCGACGGCGAACTGCCGCTGCCGGTCTTCGGCGATCTGGAATACCCCGAGGAAACCCGTCTGACCTACCGCTTCCTCGACCTGCGCCGTCAGGGGATGCACGACAACATGATCCTGCGGTCGAACGTGGTGCGCTGGCTGCGCAACGCGATGTGGGATCAGGGCTTCAACGAATTCCAGACGCCGATCATCACCGCCAGCAGCCCCGAAGGCGCGCGCGACTTTCTGGTGCCCTCGCGGCTGCATCCGGGCAAGTTCTATGCCCTGCCGCAGGCGCCGCAGCAGTTCAAGCAGCTGATCCAGGTGGCGGGCTTTGACCGCTATTTCCAGATCGCACCGTGCTTCCGCGACGAAGACCCCCGCGCCGACCGCAGCCCGACCGATTTCTACCAGCTGGACATCGAGATGTCCTTCGTCACCCAGGATGACGTTTTCGCCGCCGTCCAGCCGGTGCTGCAGGGCCTGTTCGAACATTTCGGCAAGGGCCGGAAGGTCTATGGCGACTGGCCGCGTATCGCCTATCGGGACTCGCTGAAGTGGTACGGCTCCGACAAGCCGGACCTGCGGAACCCGATCAAGATGCAGGACGTCAGCGAACATTTCCGCGGCTCGGGCTTTGCAATCTTCGCCAAGCTTCTGGAACAGGAAGGCACCGAGGTTCGCGCCATTCCGGCACCCACCGGCGGCAGCCGCAAATTCGCCGACCGCATGAACGCCTTCGCCCAGAAGGAAGGCCAGCCGGGGATGGGGTATATTTTCTGGCGGGAAGATGTTGTCGGCGAGTACGACGAAATCTGGGATCAAGATGCGGTGCTTCACCAGTTATCTTCGGAGAGAGGACTCGAGATTCCTAGTCGCGCCAGCGTAGTCAACGCTCCTCAAGCCGCTGGTCCCGTCGCAAAGAACATTGGTCCAGTACGAACTGAAATGATCCGGCGCCAGCTTGGCCTTAACGTCGGCGATGCCGTCTTCTTCCTCGCCGGCAAGCCCGAGCAGTTTGAATCCGTCGCCGGCAAGGCGCGTAACGAAATCGGCCGTGAGCTGGGGCTGACGGAACAGGATTGCTTCCGCTTCGCCTGGATCGTCGATTTCCCGATGTATGAGAAGACCGACGACGGCAAGATCGACTTCAGCCACAACCCCTTCTCGATGCCGCAGGGGGGCCTTGAGGCGCTGAACGGCGATCCGCTGCAGGTCTATGCCTATCAGTATGACCTCGCCTGCAACGGGTATGAGGTGATTTCGGGCGGCATCCGCAACCACAAGCCGGAAATCATGTACAAGGCCTTCGAACTGGCCGGCTACCCGAACAGCGAAGTGGACAAGCGCTTTGGCGGCATGGTCAAGGCGTTCAAGTACGGCGCCCCCCCCCACGGCGGCTGCGCGGCGGGGATCGACCGTCTGGTGATGCTTCTGGCCGATACCACCAACATCCGCGAGGTCATCATGTTCCCGATGAACCAGCGCGCCGAAGACCTGCTGATGAACGCGCCCAGCGAGCCCACCAACGAACAGCTGCGCGAGTTGCGTCTGCGGGTGGTGCCGAAGGAAAGCTGATGGGCGCCCCGCCGCTTTACACCGCCTCGGTCCCGGTCTTCCTGCACTATCTTGACCGGCTGGAGGGGATGGTCGGCAAGACCGCCGGGCGAGAGCATCTGTTGCAGGCCCGGCTGGCGCCCGACATGTTCACCGCAGGCCAGCAGGTGGCGACGGCGGCGGGCTTTGCCCTGCGGATCGCTTTCCCGCTGGCCGGCCGGGCGGTGCCTGCGGCGGCAGATCACGGGCTGGACCGCATCGGCCTTGGCCGGCGGATCGTGGCGGCGCGGCAGGAACTGCGCGCGCTGGACCCGGCCGAATTCGCCGGGGCCGAGGGCCGGATCATCGCCCACCGCGCGGGTTTTGCCGAACTGGAACAGCCCGGCGGCGATTTCCTGCACCTTTTCGGCATGCCGAACTTCCTGTTCCATGCCGCCATGGCCTTTGCCGTGCTGCGCAAGGAAGGTGCCGCCGTCGGCAAGGCAGATTTCGACGGGCTGCACGACTACCCCGAGGGTTTCCGCTTCTGATCCGCCCCGTCCGGCGACGGAACGGCGCCGCCTTGCCGTTTCATCCGGCAGCATGGGCGAAACGGCGCCATGCCGCCGCGCGGCAGGGTGGAACTGTGCCGGATCGCGACTAGATTGGGTGAACGCAGCAGCCGAGGTGCCATGACCCCCGCAACCGAGACCATTGCCGCCATCCGCTTTGGCTGCGGCCTGCCGCTGTCGGACAAGGCGCCGCGCGATGCCAGGGCCATGATCGCCGCCCTTGCCGGCCCCGACCTGATGGCGCAGGCTTGGCCCCTTGCCGGGCAAGAGGCGCTGGCCCCCCTGCAATTCGCCGCCGCCGAAGCCAAGAAGGTGCGCGGCGCCGGGCGGGAAAAGGCGATCAACGATGCCCGGGCGCAGATCGTCGCGGTCTCGGAACAGGGGGTGCGCGGCACGCTGGCGCGGGCCGTGGCCGCCGACGATGGCTTTCGGGAACGGCTGGCAGCCTTCTGGGCCGACCATTTCACCGTCATCGCCCCCAACCTGTCGGAAGCGGCCGTTCCGCAGGCGCTGATCGAGGATGCCATCCGCCCGCATCTGGCCGGCCATTTCCCCGACATGCTGATCGCCGTCAGCCTGCATCCGTCGATGCTGACCTATCTGGATCAGGCGGTCTCGGTCGGTCCGAATTCCCAGCGCGGGCAGCGCAAGGAAGCCGGGCTGAACGAGAACTTCGCGCGCGAATTGCTGGAGCTGCACACGCTGGGCGTGGGCGGCGGCTACGCGCAGGCCGATGTTCGGGAACTGGCAGAACTGCTGACCGGATTGACCTGGGACCCCCGCCGGGGGTTCGAATATGACAAACGCCGGGCCGAGCCGGGGGCCGAAACCGTGCTGGGCACGATCTATGCCGGAGAGAAGGTGGCGACCATCCGGCAGGCCCTGACCGACATCGCACTGCGCCCCGAAACCGCCGCCCATCTGGCGCGCAAGCTGGCCGTGCATTTCGTGGCCGACCAGCCCGATCCCGCCATGGTCGAGGCGATGGCGGGCGCCTACACAGCCTCGGGCGGCAATCTGCTGCAGGTTTATGCCGCGATGCTGGACCACCCCGCCGCCTGGACCGGGCCGCTGACCAAGGCGCGCCAGCCCCTTGACCTGACGATTGCCGCCCTGCGCGCGCTGGGCGTGACGGCGGATCGGATCATGGAGATGCCGGCCGGCCGCCTGCGCAAGCTGGTCGTCGGGCATCTGGCCGCCATGGGCCAACCCTTCCGCCGCCCGCGTGGCCCCGATGGCTGGGCAGAGGAGGAAGAGGCCTGGATCACCCCCTCGGGCCTTGCCGCGCGGGTGACCTGGGCCATGACCATTCCGCAGCAATTTGTGCGCGAACTGCCCGATCCGGTCGAATTCGCCCGCCTCGCGCTGGGCGACCGGGCATCCGAAGCCCTGCTCTGGGCCGCGGCCCGGGCCGAGAAACGTTCGGAAGGGGTGGGAATCGTCCTGGCCTCGGCCGAGTTCAACCGGAGGTGACCATGCTGAACCGCCGCATGCTTCTGAAGACTGCCGGGGCCTTTGCCTGTTCGGCCGCCGCCCATCCCTTTCTGACCACGGTCACGCTGGCCGGGTCGGACGGCGGGCAGCCTCTGGGCGATCACCGGCTGGTGGTCATCATCCTGCGCGGCGCGATGGACGGGCTGGACGTGGTGCAGCCGCGCGGCGATGGCGCCTATGCCGGCCTGCGCCCGACGCTGGCCCAGCCCGACGCCGCCGATCTGGACGGTTTTTTCGCGCTGCATTCGGGCCTTGGCGGGCTGATGCCGCTGTGGCAGGCGGGGCAGCTGGGCTTTGTCCATGCCACCTCGACCCCCTACCGCGACAAGCGCAGCCATTTCTCGGGTCAGGATCAGCTTGAGGCCGGCACGGGCATGGACCTGCCTGCCTCGCAGGTGCGCGACGGCTGGCTGAACCGCATGCTGCAGGCGGTGCCGGGCGTGCGGGCCGAAACCGCCTTTGCCGTGGGGAATGAAGAGATGAAGCTGCTGCACGGCCCGGCGGCGGTGCGCGAATGGGCGCCCGACACGCGGCTGGACCTGTCGCCGCAGGCGCAACTGCTGCTGGAGCATGTCTATCACGATGACCCGCTGTTTCTGGCCGCCGCCTCGGACGCTTTCGCGCTGGGCGGCGATCCGGACATGATGATGGACGACAGTCCGGCAGGCGCGCTGAAGGGCGCGCGGCTGGACGATGTGGACAAGCTGGTGCGCTTTGCCGCCGACCGGCTGCGTGAGGATACACGGATCGCCGCCTTCTCGCTGTCGGGCTGGGATACGCACAAGGGGCAGGGCAAGGGGCTGGGCCGGGCGCTGATGCGGCTGGAACGCGCGATCCTGCAGATGCAGAAGGGGCTTGGCGCCGAGGTCTGGGGCAAGACCACCGTTCTGGCGATGACCGAATTCGGCCGTACCGCGCGCGAAAACGGCACCGTCGGCACCGACCACGGCACCGGCGGGGTGATGCTGGTGGCCGGCGGCGCGATCAGGGGCGGCAAGGTCTATGGCGACTGGCCGGGGCTGGACGAGGCCGCGCTTTACGACCGGCGTGACCTGATGCCCACCTCGGACGTGCGGCAATGGGCGGCCCATGCGATGCAGGGCATGTTCGGGCTGGACCGCGCGGTTCTGGAAGGGGCGGTTTTCCCGGGCCTGCAGATGGGCGCCAGCCCCGGGCTGATCCTTTAGGGGCGACCGTTGCGCAGCGCCCCTCGGCGCGCCATAAAGGGCGCGACGGAGGCAATGATGACCGCAGCAAACCCCCTTGGCGCCACCCTGACGGGCTGGACCCCGCCCCAGCCGCCGCGCGGCGAGACGCTGGAAGGCCGCTGGGTCCGGCTGGAACATCTGGACGCCGATCTTCACGCCGCCGACCTGCACCGCGCCTATTCGGGCCATGACACGCTGTGGGATTACCTGCCCTACGGCCCCTTCAGTTCCGCCGCCGCCTATCACCGCTGGGTGAAAGAGCGGGAAACCTTGGCCGACCCCCTGTTCTACACCCTGCGCGATCAGGCCAGCGGCCATGCCGCCGGGGTCGCCAGCTATCTGCGGATCACGCCCGACATGGGCTCGATCGAAGTCGGCCACATCTGCCTGTCGCCCGAAATCGCCCGCGGCCGGGCCTGGACCGAAGCGATGTTCCTGATGATGGACTGGGCCTTCCGCGCGGGCTACCGGCGCTATGAATGGAAATGCGACGCGCTGAACCTGCCCTCGCGGCGGGCGGCGCAGCGGCTGGGCTTCAGCTATGAGGGCGTCTTCCGTCAGGCCGCCGTGGTCAAGGGCCGCAACCGTGACACCGCATGGTTTTCGGTGATCGACGCCGAATGGCCCGCCCTGCGCGAGGCGTTCGGCGCATGGCTGTCGCCAGCGAACTTCGGCCCCGACGGCCGCCAGCGCGAACGCCTGTCAGACCTGACGCGGCTGGTGCGCGCGGCTTCGGACCCGCTTCTGGACGCGCTGGGATAAGGCGCGGCGACCCGCCGGAACGGGCCGCCGCCGACCGGATCAGAAGAACGCCTGCAGCCCGGTGATCGCCCGGCCCAGGATCAGCGCATGCACATCATGCGTGCCTTCATAGGTGTTCACCGTTTCAAGGTTCACCATGTGGCGCATGATCTGGAAATCTTCCTGAATGCCGTTGCCGCCGTGCATGTCGCGCGACCAGCGCGCGATTTCCAGCGCCTTGCCGCAGTTGTTGCGCTTGATGACCGAGATCATCTCGGGCGCGGCATTCGCCTCGTCCAGCAGGCGCCCGACGCGCAGGCTGGCCTGCAGGCCCAGCGAAATCTCGGTCAGCATGTTCGCCAGTTTCAGCTGGAAAATCTGCGTGCCGGCAATCGGCTTGTTGAACTGCTTGCGGTCAAGCCCGTATTGCCGCGCCGCATGCAGGCAGAACTCGGCCGCGCCCATCACGCCCCAGGCGATGCCATAGCGCGCCCGGTTGAGGCAGCCGAACGGCCCCTTCAGCCCTTCGACATGCGGCAGCAGCGCGTCTTCGCCCACTTCCACATTGTCCAGCACGATCTCGCCGGTGATCGAGGCGCGCAGGCTGAGCTTGCCGCCCACCTTCGGCGCCGAAAGCCCCTTGGTGCCCTTGTCCAGCACGAAACCGCGGATCTTGCCGCCATGCGCCTCGGACTTGGCCCAGACCACGAAGACATCGGCGATGGGGGCGTTCGAAATCCACATCTTCGCGCCGTTCAGCACATAGCCGCCGGCGGTCTTTTTGGCCACGGTCTTCATCCCCGCCGGGTCAGAGCCCGCATCGGGTTCGGTCAGGCCGAAGCAGCCGATCCATTCACCGCTGGCCAGCTTCGGCAGGTATTTCCGGCGCTGTTCCTCGGACCCGTAGGCGTAGATCGGATACATCACCAGGCTGGACTGCACCGACATCATGCTGCGATAGCCGGAATCCACCCGCTCGACTTCCCGGGCGATCAGGCCATAGGCGACATAGCTCGCGCCCAGCCCGCCGTATTCCTCGGGCACGGTCACGCCCAGAAGGCCCATCTCGCCCATCTCGCGGAAGATCGCCGGATCGGTCTTTTCCTCACGATAGGCGGCGATGACGCGGGGCTGCAGCTTTTCCTGCGCATAGGCGCGGGCGCCGTCGCGCAGCATCCGCTCTTCCTCGGTCAGCTGGTCGTCCAGCCGGAAAGGGTCTTCCCAGTCGAACCGGCCCAGATCGGGGGCGTCTTTCGCTTTCAGCTTGGGTTTGTCGGCCATATCGTCCTCCATCGCGCGGGAAACTCATGGCCCGCTTCCGTGTTGTGCTTTCTATCGCACGAATCCATGCCATACTCCACCGAAACCGCCTCACCAGCCCATGAGGGAAACTCATGTTCGCGCGCCGTTATCTGCCCTCGATCCCCTCACTTCTGGCGCTGGAGGCCGTGGCGCGTCTGGGCACCGCCTCGGCCGCGGCGGCGGAACTGAACCTCACGCAGGGCGCCGTCAGCCGTCAGTTGCAGGTGCTGGAGGGGCAGCTGGGCGTGACTCTGCTGATCCGCGACCGCCACAAGCTGCGCCTCACGCCCGCCGCGCAGGATTTCGTGGCCGAGGCGCGGCGCGCGCTGACCACGCTGTCGCATGCCTCGCTGGCCCTGCGCGCCAACCCCACCGGCGGCAGCCTGAACCTGGCGATCCTGCCGGCCTTCGGCATGCACTGGCTGGCGCCGCGTCTGGCCCGCTTTGCCGCCGCGCATCCCGAGGTCACGGTGAACCTTTCGACCCGGCTCAAACCCTTCGATTTCGCCGCCACCTCCTTCGATGCCGCCATCCACTACGGCCGGCAGGACTGGCCCGGCGTCAGCGCGCTGCGGCTGATGGAGGAAGAGGTGCTGGCCGTCACCGCCCCCGGCCTGTTGCCCGCGCCCCTGACGCAGGCCGGGCAGATCCTGTCCCATCCTCTGCTGCAACTGGAAAGCCGCCCCGGCGACTGGGGCCGCTGGCTGGCCCATCACGGCGCCCCGGCCGAACGCCCGCCCGCCATGCTGTTTGATCAGTTCGCCACCATGACACAGGCCGCGATTCATGGCCTAGGCCTTGCGCTGATCCCGACCTTCCTGATCGCCCGCGATCTGGCCGAGGGGCGGTTGGTGCCCGCCTTCGGCGCCCCGGTGCCTGCGCTTGGCGCCTATTACCTTGTCTGGCCCGCCGCCACCCCGCCGCGCGCGCCCCTTGCCTCGTTCCGCGACTGGCTGAAGGCGGAAATCGCCTGAACATCCTCTCTCGGAAAATATCCCGGGGGAGGCGCCCGCAGGGTGCCGGGGGCAGCGCCCCCGCAACGGCTGCCCGGGGGAGCCCATTGCCTTTGATCAAATCCCGCGCCAAGCTGGCGGCGGAGGTGCCCATGCCCGCTTCGTCCGATCCGCCCGAGCTTCTGGCCTATCTGGCCCGCCATCCCGCCACCCGCTTTGTCGATGCGGTGATGTTCGACCTCTGCGGCACACCGATCGGCAAGCGCTATCCGGTGCGCGACGCGGCCAAGATCTGGTCCGGCGGGGTGGCCTTCTGCGCCGGCATCACCACGCTGGATGCGCTGGGCGCCTGCTGGGATGTGAACGGCATCGGCTTTTCCGACGGCGACCCCGATGCGACCAGCTATCCCATTCCGGGCACGCTGGCGCCGGTGCCCTGGGCCGCCGATACCGCGCAGGTGCTGATCGCCCCGGCTGCGCCCGAAGGGCAGGGGGGCTGGTGGTTCGATCCCCGGCACATTCTGGCGCAGGTGGCCGAACGGTTCCGCCCGCTGGGCCTGACCCCGGTTGTCGCCTGCGAGCTTGAGTTCTATCTGGTCGATCCCGCCCGCGATGCCGCCGGGCTGATCCGCCCCGCGATGCCGGCACGCCTTGGCCGCGATCCGGCGGCGCCGCGCGTGCTGGCCTTCGACAAGCTGGATGAATTCGCATCCGTCCTTGCCGACATCGACGCCGCCTGCATCGCCCAGGGCGTACCCGCCGGGGCCGCCACCGCCGAATATGGCGGCGGCCAGTTCGAAGTGAACCTGGGCCATCTGCCCGATCCGGTTCTGGCGGCCGACCATGCGCTGATGCTGCGGCGGATCGTCAAGGGCGTGGCGCAAGCCCATGGGCTGGATGCCACCTTCATGTCCAAGCCCTTTGCCGAACAATCGGGTTCGGGCCTGCATATCCATGTCTCGCTGGTCGATGGCGCGGGGCGCAATGTCTTTGACGAAACCGGCCCCGAAGGCGACCGCCTCTTGGGCCATGCCATCGCCGGGTTGCAGGCCACGACCCATGACGCCATGGCGATCTTTGCGCCCAATCTGAACGCCTACCGCCGCTTTGCCCCCAATCAGTTCGTGCCGGTCAACACCTCATGGGGGGTGAACAACCGCTCGGTCTCGTTCCGCATTCCGGCGGGGGGCGGTGCGGCGCGGCGGATCGAGCATCGCATCGCCGGGGCCGAGGCCAATCCCCATCTGGTGATGGCGGCGGTTCTGGCCGGGCTGCACCACGGGCTGACCGCCGGTCTTTCGCCCACCCCGCCCTCCACCGGCAACGCGGGCGAAGAGGCCGATCCGGCGATGCCGCTGAAGCTGTGGACGGCGCTGGACCGGCTGGAAGCATCTGTCCTGATGGCCGACTACCTCGGCCCCCGCTATCCCGCCGCCTATGCGGCCATCAAACGGTCCGAGTTCGAGGCCTTCATGGCCCAGGTCTTTTCCCGCGAATACGACTGGTATCTCTGACATGACCCAGCCCCGCAAGATCGGCGATATCTCGTTCTGGTATGCCGACATCGGCCTGCCTTCCCAGCGGCGCAAGGCGCTGGCCGGCGACACCACTGCCGATGTGGCGATCATCGGCGCGGGTTATACCGGGCTTTGGGCGGCCTATTACCTGAAGAAGGCCGATCCCGCGCTGGACGTGCTGGTGATCGAGAAGGAATTCGCAGGCTACGGCGCCTCGGGGCGCAACGGCGGCTGGCTGACCGGCGGCTTTGCCTGGAACCATGGCCGCTATGCCCGCGACCGCGGAGAGGCTGCGGTGCGCGACATGGTGCGCGCGATGAACGGCACGGTCGATGAGGTGATCCGCGTCGCCGAGGCCGAGGGGATAACGGCTGACATCCTGCGCACCGATGAACTGATGGTGGCCACCAATCCCGCGCAGCTTGAGCGCCTGAAGGCCGAGGTCGCCCATCGCCGCGGCTGGGGCGAAGAGGCCCGCACCTTCGAAATCGGCAAGGCCGAGGCCGATGCCCGCGTCCGCGTGCCCGGCACGCTGGGCGGCATGATCGTGACCAATGTCGCCCGCGTCCAGCCCGCCAAGCTGGCGCGCGGGCTGGCCGAAGTGGTGGAACGGCTGGGCGTGCGGATTGTCGAGGGCACCACCGTCACCGCCTTTGAAAAGGGTCTGGTCACCACCGATTGCGGGCAGGTGCGGGCGCCCTTCATCTTGCGCGCGACCGAAGGTTTTACCGCGACCCTGCCGGGGCTGGAACGCGAATGGTTGCCGCTCAATTCCGCCCAGATCGCCACCGAACCCCTGCCGCAAGCCGTCTGGGACGAAATCGGCTGGGCCGGGCATGAGATTTTCGGCGATTTCAACAACGCCTATTGCTACTGCCAGCGCACCCGCGAGGGCCGCATTACCGTGGGCGCGCGCGGCGTGCCCTACCGCTATGGCTCACGGATCGACAATTCCGGCGCCCCGGACGCCGAGACGATCCGCCGCCTGACCGACATCCTGCACCTCCATTTCCCCGCCGCGCGGCCTTTCGCCATCGACCATGCCTGGTGCGGCGTCATCGGCGTGCCGCGCGACTGGTGCGCGACGGTGGGGCTGGACCGCGCCACCGGCATCGGCTGGGCGGGCGGCTATGTGGGGGTGGGGGTTTCAACCTCGAACCTCTCGGGCCGCACGCTGGCCGATCTGGTTCTGAACCGCGATACCGATCTTGCCCGCCTGCCCTGGGTCAACCGCCGGGTGCGGGAATGGGAGCCGGAACCCCTCCGCTGGATGGGCGTCCACGCGATGTATGCCCTGCTGCGCATCGCCGACCGGCGTGAGGCGGCCGCGCCCATTCCGCCCTCACGCTTTGCCCGGCTGGGGAACTGGCTGACCGGCCGCTAATCCGCCGCCCCTGAGTCCCGTCAGCCACACCTGGCCCCCCAGATGCGGTGGCCCGAACTTTCCGCTACCCGATCCCTCGCGGCTGGCCCTATAGTTATCCACAACGACCGGGGCGAACCCCGGCGCTTGAGGCAGGACAGTCAACCAAGCAAGGAGGGGCCGATGCGCTGCCCATTCTGCGGCAACATCGACACGCAAGTGAAAGACAGTCGCCCGGCCGAGGATCACGTCTCGATCCGCCGCCGCCGCTTCTGCCCCGCCTGCGGCGGCCGCTTCACCACCTACGAACGGGTCCAGCTGCGGGATCTCGTCGTCATCAAATCTTCGGGCAAACGCGAGGATTTCGACCGTTCCAAGCTGGAACGCTCGATCCGCATCGCCATGCAGAAACGCCCCATCGACCCCGACCGCATCGACCAGATGATCTCGGGTATCGTGCGGCGGTTGGAATCGCTGGGTGAAACCGACATCCCCTCGAAGACCATCGGCGAGATCGTCATGGAAAGCCTGGCGCGGATCGACACGGTCGCCTATGTGCGCTTTGCCAGCGTTTACAAGAACTTCCAGGCCGCCGACGACTTCGACCGCTTCGTCAGCGAGTTGCGCCCGACGCCCGCTGCGGAAGAGTGAGCGACCCCGCCACAGATGCCGCCCACATGGCCCATGCCCTGCGCCTTGCCGCGCGGGGCCTTGGCAATGTCTGGCCCAATCCGGCCGTGGGCTGCGTCATCGTGGCTGAAGGCACAGCCGGCCCCGCGCGGGGCCGCATAGTGGGGCGCGGCTGGACCCAGCCGTCCGGCCGCCCCCACGCCGAACGCCGCGCGCTGGATCAGGCGGGCGCGGCGGCACGCGGCGCCACCGCCTATGTGACGCTGGAACCCTGCGCGCATCACGGTAATACCCCCCCCTGTTCCGAGGCGCTGATCGCCGCCGGCGTCGCCCGCGTCGTCACCGCCCTGACCGACCCCGACCCCCGGGTCGCCGGCCGCGGCCATGCAATGCTGCGCGCCGCCGGCATTTCCGTGACCGAGGGTGTGTTGGCGGCCGAAGCCGCGCGGCTGAACGCGGGCTTCCTGCGGCGGATCACCCGGGGCCTGCCCTTCGTGACCCTGAAGCTCGCGACCACGCTCGACGGCCGCATCGCCACCGCCACCGGCGACAGCCGCTGGATCACCGGGGCCGAGGCGCGGCGCCATGTCCACCTTCTGCGCCTGACCCATGACGCGGTGATGGTCGGCTCGGGCACCGCGCTGGCCGATGATCCCGACCTGACGGTGCGTGACCTCGGCGGAAGGCATCAGCCGGTCCGCGTGGTGCTGGACAGCGCGCTCCGCCACAGCCCCGACAGCCGCCTTGGCCGCAGCGCCCGCGTGGCGCCGGTCTGGATGGTCCACGGCCCCGATGCCCCCGCCGCTGCCCGTGCGGCATGGGTGGCCGCCGGGGCGGAACTGATCGAAACCGATGTGGCCGATGGCCACCTTTCCCCCCGCGCCGCGCTGCAGGCGCTGGCCGCCCGCGGCCTGACCCGCATCCTGTGCGAAGGCGGCGGACAACTGGCGGCCGCCCTGGTGGCCGAGGGGCTGGCCGGCGATCTGGCGCTCTACAGCGCCGGGGCGCTGATCGGTGCCGAGGGCCGCGCAGCGCTTGGCCCCCTCGGGCTGCACAAACTGGCCGAAGCCCCGCGCCTGACCCTGCGCGAAACCCGCCTTCTGGGGCAGGACGTCCTGACCCTGTGGTCTTTTCAGGACTGACCGTTGCGCCTTTGGCCGGCGGCCGGGGGTTTCCCACCCCCGGACCCCTGGGGAGTATTTTGAAAGGTGCAAATGCGCAGTTGCACCTTTTGAAATACTCCCGCCGGAGGCAGCGCCCGAGCCGGTTGGCGCGCATCTTGCGCGCCAGAGGCGAGAGGAAAGGCTTGCGCCGCGCGTCCGCGCGGCGCGCGACTTACCAGTGGCCGGTGTTGCCCATGCTCAGCCAGGGTTCGGCCGGCGCCAGCGCGGCACCCTTCTGCAGCAGTTCGACTGAAACGTTGTCGGGGCTGCGGACGAAGGCCATCCGGCCGTCGCGCGGCGGGCGGTTGATCGTCACGCGATTGGCCTGCAGGTGGGCGCAGGTGGCGTAGATGTCATCGACCTCATAGGCCAGATGCCCGAAATGCCGGCTGTCCGAGGGCAGGCCGTTGTCGCCGTCCCAGTTGAAGGTCAGTTCCACCGGGCAGTCGGGCTGGCCGGGCGGCGCCATGAAGACCAGCGTGAAGCGGCCGCCTTCGTTGTCGTAGCGGCGGGTCTCTTCCAGCCCCAGAAGCCGGTAGAAGGCCATGGATTTTTCAAGGTCCAGCACGCGGACCATGGTGTGCAGGTAACGGATCGTCATGTTCGCCTCTTCGCGGTTTGCCGGGGCAGGCTAGACGCGCCGGCGGCGGATGGCGAGGGGGTCAGAACACCGACCGGATGCCGAAGCGCAGTTCCGCCTTCTCGGTGGTCATGGCGGGGATGTTGGAATCGGTCTTGGTCAGGGTCAGGCCGATTTCGGGCGCAAAGCCCATGTAGTCCAGTTCACTCAGCACCGCCGTCACACCGAGTGTCGCCGTCAGGTCGCGGCGCGGCTCTGCGATGTAGAGCGGCTGGTCATAAAGCTTCAGCCCCAGGCTTGCCTCGGCCGAAAGGCTAAGCTTCCACAGGGGTTTGGCCTTTTGCCAGTCCACTGTCAGGCCAGCCCGGCGATGGGCGACCGAGGCCGCATCCGACCAGACCCTGCCGAATTCCAGCGTGGCGCCGATCCGGTCGCCGCCGGTCAGCCCCCAGCTGTGGCCGACCTCGGCCAGAGCCATCTGCGAAGACCGCACCGCCGCATCCCGCCGCGTGGTGTCCTGCAGCGTCAGCCCCAGCACCAGCCGGCGGTCTTCACCCAGCGCGCGGCCGTGGCGGAAGCCCAGTTGGTTCCAGTCGGCAATCGCCGCGCCGCCTTCCCAGTCGCGGCCATGGGCCAGGCTGACCTCATAACTGCGCGTCTCATCCGTCCAGGACCAGCCGGCCGACCCGGAAAGGCTTTCGCTGGCGAAGTCGCTGCCTTGCGCCGTCGGCACCGCGGCGCGGGCGGCATCGGACAGGACGTAATGGGTGGCCGCCCCGTTCAGCCCGAAGGTCAGCGCGCTGCGCTCACCCGTGGCCAGCCGCCAGGACAGATCGGCGGCGGCGGAAAACCCAAGGCCCGACAGCGGCACCGCATCGGGGTTCACGAACTCGAACCCGCCGATCAGGATGGTGTTGGTCGTCGGCCCGTCATTGACGTTGGACGAAGGCCGGGCGCCAAAGCTGATGCGGGCGCGGAACGGATTGCGGCTGCGGACATAGGCGAAGTCGCGCACGGCGATGGCGCGGGTCCGGGCGTCCGGCGCATCCTCGGCCGCGCGGCGCAGCCACAGTTGGGCGGCGGTGCGGCGGCCTTCTGATGCCAGCGCCTGCGCCATGGCCAGCGCAGCGCCGAACCGGTCGCGGCCCGGGGGCGCCAGCCCATGGGCGCGCGCGGCGGCCGCGCGGGCGGCGGCATAATTGCCCAGATCGCGTTCGGCCCGCGACAGCACGATCAGCGCGATGACATCGTCGGGGTCACGGGCCAGAAGGGCCAGCGCCGCGGCGCGGGCGGCGGTGGGCTGGCCGTTCTGCACCAGCTGGATGGCGAACTGCCGGCCCTCATCCGGCGACAGCCGCGTTTCGGCGTGCAGCGGCCCGGTGGCCGCCAGAAGGCCCAGAAGCAGGGCGGCAAGGCCGCGGCGCAGCCGCGCGGGCCCCGCCATGGTCAGCGCACGGCGATCAGGACGCCGGTTTCACGCACCGTGCCGGGGTCGGACCCGTCATCGGGCACATCGCCGGCCGCGCCTTCGACCACGATGATCCCGGCAATCTCGGTGCCGTTCGGCCCGCCCAGAATCGCCGTCCACTGGCCCGAGGTCAGCTCTTCGGCGGTGTCATAGCTGATGCCCTTGGCGCCGCCTGCCACGATCGTGCCGGTGTCGCGGTCGATCTCGGACATGGCCAGCGTGATGAAATCATCCATCGGGCCAAGGGCTGTGCCATCAATATCGTAAAGCTGGCGGTTGCTGATCACCCCGACGATCGCGCCCACCTCGTCATAATCGCCGAAGTCCAGCGAGACGCGGGCCGTGCCGCTGACCAGTTGCGGCGTATTCGGCATGCCGGGGGCATTTTCGAACACGCGGACGGCGGCATATTCGCCGGTGAAGGTGTATTCGCCCGATTCCGGCAGATCGACCGTTGAGGTTGAACGTTTCGCGCCCGCGCCGCCGATGCCGAAGTTGATATAGCCCGAGGTGGCGAAGGCCCCGCCCTCCACCGCCCCGCTGGTTGACCGGCGGAACACGGCATAATAGGCCAGATCGCCCTCGACATTCTCATACCGCGAGAACGAGGTGCCCGGCACGGCGCCGGTGTTGACATAGCGCGCCTGCCCGTTGGGGGCCGAAGCGCCGTCGAACGGGATGTTGTTGACCACAAGCTCATCGGTCAGCGGATCATAGACCATGCTGTTCATGGTCAGGTCTTCGTTCATGTCCGCGCCATAGACCGCGCCGGGGCTGGTGTCGCCCTCACCCTCACCGGCCCAGGGGTTGCCGTCGCAGCCCGCCATGGCAAGCATCGACACAAGTGCCGCCCGTTTCGCCCACATATGACTGCCCCGCGCTGTCTCGTTTGCGTGAACAATGCCGTGAAAGCAGTTGAAAGTCAAAGCGGATTCGAGTTTTCCACAGGCGCCGCCGCTGCTGTAGCCGCCCTGCATCACGCTTGATCTGGAGGTTCCTGTAAGGCGCCTCGCAAGATATAGTGGCGGCATCACAGAAGAATCGTCCGCGAAAGGCCGTCCCATGCCCCTGACCCCCGAACAGCTGTCCGAGATCGAAGCGCAGCGCGCCACGCCGCGCCCCACCCTGCGCGCGGTTTCCGAGGGGATGGAGGCGCATCTTTACCGCGCCCATCCGGTGCTGGACCACGGCTTCATCCGCGTCATCGACTATATGGGCGACGACAGCGCCATCGTGCAGGCCGCCCGGGTCAGCTATGGCGCCGGCACCAAGCATGTCCAGAACGATGAGGGGCTGATCCGCTACCTGATGCGGCACTGGCACTCGACCCCGTTCGAGATGTGCGAGCTCAAGCTGCATGTGAAGCTGCCGGTCTTCGTCGCCCGCCAGTGGATCCGCCACCGCACCGCCAACGTCAACGAATACTCGGCCCGCTATTCGATCCTGGACCGCGAGTTCTACATTCCCGAACCGGCACAACTCGCCGCGCAGTCAACGGTCAACAATCAGGGCCGCGGCGCGGTGCTGGAGGGGGCCGAGGCCGCGCGGGTGCTGGAGATGCTGAAATCCGACGCCGGCCGCAGCTATGACCATTATGAGGCGATGCTGTCGCAGGACGGCCAGCAGGGCCTTGCCCGCGAACTGGCGCGGATGAACCTGCCGATGAACATCTACACCCAGTGGTACTGGAAGACCGACCTGCACAACCTGTTCCACTTCCTGCGCCTGCGCGCCGACGCCCACGCCCAATACGAAATCCGCGTCTATGCCGAGGCGATTGCCGCCACCGTCAGGGACTGGGTGCCTTTGGCCTTCGCGGCGTTCGAGGATTACCGGATGGGGGGCGTGACGCTGAGCGCGAAGGCGATTGCGGTAGTTAAGAGAATGTTAACGGGTGAGAAGGTAACACAGGAAAGCTCCGGCATGAGCAAAGGGGAATGGCGGGAGTTCGTGGAGGTTTGGGGGTAGGAAAGAATGAAAATTGGCAATGAAAGTGCGTATCGTCCCCGGCTTAGCATCGGCTTTAAGAAGATGCTTCTTGAATTGAACCAATCCCTTGATTCGGTTAAATCAGACGTACAGTTTAATAGGGATTACGGGTTCTATTTTGAGCATTCTATCTACGCCAGCTCTGACTCACTGACTAGGCTAGAGATAATGGTCTTATTTCTGGAGGATCGGCGTTTTTTCTTGCATCGCGGCTTTGAACTGCGCTCCGGGTTGCGGTTGCTACGTCGGTTTGTCCGGCGAGGCAAGCTGGGAGGTATGAGTACTGTCGACCAGCAGATTGTCCGAATATCCACCCGACGCAACGAAAGGACAATTGGCCGCAAGCTGCGGGAGATTATTCTAGCGTGGCTGTGTAATTTTCATTTATCGAAGAAGGAAATGTTAGATTACTACTTGCATAATGCGTACCTGGGATACAGAATTGAAGGGTGCGAAATTGCGGCGCAGAGAATATTCAATCGCAGCGCAGCAGATCTAAGCTGGGAGCAGGCAGCCTTTGTCGCGAGCTTATTTGCGCTTCCATTCCCTAAGGCGGTGTGGGCGGTATACTCCACTCATGCGGCTTACCCTTTCAGCGACCCTGAAGAGTTACTTTCCTTTGCGGAGCACATTTCTGATCGTTGGGCAAAGCGAGTTCGTGGCAGAATGGAGCACGCAGCCGGGAATCAGGACTTTAGGCCGAAGAGCCGCTGAATGAGGTATGTTCTCGAAATTAGGTCAAGATGAGAGGCTTGAATGTTATTGTAGAGCGCTGTTTTCCCGACTTCGCCATTTGATAGCGATTCGTTTAGCTCTCTGAGAAACTTGAAGGCCGTATGTCGTGAAATGTCTATGCGGACTCGTACGGCGTCGTGTTCTTCTCGGTCTTTTCTGCTCAGTCTGCCTTTTCCATACTTGTATGTCCTCAAGATGATATCGCTGGCTGACCTGAGTTGTGAGTGAACTTCATTTTCGAACGTTAGCATCTGATCTTTGCCAAAGTAGTGAAATATCTTTGATTTGAACGATGAGAACTCGTGCATCCAATCTTTTACACTGTCCCGATATGCCAGCAGATCTTCAGATTTGGCGCTGCCTTTCTCCACTTCACCTAGAAAGACTGAAATAGACATTAATCTCTTGTCAATTGCGCGACTCAACGCATCGATTAGCTTGAGGCATTCGTCGAATTCGCGTTGCCGTGTATCCTCATATAGCTTGTGTTTCCAGGCACGCTGCTGGAGAGCGTAGCCGATAATAGCAACAACGATGCCGATGATGACAGACTGCGGTATCATGCCTAGATTCTCCAACCTGCCTCAAGAGGTTGGTTGAGTATATCTGCTGAGGCAAGTGGCCTGCAAGTTTGGACGCGGTCTGGTCCGACGCGCAATAATGCATTTCTAAGGCAAGATTGGTGCTGGGACAATAGGCACGGTGTGCGCAACCAATCATCTGTCACTCAAGACAAAGTCCGCGAGGTTACTCGCCCGATGCTTTGAAGGCGTAGGTAAGGTTGGCCGCCCGTCTGCAAGAAGCTTTCCCCATCCCCTACAACACCCTCCCATCCGGGCTGAACCATCTGGCGCGGGGCCAGTCGATGGTCAGGGTCACCGGGGTGCCGGGGCGAAGGGTGGTGTCGCCGGGCAGGCGCAGGGTCAGGTCGGTGGGCTGGCCGGGCACGCGGACATAGGCATAGGTTTCGGCGCCCAGCCGCTCGATCAGTTCGATCTCTCCCGTCAGATCGCCTGTTGTGCCGGTGGCCAGCGTCAGATGCTCGGGCCGGATGCCCAGTTCGGTGGCGGTTTCCTTGCCCGGGGGCAGGGGGGCGGGGGCCATCCCGGGGCTTTCGGCACGGCCCTCCGTCCCCCGCAGCGGCAGGAAATTCATCGACGGCGCCCCGATGAAGCCCGCAACAAAGCGGTTTGCGGGGTGGTCGTAAAGCTCCATCGGGCTGCCCACCTGCTCGATCCGGCCATCGTTGAACACCACGATCCGGTCGGCCAGCGTCATCGCCTCAACCTGGTCATGGGTGACATAGACCATGGTGGCGCCCAGCCGGTGGTGCAGGCGGGCAATCTCAAGCCGCATCTGCACGCGCAAGGCGGCATCAAGGTTCGACAGCGGCTCATCAAACAGAAAGACCTTGGGGTTGCGGATGATGGCGCGGCCGATGGCCACGCGCTGCCGCTGCCCGCCCGACAGCTCACGCGGATAGCGCCCCAGAAGCGGGGTCAGGTGCAGCGTTTCGGCCACGTCGGCCACGCGGGCGGCAATCGTGGCGCGGTCCAGCTTCTGCAGCTGCAGGCCGAAGCCGATGTTGTCGGCCACGGTCAGATGCGGAAACAGCGCGTAGGACTGGAAGACCATGGCAATGCCGCGGTCGGCCGGGCGCGCGCGCGTCACATTGGCGCCATCCAGCAGGATCGCGCCGGCGCTGGCATCCTCAAGCCCCGCGATCATCCGCAGGGTGGTGGATTTGCCGCAGCCCGAGGGGCCGACGAAGACGACGAATTCGCCGTCCGCGATATCAAGGTTCAGGCCACGGATGACGTCGGTCTGCCCGAAGGATTTGCGCAGGTCGGAAAGTTGAAGCTGTGCCATGGGTTATCCTTTGACCGCGCCCATGGTCATGCCTTTGATGAAGAAGCGCTGGAAGAAGAGGAAGACAAGAAGGGTCGGCAGGCTGGCCACCAGTGACAGTGCCCCCTGCACGCCCCAGGCGACGGAATACTGGCCCTTCAGGTTGACGATGCCGATCATGATCGTCCGCTTGGTGTCGGACTGGGTAAAGATCAGCGGCCAGAGGAAATCGTTCCAGATCCAGGTGAACTGCAGCGTCGCCAGCACCGCCAGCGCCGGCAGCGACAGGGGCAGCACGACGCGGGTCAGCACCTGCCATTCGCTGGCGCCCTCCATGATCGCGGCCTCGCGCAGCGCGTTCGGGACGGTGGCGAAGAAGTTGCGCATCATCAGCACGCAGATCGGCAGGCCAAGCGCGGAATGCACGATGATCACCGGCCAGAGCGTGTCAATCAGCCCCAGCCCGTTGAACAGCCGGAACAGCGGCACCAGGATGACCTGCGGCGGAAAGAACATGCCGGCGACGATCACCAGAAACAGCGCGTTCGATCCGCGGAAGGGCAGCTTGGCAAAGACATAGCCCGCCAGCGCGCCCAGGGTGATCGAAACCGCCGTGGCGGGCAGGGTCACCAGAAGCGTGTTCAGGAAATAGCGGTGGACGGCCGGGTTGCCCAGGACTTCGGTAAAGTTGCCAAGGAACAGGCTGGCCGGGGCCGACCACAACTGACCCATCGAAATCTCGCGCGTGGTCTTGATGGACGACAGCAGCACGCCGACCGTGGGCAGCAGGAACAGCACCGCCAGCACGCACAGCACGGTAAAGACCGTCGCGGGCCAGGGGTTGAAGCGGGTCCGGGGCAGGGTGTCAGCCATAGATCCGGTCCACCTTGCGCAACTGCCGGAAGTAAAGCCCGATGATCGCCAGCGCGATCAGGAACAGCACGACCGAAATCGCCGAACCGTAGCCCATCAGGTATTTCTTGAAGCTTTCGTTGTACATGTGCATGGCCAGCGTGTCCGAGCTGTTGAACGGCCCGCCGCCGGTCATGATGTAAAGAATGTCGAACCCTTTCAGTGAGTTGATCACCGAAAGCGCCACGACAACCACGGTTGACGGTGCCAGAAGCGGCAGCACCACCCGGCGGAAGCGCTGCCAGGGCGATGCGCCCTCGATCTCGCAGACCTCCAGCAGATCGCCGGGAATGGCGGTCAGGCCGGCCAGATAGATCACCATGGAAAGGCCGGTCTGCTGCCAGGACCAGGCGACGATCACCGACCACAGCGCGGTGTCGGGCTTGGCCAGCCAGGCGTATTTGAATTTCTCGCCGGTCACCTGGGTGATGACGGTGTTCAGAAGGCCCCAGTCCGGCTGATAGATCCAGGTCCAGATCTGCCCGACGATCACCGCCGAAAGGCAGATCGGCAGGTAGAAGATGCTCTTGAACACCCGCGCCCCCGCCACGCGGGAATCCAGCAGCAGCGCCAGCATCAGCCCCAGCGCCGTCGGCAGCACGATGGCGGCGATCATCCAGATCGTGGTGTTGACCGCAGCCTGCAGGAACAACCGGTCGGTGGCGATCTTGGCGAAGTTGTCAAAGCCCACATAGCTGTAATTGGCGTCAAAGCCGTTCCAGTCGGTGAAGCTGTAGTAGAAGGAGCTGAACAGGGGCCAGATCACGAATAGCCCGAACACCCCCAGGGGCAGGGACAAAAGCGCAATGCGCCAGAAGCGGTTGTGTTGTTCCATCAGTCCCTTTCCCGCAGGCAGCCCGGGCCGCCGGCATTGCGGCGGCCCGGGGTCTTCCGGTCATTCCTTGAAGGCGGCTTCGGCGTCGGCTGCAACCTGCGCCAGAATGGCATCGGCCTGCGAAGGGTCGTCGATGAAGCGGGTGAACATCGACAGACCCACCTCGGCCACCGGAGGCGGGGTGGCAAGGTCATAGTTGAAGGCAAAGGCCTCGGCCGCTGCCACGGTCGCGGCGGCCTTCTGCATCACCACGTTGTAGCTGGCCGGGTCCACGTTGACGTTGGCCGACAGCGCACCCTGCGCATTGGCCCAGGCCGCCTGCACCCCGGCGTCCGAGACCATGAAGGACAGGAACTGTTCGGCCCCCGCGGCATTGGCGGCATTGGCGGCAATCACCAGCCCGTCCACCGGGCCGACCGCGGCATTGGCAACGCCGTCGGCGATCTTCGGGAAGGCGAAGAAGTCGTAGTCCTGACCCGGAACCAGCCCGTTGCCGTTCCAGTAGCCGGTGATCCAGGTGCCCATCAGCGTCATTGCCGCCTCGCCGCGCGCCACCTTGTCCGAGGCGTCGGTCCAGTCGTCGGCATTGGCGTTCTCGACGAAATAGCCCTTGTCGAAGAGGTCTTTCCACATCGCCAGAGCGGCCGCGACTTCGGGGTCGGAATATTTCGCCTCGCCCGCCATCAGCCGCGCGCGGTAGTCCGGCCCGGCGGTGCGCAGCAGCAGGTAGTCGAACCAGAACTGCGCCGGCCAGCGGTTCTTCGACCCCAGCGCGATCGGGGCCACGCCCTTGGCCTTCAGCGCCTCGCACAGCGCCAGGAACTCCTCCCAGGTCGCGGGCGGGGCGGTCATCCCGGCATCGGTCAGCACCTTCACGTTATAGAACATGCCGGCGTAGTGGTAGTTGAAGGGCACCAGATAGCGCTTGCCGTTATACAGCGTGGCGCTGTCGGCCACGGGCTTGGCGATCACCGCATCAAGGCCGTTCGCCGCCCACATCTCATCAATCGGATGCAGGGCGTTCGAATCGACGATGAACTGCACCCGTGCCCCGGCCCAGTAGCTGAAGACATCGGGCAGGCTGTTGCCGGCGGCGCGCACCAGGATATCGGTCTTGAAATCCTCATGCCCGACGGGGCTTTCCTTCATGGCGATGCCGGTGGCCGCGGTGAACTTGGCCACCTGTTCGTTGAAGGCCTTCAGCCCCAGCTCGCCGGTGAAATAGTGGCTGATCGTGACTTCGCCCGCCTGCGCCCAGGCCATGCGGCCCATGCTCAGAAGCGGGATGGCAAGCGAGCCCAGCAACACGCCGCGCCGACTGATCTGATTCATCTCATCCTCCCGGGAAGTTTAAACATGCGGCACTTTTCCTTGCCGTCTTCCCCTTGATTGCCAAGAATTGCCGTCATGTCAACAAAAAGTGTTGCATATCGCATCGAAATGCGGGAACAAGCGCCACAAGCCAAGCGATGGGAAGGGAATGTTGCGCTATGTCAAACTATCTGTTTAGCATAGCGCAAATGGAACCCAAAGTGACCGGAGCCCGCCCCATGCGCCTGCTGCAATCCCTGACCCGTGGACTTGAGGCCCTGACCTATATGGCCAGCCAGCCCGACGCCGTCCGGCTGACCGATGTGGCCGAGGCGCTGGGGGTGGACAAGTCGAACGCCGCGCATCTGCTGAAGACGCTGGTCGCCGCCGGCTATGCGGTGCAGGACGACAGCCGGCGTTATCGCCCCAGCGCGCGGCTGTCCGGCGCCGCGCGGACCGAACACACGCTGGAAGAGATTGTCGCGGTCAAGGAAAGCTGGCGTGCCACGCTTGAGGCGCTGGTGGCCGACACCGGCGAATGTGCGCATATGGCAGTGCTGGTGGGTTCGCGGGTCTGGTACATCGACAAGGTCGATTCCCCGCTGCCCCTGAAGGTCGATCATCCGATCGGCGCCCTGTCGCCCCTGCATTGCACCGCGCTGGGCAAGGCCTTCCTCAGCTTCGGCCGCGCCCGGATGCCGGCCGAGCAGCCCGCCTTCACCGCGCGCACCCTGACGACCCGCCGCGCGCTGGCCGATGAGATCGAGCGGACGCGCGCCCGGGGCTATTCGGTCGATGATGAGGAATTTGCGCCGGGCATCCGCTGTGTCGCCCGGCCGATCTATGACGAGGCGGGGGTGATGATCGCCGCCATCGGCGTCTCGGGGCCTTCGGTCCGCGTCACCGATGCCCGCTTGCATGAACTTGGCCGCATCGTGGCCGCCGCCGGACTGGGCGGATTGCAGAAGGAACCCCTGGAATGACCACCACGTCCCTGCGCGTCGGACTGATCGGCGCGGGCCGAATCTCGGACCTGCACGCCATCGAATACCTGCAGAATCCCGATGCGCGGATCGTGGCGCTGTGCGACAGCAACACCGCCCAGGCACATGAAAAGGCGCAGGCCTGGGGCATTCCCGGCGTTGCCATCGACGACGATATCGACGCCTTTCTGGCACGGCCCGAGGTTGATCTGGTCGAAATCCTGCTGCCCCATCACCTGCACCTGCCGGTGGCGCTGAAGGCCATGGCGGCGGGCAAGATCATCAGCCTGCAAAAGCCGATGTGCCTGGACATGGACGAAGCCGACCGGCTGGTCGCTGCGGCCGAGGCCCATGACCGCCCGGTGAAGATTTTTGAGAATTTCATCTTCTACCCCCCGGTGATGAAGGCCCGCGCGCTGATCGACGCGGGCGCCATCGGTACCCCCCTGTCGATCCGCATCAAGTCGAACCCCGCCCGCAGTGCCACCGCATGGGAGGTGCCGGCCGCGGCCAACGCCTGGCGGCAGGAAAAGGGCCATGCCGGGGGCGGGCCGCTGGTCTTTGACGACGGGCACCACAAATTCGCGCTGGCCTGGCATTTCATGGGCAATCCCGAAGAGGTCCACGCCTTCATCGGTGATTGCGAGGGGCCGGGCGGCATCCGTTTCGACGCGCAGTCGATGGTGTCCTTCCGCTTTCCCGGCAACCGCGTCGGCAACCTTGAAATCGTCTATTCGCCCGAGATGGAGCTGATGACGCAGCATTACGCCCAGGATGACCGGGTCGAGATCACGGGCACGGCGGGGGTGATCTTCATCAACGGTGGCCACGGCCGGCTGGGGGCGACGCCGCCGGTCACCCTTTACCGCGAGGGCGCGCTTACCACCTATGACGTGCCGACCGGGTGGGAACACAGCTTCATCCAATCCACCCGCCACTACATCCACGCCCTGAAGACCGGCGGCGCGCCGGTGCTGACGGCGGCCGAGGGGCGGCAGGTGCTGCGCTTTGCGCTTGCGGCCGAACAATCGGCCCGCGAAGGCCGGACGATCCGGCTGGCCAGCTGACGGGGGGCGGAACGATGAACGCAGGACCGCAGCTTTTCGCCGAACTTGCCACGCCGGGCGCGCGGGCCGCCTATCTGGCCCGGGCCGGCGGCTTGCAGGCGCTTGTCGCTTCGGGCGAAGGCGGGGCCACGGTGACCCTGCCGCTGGTCGAGGCGCTGATCCTTGGTCTGATGCGGCAGGGGGTGACGCGGTATCTGGCGATCTTCGGCCACGGCTCGACCGCGCTGGCCGATGTGATGCGCGCGTATGAGGCCGCGGGCCTGATCCGCTGCTGGCAGTTCCGCAATGAAATCGAGATGGCCCACGCCGCAACCGCCATGTCCTGGGTCTATGGCGAGGTGCCGGCGGTTGTCACCTCGATCGGGCCGGGGGCGCTGCAGGCGCTGTCGGCCTCACTTGTGGCCAGTTCGAACGGCGTCGGCGTCTGGCACCTTTACGGCGACGAGACGACCCACGGCGAAGGCTACAACATGCAGCAGATCCCCCGGCCGGTGCAGGGCACTTTCGCCCAGATGACCGCGCTGATGGGGGCGTCCTATACGCTGCACAGCCCCGGCGCGCTGCGCGACGGGCTGCGCAAGGGCGCGTCGGCGGTGTTCCATCCGTGGCGGCCCGGACCGTTCTACATGAACATGCCGCTGAACACCCAGGAATCGCCGGTGACCCTGCGGCTGGATGCGCTGCCGGTGCGGCCCGCCTTCCCGGTGCTGGCCCCCGCGGATGACCGCGCGCTGGCCGAGGCCGCCCGCGCCATTGCCGGCGCGGCAAAGGTGGCGATCAAGGCGGGGGGCGGGGCGCGCAACGCCGCCGCCGCCGTCCGGCGGCTGGCCGAGGCCGCCGGCGCCGCGGTGGTTCTGTCGCCCGGCTCGGTGGGGGTGATGCCCGACGGCCATCCGCAGAACCTGCATGTCGGCGGCTCGAAAGGTTCGATCAGCGGCAACTGGGCGATGGATGAGGCCGAGCTTCTGGTGGTGATCGGCAGCCGCGCGGTCTGTCAGGCCGATTGCTCGGGCATCGGCTGGCCCCGGGTCGGCCGGGTGATCAACCTGAACGCCGATCCGCTGGATGTGCAGCACTACAATGCCACGCTGGCCCTGCCGGGCGATGCCGCCGTGGTGGCGGACCGGCTGGCCACCCTTCTGGAAGGGATGGAGCCGGCCCCCGCCAAGGCCCGGTGGCTGGCCGATGCGGCGGCGAAGAAGGCCGAATGGCTGGCCTTCCGCGACAGCCGCGCCGCCGCCCCGGCCATGGCCGACCCGTTCTGGCCGCGTCCGGTGATGACGCAGCCGCAGGCCATCGCCACCGCCGAAGCCTGGTGCCGCAACCATGGCGCGCTGAAGTTCTTCGACGCGGGCGACGTGCAGGCCAACGGCTTTCAGCTGGTGCAGGATGATGCGCCGTTTGAGACCTTTACCGAAAGCGGCGCGTCCTACATGGGCTTTGCCGTCTCGGCGCTGCTGTCGCAGGCGCTGGTGGACCACGGGCGCTATGGCGTGGCCTTCACCGGCGACGGGTCGTTCATGATGAACCCGCAGGTTCTGGTGGATGCCGTGGCGCATGGGGCGCATGGCACCGTGCTGCTGTTCGACAACCGCCGGATGGCCGCGATCTCCAGCCTGCAGGACGCGCAATACGGCGTGAACTGGCGCACCCATGACGGGGTGGCGGTGGATTACATCGCCATGGCGCGGGCCGTGGCCGGGGTAGCGGGTTTTGACGGCGGCACCTCGCCGGGCGAACTGACCGCAGCCCTGACGCAGGCCCGGGCGCATCCCGGCCTCAGCCTTGTGCATGTGCCGGTCTATTTCGGCCCCGATCCGGTGGGGGGGATGGGGGCCTATGGGCAGTGGAACGTCGGCAACTGGTGCCGGGCGGTGCAGGCCCGCTACGCCGAAACCCTGATCTGACGGAGCGCGCGATGTATTCAGCCCAGGGGCTTTTCCTTGAGGGGCGGTGGCAACCCGCTGCCAGCGGCGCCACGATGCCGGTCCACAGCCCGGTGACCGAGGCGGTCATCGGCCATATTCCCGTGGCAGGCGAGGCCGATGAGGATGCGGCCCTTGCCGCCGCCGCGCGCAGCTTTCCGCTGTGGGCCGCCACGCCGGCATGGGACCGGGCAGCCATCCTGCGCCGCGCCGCCGACCATCTGCGCGCCCATGCCGGGGAATTTGCCCGCGTGATGTCCACCGAAACCGGCAAACCGCTGGCCGAGGCGCGGGCCGAGGTCAACGCCAGTGCCGATCAGTTCGAATGGCAGGGCGAAGAGGCCAAGCGCATCTACGGCCAGACGATTCCGGGCCGGAACCCGCAGGAACGGCTGACGGTGGGGTATCAGCCGGTCGGGCCTTGCCTTGCCCTGTCGGCCTGGAACTTCCCGATGCTCTTGCCCGCCCGCAAGATCGCCGCCGCGCTGGCCGCCGGTTGCAGTGTGCTTGCGCGACCGGCCAGCGAGGCGCCGGGCAGCTGTTTTGCACTGGCAGAAGCCCTGCTGGCCGCGGGACTGCCGGCGGGGGTGCTGTCGGTCCTGACCGGCCCCGCCGTGCCGATGGTCGAACGGCTGATCCGGTCGCCGGTGATCCGCAAGGTTTCGCTGACCGGGTCGGTGCCGGTGGGGCGGCAGGTGCTGCGCATCGCGGCCGATGACGTGAAGAAGGTCACGATGGAACTGGGCGGCCACGCGCCGGTGATCGTGCATCCCGATACCGATCCGGTGGCGGCGGCGCGCAAGCTGGCCGCGACCAAGTTCCGCAACTGCGGGCAGGTCTGCATCTCGCCCTCGCGCTTCTATGTCCACCGCGCGGTCCTTCCGGCCTTTGAGGCGGCCTTTGCCGAGGTGGCACAGGCGATCCGCCCCGGTGACGGGCTGGACCCCGCCACCACCATGGGCCCGATGATCCGTGCCCGGGCGGTTGAGGGCGCGCTGTCGCTGATCGCCGACGCGCAGGCGGCGGGTGCGCGCCTCTTGGCCGGGGGCGGGCGGCCGGCGCATCTGAACCACGGGCATTTTCTTCAGCCCACGGTTCTGGCCGATGTGCCCGACACCGCCCGCATCATGCGTGAAGAGCCCTTTGCCCCCGTCGCCCCCATCGCCGGATGGGAGGATTTTGATGAGGTGATCGCCCGGGCAAATTCCACCGAATTCGGCCTTGCCGCCTATGTCTTCACCGAAAATGCCGCCCTTGCCGCCCGCACCGCCGAGGCGCTTGAGGCCGGCATGGTCGGCATCAACGAAACGCTTCTCGCCACCGCCGAGGCGCCCTTTGGCGGCACGAAGCAGTCGGGCTTCGGGCGTGAGGGCGGCAGCCTTGGCATTCTGGACTACCTGACGCCCAAATACACCCGCCACCGCCTGAGCCTTGCCTGAAAGGACCCGAACATGACGAAACCCAAGGGCCTTGAAAACGGGTTGACCAATTATGGCGACCGCGACTTTGCGCGCTATCTGCGCCGGTCCTTCGCCAAGTCGATGGGCTACACCGGTGCGGCGCTGGACAAGCCCATTGTCGGCATCTGCACCTCTGAGTCCGGCTTCAACAACTGCCACCGCCACTTCCCCGAGATGATCGAGGCGGTGAAGCGCGGCGTCCTTGCCGCCGGGGCCTTGCCCGTCACCTTCCCGGTGATTTCCTTGGGTGAGGTGTTCCTGTCGCCGACCTCGATGGTTTACCGCAACCTGATGGCGATGGCGGTGGAGGAGATGATCCGCGCCCAACCGATGGATGCCGTGGTGCTGATGGGCGGCTGCGACAAGACGGTGCCGGCCATGCTGATGGGCGCCATCTCGGCCGGCAAACCCGCGGCCATGGTGGTGGCCGGCCCGATGATGACCGGCCGTCACCGGGGCGAGCGTCTGGGCGCCTGCACCGATTGCCGCCGCTTCTGGGGCAGTTTCCGCGCTGGCAAGGTCTCGGCCGGTGAGATTGATCAGGTCGAGGGGCGGCTGGCCGTGACCTCGGGCACCTGCGCAGTGATGGGCACCGCCTCGACCATGGCGTTGATGGCGGAAACCATCGGCATGATGCTGCCCGGCTCGGCCGCCATTCCCGCCGTGCATGCCGACCGGCTGCGCAATTGCGAGGAAACCGGCGCGCTGGCGGCGCAGATGGCGCAGACCGGCGGGCCGCTGCCGGCCGAGGTGGTGACGCCGGCCGCGATCCGCAACGCCCAGCGGGTGCTGCTGGCGGTGTCGGGTTCGACCAATGCGGTCATCCACATGGCCGCCGTCGCCGGCCGCATCGGCATGACGCTGGACCTTGACGATTTCAACCGCCTGTCCGACCAAACCCCGGTTCTGGTCGATCTCAAGCCCGTGGGCGCGGGCTATATGGAGGATTTCCATTATGCCGGCGGGCTGGAGGGCGTGCTGCGCGAAATCGCCCCGCAGCTTGAAACCGGAACCCGCAGCATCACCGGCGAAACGCTGGCCGAACGGCTGGCCCGCCCGCTGGCCGACCCGATCGACCGCGCGGTGATCCGCCAGGCCGCCAGCCCGATTTCCCCCCTGGGCGGGCTGATCGCCCTGCGCGGCAGCCTTGCGCCCGAAGGCGCCATCCTGAAACGCGCCGCCGCGACCGAGGCGCTGCTGGAGCATGAGGGGCGGGCGGTGGTCTTTTCCTCGCTGGAGGATCTGGCGGCGCGGATCGACGATCCGGCGCTCGATGTGACCGCCGACGATATTCTGGTGCTGCAGAACGCCGGGCCGAAAAGCCCCAGCGGCATGCCCGAGGCGGGCTATCTGCCGATCCCGAAAAAGCTGGCGCAGGCCGGGGTGAAGGACATGGTGCGGATTTCGGATGCGCGCATGTCGGGCACCGCCTTTGGCACCATCGTGCTGCATGTCTCGCCCGAGGCGGCGGTGGGCGGGCCGCTGTCCTTGGTGCGCGACGGCGACCGTATCCGGCTGTCGGCGCGCGAAAAACGGGTCGACCTGCTGGTCGATGCGGCAACGCTGGCCCGTCGTGCGGCCGCAACCCCGGTGGTCAGCCCGCCGCCGGCGCGCGGCTATGCCCGGCTTTACCACCAGCATGTCACCTCGGCGACCGGGGGCTGCGATTTCGACTTTCTCGGGCCGGACGGGGTCTGACCCCGGGTCGCGCTCAGGGCGCCGTCAGCCAGTCAGCGACCGACGCGAGTTCGGGGCGGAAATAGGCGATCACCCGGCCTTCGGGGGCGGCAATCGCCCCATCGGCCCAGGGGGCGACGCCGTGCAGGCAAAGCCGGTGCATCAGGGTGGCGGTGCCGGGGCGGGCGGGCAGTTCAACCCGGCGGCACAGGCGGAACACCTCACGCCGGGCGGCGACATAGGCATCGGTCACATCCACCCGGCCCCAGTCGCCCGGCGGATGGCCGTCCAGCGCCCGCAGCAGCGCGGCCCGCATCAGGTGATGGCTGCCTTCCCACACCACCAGCGGCGCGGCGCCGGCATCGGCCTCGGTCAGGGGCAGGCCCAGAATCCATCCATGCGGCTCGGCCACCCGGCGGCGGCGGTCGGGGCCTTCGGCCAGAAGCCCGTCCAGATGCGCCGCATCCCGCCGCAGCCGATAGCCGAAGGCCGTGGCGCTTTCCGTCTCGGACGGGCGGGGGTAGCCGGGATAGACGGCGGAAAGCTGCGCCCGGTGCAGCGCCACCGGCGCCAGACCCAGCACGGCCCAGGGCAGGGGAACACCGCCCACCGTGCCCTCCGCATCATTCGGCAGCAGGTCCAGCCCCACCGCCCAGGTGCCGCCGCAGCGCAGGGGTTCGGCGCTGGCGGCAAGGGCGGCAAGGGCCGGCCCCCGCGCTGCGCCGGCCCAGCGGGCCAACGCCGGATCGGGGCCGATCTGTTGCCAGCCGCCGTCGCCTACCACCCGACGACCTTGCGCAGCATGTTCAGCGCCACCAGCGTCAGGAACACCGCGAAGGCGCGTTTCAGCGGCTTGGGGTCCATGGAATGCGCCAGCTTCACCCCCCAGGGCGTCGTCAGCAGGGTGGAGCCGATGACAATGGCAAAGGCCGGCAGGTTGACCGCACCGATGGTCAGGGGCGGCGCCTCGGCCACCCTGACCAGCAGAAAGCCCAGCACCGAAGGCACCGCGATCAGCACCCCAAAGCCCGAGGCCGTGCCCACCGCCCGGTGGATCGGCATGTTGAACAGCGTCATCAGCGGCACGCCGAAGGTGCCCCCGCCAATGCCCATCAGCGCCGAGAAAAAGCCCGTCGCGCCCGAAAGCCCGCCCGCACCCGCCGGGCCGGGCATCGCCTGACCCAGCCGCCAGTGGTCGCGCCCGAAGGCCATGTATAGCCCGGCGATCCCCGCCATCACGCCAAAGACCGCCTGCAGCACGACCGATTTCACCTGCGCCGCCACCAGCACCCCCAGCGCCGCCCCGATCACCAGACCGGGCCCCCAGCGCCGCAGCACCTGCCAGTCCACCGCGCCCTTGCGGTTATGCCCGTTCATCGACCGCACCGAGGTGACGACGATGGTCGCCAGCGAGGTCGCGACGCAGACCTGCATCAGCTGATCGCCGCCATAGCCCAGATGCTGGAAGGCATAGAAGAAGGCCGGCACCAGAACGATGCCGCCACCCACGCCCAGAAGCCCGCCGATCACCCCGGCGGCCGCCCCGATGACAACCAGAAGGGCGGCAAGGGGCAGAAGATCGGTCATCGGCGGCATGGCATCTCCTTGGGGCGGGCGCCGGCGTTTCCGGCGGTCGGCGCCAGACTAAGGGCCGGGCGCGGGGAATGCCATAGGCCGGCTTGTGCATCTGCGGCAAAAAGGTTAGCCTGTCATGCAACTTTAGCCCCGCGGGCGAATCCCGGGGGCGGATTCCAGGGTTTCTTCCATGTCTGAACGTCTTTTGCGCCCCGCGCTTGTGCTGGGGCTTCTCTCCTGTATCGGCCCTTTCGCCATTGATCTGTATCTGCCGGCGATGCCCGCCATCGCCGAAGGACTGCACAGCTCGGTGCCCGACATGCAGGCGACGATCACCGCCTATTTCGTGGCTTTCGGTCTGGCGCAGCTGATCTATGGCCCCTGGGCCGACCAGTCGGGCCGCAAGCCGCCGCTTTATGCCGGCATCGCCATTTTCGCGCTGGGTTCGCTGATCTGCACCATGGCGCCCACGACGGGCTGGCTGATTCTGGGCCGGGCGGTGCAGGGCTTTGGCGGCGCGGCACTGATGGTGGTGCCGCGCGCCATCATCCGCGACATGTACACCGGGCCGGCCGCCACGCGGCTGATGGCGGCGGTGATGCTGGTGATCTCGGTATCGCCGATGCTGGCGCCGCTGGTCGGCTCGGGCCTGCTGGCCGTGGCGGGCTGGCGGTCGCTGTTCGCGGCGCTTCTGGTGGCGGCGGCGGTCAGCCTTGCCACGCTGGCCTTCCTGCAGCCCGAAACGCTGAAGCCCGAACACCGCCACCCCTTCCGCTTTGCCGAGACGCGCTCGGCGGCGGGGCGGCTGATGACCGATGCGGGCTTTCTGTGCCTGACCTTCATGGGCGGCTTCGGCATGGCCAGCTTCTTCGTCTTCATCGCCTCGGCGGCCTTTGTCTATACCGAGTTCTACGGGCTTAGCCCCACCGGCTTTTCGCTGGCCTTCGCGGTGAATGCGCTGGGCTTCTTCGGCGCGTCGCAGGCGGCAGGCCCCCTGGGCGCACGGATGGGCGCGCGGCGGGTGATGGCGCTGGCGACGCTGGGCTTCGGCGCGGTGACGGTGGCGCTGTTCGCGCTGGTCTGGGCCGGGGCGGACCACCTTCTGGTGGTGATCGGCGGGCTGTTCCTGGCCAATGCCTGCCTTGGCCTTGTCATCCCCACGGCGATGGTTCTGGCGCTGGACGACCATGGGGATGAGGCGGGTCTTGCCTCATCGCTGGGCGGCACGCTGCAGATGATGACGGGGGCGGCGATGGTGGCGGTGGCGGGACCGTTCTTTGACGGATCGCCGGTGCCGATGCTGGGCGCGATCGCGGTCTGCGGGGTCGTGGCCTTTGTCCTTGGCCGTCTGGTGCCGGGGCCGCGCGCGGCGACCGCCTGAGGGCGGCTCAGGCCGCTGCCTCGGTCACGGCGGCAAGGGCGGCGTCCAGCACCTCTTGCCCGGCACCGGGGCGGCTGGCGCGTTCCGACAGCACCCGCCGCCAGCCCCGCGCGCCGGGGCGGCCGTGGAACAGGCCCAGCATGTGGCGGGTCACGGAATGCAGCCGCCCGCCCCGCGCCAGATGCGCCTCGACATAAGGCCGCATCGCCGCGACGACCGCATGGGGATCGGGCGCGAAACCGTCGCCCCACAGCGTATCGGCGCCGATCAGCACCGCCGCCGGATCGTGATAGGCCGCGCGGCCCACCATCACCCCGTCCATGCCTTCGGCGATCAGCGCCCGCGCCTCGGCCAGCGTGGCGATGCCGCCGTTGATGCACAGCGTCAGATCGGGGAACTGCCGTTTCATCCGCAGGACCAGCGGATAGTCCAAAGGCGGAATCTCACGGTTTTCCTTGGGCGACAGGCCCTGAAGCCAGGCCTTGCGGGCATGGATGATGATATGGCGCACGCCGGCCTCTGCCATGGTCTCGATGAAGGCGGGCAGGGTGGTTTCGGGCAGCTGGTCATCCACGCCGATCCGGCATTTTACCGTTACCGGCACATCCGACTGATCCTGCATGGCGCGGACGCAATCGGCGACCAATCCGGGCCGCAGCATCAGCACCGCCCCGAAACAGCCCGACTGCACGCGGTCGGACGGGCAGCCGACGTTCAGGTTCACCTCGTCATAGCGCCAGTCGCGGGCGATCCGCACCGCCTGCGCCAGTTCGGCCGGGTCCGACCCGCCCAGTTGCAGGGCCACCGGATGTTCGGCCGCGGAATAGTCCAAAAGCCGCGGTTTCGGCCCGTGGATCACCGCCGGCGCCGTCACCATCTCGGTGTAAAGCATCGCCCGCCGGGTCATCTGCCGGTGGAAGAAGCGGCAATGCCGGTCGGTCCAGTCCATCATCGGGGCGACGGACAGCCGGTGGGCGGCGGTGTCCGCCGTCTTTGGGGCCGGAGGGGGCGTCTGGTCGGTCATCGGGCCTTTTGCATCCGTGCGTCGGTCCGGCCCCCGCTGCCGCTGGTTGCGGCCGGCAGGGCCGGGCAAGGCCGCCTTCTAGCGCAGAAGCCGCGGCCGTGCCACCGGTTCCGGCAGGGCGGGCCGCGTGAGAAAATGCTGGTGCGAAAAACGGCAGCGTTTACCGTGACAGGACTGTTAACGCGAACAGCAAGGAGTATGTGCCATGGTGACCGTCATAAACTTCCTGAACACCGTCTTCTGGGGCTATGTGCTGATCTACGGCCTCATTGCCGTGGGGATCTATTTCACCGTTCGGCTGCGGTTCCAGCAGGTGCTGCATTTCGGCGAGATGATCCGCTCGATCACCGCCGCGCCTTCGGCAGACCGGCAGGGGATTTCGCCGTTTCAGGCGCTTTGCACCAGCCTTGCTTCGCGCGTGGGGACCGGGAACATCGCGGGCGTCGCCGTGGCGCTGGTTCTGGGCGGGCCGGTGTGGCGGCGCGCTGGCTTCTGCACGGGGGCGCACTAGCTTCCGCACGAAAACTCTGCGCTGCGATGTCAGGCTTGTGGAATCTTAACGCTTCGTTAGTCGTCCAGCCTTTACCTTCCGGCTCATGCAGCAACGACTCTGGTCATACAGCATAGGCGCCGATCAGCGTGATCCGGACCGGCCCGGGTTCGTGTGGGCACCCTCGGCCGCGCTTGCCCTCGTCCTGATCAACGACCCGGATGCAAACGTCTATGAGCTGCCGCCGGGCACGGACTATGACGGCCCCGAGGTGCTGAACCCGCCCGGTCGAAGCTTCAGGCGGTAGTTCAGCCCGGCCGCGCATCTACTGGCGCCCGAAAGGCAGAGCCGGTGAGGTATAGCCTCGAAGCGCCGTGCCATCGGCCAGCTCAAGGCTCGGGAACGCCTCGAGGAACCGTACAGCGGCTGCAGGGTGGCGGAAATAGAAGGCGATCACGTCCCGACCCGCGATGCCCCCGAACCCGGCAGAATGGCTCGCATAGTTGCCTCGGCCGATCTCCCGATCCAGCCAACCGTCCATCGTCCCCGATCCGGCCCCCAGCAACTGGCCAAGACCGACCGCGGGCACGAGGATCAGCAAGCGCACCGGGAAGGCGCGCTCGTCGATCTGACGCTGTGGGGTGGAACGTTTCGCCATGCTAGATGCGCCGCTTCTTTGCGAGCTTCTCGCCATAGCCAAGTATGTACTCTGCGCCTTGCAAACCTTTGGCGTGCGGTCCCGCCCAGAGCAGGTGGTACAAAGGCTTTTTCTGGGTGTCCCGAATGAGGCGCGGTGTGGCCACGCAGGGAAAAATCGTCTTGAGGCGCGAGACGTAGAGATCGAGGAGGATGTCTGGAACACCGATAGCTTTTGACGCGTCGATTCCACCGAAAAGCGTTTGATGCTCCGGGTACACGACAGCCCGCCAGTCGCTTGTGCCGAAACAGCGGTCGATCATTTCTTCGAATGCTGGGTTCCGAACAGCCTTCTTTGCAAGAAGTCGATTGATCGCCATGTGGATCGGCAGGTTGATTATCACCTCAAACTTTCGGGTACTTGCCAGTGCCTCGAGAGTCTTCCAGTCCAGGTGAGGTCCGTAAGGGTCAAGAAAGGCCACTCCTTTGACACCAGAGATTCGGCCGATCTTCTTCATGAGGGACTGGATGCGCTCATTTGCGTCGCCCGTCTGAACATAGATCCACTTGTTGGGCCACAGCGGCTTCAATGCCTCAAGTTCGGCTGTCCGTTTGTTATCGAGATCGAAGAAGTAGTGACGATCAAAGCCCTGTTGGATCCCCAGCGCGCGCAAGGGCGACCCCATCACAAACTCCGCCTGCTCGGCTGGCTGATCGTCTTCCCACAGACCTGCCTTCTCCGAGGTTGCGGCAGAGCGCAAGGTTGTGATCGGTGCGCCCGCAAATCCATCGATGTAGACAAGCGTCAATCTCTGCTTCTGCAGTACTGAACAGTAGAAGCGCAGGTACTTTTCGAGGGCCTCGAGCTTCTCCTTCGCCCAGGGGCCAACCGACTTTTCGACATGCGCCCTCTTTGCCAAGCGATACCTCTCGATGATCAGGCTTTGTGAAGTGCCTCGAGAATAGGGGCCGGAACGATTTTCCAAGGGAAGCCGTTCCACTCTTCCCCGTCAAGCGTACGACCACCAGACTTAGGCCGCGCGCCGCCCCACTGCTTGAAAAAGAATGCGACTCCATCGCGGTCGCAGGCCAACCTGATCTCAGTCGCCCATTCGCCCTCCATGGGCCGCGCCCCAGGGCCGCTTTCTCCGCCCACGATAGCCCAAGCCACCCCGCGGAGGTCAACATCGCCAACCGGTCCCAACAGGGGCTCGAATGAGATGAACAGGGCATCCGAGTTGATCTGCTTAAGGTGGGAGATCCTGCCCTTGTGCGCAGCATCCTCGACCGACACGCCCAGCCAGATGTGCCGCGGAACTTTGCCGCCATCATACCGGTTGCGAACGTAATTCCGCATCAGAGAGCTGCGTTTCGTCAGCACCTGGTAGACATGCCAGTCGGCCGCCTCCATTGCGTCGAAGACCCTGTCGACGTAGCTGCGCGGTATTTCTTTCTGGAAGAGGTCGCTCATTGAATTCACGAAGATCATGCGCGGCTTCTTCCACAGTCCGGGCTGCTTCAACCTCTCTGGCCACAGGCGCAGATCGAACCCGAATTCATAAGGATGGCCGGGAACGCCGCGCCAACGTTCGGCGAAGCGTTCTGCGTAGCAGTTGTCACAACCGGCACCCACCTTGATGCACCCGGCGACAGGATTCCACGTCGCATCGGTCCATTCGATCTGCGTTTTCTGAGCCACCGCTGCTCTCCTCGACGTTTTCTCGAATCGTCGCACAGCGACCTTCGGCGGTCAAACATAACGGCAGGTCTGCACCAAATCCTCTTTGCAAGTCATCCGGATCGGCAGCTCTGCCCCGAGGTTCTGAGCCTTGGCGCCCGCAGCGTCAGCACTAGAAAGGTTCCGCCCTCAGCATCCTCCACGCCCTTGCTGCAGCCAGCGGGACCACCCCGTTGCCGGCTGCAGAGGTTCGGTCCAGCCAGGTGGCCACCCCATCAGCCAGTCGCTGAATGCCGGGTTCAAGGTGAGGCTGCCGTCCGAGGATTTCTCCCCATTCAACAAAACCACCCGGCATCGGTGGGAAGATCGGGGTGTTTCCGGGCGCCATCCCGCAGCCGTCAGGAACTGCCACATCAACGACCAGGCCGTTGCCGCATTGCGTATTCCCGGCTGCTTGCCCCCCTGGTTGGGATCGGAACCGATCCTCAGCCCCTTCACCGGGTCCAATCCAAGGGCAATTCGGTTCCCGCTGCCTTTGACGGTTGGCGTCGGCCAGAATGAACATCCGTTCGCGGACGTGCGGTGCGCCGACTTCCGCCGCTGATACGACGCACGCAGCAACCCCATAGCCCATGCCCTGAAGCTCTCCGGCGACGTGGTCGAAACCAAGGGACAGATGACCGGGGACATTCTCGAAGAAG